>Ga0209554_1000163_pt1 | contig 53807 bp, 49 predicted proteins | sample MarorgKNORR_S2LV_5_FD_188221 | JGI IMG/M metagenome (GOLD analysis project Ga0209554, IMG submission 188221) | Marine microbial communities from the Southern Atlantic Ocean, analyzing organic carbon cycling - Bottom_A/KNORR_S2/LV (SPAdes) (version 2) | ecosystem: Environmental > Aquatic > Marine...
CCCGCATGGTCGCCGTCGCCGCTGCCCGGTCGGCCGCAGCCCGACCCGGCCGTCATCGAGCAGGCCGCTGCCCTGTTGCGTACGGCGAGCCGCCCGGTCGTGATGGTCGGCGGGGGAGCGGTCGGGGCCACCGATGCGGTGCGCCGGCTGGTCGATCGACTCGGCGCCGTCTTCGTGGCCAGCAACGCCGGCAAGGGGATCGTGCCGGGCAGCCACGAGCGCAGCCTCGACGCCGCCACGGTCCGGCCCGAGGTGCGGGCGTTCCTGGCCACAACGGACGTGGTCGTGGCCATCGGCACCGAGTTGGCCGAGACGGACAGCTTCGTCGACGAGATGACCCTCGGCGGCTCGCTGATCCGCATCGACATCGACCCGTCGAAGATGGACGACCAGCACCCTGCAGACGTGGGCGTGGTGTCGGACGCACGACCCGCCGTCGAGGCGCTGCTCGCCGCATTGGGCGACGGGCGTCTGCACGCCGACGCAGCGGCACTGGCCACCGAGGTCGCCGCCATCCGCGAGGAGGTGTCCCGCAACCTGACCGCCTCCGAGCAGCAGCACGCGAAGTTCCTGGCGGCACTGTCCGCCGGGCTGCCAGCCGAGACCGCCTACTACGGCGACACCTGCCAACTCGTCTACACCGGGGCGTTCCTGCTCCCGCTGGAGGAGCCGGGGCGCTGGCACTACCCGACGGGCTACTGCACGCTGGGCTGCGGCTTCCCGAACGCCGTCGGCGCCAAGGTCGCCCGACCTGACCTCCCGATCGTCGTCCTGGCCGGCGACGGTGGCGTGATGTTCACGATCCAGGAGCTGATCACGGCCGCCGAGCTGGGCCTGGCGATCCCACTCGTCATCTGGGACAACGGCGGCCTCAAGCAGATCCAGGACGACATGCGCGCCCGCTCGATCCCGCTGGTGGGCGTCGAGGGCCGCAACCCCGACTTCGTGGCACTGGCCGGGTCACTGGGGTGCCACGGCGTGGTCGCTACGAGCCTCGAACACGCCGTGGAAGCGGTGAACGCCGGTTTCGCAGCCGACCGCCCGACGGTCATCGTCGTCAGCGAGGGAGAGCCCTGGCTGGCTTGAGCCTCCGGCCGTGTCGTCCGCCGGGACATCGTCACACTGGAGGAGTACTGTCATTGGTGAGGGCCGGGTTTTGGTCCTCTTTCGGAGTGTTTTGATTCTCTGATGGTCAGCGGTTCCGGATTCCGACCGGGCCGGTGTTCCAGGGGGTTCCATGGACGGGTGCAGTTTGCGGTGGTTGGTAAGGGGCCTGACCGGGCTCCTGATCACCGCGGTCCTGGCAACGGCGGTCGCGGTCTCACCGGCGGCCGCCGAGGCGGACGGAAAGTCCGGCCTCGCGAGCTCGTACGACGACGGGTCGGTGCTGCCGCTCTCCGCCCACGGAGAAGCCCTGTTGGGCTTCCTCGGCCCCCTGCCGACCGGTCTCGCCGCCGACGACCTCGCCAAGGCGGTCCTCGCCGCCAGTACCTCGACGGAGCGCAACCCCTTCGGCCTTCTCGTCCGCTTCACCGAGTCGGCGACCGCGGTCGAGGTTGCCGAGGTGCTCGGCGCCGTCGGCGGCAGCCTGATCGGGCCGTCACTCGACGGTGCCGGGCTGTACCTGGTCGAGACCCTGCGCGACCTCGATGCCGCCCTCGTGCTGCTCGGCAGGTCCCCGGTGGTCAAGTGGGCCGGCCCGGACGCCGTGGTGCGCGTGGCCGACCTGCCGTCCGACCCGAGGCTCGACGAGCTCTGGGGCCTCACGGGAGCCAACGGCATCGATGCCCCCGGCGCATGGGCGCACTCCCTGGGCGATTCGTCGGTGGTGGTGGCCGTCATCGACACGGGCGTCGACCTCGACCATCCCGACCTCGAGGCCAACATCTGGACCAACCCTGGCGAGATCCCCGGCAACGGCATCGACGACGACGGCAACGGCTACATCGACGACCTCCACGGCTGGGACTTCGTCAACGACGATGCCGACCCGAACGACGACAACAACCACGGCACCCACGTGGCCGGCACGATCGCCGGCGTGGCCAACGACGTCGGAGTGGTGGGTGTGGCGCCCGGAGTGCGGATCATGGCGCTCAAGTTCCTGTCGGCCTCCGGCGGCGGCTACTCCTCCGACGCGGTGTCTGCGCTCGCATATGCCATCGCGAACGGCGCCTCGATCTCCAACAACTCCTGGGGCGGCGGCGGTTCGAGCGGGGCGATGTCCGGCATGATCGATCAGGCCGCAGCCGCCGACCACCTCTTCGTGGCCGCAGCCGGCAACGACGGCTCCGACAACGACACCTGGCCGACCTACCCGGCGTCCTACCCCCAGGACATCGTGCTGACCGTCGCTTCCACCCAGATCGACGGCAACCGCTCTTCGTTTTCCAACTACGGCGAAATCGGCGTCGATGTGGCGGCCCCGGGCTCGGCCATCCTCTCCTCGGTCTTCGGCGGCGGCTATGCGACCTTCAGTGGCACATCCATGGCGACACCCCACGTGGTGGGGGTTGCCGCCCTCATGCGCTCCGTGGCGCCGGACCTCACAGCCGTCCAGGTCAAGGAGCGCCTCATCGACTCGTCCACGTGGGTCGATGCACTGTCCACCGTTTCGGGTTCGGGTGGGCGGGTCGATGCCGCAGCAGCGGTCGGGGCGTCGGTGGCTGCGGCCCCCGTGGTCTCGATCACCGAACCGGTCGGAGCAGTCGCCGAGGGAAGCCCGGTCACCCTTGTCGCCACGGCGATCGGTTCCGACGGTGCAGATGTGTCTGCGACGATCGCCTGGACCGACTCGGCCGGCACGGTCCTGGCGACGGGTGGCATCTTTCAGTGGACGCCACAGGTCGCCGGAGTGCAGCGCCTTCGGGCCGCGGTCACTCTCGCCGGCCTGACCGGCCTCGACGCCGTGTTCATTGACGTCCAGGAGGTGCAACGGGGCATCACCCTGGTGTCCCCGAACGGCGGCGAGACGTTCGCGCCGGGCGACGAGGTGGAGATCTCTTGGACCAGCGAGGGTCCGGTCGGAGGTGTCGATGTCTCGATCGAACGCCGGGCACAGGTGATGGGTGAGTACACCGGCGACGGGGCCCTTCCGATCCTCGACCACCAGACGCTCGACGTCGAACTCGAGGTCACCGATTCAGGCGAAGTGGGGACCGTGGAGCTGGGCATCCGGCTGAACCACACCTACGACGCCGACCTCCAGATCTCACTGGTCCACCCGGACGGCACCACCGTCTCGCTCGCCTCCGGCGTGGGGTCGTGGCGCAACGACTTCGGCGAGGGCGCAGCGGACTGTTCCGGGACGCTGACCGTCTTCGCCGACGACGCCGACACCGCCATCGACTCGGGGACCGCCCCGTTCGCCGGTCGGCACCGCCCGACCGATGCCCTCTCGGCGTTCGCCGGCAAGTCGGCCCTGGGAACATGGACACTCCGGATCCACGACCAGTGGTCCTGGGACCAGGGCGAGTTGTACTGCGCCGACCTGTCCATCAGCTCAGCAGTCGCCACGGTGGCGACCGGCGTCGATCCGTCGGTGGGGGCTGCGACCTGGATCGTGCCCGAGGGGGGCATCGAGGGCCCCCTGATGGCCTCGGTCGTCGCCGGTGGCCTGTCGGACCGTTCGGATGCCTGGTTCACGGCCGCCGCTCCACCCACGACCACCCTGCCCCCGTGTTCATCGCCGACGACCACCACGACGAGTACGTCGACGACTGCGCCGCCTGAGTCCACCACGACGAGCACCACGACGAGTTCTTCGACGACTGTGCCGCCGGAGTCCACGACGACCAGCACGACGAGTACGTCGACTACTGCGCCGCCGGAGTCCACGACGACCACCAGTACGACGAGTACGTCGACGACTGCACCGCCGGAGTCCACGACGACCACCAGCACGACCACCGTGCCGCCGTGCTCGACGACCACGACGACGGCGCCTCCGACGACCACGACGACGGCGCCTCCGACGACCACGACGACGGCGCCTCCGACGACCACGACGACGGCGCCACCGGAGTCCACGAGCACCACGACCACGACGACCACGAGCACGACGACCACGACGACCCTTCCGACGACTACGACGACGGCGCCACCCTCGTTGGAGATCAAGGCGCCCAATGGCGGTGAGTCGTTCGCCCGTGGTGAACAGGTACTGATCGACTGGTCGGCGACCAACGTCGGGGGCGACGTCGAGATTCTCGTCCGTCGCGCCGGGCTTCGGGAGAAGGAGTCCCCGGGGGCGGCGGCTCTGCCGATCGAGGACTTCGAGACCTTGGTGCTGTCCTTCGAGATGGTCGGAGAGGGACCCGTCACCGCCATCGAGGTGGGCCTGCGCCTCGACCATACCTACACGGCTGACCTCGAGATCCGACTCGTCGCCCCGGACGGCGAATCGGTGCGCCTGGCCTTCCACAACGGTGGGTGGCGCAACGACTTCGGCTCGGGCGCCGACGACTGTTCGGGCACACTCACGGTCTTCGCCGACGACGCTGCGCTCAGCATCGAAGCCGGCGTCGCACCCTTCGTCGGCCGACACCGTCCCTATGAGTCGATGGCCGCCCTCGCCGGCCAGTCGATGGCGGGAACCTGGCATCTCGAGATCACCGACCACTGGGGGTGGGACCAGGGATCGCTCTACTGCGCCCAGTTGACCGTCTTCGGAGAAAGCACGACGGTCACCGATGGGGTCGATGCAGGCATCGGGTCGTACGTGTGGACTTCGCCCGACGGCCTGGTCACCGGCGACTTCCTCGTCGAGGTGATCGGCCTGCTCAGCGATCGTTCCGACGGCACGTTCCACATCGAAGGCGCGGCACCGCCGACGACCACGACCACGTTGCCGCCGACGACCACGACGACGGTGCCGCCGACGACCACGACGACGGTGCCGCCGACGACCACGACGACGGTGCCGCCGACGACCACGACGTCGCCGCCGACCACGACGTTGCCGCCCACGACCACGACGTTGCCGCCCACGACCACGACGTTGCCGCCCACGACCACGACGACGACGTTGCCGCCCACGACCACGACGACGCAGCCACCCACGACCGACGTCGTCGTGAGCACCGGGTACACCGCCGAGGAGTTCGCCGGGGTCGCCAACGCTGCGGCGATCCTCGGCATGGATGTGGCCGAGTTCCAGCGGACCGGGGTCTACGTGGTCAGCTTCCTCACCGCCATCAACCCGACGCCACCGGAGCCGCTGCGGCCGCGCCCGCCGGTCGATGGCCCCCAGGTGCTGGCCTCGGTGTGGACCGAGGAGGAGCTGCCGATGCTCCTTGCGGTGTCCGAGGCCTGGGACCTCACGCCCGAGGAGATGCAGAAGTTCGGCGCCATCCTCCTGGCCTTCTTCGTCGGCCTCACCTTCGGCTGAGCCGCCTACGGGCGTTTACCGGCGGAGGCGGCGGACACGCACTGTGCGAGGCCGACTCGTGCCCGGTCAGCCCCCGCCGATCGACCTCAGCCACCTCATGGGCCCGGAGTTCCCGACGATGCTGGTGAACTTCCAGGAGGCCATGGCCGGTGGCGTGCTCGCCCCCATCCAGATGGTCTTCCGCCGGGAGTAGGCGGCGAACCGGCTGCCGACGGGCCGGGCGCCCTAGGTTCCCTGGATGGCAAGAATCCTCATCACTGGCAGCAACAGCGGCTTCGGCCTGTTGGCGGCGCTCACCCTGGCTCGCGGCGGCCATCAGGTGGTCGCGACCATGCGCACCACCGCCAAGGGTGGAGAGATCCGTCGCATCGCCGAGGACGAGGGCCTCGACATCGAGATCCGGCAACTCGACGTCAGCGATCCGGACTCGGTCACGGCGTGCATCGCCGATCCGCTCGACATCGACGTGCTCGTCAACAACGCCGGGTTCGAGGTCGAGGCGGCGATCGAGCAGATCGACGACGATCTCATGCGGCGGCAACTCGAGACCAACGTCATGGGCCCGCTCCGCACGATGCGGGCGGTGGTTCCGGCATGGCGCGAGCGGGGAAGCGGCGCCATCGTCAACGTCAGCAGCATCGCCGGCCGGGTCGGGTCACCCTATGGGGGTGCGTACTCGGCGTCGAAGTACGCCCTCGAGGCGATGAGCGAGTCCCTCAACTTCGAGGTCGGACAGTTGGGGATCCGGGTCCACCTGATCGAGCCGGGGCGCTTCACCACGGGCTTCCAGGGCAACAAGATCCGTCCCGAGTGCTGGGAAGGTTCCGAACAGCAACAGCGTTCGCTCGTGTTTCGGAAGGCATCGAGTGGTCTGGGCGGCGATGGCCCGCCCGCCGACCCCCAGGACGTGGCGGACGCCATCGCCCGTGCAGCGACCGATCCGACGACGCCGTTCCGGACGCTGGTCGGAGCGGATGCCGTGATGATCGACGAACTGAAGACGTCGATGAGCTTCGAGGACTTCGAGTCCACGATCCGCACAGCACTCGACTGGCACGACTGACGTTCGGATCTGCCGTTCACGACGGCTGCCGGTCGGACAATCCTGAAGGAGTGGATCAGCCGCCGGTGAGGGGTCAGCCGCCGGTGAGGGGTTGGCCGCCGGTGAGGGGTCAGCCGCCGGTGAGGGGTTGGCCGCCGGTGATGGATCAGCCGCCGGTGATGGGTTGGCCGCCGGTGATGGATCAGCCGCCGGTGAGGGGTGCCACGAAGTAGATGTCGGTGTCGGGGTCGACCGCGAGGTACTGGGGCTCGGAGTGGATCACCCCGTTCACACCGGCCGAGGCCCCATGGGTGAGGGCCTCGCCGAGGCCTGGATAGCGCTGCTCGAGTTCTGCGATCACCGCTCCGACGGTGGCACCCTCCGATTCGACGATCGCTTCGCCGTTGGTGAAACGGCGGTGGTCGGACATGAGGTGGACGCGAGGCATCTCGAGGCGCTCAGGGGGTGTCGAGGGCAGCCAGGATCTTTGGGGGCGACATCGGCAGCGAGGTCATCCGTGTCGAGGTGGCCCGGGCGATGGCGTTGGCGATGGTGGCCATCGGCGGGACGATTCCGGTTTCGCCGACCCCGCGCACGCCGTAGGGATGGGCGGGATTGGGAACCTCGATGACGATGGTGTCGATCATGGGTAGGTCGGATGCCACCGGGATCCGGTAGTCGAGGAAGCTGGCGTTCTCCATGGAACCCTCGTCGTCGAAGACGTACTCCTCGTTCAGGGCCCATCCGATTCCCTGGACGGTGCCGCCCTGCATCTGTCCCTCGACATAGCTGGGGTGGATCGCCGTGCCTGCGTCCTGGGTCGCGGTGTACCTAAGGATGGTCACCTGGCCGGTCTCCTCATCGACGGTGAGGTCGCAACAGTGCACGGCAAATGATGGGCCGGCGCCTCCGGCGTTGAGCGACGCGGTGACGGTGAGGGGACCACCGGTGCTCTTCGCCTTCGCGGTGATGGCCGCAAGGGGCAGCGGGTCATGGCCGTCGGCGACTGCGGTGCCGTCGACCCACGTGACAGCGTCCTGTTCGACACCGAGGATCTTGGCGGCCCTGGCCCTGAGCTCCTCGATGAGCTCGCGGCAGGCGTTCACCACGGCCATGCCGGTCGAGAAGGTGGCCCGACTGCCCTCGGTCACGTCGGTGAAGCCCACGGATTCGGTGTCGGCTACCACCGGGGTGATGCTGTAGACGTCGATTCCGAGCTCTTCGGCGGCCATCAGGGCCATCGAGGTCCGGCTGCCGCCGATGTCGGGGCTACCGGTGATGACCGTCGCCGTGCCGTCCTCGTTGAGGTTGACCGTGGCGCTGGACTGCTCACCGATGTTGAACCAGAAGCCGGATCCGATGCCCCGGGCCGCACCGTCGGGTACCGGCGACCGGTAGTGGTCGGAGTCGCGGAGTGCCTCGAGGCACTCGACGAACCCGATCCGGGGATGGGGCATCCCCATGGCGGTGGGGTCACCCTCCACGACGGCGTTCTTGAGTCGCAGGTCGATGGGGTCCATGTCGAGTGCCTGGGCGATCTCGTCGATGACCGACTCGATCGCGAATGCCGCCTGAGGGGCGGATGGCGCCCGGTAGGCGGCGGTCTTCGGCGTGTTGGTGAGCATGCCGATGGCCTCGAGCTTCAGATTGGGGAACTTGTAGGACGCCACCGACATCGCCCCGATCAGCCCCGCAAGGTCGTTGGTGCACCCCACTGTGTAGCCGAACCAGCATTCGATGGCGGTGAGCTCGCCGTCGTTGCTGGCTCCGATCTTGACCCTCGACTGCGACGCCGGAGCGGGACCGGTGGCCCGCAGCACCTCCTCGCGGGTCATGACGAGCTTGACCGGACGTCCGCTCATCTGCGACAGCCGGGCCGCTATCGGCTCGAGGTAGATCGTGGTCTTGCCGCCGAAGCCACCGCCGATCTCTGCCGGAGTCACCTTGATCTTGGATGGCTCCCACCCGAGGATCGCAGCGGTCAGGGATCGGACCATGAAGTGGCCCTGCGACGACGCCCAGATGTCGGCCTTCCCGTTGGGGCCGACATCGACCACGCACCCGTGGGGTTCGATGTAGCCCTGATGGACGAAGGCGGTGTCGAACTCGCGCTCGACCACCAGGTCGGCCGCTGCGAACGCGGCATCGACATCGCCCCGCTCGAGGACGTTGGCCGTCGCCAGGTTGGACGGACCGTCGCTTTCGACGAATCTGGTGATGTTGTGCTCGTTCACCAGCGGTGCATCATCGGCCATCGACTCGTCGAGGGTCAGGATCACGGGAAGGAGTTCGTACTCGACCTGGATTGTTGCCACGGCGGCAGCGGCTTCGGCCCGGGTCGATGCGGCGACAGCGGCCAGTGCGTGACCGTTGTAGAGCGCCATGCCGCGGGCCATGACGTTGACCGAGACGTCGAAGTTGGGGTCAGTGGGGTCGAGATCGGGAAAGTCGGCTCCGGTGACCACGGCCTTGACCCCGGGCATCCCTGCCGCCGTCGAGGTGTCGATCGAAATGATGCGGGCATGGCCGTGGGGTGACCGAAGGTACGCGGCATGGAGTTGGCCCGGCAGGTTGAGATCCGCCGCAAAGCGGGCCTTGCCGATGACCTTTTCGTACCCGTCGTGCCGAATCGGTCGTGTGCCGACCCACTTGTAGGTCGGACGATCCTCGGTGACGGTCATCGGACCACTCCCTTCAGCCGAACCGCGGCTTCCTGAACGGAACGGATGATCTTGTCGTAGCCCGTGCAGCGGCAGAGGTTTCCGGCGAGGGCGTAACGGATCTCGGTCTCGGTCGGATCCGGGTTTTCATCGAGCAACGCCTTGGCGGCGATGAGAACGCCGGGGGTGCAGATGCCGCACTGCAGGGCCGCTCCCTCCAGGAAGGTCTGCTGGAGGGGATGGAGGCGGTCGCCGTCGGCGATGCCCTCGACGGTCACGATGTCGCTTCCCTCGGCCTCGGGGGCGAACACCAGGCACGAGCAGTTGAGGCGTCCGTCGATGAGCACCGAACAGGCGCCGCAGTCGCCGGTGCCGCAGCCCTCCTTCGCTCCGGTGAGGCCCAGCTCATCACGCAGGGCGTCGAGCAGGGACGTGTCGTCGCTGGCCAGGAAGTCGACCGGGTCTCCGTTGACCGTGCAGGTGATATGAGTTCGTGACATGGATCAGGCCCCGTTCTGGGCGCGGCCGGCAGCGATCGCTGCCGCCCGCCTGGTCAGGACACCGGCCACCTGGCGCCGGTAGGTGACGGTTCCCCGCTTGTCGTCGATCGGGTTGCAGGCGGCGGATGCGGCGTCGGCCAGTGTGTTCATGACCGAGTCGTCGATCAGGCCGGCATTGATGGTGGCGCCGATCAGGGCTGCCACTGCGTCGGGCACCGTGACGGCGGTGGGTGCCACGGCGCCGAGGACCACGTTGGCATCGGTGACGATGTCGCCATCGACGGTGAGCCGCACAGCGGAGCCGACGATGGCGATGTCCATCTCGGTGCGTGGGATCATGCGGAGGTAGGCGTCGCTGGTGCCGGCCGGGGGATCGGCCACGGTGAACTCGATGATGAACTCGCCGTCGGCCAGCGAGGTCCGACCCGGGCCGGTTGCGATCTCGGCCACCGGCACGGTGCGGGTGCCATCACCGGTGGCGATGACCGCCTGGACGGCGTTGGCGATCATCGAGGGAACCGAGTCCGCAGCGGGTGAAGCGTTGACGAGGTTGCCGCCGAGGCTCGAACGGTTCTGGATCTGGTCGGACCCGATCAGACCCATCCCCTCGGACAGCCCGGGAAACATGGCGGTGAAGTCGCTGTTCCGGGTGAGGTCCGAGGCCGGGGTCGCCGCGCCGATCCTCCATTGCCCGTCCTCGTGGGTGACCGTCATCAACCGGTCGATCCGCTTGAGGTCGACCAGCACGAGGGGCGCCGGGCGGCCGGCCCGTATCTGTGGGACGAGGTCGGTGGCGCCGGCGAACACCTGCGATCCGGGGTGTTCGGCGAGCAACGATCGAGCCTCGTCCACGGTTGTCGGGGCGACATATCTCACTGAACATCCCTCCTCTGCACGGGCCACTTTCTAGCCGCTCGTGGCCGGCCGGTGAAACCCGTGGTCGGGCGTCGTGTTTCTCACGCCTGGGCGGCGAGCTCACGGTACGCCGGCCCGGAAGAGGTGTCGGGCGCCTGCCGACCGGGGAAAGGCGCGGTCGACCGGGGGAGAGGCGCGGTCGATCAGGGAATGTGGTGGAGTCGGGGAGAGGCACTTGTCGATCGGGGGAGAGGCGCGGTCGATCGGGGGAGAGGCGCGGTCGATTAGGGGAAAGCAGTGGAGCTGGGGGGAATCGAACCCCCGTCCGTCGACGGGTGAGCGCTCGTGTTACGACCATTCCCGAGTCTGCGGCTCCTGGCTGCCGCACCGCCGGGTCGATCGGGCCCGAAGGCCCAGCCACGGGTTCTTTCTCCCGGGTCAGCGGTCTTTCACGCCGTCAGCGGTCTGTCCCTGCTGTCTCCACTGCTTCTGTTGCCGGGCTGCAGTGGACGGGCCCCGCGTGCCGTCGCCGGTCGCGATGACTCTCTACAACCTGACTAGGTCAGGCGGCGAGAGCGAGATCGTCCGTGTTGGCGTCTCTGTTGGTGCCCCGTTTTGGGAGTCTGGGCAACTCCGGTCGCACGAATCGTCCACGAAACGCCGGCGTCGAAACCGATCAGCCCCGTGAGTGGGCGGCCCGAGGGCCGCCGGTTTCCAGGGTGTGGTGGGTGTGCTTGGTGAGCTCGCTTGTCAAGGATCGTGCGGGAGCAATCCCGCAGGCACAGGGTACCGGCGCCCTGTGACAGTGCCGGACCTGCGGCCGATGGCGTGCGCTGCTCAGCGCCGCCTGTTCCGGGCAATGGCACGGTCGGCCTCCCGCGAGGCCTCCCGCTCGGCGATCGCCTGGCGCTTGTCGGCGTGGCCCCGGCCACGGGCCAGTGCCAGCTCGACCTTCGCCCGACCGTTGGAGAAATAGAGCGAAAGGGGGACCAGCGTGAGCCCCTCCCGCTGGACGCGGTCGTGCATGCGGCGGATCTCGGAGCGGTGGAGGAGCAGCTTCTTGGGACGGTCGGGGTCGTGGCCGGATGTCTCGACGGATCCACTGGTCGACCAGGGCGAGATGTGCAGGCCCAGCAACCAGAGTTCGCCGCCTTCGAAGCGGCCGAACGCCTCGGCGATCTGCACCTTGGACGCACGCAGCGACTTGACCTCACCGCCACGGAGCACCAGGCCGGCCTCCCAGGTGTCGAGAACCTCGTAGTTGCGCCGGGCCTGACGGTTGGTGGCGACGGTCCGATCGCGCGAGTCGGCCTGCTTGTTGCTGCCGGACTTCTGGCCGGCGGCCCTCTGCTTGGAGGCCTTCTGCGGGGGGTTCGCGCCCATGCGGCGAGCGTACCGGTGGGGGTCGCGGGGTTAGCCTCGCTCCCATGTCCGGCGAACGACTGCGCATCACCGACGCCGTCCACGCAGCCATGGTCGCCCATGCGCTCGCCGGTGTGCCGTTCGAGGCGTGCGGGCTGTTCGCCGGGAGCGTCGAGGATCAGGCGAGAGGTCCGTCCGTGGACCGCTTCTTCCCGATGCGCAACACCGCTGCATCGAGCACGCTGTACCTCCTCGATGGGCAGGAGATGCTCGAGGTCGAGGGCTCTGCCGACGAGGCGGGAGCCGTGCTGGTTGGCGTGATGCACAGCCACACCCACACGCCCGCGTATCCGTCGCCCACCGACGTGGCCGATGCCGCCCGCTTCGATCCGTTCGGGGTGTACACGTACATCATCGTCTCGCTCGAACATCCGGATCCGTCATTGCGCGCCTACCGGATCCTCGATGGCGCCATCACCGAGGTGAGCGTCGATGTGGGGCCGGTCGATCAAGCGTTGGTCGATGAAGTGCCGGTCGAGGAAGCGCTGGTTGACGTAGTGCCGGTCGACGTAGAGCCCGGCTAGAATCCCGACTAGTTCAGTCGGAATTCAAGTCGGATTTCCAGAACTCCCGTTGAATCGAACTACCGGAGCCCTGCCTGCCATGACCGTCCACTCCTCGGTGCTCGACCTGATCGGTGACACGCCGATGGTCGATGTCAGCGCGCTCAGCCCCCATCCCGGCGCCCGGATCATCGTCAAGCTCGAGGGCCAGAATCCAGCGGGCTCCGTGAAGGACCGCATCGCCAAGGCGATGATCGAAGAGGCCGAGGCCGACGGAACGCTCGTGCCCGGCCGCACGATCATCGAACCGTCGTCGGGCAACACCGGCATCGCCCTGGCGATGATCGCCCGGCTCCGCGGCTACCCGATCAAGATCGTGCTCCCCGAGAACGTCTCCATCGAGCGACGGCAGATGCTCGAGGTGTTCGGCGCCGAGATCATCCCTTCGCCCGGTTCCGAGGGCTCGAACGGTGCCGTCCGGCTGGCACGGCAGCTCGCCGACGAGAACCCCGAATGGGTCTTCCTCTACCAATACGCCAACGAGGCCAACCCCCGGGCCCACTACGAGACCACCGGCCCCGAGATCCTGCGCGACGTCCCCGACATCACCCACTTCGTCGCCGGACTCGGCACCAGCGGCACCCTGATGGGGGTCGGCACCTACCTCAGGGAACAGCGTCCAGGGGTGCAGGTGCTGGCCGTCGAGCCGCCGTCCGGCGAGCTGGTCCAGGGCCTGCGCAGCCTCGACGACGGTTTCATCCCGCCGATCTTCGAGAAGTGGGGTGGCAACGAACTGCTCGACGGCAAGCGCATCGTCCGGCCACGTGAGTCCCTCGAGTGCACCCGGCGCCTGGCCGACGAGTGCGGCATCTTCGCCGGCATCTCGGCAGGGGCCGCCCTGGCCGGCGCCCTCAAGGTGGCCGAACGCCTCGGCGACGACGAGCGGGCCGTCATCGTGTTCGTCGCCAGCGACGCCGGATGGAAGTATCTTTCCACGGGCGCATGGACCGCCGACCTCGACGAGGCGGCCGCCAACGCGGAAGCGATCGTCTACTTCTAGGTCGCGCCAACCCGACGAACACCCGACGAACACCCGAACCACCTCGAGGAACGATCCTGATGCGACCCGACGGACGCCGAAACGACGAACTGCGCGCCATCTCATTCGAACGCGACTTCACCGACGCCGCCGACGGCTCCTGCCTGGTGTCGTTCGGGCGGACCCGGGTCCTGTGTACCGCCTCGATCGGCGACGGTGTGCCGCGCTGGCTGATGGGCACCGGCAAGGGCTGGGTCACGGCCGAGTACTCGATGTTGCCGGGATCCAGCGGCGAGCGGATCCGTAGGCGGGTCTCGGGTCGCAGCCAGGAGATCCAGCGGCTCATCGCCCGATCGCTGCGGGCCGTCTGCGACCTCGAGGCGCTGGGGGAGCGGGAGGTCACCGTCGACTGCGATGTCATACAGGCCGACGGTGGCACACGCACCGCCTCCATCTGCGGCGGCTTCATCGCATTGCACGACGCCCTCGAGCGGTTGGTGATCGCCGGCGGTCTGGCCGCCAACCCGCTCACCGACCAGCTGGCCGCCATCTCGGTCGGCATCGTCGAAGGCGAGGCCCGGCTCGATCTCCCCTACATCGAGGACTCGACGGCGGATGTCGACTTCAACGTGGTCATGACCGGGTCCGGCCGGTTCGTCGAGGTGCAGGGCACCGCCGAGGGCGAGGCATTCGACCGTGCCCAACTCGATGCGCTCGTCGACCTCGCTGCAGGCGGCATCGCCGAGATCGCCGAGGTCCAGCGGACGCTGCTCGCCGACCCGCCGCCGGTGAGGGCCTGACCCGCCGCATGACGCCCGTCCGCCTGGTGGCGGCCACCGCCAACCCGGACAAGTTGGCCGAGATGGCCCTGGTTCTGGGAGACGCCTTCGACCTGATGCCCCGACCGGTCGACCTTGACGAGGTGGTCGAGGACGGCGACACCCTGCTCGACAATGCCCGCCTGAAGGCCGTTGCGGCCTGTGGGGCGAGTGGGTCGGCATCGGTGGCGGACGACACCGGCCTCGAGGTCGACGCCCTCGGTGGTGCACCCGGTGTGCACTCCGCCCGGTTCGCCGGCGAGGACGCCACCTACGCAGACAACGTCGAGAAGTTGCTGGCCGCAATGGACGGGGTTGCCCCGGGGCGCCGGACGGCCCGCTTCCGCACGGTCGCCCTGGTCCATCGCCCCGATGGGTCCGAGGTGTTCGCCACCGGCACCGTGGAGGGATGGATCGTCGACAGGGCCCGGGGAGACGGCGGCTTCGGCTACGACCCCCTGTTCGTCCCGGTGGAGGGCGACGGCCGCACGTTCGCCGAGATGGGCGACGAGAAGCACGCCCTGTCGCATCGTGGCAGGGCCTTCCGGACTCTCGCGCGGAAACTGGTTGGGCACCTGTAGCTGCGTGACCCGCCCCTAGTTGGGCGACACGCCGCTCGGAGTCCAGGTGCGGCCCAGGAACCTGTCGAACTCGGCGTCGGTCACCGGCTCGGAGAAGTGGTAGCCCTGCGCCAGGTCACAGCGCAGGTGACGCAGCCGGTCCAACTGCTCCTCGGTCTCGACCCCCTCGGCGACGACCTGGAGGTCCATGCTGTGGGCAAGGGCGATGATGCCGGTGACGATCGCCGTGTCGCCGTCGTTGCTCCCGAGGCCGGCGACGAAAGAGCGGTCGATCTTGAGGAAGTCGATGGGGAAGCGCTTCAGGTAGGCGAGCGACGAGAACCCCGTGCCGAAGTCGTCGAGGCCGATGCGCACCCCCAGGCCGGTGAGCTCGTCGAGGACCCGCTCGGTGATCGGGTTCTCGGCGATGAGGGCGCTCTCGGTGAACTCGAGCGCGACCCGTGCCGGGTCGAGTCCACTGCCGGCGAGCGCGTCGGCCACCGTTGCGGGGAATGCGGCGTCCGCCAGTTGGCGGGCCGACACGTTGACCGCCATCGTGAGGCGCTCGTCGGTCTGCCGGCCCCATGCGGCAAGGCGGTCGAGCGCCAGCACGAGCACCCGGCTGCCGAGTTCGGCGATGACCCCGCTGTCCTCGGCGATGTCGATGAACTGGTCGGGGAGGAGCAGCTCGCCGCGCTCCGACCGGACACGGGCCAGGGCCTCGGCGCCGTCGATGGCTCCGTCGGCGATCCTCACGATCGGTTGGAAGTACACCTCGATCCGGTTGGCGTCGATGGCCAGTCGGAGCTCCTGTTCGACGGAGTGTCGTAGGACGGCCTGCTCGCGCAGGTTGTCGTCGAACAGCTCGGCCCGGTCGCGACCCTGCTCCTTGGCCCGGTACATGGCGATGTCGGCGTCGCGGAGCAGGTCGCCGGGAGACTCCTCACCATGGGCGATGGCGATGCCGATGCTCGTCGAGACCACGGTCGACTCGGTGCCGAGGTTGACCGGCCGCGACAGGGCGCGACGGATGCGTTCGGCGGCGGCCAGGGCGTCCGTGTGACGGATCATGTCGCCGATGACGACGACGAACTCGTCGCCGCCGAGCCGTGCCACCGTGTCGCCCGGGCGAACCGTCCGGAGGAGGCGGCGTGCGACCTCTTCGAGCAGGTCGTCGCCCGAACCGTGGCCGAGTGAATCGTTGACCACCTTGAAGCGATCGAGGTCGAGGAACAGCACGCCGACGGACAACTGGTGTCGGGACGCCCGGTGGAGCGCATCCTGCAGGCGCTCGAGGAGCAGCGCACGGTTCGGTAGGCCGGTCAGGTCGTCGTGGAAGGCGCGCTCCTCGAGTTGGGCCACGACCTCGACCCGTTCGGTGACGTCTCGTGCGTTCACGACGATGCCCTCGACCGCCTGGTTCTCGAGGAGGTTCGTGGCGACGATCTCCATGTGCCGCCATCCGCCGTCGGTGTGGGCCACCCGGGCGTCGAACGCCGGGGATATGCCAGGTGTCGCGATGACGGATGGGACCTGTTCGATGAGCCGGTCCAGGTCCTCGGGGTGGACGAGGTCGGCGATGGGTACCCCTTCGAGGGAGAGTGGCTCGAGGCCGAGGACGCGGTCGATGGCGGGACTGGCGTACACGATCCGTCCGTCGGAGCCGACGACGCAGACGAGGTCCGATGCGTGCTCGACGAGGGCGGCCAGCCGGACCTCGGTGGCCTCGACCCGTTGCCGGGCGGCGTAGAGGTCGCTGAGGTCGCGGGCCACGAGCGAGATCGCCTCGATCCGCTCCTCGGCATCCCGGTGGGCGACCAGGACGGCGGAGACGGGCAGCGTGGCGCTGTCGTCTTCCTGGCCCATGGTGAGGCGGAGTTCGCCCCGCCAGGTTCCGCCGGAACGGACCGCAGGCAGGGCGGTGGCCGCATAGCGGGCCTGCGACCAGCCGTCGAGGTGCGCCAGCAGTCGGGAGCCGGCCACCCGTTCGTCGGGAAGGAAGCGCTGGAAGGCGTCGTTGGCCCAGACCACGGTTCGTCCGAGGGAGTCGAGTACGGCGACGAGGTCCGGGCTGGCCTCGAGCACGCGGGTCAGTTCGTGGGCGCGTCGGGCCTCGTCGAGTTCATCGGTGATGTCGTCGAAGGTGAGGAGGGCCCCGCCCGAGGAGTTGCCGAGGGGTGTCATCGACAGGTCGATCCATCGCACGTCGTCGTTCGAGGTGACGAGGCGGAGTCGGCCCCGGACACCGCAGCCCTCGGCGAGCCCCTGGCGCGCGGCGCTGACGAAGTCGCTGCGGCCGTCTGCGTCGATGGCGTCGAGCCAGCCGTTGTCAAGCGCAGCGTCTATCGACTGGCCGGTGAACTCGGTCCAGCGTCCGTTGACGTGGCGAAGTCCGAGTTCGGCATCGAGCAGGGCCATCCCCGTGGGGCTGGCGTCCACCATGCGGGTCAGGTCAGTGTCGCCGGAACCGCGATCAGGTCTGGGATCAGGTTCGTGATCAGGGGCATCATCGGTCATATGCGTGTCGCTCACGTGCGGACGGGGGGACTCGAACCCCCATGCCTTGCGGCGCCGGCTCCTAAAGCCGGTGCGTCTACCAGTTGCGCCACGTCCGCAGCGGTGCAGCCTAGGAGAACGGTGCTCCCGGCCGGGTCAGCGCATCTCACCGCGACGGACGATCACCTGGTCGATGATGCCGTACTCGCGGGCTTGTTCGGCGGTGAACCAGCGGTCACGGTCGCTATCGGCCTCGACGGTCTCGAAGGACTGGCCGGTGTGGTCGGCGATGCGTTCCTGGAGGAGTTTCTTGGTGTACGCCATCTGCTCGGCCTGGATGGCGATCATCGAGGCGTCGCCACGTACGCCGCCGAGCGGCTGGTGCATCATCACCCGTGCGTGCGGGAGGGCGTAGCGCTTGCCGGGGGCGCCGGCGCAGAGCAGGAACTGCGCCATCGAGGCACCGAGGCCCATGCAGATGGTGCCGACCTCGGGTCCGACGAACTGCATGGTGTCGTAGATCGCCATGCCCGCCGTGACCGATCCACCGGGTGAGTTGATGTAGAGCCAGATCGGCTTCTCGGCGTCCTGTGCCTCGAGGAACAGCATCTGGGCGATGAGCTCGTTGGCGACGTCGTCGCTGACTTCGGTGCCGAGGAACACGACGCGGTTCTTGAGAAGGCGGTCGAAGACGTCGAAGCGGCCCGAGGTGCCACCTTCGAGATCCGAGGCGGCCAGGGGATCGGCAGTGAGTGCGGGCACGTGCAGTTCGGTCATGCGGGGGAGGGTAGCGGCGGCCTGTGACGGCCGGGCGGCGCATCGTGCAGCAGTGGAATCCCGGGCGGGTTGGCGTGCCGGACGCTCAGGAGCGTGCGGCCTCGGCACGTTGTCGGAGGTCGGCGACGGCGTGGGTGAGGCCCTCCGGATCCCGGTACAGGGCGCTTCCCGACACGAACACGTTGGCTCCGACTGCGGATGGACCGTCGACGGTCGAGGGACCGATGCCGCCGTCGACCTCCAGGTCGATGTCGTGGCCGTCGATCATGGCGGCGACCTCGGCGACCTTGGATTCCATCGTCGAGATGTAGGCCTGGCCGCCGAATCCCGGGTTGACGGTCATGACGAGCACATGGCCCAGCAGGTCGAGGACGTGGGAGATCACGTCGGCGGGAGTATGCGGGTTGAGTGACACGCCCGGGGTGGCCCCGAGGTCGGCGATGAGGGCCAGCGTGCGGTGCAGGTGGGTGCAGGCCTCGGCATGCACGATGACGGTCTGGCAGCCGGCCTCGACGTAGCGGTGGAGGAGGTGGTCGGGTTCGACGACCATCAGGTGGGCCTCGAAGGGAACGGACACGTGGGGCCGGATCGAGGCGATGACATCGGGGCCGAAGGTCAGGTTGGGGACGAACACGCCGTCCATGACGTCCCAGTGGATCCGGTCGACGCCGGCATCCTCGAGGGCGACACATGCCTCGCCGAGTCGAGAGAAGTCGGCAGGAAGAACCGACGGTGCGATGTGGACAGGACGGGTCACGTGGCCACCGGATCCTGTTCGACAGGGATGAGCGTCCTCATTGCGCCGACCCTATCTTTGGCAGCGTCGGGTCGCCGCGGCGAAATCGGAGTCGGTCGGGGTACGGGTAGAACTCGGGGATGTCCTGGTTGGCGAGCCGGTGCTGCACGTCGATCCAGAAGTCGGCGGTGAACAGGTCGCCGTGCACGGTCTGGAACCGGTTCCAGATCTCGTGTGGCACATCGGTGGGGAAGGCCATGAACGTCGGGAACTGCTCGGGGAAGACGTCGCCGGGCTCGACGGCGAACCACGGTGTGGCCCGCATCTCGTGCTCGTGGTTGTCGGACTGCGGGATGCGTCGGAATCGACAGGCGTCGAGGAGCGTGATCTCGTCGTAGTCGTAGAAGACGACGCTGCCGTGGCGGGTGACGCCGAAGTTCTTCGTGAACAGGTCGCCCGGCCAGATGTTGGCGGCCGCCAGGTCCTTGATGGCCCAGCCCCAGTCGAGGGCGGCTGCCTCGGCCCGGTCGGCGGACATCTCCCGGAGGTACAGGTTGAGCGGGTACACCTGCCGTTCCGTGTACACGTGCGAGAAGACGACCTGGTCGCCCTCGACGCGGACCGTGAGCGATGCTTCGGTCAGGAGCTCGTCGAGCAGGTCGGGGTCGAAGCGGTCGCGGTCGAAGGAGAGGTTCTCGAACTCGTGGGCGTCGACCATGCGGCCCACGCGGTCGTGCTGGGCGACGAGGCGGTAGCGGCCGCGTACCGCCTGGGGGGTGGTGTTTTTGGGTGGGTCGAAGCGGTCCTTGATGATCTTGAAGACCACGTTGAACGAAACCAGCGTGAACACCGACATGACCATGCCGGGTGTGCCGCGTGCCCGCACGATCTTGTCGTGGGAGTTCTGCATGTGGCGGTACAGGGAGCGGTAGAGGGTGGTCTTGCCGTGCTGGTTGAACCCGACCGACGTGTAGAGCTCGGAGATCGACTTCATGGGAAGCATCGACTTGCAGAAGCCGACCAGTTCGGCGGGCTTGGGCGCCTCGACGAAGAAATACGAACGGGTGAAGCTGAAGAGCCGACTGGCCTGCGACTCGGTCAGCAGGACCGTGTCGACCTGTATTCCGTCGTCGCCGTGGACGATCGGAAAGACGATGGGCGTCACCCGATTGAGGTGCCGGAGCCGTCCGACGAGGTAGGCGCCCTTGTTCCGGTAGAAGACCGTGCCGAGCATGTCGATGCCGTCGACGTCGAGGGCGTCCCAGGAGTCGAGCAGGAACGCATCGATGCGGGCTGCGACCCGGCGGGCGTCACCGTCGAGGTCGGACCATGGCACCTGGAAGTCGAACGACTCGAGGATCGAGTGCACCATGGCGGCCGAGTCCTGGGTGCGGGTCCAGGTCTGGAACATCTCGGACCGTCCCATGCCCCGTGGCAGGGTGGAGGCGCCGAACCAGCGCAACTCGACGTCGTTGTCGACGCCGATCGTCGTGAAGATACGACGCGTGACCGAGTTGAAGAAGGTCTCGGCCAGCTCGAGGTCTGATCGCTGGGTGATGCGGCGGCGATAGGAGGTGCGGGCCTTTCGCCATGCGCCCCGTCGATCCGGGATCGAGCGGAGGTGCGGGTAGATCTCGTCGACGGTCCGAAGCACGGCGTCCGTGTGGGCAGCGAGGCGCTTGAGGGCGTCGGCATCCTGTGCGGCCCAGGACCGACTGGTGAAGTTGACGGCTGCCCGGCGGGTCAGGTTCTGGAATCGGGCGATGAACTGGACGTAGCCGGCGTACACCGTGTCGGCGATCCACGCAGCGACGTCTTCGCCTTCAGGCTTCGGGTCTGTGGCGACTTCCCGCTCGAGTTGCTCGGGCCGCTCGGGCTGCTCGGGTTCTGTCGCGGTCACGAAGGCTGTCCGGGGTCGTCGGTCGACGTCGTGAACTCCTGCCAGGTGGGGTCCTCGTAGGGGAGGGTGCCCAGGCCGGTGTGGTTGGCCGGCCAGTTCGCCGGGTCCAGGGTGAGCGGGTTCTCGCCGACCTCGGCGCCGTAGAACAGGCGGTGGATGCGCCGGGCGAACAGCCAGCGGCCCTCGACGCATCGGTAGGTGTCGTCGTAGCGGATGGCCTGGTGGATCCAGCGGTCGCCGTCCTGGATCTCGGCCTTGCAGTACACGTGCCCCGTGGCCACCTGGTCGTTGCTGTCGCCGGCGCCGTCGCCCAGGTCGATCTGGTGGGTGCCCGTGTTGAGGATGGTGACGCCGACCGTGGCGAGTTGTGTGGCGAACGACTCGTGCAGCGCCCCACGACCGGAGGTGTCGCGGCCGACCCGCACATCGGGCACGAACAGGTCGACGAGGCCGTCGAGGTCGCGCTTGTCGAGGCAGACGGCGTAGCGGGCCACCAACTGCCGGATGTCGGCCTCGGCGAGGAGCCGGTCGATGCCGTCGAGGCTCACGAGTCGGGACCCATCCGACGGTCTGCCCAGCCCCCCGGAGTCCGGCCGTCGACCCGGACACGTCGAGACCCGAAGCGCCAGGCGCCGTCGATGCGCCGATACGCGTCCCGATAGCGCCCCCAGTGGTCGATGCCGAGGTCCGACATCACCGTGAAGTAGGCGTCGCCCGTCGCAGTGTCGTGATCCTCGAACGTGACATGGACAGAGGTCGTGTGGTGCTGGAGGAAGGCGGGCCCGGAGCCTTCGCGCACCGAGTCCCTGGTGCCGGTGAAGATCCGCTCGATGCCGTCCCGGCCCTCGTAGGAGGATCCGTCACCGATGTCCATGGTGGCGTCGTCGGCGAACAGGGTGAGGAGTTCGTCGAACCTGCCCCGGTCGCCGAGGGCGTTGTAGGCGGTCACGAGCGCGGCGATCTCGACCCGTGCCTCGACCTCCCATGCGTCCATCCGGTCCTCTCCGGGGTGGCGATTCGTGCTGACCACACCACTAGCGTGCCCCAGCATGGCTCCACTTGACGACATCCGGCACCGCTTTCCGGGCCTCGGAGACGGATGGGCACGCTTCGACGGTCCCGCCGGCACCCAGGTGCTCGATACGGCGATCGACGCGATGGCCGACTGGCAGCGCAGCGGCAACAACGCCAACGCCCACGGTGCGTTTCCCGCATCGCATGCCTGCGACGCCCTCGAGGAGCGCACGACGGCGACCATGCTCGAGCTCCTCGGTGCCGAGTCGGGCGGAATCGTCTTCGGCCCCAGCACCACGGCCAACCTGATGGCCCTGACCCGTGCGGTGGGACGGACTCTGGGTCCGGGCGACGAGGTGGTCTGCACGACGCTCGACCATGACTCCAACGTCTTCCCCTGGGTGCTGGCCGCCGAGGACTCGGGGGCGACGGTGCGGATGGCGGAATTCGACGGCGGCACCGGCCGCCTGGCGACCGGGGCGGTCGCCGACCTGATCGGGCCGGCGACCCGCTGGGTGGCGGTGACCGGTGCGTCGAACGTGATCGGCACCATGCCCGACCTGCCGGCCATCGCAGAGGTGGCCCATGCCTTCGGCGCACGGGTCGTGGTCGACGGCGTCCACCGGACCCCCCATGCCGCCGTCGATGTCGCTGCCCTCGGATGCGACGTCTACGCCACGTCGTCCTACAAGTGGTACGGCCCCCATGCCGGCATGCTGTGGATGGCCGACGACCTGCTCGACGACCTGCCCGCCTACAAGGTGCGGCCGGCACCGACGACCGGTGGTGCCCGTTGGCAGTACGGAACCGCCTCCTACGAGGCCCTCGCCGGGATCGACGTCGCCGCGCGCTTCCTGCTCGACACCGGCATGGCGGCCATCGAGGTGCACGGCCGGGACCGGCTTCGACGCCTCCTCACCGGACTCCACGGCCTTGCCGGGGTCCGGGTCGTGGCATCGACCGGACCGGATGACGTGGCCGACCGGGCTCCCACGCTTCAGTTCGTCGTCGAGGGACACACCCCGCACGAGGTGGCCGGCCACCTCGCCGCCGCACGGGTCGCCGTGTGGGACGGCCACAACTACGCCGTGGAGGCGATGGCCCCCCTCGGACTCGATCCGGAGGCCGGGGCGGTGCGGGCCGGGGTCTCCGTCTACACGACGGACGAGGACGTCGACCGGCTCGTCGAGGCGGTTGCATCTCTTTGAGCCGCCGACGTGGCGTCTACGGTTCGAGGGTCCACTGACCCGATGAATCCAGGAAGGGGGTGCGCGCCATGCGGCGACTGACCCAGTTCAGCCACGGCGCCGGTTGAGGCTGCAAGCTCGCCCCCGGTGAGCTGGCGCACGTCGTGCGCCGCCTGGCACCCGTCGATGATCCCGCCCTCCTCGTGGGGGCCGCCACCGGCGACGACGCCGCCGTCTACCGACTGGACGACGACCGAGCGCTCGTGGTGACCGCCGACTTCATCACGCCCATCGTCGACGACGCCCGGATGTGGGGTCGCGTCGCCGCCGCCAACGCGGTGTCCGACGTGTATGCCATGGGCGGCCGGCCCCTGCTGGCGCTCAACCTCGTGGGGTGGAACAGCGAGGAGCTGTCGCTGGACCTGTTGGCCGAGGTGCTCCTCGGCGCCCAGGACATCGCGTCCGAGGCCGGGTTCGTCATCGCCGGCGGCCACACCGTCGACGACCCCGAGCCCAAGTTCGGTCTGGCCGTGGTGGGAGAGGTCGCCCCCGATCGGCTTCTCGTCAACACCGGGTTCCGCGCCGGTGACGCCCTTGTGCTCACCAAGCCGCTCGGCATCGGGGTCATCACGACGGCGATCAAGGCCGGCACGGCACCCGACGACGTGGTCGATCGGGCCCTGGCCTCGATGACGCTGCTCAACGCCGAGGCCGCACGGGTGGCGCTCGCCGCCGGGGCGACCGGCGCCACCGACATCACGGGCTTCGGGCTGCTGGGGCACCTCGGCCGTGCCGTGCAGGAGTCCGGTGTCGATGCCGAGATCGACGTCGGGGCCGTGCCGCTGCTCGACGGTGCCCGGCCGCTCGCCGAGGCCGGCGCCATACCGGGGGGCAGTCGCCGCAACCTGGCATGGGTCGACCAGCGACTCGACCGTGGCGACCACGATGAACTCGACGTGCTACTCCTCGCCGACGCACAGACGTCGGGGGGGCTGCTGTTCGGCGCCGCTCCGGCAGCGGCGCACGAGGCGCTCGACCGGCTGGAGGCATCGGGGCATGTGGCCTCGGTCATCGGCAGGGTGGTCGAAGGGGACGGCCGCCTCCGCCTGGTCTGACGGCCGGTCCCGCCCACGCAGGCTGCAACACCTAACGTGGGAATCCATGCCGAAACGACTGCCGATCGAGATTCCCCAGACCGTCGACGAACTGACAGCCGACTGGCTCACCGACGCCCTGAGCGGTTCGTCCGACGCACGGGTGGTCGACTTCACAACCGCCGAGCCGGGCGCAGGCGTCGGCTTCTCGGGATTGACGGCCCGTGTCGACCTCACCTGGGAGCCGGCCGACCCTTCACTGCCCGCAACGGTGCTCGCCAAGTTCCCGACGGACATCCCCATCAACCGTGGCCTGGTGGAGAGCGAGGGTTGCTACGACCGGGAATTCGACTTCTACGAGCGCTTCTCCGACGACTTCCCCACGCGGATCCCCCGACTACTCCACACCGTCCGCGACCCGGGCCGTGCCTGGTCCTCGATGGAGCGACAGTTCCGGATCCTCAACCGGGTGCCGAACTGGGTTGCCCGCCTCATCGGCAGGTACTCATACAAGATGGTCCGTCCGACGAAGCGTCGGTTCGCGATGCTTCTCGAGTACGTGGACGATGCGCGGGTTACCCCGCTGGACCAGATCCCCCCGGAGGCGGACCTCCAGGCGATCCTCGGAGCCCAGGCGCGCTTCCACGCCCAATGGTGGATGTCCCCGGTGCTGCACGAGGAGGCGCCCTTCGGCTGGCGGACCTGTTCCCAGGTTCCCCACATCCTCAACGGCACCTACGCGGTACATCGGGACGCTGTCGTTGCCGGGTACCCGGAGTTCCTCACGCCAGCGGTCATGCGAGTCGCCGACTGGGCCGATGCGAACCTGACCGCCATCGTCGACCACCTCAACGAGAAGTTGGCGTTCCTGCACGGCGACGCCCGCAGCGACAACATGCTGTTCACCGGAGCGGGTACGGGAGAGGGGCTTGTCCTCATCGACTTCGGCATGGTCAGTTCGGGGCGACCGGCCTGGGACGTCGCCTACCTGCTGTCGTCGACGCTCCCACCAGGGCCGTCAGCCCGGTCGGAGCTCCTGCGACTGTGCGCCAGCTACCACACAAACCTGGTTGCCGCCGGCGTCGTGAGTCATTCGCTCGAGCAGTTCCTCAATGACATCGACCTCTGCCTCGGTATCCAGATCCACCGGATGATCTTGACGGCGGCGATCTTCGTCGGCGAGGGCTACGGCGACGGCACTCTCGCCGAACTCTGGATGCGCAAGGTCATCGACCAACTGCCGGAGGAACTCCCGGTGGTCGGCGAGGTGGCCTGAGCGTCCCAGGCCCGGCCTCGCGTCAGCGCAGGCGGGGCTTGGTGCGGGCGCCGGAGTCGAAGGCCTCGGAGCCCTCGGCCAGCGCATCGGGGTCCATGGCCGCTGCGTAGATGGCGGCCGCCACGTCCCTGGCGGCGAGGCGACCCAGGTCCTGCGCCGCCCAGATCGCCCGGAGGGTCCCCTGGACCGCCCATGGCGGGTTGGCGGCGATCGAGTCGGCGAGCCTGGCCGCTGCGGCCTCGAGTTCGTTACCGGGGACGACCTCCGAAACGAGGCCCATCCGCAGCGCCGTGTCGGCCGTGATGCGCTCGGCGTTGCCCGTGAGCGACATGCGCATGACCTCGCCGAACGGCATCTTCGTGAGCATCTTCATCGGTTCGTAGACTGCTGCCATGCCGTAGGTGACGTGTGGGTCGAAGAAGGTGGCGTGCTCGGCGGCGATCAGGATGTCGCACTCGGCGAGGAGGTAGAAGGCGCCGCCGCAGGCCATCCCGTTGACGGCGCCGATCACCGGCTTCCAGAGGTCGTTGGCCTTCGGGCCGAGCGCATCGCCGGGATCGTCGTACATGAAGTTGTTGGAGGTGCCGTAGATGGCCCCGCCGTCGAGCGCCGTGAACGGCTCGTTGCGGTCGGTGCCGACGCAGAAGGCCCGGTCGCCGGCGCCCGTCAGCACCACGACCCGGATGTCGTCGTTGGTGCGCAGTGACCGCCAGACCGCCCGGCACTCTTCCTGCATGGTTGCGGTGAAGGCGTTGAGGGCGTCGGGTCGGTCGAGGGTGACCCAGGCGACGCTCCCGCGTTCTTCGTAGCGGAGGGTCTCGAGGTCGGCGAACGGGTTGCTCACGACGTGGACCCTAGCGTTGTGCCCCCATATGGCCCGGGTTCCGGGTGGACCCTGGTGCTGCGCCCCCGTTGGCCCTGGTTCCGGGTGGACCCTGGCGTTGTGCCCCCATATGGCCCGGGTTCCGGGTCGCCAACTAGCGTCGCCCGCTATGGATGAAAAATCGGGTACAGGATCAGATGCAGGAGCGGGGCTGGGCTATCGGCCCTTCGACTGCGACAACCACTACTACGAGGGCGTGGATGCCTTCACCCGGCACGTGCCAGCCGAGATGCGGCACCGGGTCGTCGAGTGGTGCGAGATGGACGGGCGGAGCTACCACGTCGTCGGCGGCAGGGTCAGCCACGCCGTGGTCAACCCGACATGGAACCCGATCGCCAAGCCAGGGGCGCTGTACGAGTACTTCCGGGGCAACCCCGACGGCAGGAGCCCACTCGAAATGCTGCGCGATCGGGAGCCGCTGCCAGCCGAGTACATCGACCGCGAGGCGCGTCTGCGAACGGTCGAGGCGCAGGGCCTCGAGGCGGTGTGGTTGTTCCCCACGCTCGGCGTGCTCTACGAGGAGCTCCTGAAGGAGGACACCGAGGCGGTGGGTGCGCTCATGGTCGGCTTCAACCGTTGGCTCCGGGAGGACTGGGGCTTTGCCTACGAGGACACGATCTTCGCCGCCCCGTACCTCTCGCTGGCTGATCCCGACCTCGCCGTCCGCGAGCTCGAGTGGTGTCTCGCCGAGGGGGCACGCAACATCGTGATGCGCCCGGCGGCGGTGTGGACGGCGCAGGGTCCACGCTCGCCCGGCGACTGGATGTTCGACCCGTTCTGGTCCCTCGTGAACGAGTCGGGCATCACGGTTGTGGTCCATGCTGGCGACAGTGGCTACAGCACGCAGGGCTACGCCGAAGACGGGTTCTCATCGCGGATGGCGAAGGTGACGAGGGCGTCCCGTCCCTCGATCAAGGCCTTCAACATCGAGCGGGCGGCCCACGACTGGCTCATCACCATGTCGATGGAGAAGATGTACACGCGCTTCCCGAACCTGCGGATCGCATCGGTCGAGAACGGCTCCGACTACCTGACGCCGATGTTCCGCAAGCTGCGGCAGCAGGCCGACAAGTCCCCCCACTGGTACGACGAGGACCCGGTGGCGCTGTTCCGTGAACACGTCTGGATGAACCCCTTCTGGGAGGACGATGTCAACGAGGTGGTGGAACTGATGGGTGCCGACCACGTGATCTTCGGCTCCGACTGGCCCCACATCGAAGGTCTTCCCCGGCCGCTCGACTACCTCACGGATGTCGAGGGGTTCGACGAGGACGATCGGCGCAGGATCCTGCGCGACAACGTCCGGTTCCTCAACGTTCGACGACCGGCGTGACCCCTGTCCCGGATGACGGGGCCTCGGACAGCACCTGGGGCCCCGAACTCGACGAACTGCGCTCCCGCGAGGCCCTGGCCGAGAACATGGGCGGCGACGAGAAGGTCCAGCGCCAGCACGACCGCGGCAAGCTCGACGTGCGGCAGCGGATCGACGCACTGCTCGACGACGGTTCGTTCCACGAGATCGGCAAGATCGCCGGCACCCCCACCTACGACGACGAGGGGAACCTGACCGACCTGCGGGCCTCGAACTTCGTGTTCGGCCGCGGGCGCATCGACGACCGCACGGTCGTCGTCGCCGCCGACGATTTCACGGTGCGGGGCGGGGCCGCCGACGCCTCGATCATCACCAAGCAGATCGCCGCCGAGCAGATGGCCTTCGAGCTGCGGCTTCCCCTGGTCCGGCTCATCGACGGGACCGGCGGTGGAGGTTCGGTCAAGACGCTCGACACCGATCCCAAGAAGCAGGCGGAGACCACGTCTGCCGGCTACGGCCGCGGTGCCCGCACCTACGTGCCGGCCAATCCCGGGTGGGAGCACGTGGTGGCCAACCTCGCCACGGTGCCGGTCGTGGCACTCTGCCTCGGCCCGGTGGCCGGCCTGGGTGCCGCCAGGGCGGTCAGCAGCCACTACTCGGTCATGGTCAGGGGGCTCTCGCAGCTGTTCGTGGCCGGTCCTCCCGTCGTCAACCGCCTCGGCCTCGAGGAGGTCGACAAGGAGAGTCTCGGAGGGAGCCGCATCCACACGCGCAACGGCGCCGTCGACGACGAGGTCGGCTCCGAGGAGGAGGCCTTCGAACACGCCCGCCGTTTCCTGTCGTACCTGCCGTCGTCGGTCCACGGACTTCCCGAGCGGGGTCCCGTCACCGACGACCCGCAGCGGACGGACGACTTGCTCCTCGACGTGGTGCCCCGCGACCGGCGGCAGGTGTACCGGATGCGCGACATCGTCGGGTCGGTGTTCGATCTGGGGTCGTTCTTCGAGATCGGTGCCCGCTTCGGCCGGTCGGCGATCACCGGGCTGGCCCGGCTCGACGGCTGGCCCGTGGCGGTGCTGGCGGGTGACCCCTACCACTACGGGGGTGGTTGGACCGCCGACGCCTCCCAGAAGGTGACCCGGTTCATCGACCTGGCCGAGACATTCCACCTGCCGGTCGTGCACCTCGTCGACAACCCGGGCTTCGTGATCGGTACCGAGGCGGAGCGGGCGGCCACGATCCGGCACGGTTCCCGTGCGTTGGCAGCCGTCTACCAGGCCACCGTGCCGTGGTGCTCGATCCTGGTGCGCAAGGCCTTCGGCGTGGCCGGAGCGGCGCATTCGCCGGCACACCGCTTCCAGTACCGCTATGCGTGGCCGTCCGGCGACTGGGGCTCGTTGCCCGTCGAGGGGGGCGTGGAGGCGGCCTACCGCTCGGACCTCGAGCAGTCCGACGACCCCGAGGCGCTGCTCGCAGAGATCACGGAGCGGCTCAACCGGGTGCGCTCGCCGTTCCGCACCGCCGAGGCATTCCTCGTCGAGGAGATCATCGACCCGCGCCAGACCCGGCCGCTGCTGTGCGAGTTCGCCAACCTGGCGGCGCCCCTGCGGACGACGGGTCCGTCGGGCTTCGGCTACCGGCCCTGAGCCGGCACGCCTCGACGCTTCAGGCTGGTTCGATCCTGGCTACGGGATCGTCCTCGCCGACTGCGTCCCCCTCGGCGACCAGCAGTTCGACGACGGTCCCCGCAACCGGTGACTCGATCGGAATCTCCATCTTCATGGATTCGACGACCAGCAGGACGTCGCCCGCTGCCACGTCGTCTCCGATGGTCGCCCGGACCTTCCAGACCACTCCGGTAACCGGTGTTTCGACATCGACGATCTGCATCGAGGCAGTTCAGCAGGGAGTCGGGCCCACCGCCACTCCGGCACGTGTCTCTCTGGCGGAGTATCCAGCGGGCAGAATATGGCAGTGAGCGCGTGTCCGACCATCGAGACCGAGCGTCTCGTCCTGCGCCCGTTTCGCGATGACGACCTCGACGACCACTTCGCCATGATGGGCTCGCCCGAGGTGCGGTGCTGGCTGCACCTCCCGGGTGCGTTCGACCGCGATGCCGCCTGGGCGCAGATGGCGCACATTCTCGGCCAGTGGGAACTGCGCGGCACCGGCCTCTGGGCGCTCGAGGAGCGGGCGACCGGACGGTTCGTGGGGCGGGCCGGCCTCTACAACCCGGTCCGCGTCGACTGGCCGGGCGTCGAGGTCGGGTGGGCCCTCGATCCGTCCTTCTGGGGCCGCGGGTACGCCACCGAGGCTGGAATCGCCGCCAGGGACTACGGCTTCGGCGAACTCGGGTTGGACCGCCTGTATTCGTGCATCCTCCCCGAGAACCTGGCGTCACAGGCGGTGGCCCGCAGGCTCGGCTTCACCCTGCTCGAGGAACGGACCATGGCGTGGTTCCCGGAGGCGCCGCACGGCATCTGGGTGGGCGAGCGCCCCGATGAGGGCGGCAGTTGGCCGAGGAGCGCAGCAGTTGGCCGAGCAGGGCAGCAGCCAGCCGAGGAGGGCGGCAGTCAGCCGATGGGGGCGGCAGTCAGCCGACCAGGGCAGCAGTCAGCCGATGACGACCGGGGTGCTTCGACCCTCGTCATCGACGATCAGCAACCCGTCGCAGTCGCCGGACTCGACCTCGAGGCCGACGGCGCCCTGATAGGTGCCTTGGCGTGTGGCCAGCACCTCGCCGGCATCCGCCCATCCGGAGAAGACGAACAAATCGCCGGTCCCCGGTCGGAGGAGCACCACCGTGGAGGGTCCGGCGCAGTGTCCCCCGGCAGCCGCCCAGTCGCCCACCACGGCGATGTCACCGGGTCGGCCCACCTGGTAGCGCTGCCCGTCGAACTCGACGATCGGGCCATCGGGGGCGAGCACGGGCCGACTCTCACGGCGCACGCTCACGGCATAGAGGATGCCGACACCGATCAGGAGCAGAACCAGCGCCGACCGAATCGATGGTCGAGATCCAGCCGACCTGGCGCTGACCCGCAGGCGAAGTTCGTCGGTGGGCGCACCGGCCGAGGCTTCCTGCGTCGAGTCGGCCGGCACACCAGGCGCCTGTGCGTCGAAATCGGCGGCGAGTTCCGCCAGGACTGATGCCAGGTCGAAGGTGTCGTCGTGGCGGCGCGGTCGCAGTGCCCTTGCCAGGCGACGCCGGGACCGTCGCTCGTCGATGACGTCGGTCGGGGGGAGCAGGTCGAGGACCCCGTCGAGCAGCGTGAGGAGTGCCCGCAGGTCTTCCTGCCGGGCCTTGCTCGTGGCCTCGGTCGCATGGTCGAAGCCACTCAGGAGCGGTCGTCCATCGGCATCGACGAAGATCACCTCCGGTCGGAGGTCGCGGTGGACGAAGCCGGCCCGGTGGATCTCGCCGAGCGTCCGACCGAGGGCGGCACCCAGTGAGGCGCACTCTGCGGCGCTCGCCGGGGCCCGTTCGCCCAGCGGCGGAAGGTCGTCGCCCAGCCGGATCGTCACCGTGTTCCCCTCGCGGTGGAAACCCTCGAGGGGGACGACGCCGGGGAACTGCAGGCGGCGCAGCACCTCGGCCTGCATCTCGATGCCTGCGGCCTCGGCGGGATCGGCGGTTCGCCGGGTGCTCATGACGGGTCCACATCGTGGTCGGCCTCGGAGGACGTTCCCAGGCTGCCGGGCACGATGGGGACAAGGCCACCCACGTCGATCCGGTCGGGGAGGCGGTCCAGGTGTCGCAGGAGGATGCGGGCCAACTGCGCCCCGTAGGCGGGTTCGGGGTCGGGACCGGGGTCGGGCAGGGTGACGGTTCCATCGGCGTCGATATGGGTGGCCACCGAGGCCCTGGCCCTGCGCCGGTCGGTCCGACGAGGGCGGTCCGGTGTATCGGCGAGGCACCACGGCACGAGGCGGTCCTCGGGGAGCCCGGCCTCGAGCAGGTTGTCGATCGTGCGACCGAGGGCGGCGCCGCCCTTGCGACCGCTGCGCTCCCCGGTCCGGCCGACCACGACGACGATGTCGGCCAGGTCGCAGACGGCCAGTGCCGGTTCTCCGGGCGTGGAAGGCCCGGTCGGCTGCTCATCGGAGGCGAGGTCGACGTCGGGATCCACATCGACGACCGTGACGAGGTTGTGTCGACAGAGGTTGGTGAGGGTTGCCCGCAGGCTCGATCCGCCGATCGTCGGCCAGTCGCGACGCCTGCGAATGCCGGGCAGGAGACGGTAGGGGGCTCCGGCGGGGGACACGAGGAAGCGGTCGAGTTCGGCAGCCCCCGGCAGCCCGCCCCGATGGGCCTGGGTCGCCTCCTGGAGTGTCATCGGGGCATCGGCGACCCCGTGGAGGATGGCCTGGTCGGCTTCGAGGCAGACGTCGACGAGGGTGACCGAGCCCCGGAGGCGGGGATCGCTGGCGAGGCCGTGGGCGAGGCTCCGGGCGATCGTCGAGGCGCCCGTTCCGCCGGGGCCGGTGACTGCGACGAGTCGTCCGGTCCACCGACTTCCGGTGCTCCCTGTCAGCCCACCGAACTCGAGCCGGTCGATGCGGCCGATGGGGCGGGCGTGCCGTTCGAGGCTGCGGACGAAGTCGTCGGGAGCGAGGTCGTCGGGTAGGACGCCGGTGGCACCGAGCCCGGTCCAGCGGTCGGCATCCCCACCGACGATCAGAACAGGACATTTGGCGGACCTGGCCCGGCTGATGAGCTCGCGGTCGAGGCCGACGGTGCGGTGGTCGACGAGCAGGGCCGAGAAGGGGCGGCCAGAGGCGAGGCGGTTGAGGAGGTCGGCGATGCCGGCGCAGGGGAGGAACTCGTGGCCGGTTCCGAGGTCGGCGAGTCGGAGATCGACGGTCGGCATCCAGGGCGGCGCGCCGGAGGCCAGGCCCAACAGGACATAGCGGTGGGCACTTCCCGGGCCGGTGGACGCGGTCATCGTCGCGGGACGTTAGCCGTGCGCCGGAAACGGCTCTCGGGGACAGGCATGAAATGCTTGTACAGGGCAGACAATGGTGGAAAGATCATAAGATGACCATAATGACACCACAAGAGCCGGAATGGCTCAACACAAAGTTGGCGGCGGCGATGCTGGGCATCACAGCCCGCACGCTCTACAAGCTGGTCGACCAGGGCAGTGTCCCCGGCTACCGCATGGGACGGGTCATTCGCTTCAGGCGTTCCGACATCGAGGTGGCCATCGAGGGCTTCCGCATCGAACCCGGCTCGCTCCAGCACCTGTACACGGACTCTCCGTAGAGGGCCACGGGAGGATCTGGTGCTGATCAAGCCGACGAAGTTGATCACGGACTTCTCCGTAGAGGGGGCAGGGGAAGATCTGGTGCTGATCAAGCCGTCGACGGTGGTCGCGGACGCTCCGTAGAGGGGAAGGGGAGCCACTCGGCAGGCGTTTCGGCCCGGGATCGCCGGCTGGGGATTTCTCCTACGCCGATAGGGTAAATCCCGCGGCGGCGCCATCCGGCGCCGCCAGCACCACCCATTCTCCCGCCCGAGGTCCTGCCCTGAACCGCTTCGCCCCCGACGTCTCCGCGGCACTTCCCGGGCCGGACTGGATGTGCGCCCTCCGCGCCGAAGCGGCCGAGGGCCTCGCCGATGTCGCACCCCCCGATGTCGACGAAGAGGTCTGGCGCTACTCCCGGATCGCCGAACTGGACCTGGATCGTTTTGGGCCCTCCGCAGAACGGCCGGCCACGGAGCCACCCGTCGACGCTGCCCTGGTGGAGGGTGCCGTCGCGACGATCCTCGTTTGCGACGGTTGGGTTCAGTCGATCCAGGTCGCCGAGAGTGCTGTCGAAGCCGGTCTCCTGATCGGAACCGTTGCCGACCTCGAGGGTGGGTCCGAGTTCCCGGGCGCAGTTCTCGAGGCGCCGGTCGACTTCTTCGGCCACCTCAACCGTGCGTTCTGCCCCGAGCCCCTCGCGGTGGTGGTCCCCGACGGCGTTCGCCTCGATGGACCGGTCGTCGTCTTCAGCCATGTCGCCACCGAAGGCGTCGCGGCGTTTCCGCGGCTGCTGGTGCGCTGTGGTGCCGATGCGGCGGCGACGGTGGTCGAGGTCCAGACCTCCGACGACGTCGAGGCGCTGGTGGCCCCGGTGCTCGAGGCGGTCGTCGGCCGGGCAGGTCGCCTGCGCCATGCCGTCCTCCAGGAACTCGGACCGCGGGTCTGGCAGTTGGCCCATCAGGAGGTCCACGTCGGGCAGGAGGCGTCGGGCGAACTGTTCCACGCCGGACTCGGTGGCGACTACGCCCGCACCCGCACCGACTGCCGGCTGGTCGGCCGTGGAGCCGAAGGCCGTATCACCGCCGCCTATTTCGGTGTTGGCAGCCAGGCGCTCGACTACCGGACCTTCCAGGACCACGCCGCCCCCGACACTGTCAGCGACCTCCTGTTCAAGGGCGCCCTCGACGATTCGTCGCGGTCGGTCTACACCGGCCTCATCCGGGTCCGACCGGAGGCCGTCCGGACCCGGGCAAACCAGACCAACCGCAACATCAAGCTCTCGCCGGATGCCTGGGCCGAGAGCGTGCCCAACCTCGAGATCGAGACCGACGACGTGATGTGCAGCCACGCATCGACCGTCTCGCCGGTCGATGCCGACCAGCGTTTCTACCTCGAGAGCCGGGGGGTGCCGACGGCAGTCGCAGAGCGGCTGCTCCTCGAGGGGTTCTTCGAAGAGGTGGTGGAGGCCGCTCCGGTGCCCGCAGTGGGGAAGCGACTGCGCCAGAGCCTGCGAGCAAAGCTCGACCGGCACGAAGTCGTCGGATCGGGTGCGGCATGAACGAGTTCCGCGCCTGTGCGCTTTCCGATCTCACCGACGGAGCGGCTCTCCGGGTCGAGATCGGCGGATGCCCGGTCGCCCTGGTGCGCATGGACGGCACCGTGCATGCCATCGGCGACACCTGTTCACATGAGGAGGTGTCGCTGGCCGAGGGGTTCGTCGACACTGACGAGTGCGCCCTCGAATGCTGGAAGCACGGCAGCCTCTTCTCCCTCGAGACCGGCAAGGCACTGACGCTGCCCGCCAGCCGTCCGGTGCCCGTCTACGCCGTGCGCATCGAAGGCGCAGATGTATTGGTTGAGTTGCCGGAGGCCGATCAATGAGCGATGAGCGCGTGCTGCGGATTACGGGCCTGCGGGCGCGTGTCGCCGAGACCGAGATCCTGCGGGGCATCGACCTCGAGATCCGGCCCGGAGAGGTCCATGCCATCATGGGCCCGAACGGTTCTGGGAAGTCGACGCTCTCGCACGTCCTGATGGGGCGACCCGGCTACGAGGTCACCGGGGGTTCGGTGACGCTCGACGGCGTCGACCTGCTCGAACTGGCCCCATGGGAGCGGGCGCAGGCCGGCCTGTTCCTGTGCCTCCAGCATCCGACCGAGGTGCCGGGGGTGAGCCTCGAGGCGCTGCTGACTGAGGCAGCCCGTGCCGGCGGCCGCGACCCGGACACGGTACGACAGGCGCTCATCACCGAGGCCGGGCGGCTGGGCATCGACGAGCACTTCCTCGACCGGCCCCTCAACGTCGACCTCTCGGGCGGCGAGAAGAAGCGCAACGAGGCGCTCCAGCTCGGTGTGCTCGGCGCCCGCTACGCGGTGCTCGACGAGATCGACTCGGGCCTCGACGTCGATGCCCTGGCGACGGTGGCTCGTCGCATCCAGGAGGCCACCGAGGAGGACGGACTCGGGGTGCTCGCCATCACGCACTTCGCCCGTCTGCTCGAGGTTCTCGAACCCGATCGGATCCACGTGCTGTCCCGCGGTTCGATCCAGGTGACGGGCGGTCCCGAGTTGGCCGAACAACTCGAGGCGGAGGGCTATGTCGGCGTGCTCGGCGACGCCGCGACCGACGAGCCCGAGACCCTGGTGGGACTGCCCCACGCCGCCGGCTTCGGCGACGACCCGTTCGCCTGAGCATCATTGCTGAACCATGGATCGCTCACTCCTCGCTCCCGATGAGGTTGCCGGGCTCGACGCGCTCCTGCCGGGCTGGTCCTGCGACGGAGCGTCGCTGACCCGCGAGTTCACCTTTGCCGACTTCGCCGAGGCGTTCCGGTTCATGGTTTCCGTGGCAGAGATCGCCGAGTCGCTCGGCCATCACCCCGACTGGTCGAACGTCTGGAACCGGGTGTCGGTGTCGCTCACGACGCACAGCGCCGGTGGGCTCACCCGACTGGACCTGGCCCTGGCGGAGGCCATGGACGAGATCGCCGAAGAACGCTCCTCCGACTAGGAATCCGCTTCGGCCAGCGCCTGGTCGAAGGTGTTCCAGCCGAGGGTGGCGCACTTGATGCGGACCGGGAACTTCACGACACCGCGCAGCGCCTCGAGGTCGCCGAGGCCCGAGGGGACCTCCGTCGAACCGTCGAGCGCAGAATCCTGTCCGTCGAGTCCGTGCTCGTGGATCGACATCATCTGCTTGAAGGAGCGGAGGGTGCCGCGGGCCTCGTCGATGGTCCTGCCGATGACAACGGTCGTCATCATCGAGGCGGACGACTGGCTGATCGAGCAGCCCTGACCGCTGATCCGGACGTCGGTGATCGTGTCGCCGTCGAGCTGGACGTAGACCTTGACCTCGTCGCCGCACAGGGGGTTGAAGCCCTCGGCCATCAGGGCAGGCGGGGTCTCGAGCTCACCGCGGTTCCGGGGGTTCCGGTAGTGGTCGAGGATGACCTCCCGGTAGAGGTCTTCGAGTCCTGGCATGGTTTCGGGGTTCCTTGGGTCCGGGGATCGCTGACGGTGAACGTGGAGCAGGCTAAGGGGAGTGGGGGCTGCGCTTCTAGAAATCGAAGAACCTGGCGGCCTCGTCGAGGGCGTCGCCGAGGGCGTCGATGTCGGATTCGTCGTTGTAGAGGTAGAGCGAGGCGCGTGACGTGGAGGTCACGCCCAACTCCCGCATGAGGGGCTTGGCGCAGTGGTGGCCGGCCCGGACGCAGACCCCGTGCTGGTCGAGGACCTGGCTGAGGTCGTGGGCGTGGATGTCGCGCAGGCACATCGAGAGGATCCCGCCGCGGTGGGTGGTGTCGGTCGGTCCGTGGATGAGGAGGTCGTCGCCGAAGCGGTCGCCGAGGGTGCGCAACGCATAGTCGGTGAGCGACACCTCGTGCTTCCGGACGGCATCCATGCCGAGGCCCTCGAGGTAGTCGACAGCGGCACCGATGCCGATCATCTCGGCGATCGGCGGCGTGCCGGCCTCGAAGCGCCAGGGCACCACGTTGGGGGTGAAGCCGTCGCGGCGGACGTCGAGGATCATCTCGCCGCCACCGAGGAACGGCGGCATGGCGTCGAGCAGCTCGCGACGACCCCAGAGCATGCCGATGCCGGTCGGGCCGCACATCTTGTGGCCGGTGAACGCCAGGAAGTCGCAGCCCAGTTCTGTCACGTCGGTCGCCAGGTGGGGGACGTACTGGCTGCCGTCGACGAGGCAGAGTGCGCCGACCGCATGGGCGGCGTCTGCCAGCTGCCGGACCGGCGGGATGGCGCCGGTGACATTGGAAACGGCGGTCACGGCGACCAGCTTCACGCCATCGAGAAGGTGGTCGAGGTCGGTGAGGTCGAGGCAGCCGTCGTCGGTCAGCGGGATCCAGCGCACCTCGATGCCCCGCTCCTCGGCCAACTGGTGCCAGGGAACGATGTTGGCATGGTGCTCGAGGAGGCTCAGGAGCACGACGTCGCCCTCGGTGAGGTTGGTGCGTCCCCACGAGTGGGCCACCAGGTTGATGGCCTCGGTGGCGTTCTTTGTGAACACAAGCTCGTGTTCATCGCCGGCGCCGATGAAGCGGGCGACCGTTCGCCGGGCATCCTCCGAGGCAATCGTGGCGAGCTCGGCGATGTGGTAGGCGCCACGGTGCACGTTGGCGTTGATGGTCTCGTAGTAGCGGTTCATGGCATCGAGGACCGCACGGGGCTTCTGCGAGGTAGCGCCCGAGTCGAGGTAGACGATCGGGGTGCCGTGGACCTCACGGGCCAGGAGGGGGAAGTCGGCCTTGACGGCAGCGACGTCGAGGCTCATGCAGAGGCCCCGGAATCGGCTTCGACGGATTCGGCTTCGACGGATTCGGCATCCCGGAACTCGTCGAAGCCGCCGGCCTCGAGCCGCTCTGCCAGGTCGGCGCCACCCCGCTCGACCACGCGGCCGTCCATGAGGATGTGGACGACATCGGGACGGAGGTACTGGAGCAGGCGTCGGTAGTGGGTGATGATGACGATGCCCAGGTCGGGCCGGTCGCGTCGGACCTCGGCGATCCCGTCGGCCACGATGCGCAGGGCGTCGATGTCGAGGCCCGAGTCGGTCTCGTCGAGGATCGCCATCTCGGGTTCGAGGATCGCCATCTGGAGGATCTCGTTGCGCTTCTTCTCGCCGCCGGAGAAGCCCTCGTTGAGATAGCGGTCGGCGAAGGAGGGGTCCATGCCGAGCCGGTCCATCCAGTCCATGATCGCCAGCCGGAGCTCGAGCACCGAGAGGTCGATGCCCTTGCGTGCCGAAAGGGCCTGGCGCAGGAAGTTGATGACCGAGACGCCGGCCACCTCGAGGGGGTACTGGAAGGCGAGGAAGAGCCCGGCCTTGCCACGGACGTCTGCCGACCAGTCGGTGATGTCGTCGCCCTTGAAGCGGATGGAACCCTGCGTCACGACGTATTCGGGGCTGCCGAGGAGGACCGAGGCCAGCGTGGACTTGCCGGAGCCGTTGGGTCCCATGAGTGCGTGGACCTCGCCGGGGAGGACCGTCAGGTCGACGCCGCGCAGGATCTCGACGCCTTCGGTGCTCGAGACGTGGAGGTCCTGGACCTCGAAGAGTGGTGTGGAGGGTGTCGGAGAGGGCGCGCTCACGTCTCCGAGTCTAGGGAGCAGGGGGGATTAGCACTATGCGCGTAGTGGTAATAGGAACGTGCCTGTCGGCAGGGCATGGCTCAGGGGCGTGGCTCAGGGAATGGTTCAGGGCAAGGCTCAGGGGTGAGCGACGAGGCTCTGCTTCCAGGCACGGAAGCGGGAGTGCGTCACGCCGTCGGGGCCGACGCCCTCGCCGGAGCCGTCGGGGAACAGTCGGAACGTCATGATCCGGGTCAGGTCGTCGGCGTGGACGGCCACGTACCGGGCGTCGGCGCCACGGGCCGGGCCTGCCCGCCAGAGCAGCCAGGAACCCAGGCGGCGCTTGTAGGCGATACGCGGTGGACCCCCGTCCGGGGTCGTCAGGTCGTCGCCGCCGGCGAGGAGCGCCTGTGGCGCCTCGACCCACGCCTCGGCCGGGATGTTGCGGTCCCGGATAGGTGTCGGCGGCAGGTCGGTGGTGTGGACCGGGGTGTCGTCGTAGGGACGCTGGTCCGCCGGGAGGGGGCCGGTAGTGGGAGACGGATTCATCGGAATGGAATCTGGGAGACCAGGCGCGCTCACCAGCCGCGGGTGACCCACTCGTCGAGGTGGGGCGATTCGTTGCCGATCATGGTGTCGTCGCCGTGGCCCGGCAGGACGATCGTCTCGGGCGGCAGGGTGGCGAAGAGCTTTCGGTCGATGGTCTGGATGAGCGTGTCGAAGTCGCCGCCCTCGAAGTGGGTGGCGCCGGCCCCTCCCGGGAACAGCGTGTCGCCCACGAACACGATTGGCGAGCCCTCGAGGCGGAAGCTGATGCTCCCCGGCGTGTGGCCGGGGGTCTTGATGGTGTGGAGCCGGAGCCGACCCACCTCGATCACCGACTCGTCCTCGAGCAGGTAGTCGTAGGCGTCGAGCATGTGGGCGTCCTCGATCGTGACCCCGACCTGGTAGCCGGCCTCGCGAACGGCCGGCACGGCACCGATGTGGTCCCAGTGGCCGTGGGTCTCGAGGACGGTGCGCACGTCGAGGACACGGCACAGTTCCAGGAGCTTGTCGTGCTCGTTGGCGGCGTCGATCAGCACGGCCTCGCCGGTGGCGCGGCAGCGCAGGACGAACACGTTGTTGTCCCATTCGCCGACGACGATGCGGTGGATCTCGGCCTGGGTGTCGCACCAGTGCAGCGAGGTCCCTGGCACGCTGGTGGAGGGATGGTCCGTGTGCCCGCAGGCATGGTGCTCGCCAGTGGGTGGGGGCGTGGACTCGGAAGCGGGTTCATCGTTCATGGCGGCATCATGCCGCATCGGAAGGCGATCGGGGGGATTCTGCACATGCTCCCCAGTGTGGAGCCTCCGGTTGCCGGCTGGTAGAAACGGTGCCGCAACGGACTCATGTCCGACCAGTCGATCCAACCAGTCGATCCAACCAGTCGATCCGACCAGTCGATCCGACCAGTCGATCCGACCAGTCGATCCAACCAGTCGATCCAACCAATCGATCCAACCAACACGCGCCACCGAGACGGGAGCACCACGTGAACTTCGCCTTCAGCGAGGAACAGGAACAGTTGCGGGACTTCGTCCGCCAGTTCCTCGAGAACTACTCGTCGGAGACCACCGTCCGGGAGTTGATGGAGACCGACGAGGGCTACGACCCCGAGACCTGGAAGATGATGGCCGATCAGCTCGGCCTGCAGAGCCTGATCATCCCCGAGGAGCACGGCGGACAGGGCTTCGGCTACGTCGAGCTCATCGTGGTCCTCGAGGAGATGGGCCGGGTGCTGCTGTGTGCCCCGTTCTTCTCGACGGTCATCCTCGCCGCCAACACGCTCATCCACGGCGGTGACGACGAGGCGGCCGCGCGCGTGCTGCCCGGCATCGCCTCCGGCGAGACCATCGCCACGCTGGCCTTCACCGAGGAGAACGGCCGCTGGGACGAGGAGGGCATCGAGATGGAGGCCACCGCCGACGGCGACGGCTGGACCCTCTCCGGCACCAAGATGTACGTGCTCGACGGCCATCTCGCCGACGTGGTGCTGGTGGCGGCCCGTACCCCGGGTGGCGTCTCGATCTTCGAGGTCGCCGGAGACGCCGACGGGCTCACCCGCACGGCTCTCGCCACCATGGACCTCACGCGCAAGCAGGCCCGACTCCAGTTCGACAACGTGGCGGCGACGCTGATCGGCACCGAGGGTGCCGGTTGGAGCGTGCTCGAACGGGTGCTCGACCTGGCGGCGGTCGCCCTCGCCGCCGAACAGGTTGGTGGCGCTCAGGTGTGCCTCGACACCGCCGTCCAGTACGCCAAGGACCGCATCCAGTTCGGCCGTCCGATCGGCAGCTTCCAAGCCATCAAGCACAAGTGTGCCGACATGCTGCTCGAGGTCGAGTCGGCCAAGTCGGCCGCCTACTACGCCGGCTGGTGCGCAGCGGAGCTCAACGACGAACTGCCGTCGGTCGCCTCGCTCGCCAAGGCCTACTGCTCGGAGGCCTACTTCCACACCACCGCCGAGAACATCCAGATCCACGGTGGCATCGGCTTCACCTGGGAGCACCCGGCCCACCTGTACTTCAAGCGGGCCAAGAGCTCCGAGCTGCTGTTCGGCGACCCGACCTACCACCGGGAACTGCTCGCCCAGCGCATCGGCATCTGAGCCTCGGCACGCCCCCTGCGGGGCGCAGCAGTTCTGTGCTGATCCACCGGTACTGATGCACATGCAATGATCCACGCATGATCTGGGTATTCGTCGCGGCCGGTGTGCTGCTCGTCGTCGTCATCGGCCTCTTGGCCGTGGGCGGCGCCGTCCGTCGCACGGAAGGCGAGTTGGTGCCTGCGGTGTTCGAGGTGCACGACGCCGTCGACTGGATCGCCGAACGGCTCCCCGAGGAGGCGGCGGCACAGTTGACCCTTGCCGATGTCGCCATGGTGCTTGCCTGGTGGCTCGAATACATCGACTCAGTCGGGTTGGCGAGCGCCCACGGCCAGGAACTGGGTGCCGATGCCGGCGGCGCGGCTGCCGATGCTGCTGCCGCCGATGATGCTGCCGCCGTCGACCATGTCGTGGCCCGGGCGCTCGACGTGCCCGAGGAACAGGGCGGGCCGCTCGATCCCGTGGCCGTCGTGGTTGCGCTCGACCTGCTCGGTGTCTACCTCCGGGAGATTGGCGCCATCGGCGGGCCCGTCGAGGACCGGGACTAGCGTCGGGCCATGCTCGACCGTGACGCTCCGGTCTTCGTGGCTGGTCACCGTGGCCTGGTCGGCTCGGCGATCCTGCGCCGTCTCGGGGACGAGGGTTTCAGCGACCTGCGAACCGCTGGCCGCAGGGATCTCGATCTGCGCGACCAGTCGGCGGTGAACGCATGGTTCGACGCAGAGCGGCCCCGCTACGTGCTCCTCGTCGCCGGGACCGTCGGCGGAATCCTCGCCAACAGCACCCGCCCGGCGGAGTTCCTCTACGACAACCTCATGATCCACGGCACCGTCGTGCACGCCAGCCATCGGGTCGGGGTCGAGAAGCTGCTTTACCTCGGAAGCTCGTGCATCTATCCCCGGCATGCCGAGCAGCCCATCACCGAGGACGCCCTGCTGGGCGGCCCCCTCGAACCGACCAACGAGGGCTATGCACTGGCCAAGATCGCCGGGATCAAGCTCTGCGAGACCTACCGCAGCCAGTACGGGTGCGACTTCATCTCGGCGATGCCGACCAACCTCTACGGGCCGGGCGACAACTTCGACCTCGAGGGCGGCCATGTGCTGCCGGCGTTGATGCGACGCTTCCACGAGGCGGCGCAGGCTGGTGTCGACACCGTCGGGGTGTGGGGGAGCGGCACGCCGCGGCGTGAGTTCCTGCACGTCGACGACCTCGCCGACGCCTGCCTCCACCTCATGGACCACTACTCCGACGCCGGGCACGTCAACGTCGGCACCGGCATCGACGGCACGATCCGGGAGCTGGCCGAGGCGATCCGCGACCTCGTGCATCCGACGGCGACCATCGAGTTCGACACCTCGAAGCCGGACGGCATGCCCCGCAAGGTGCTCGACGTCTCGAAGTTGGAGGCGCTGGGCTGGAAGGCGCGCATCCCTCTCGCAGAAGGCCTGGCATCGACGTATCTCTGGTATCGGCAGGCGCTGTCCGAAGGCACCGCTCGCCAGTAGCGGCCGTTCCTCCAGGAACTCGCGTTACTCCTGCTTCGTCTTGCCCTTGGCCTTCTGCTGCTTCTTCCAGGCGCGCACCGTTTCCAGGGCCTCGGGCCCGTCGATGTCGGCCACCGACCGGGGGACGTCGTCGGCGAAGGGGCCCGCCGCCTCTTCCCAGCCGTCCGGGGTCACGCCGAAGCGCTTGGCCAGGATCGCCACGAAGATGCGGGATTTCTCGGGGCCGTATCCGGGAAGAGACTCCAGGCGCTCGCGCAACTCGGTTCCGGACACTGCCGTGGACCAGATCGCCCCCGCATCACCGCCATAGACCCCGACGAGGTGCTCGCAGAGTCCCTGGATCCGCTTGGCCATGGAACCGGGGAAGCGGTGGATGGCGGGCTTGGTACGACAGGTGGCATCCAGATTCTCAGGATCCATGGCTGCGATCTCCGAAGCATCGAGTGACCCCAGCCTCCGGAGCAGGGTTTCGGGCCCGCGAAATGCCCACTCCATGGGGACCTGCTGGTCGAGCAGCATGCCGATCAACAGCGCCAGTGGATCGGTGTTGACGAGGAGGTCGGCATCGTGGTCGCCGGTGACGGCAAGGGTGCCGGGTGTGGTGGAGGCGGGCATGGGGTGAACCTACCTGTCGGAGAACGCGACGCTGATTGCGCTGCTGCTCAATCCGCCCAGCCGACGCTCTGGCCGGGCGTGGGCACCGTGTCGTGGCGCCCCGGGTCGTCGATCTCGGTGTCGAGCCCGTGGTGTTCGATCGCCTCGATGACAACGGACGGGTCGATTAAGCCCTCCTGGGCCAGGGCATGGAGTACGGCGACGACGACGTGGCCGGTGTCGACCTCGAAGAAGCGGCGCAGTGCACTACGGGTGTCGCTGCGGCCGAAGCCGTCGGTGCCGAGGGTGTGGTACGGGCGGGGGATCCAGCGGGCGACCTGTCCGGGGATCAGCTTCATGAAGTCGGTGACCGCCACGACCGGGCCCTCGCCCCCGGCGAGCAGTCGCGTGACGAGGGGGACCTCGGCGGGCCGGTCCGGGTGGAGGCGGTTGCGGCGTTCGACGGCGAGCGCCTCCTCGCGCAGCCGCTTGTAGGACGTGGCGCTCCAGAGGTCGACGCCGACCCCCCAGCGTTCGGCCAGCTCGTCGGCTGCCTCCCGGACGGCGCCCTGCGCAGGGCCGGAGAACACCAGCGTCGCCAGAACCGGTCGGTCGGGGGCGTCCTCCCACTGGTAGAGGCCCCGGACGATGTCCGCATCGGACACGTGGTCGGGCTGGGCCGGCATCTCGTAGGCCTCGTTGTAGAGGGTCACGTAGTAGAAGACGTCTTCGTCATCGTGCGGGTCGTCGTGGCCGTACATGCGTCGCAGGCCGTCGTCGATGACCGCTGCCAGCTCGTAGGCGAAGGCGGGGTCGAACGCCTGGCAGGCGGGCACGGTGGCGGCCAGCAGCAGGCTGTGCCCGTCCTGGTGCTGGAGGCCCTCGCCGGCCAGCGTCGTGCGTCCGGCCGTCGCCCCGAGGAGGAACCCCCGTGCCCGTGAGTCGGCGGCCGACCAGATCGAGTCGCCCACCCGCTGGAAGCCGAACATCGAATAGAAGGTGAAGAACGGGACCATGGGTACGCCGAGGTTGGCATAGCTGGTGCCGGCGGCGATGAAGCTCGACATCGACCCGCACTCGGTGATGCCCTCCTCGATGAGCTGCCCGTCGGTGCTCTCGGTGTAGGAGAGCAGCAGCTCGTGGTCGACGGGCTCGTAGAGCTGGCCGAACGGGGCGTAGATGCCGAACTCCCGGAACAGCGAGTCCATGCCGAAGGTCCGGGCCTCGTCGGGGACGATCGGCACCACCCGGGGTCCGAACGCCTCATCGCGCATGAGGTCGCGCAAGAGGTTGGTCATGGCCATCGTGGTCGACACCGCCCTGCCCTCGGATCCCTTGGTCAGGCCGGTGAAGACGGAGGGGTCGGGCAGGGTGATCGGCCGGCGGTTGCGGATGCGGCGCTTCGGGATCGAGCCGCCGAGGGCCCGGCGTCGCTGGACCATGTACTGGTACTCGTCGCTGTCCTCGGCGGGCCGGAAGTAGGGGGCCCGATCGCCTTCGAGGAGTTCCTCGGGGATCTCCTCGGTGAGGTGGAGCCGCTCGCGAAGGGCCAGCAACTCGGCCTTGGTCATCTTCTTGATCTGGTGCGTTGCATTGCGGGCCTCGAAGCCCTCGCCCAGGGTCCAGCCCTTGATGGTCTTGGCGAGGATGACCGTGGGGGCTGCGTTCTCCTCGGTGGCGGCACGGAAGGCGGCGTAGACCTTCTGGTAGTCGTGGCCGCCGCGGGGCAGTGTCTCGAGTTGCTCGTCGGAGAGGTGCTCGACCATCGCCCGGAGCCTCGGATCGGGTCCGAAGAAGTTCTCGCGGATGTAGCTGCCGGATTCGATGGCGAGGCGCTGGTACTCGCCGTCGACGGTGGTGTTGAACTTGTTGAGCAGGATCCCGTCGACGTCCTGGTGGATCAACTCGTCCCATTCCGAGCCCCAGATCACCTTGATCACGTTCCAGCCGGCGCCCCGGAAGACCCCTTCGAGCTCCTGGATGATCTGGCTGTTGCCGCGCACCGGTCCGTCGAGTCGCTGCAGGTTGCAGTTGACGATCCAGATGAGGTTGTCCAGCCCGGATCGTCCGGCCAGCGAGATGGCGCCGAGGGTCTCGGGCTCGTCGCACTCACCGTCTCCGAGGAAGCAGAAGATGCGGTTGTTGACCGTCTCGTCGATACGACGGTTCTGGATGTACTTGTCGAACCTGGCGTGGTAAATTGAGTTGATCGGACCGAGCCCCATGGACACGGTCGGGAACTCCCAGAAGTCGGGCATGAGCCGGGGGTGCGGATAGCTCGAGAGGCCGCCGCCGCCGATCTCCATGCGGAAGCGGTCGAGGTGCGCCACGTCGAGGCGGCGCTCGAGGAAGGCCCTGGCGTAGACGCCGGGGGCGGCGTGGCCCTGGTAGTAGACGTGGTCGCCGGGCTGGCCGTCGTCCTTGCCGCGGAAGAACCAGTTGAAGCCGACCTCGTAGAGCGAGGCGGACGAGGCGAAGGTGGAGAGGTGGCCGCCGATTCCGTCTGCGGTCTTGTTGGCGTTGATCACCATGGCGGCGGCGTTCCAGCGGATGAATGCCCGGATGCGCCGCTCGATGAACTCGTCGCCGGGGAACCAGGGCTGGTCCTGGGTGGCGATGGTGTTGACGTAGGGGGTCCAGGTGGGCGGGGCGTTGCCGACGTTGAGCTCGCCGGCCCGTTCCATGAGCTTGGCGAGCATGAAACGGGCGCGGCTGCGGCCGGCCCGGTTGACGAGGGCGTCGAACGAGTCCATCCACTCCTTGGTCTCCTCCGGGTCGCCGTCGGGGAGTTGGTGGGTGAAGCCGTCGATCACAGTGTGGATCATGGCACGCACTCGAGGGTTTGCAGCCTGCGCCGCTGGCTAGGGTCGCCCTATATGAGCCTCTTCGATGCCGATGACCCTGTTGAGCCTGATTCGGCGCCTTCCGAAAATGCGTCCGTGCCCACGATCGTCTACACCGATGGTGCCTGCTCGGGGAACCCCGGTCCTGGTGGTTGGGCGTGGGTGGTGCCCGACGGGGCGTATGCCGCCGGCTACGCACCCGACACCACCAACCAGCGGATGGAGGTCACCGCCGTCCTCGAGGTGCTGCGGGCCTTCGAGGGTCCGGTGCTGGTCGTGAGCGACTCGACCTATGTCGTCCATTGCTTCCGGGACCACTGGTGGCGCAACTGGATGAGGCGTGGATGGAAGAACAAGAATCGGCAGCCGATCGCCAACCGGGACCTCTGGGAGCCGCTCATCGACCTGTACCGCGGGCGGGACGACGTCGAGTTCCAGTGGGTCAAGGGGCACTCGGGCGACCGCTGGAACGACGAGGCCGACCGGCTTGCGGTGCAGGCATTGGCCTTGCGGAGTGACCTCACGGGCTGAGGAGGTCTTTCCCGGGAGACCTGGCCTTCCGCTCCCGGGGGCTCAGGCTGTGAGCATTCCCAGCCACTTCACGAGCGCTGCCCGCGGGGTGCCCGGAACGGCGATCGCCACGACGGCGCCGGCGCTGTCGCCGGGTTCGTCACCGGTCCAGGGCCCGGATGCCGTGATCGAGGTCGAGTCGCCGACCAGCTGGACGATGGTGCGCACATCGGGAGCGTCTGCGAGGCGCACGATGCCCTTGGCCCGCACGACGCCTTTGGGCCGGACCGACTGCCAGAGCTCGAGCGTCGCGCGGGGCACGGGGCGTGCCAGGGTCAGCGACCAGGTGACGTGGTTGGCATGGGCGTGGGCAGGGGCATGGGCGTGGGCAGGGGCATGGGCGTGGGCGGGGGCCGGGGCGTGGGCGGGGGCCGGGGCAGGGTGTGCGTCGGAGTCACCAGTGACCGGTGCAGGCTCCAGGCCGAACAGGAGCGCCGGGTCGACGGGGGATCGGAGTATCGGGGCCGCCGAAAGTTGGGCCAGTGAACGTTCGACGGCAGTGAGGTCTGTTGCGTCGAGCAGGTCGCCGTGGGTGAGGACGATCAGTCCGGCGTCGGCCACCTGTCCGGCGACAGTCTGACCGATGCGTGGGTCGGCGAGCTGCTCCCGGATCCTGGAACCGTCGACCACGACGAGCACGCCGTCGGGGCGAAAGCCGGGGGTTCTCGCCCATTGTGCGACCTTGCCCGGCTCGCCGACGCCGCTCACCTCGACCACGACACGGTCCAGGCGGTCGGCCATGGCCCTGACCCGGTCGAGGGCGGAGGCGAACCCGTCTGCCAGCGAGCAGCACACGCAGCCGTTGGCGAGCGAGAGCACATGGCTCCGTTGGTCCTGTTCCGCTGCGAGGGACTCCGCTGCGAGCAGGCCCTCGTCGATGCCGATCTCGCCGAAGTCGTTGACGAGCACGGCGATGCGTTGGCCCTGCGGGTCGGCGAGGAGCCGGTTGACCAGGGTTGTCTTGCCGGCGCCCAGGTAGCCGCCGATCACCATGAGGGGGAGGCGTTGTCGCGGCAGGTCCATGACTGCAGTCTTGCGCGGGGCGAGGGGGTGTGCGCTGGTGGCTCAGCCGGCGGCGAAGATCTTTCCGCCGAGCATGGTGCCCCAGACGGGGACGTCCCGGAGTTCGGTCGGGTCGATGGCGAAGGGGTCGGCGTCGAGGATCGCCAGGTCGGCGAACTTGCGGGGCGAGATGCTCCCCACCTCGTCGTCCATCTTGAGCTGGTGGGCCGCACCCATGGTGATGGCGTGCAGCGCCTCGGGCACGCTGATGCGTTCCTCGGGGCCCAGCACCGTGCCGGTGGTCGTGAGGCGGTTGACGGCCGCCCAGGCGACATGGAGGGATCCGAGTGGGGTGACGGGTGCATCGCTGTGCATCGAGAGGGGCACGCCCAGGTCGAGTGCGGTGCGGGCCGAGTTCATGCGGGCCGCCCGGTCGGGGCCGACGGTCGATGAGACGTGCTGGTCGCCCCAGAAGAAGGTGTGGTTGGCAAAGATGTTGGCGCTCATGCCGAGTGCTGCGATCCGGCGGTACTGGCCGGGGCTGGTGAGTTGGCAGTGCTGGACCGTGTGCCGGTGGTCGACCCTCGGCGACTCGGCCAGCAGCGCCTCGACTGCCTCCAGGAAGACATCGACGGCCTCGTCGCCGTTGCAGTGCACGTGGATCAGGAGCCCGGCCTCGTGGTAGGGCCGCAGGATGTCGGTGACCTGTCCGGGCGGGACCACCCAGATGCCGTTGCCGCCGTCGAGGTAGTGGGGCCAGCGGAGGCGGGCCGTGTAGCCCTGGATCGACCCGTCGATGACGAGCTTGACGTGGCCGAAGCGGAGCTTGGCGCTGGAGAGTTCTCTCGATGCCAGCACGGCCGATGCTGCGTCGGCGAGGGCTTCGGGGGTGCCGGGGGTCGGCATGTGGAAAACCGAGACGCGTGCAGGAAAGCCGTCGTCGTCCACGACGGTTCGGTAGCGTTCGATCTCGGCTGCTTCGGTCGACTCCCGGTTGCCGAGGTCCGTGAGGGTGGTGATGCCGGCGTTGCGGGCCTCGTTGCCGAAGTTCCGGAGGGACGCCTCGGATTTCGTGCGGCCCCAGAACTTGCGGAAGGCGGCGCCGGCGAGGGACATCGCCGCCGGTTCCTGGAGCTCGCCGATGGGCCAACCGGACCCGTCCTTGGGGACGCCGTCCATGTCGGTGTCGGGCGTGATGCCCTCGACCTCCATGAGCGCGTTGTTGACCGTGGCCAGGTGGAGGCTGGCGTGCATCACGAGGATCGGCCGGGTCGTGGACACCAGGTCGAGGTGCTTGGCGATGAGGCGCTCGCCCGAGAAGTAGATCGGGTCGAGGCCCCAGGCCAGCAGCGGCTCGTCCGGGCCGACGCCCTGATCGGCCAACCGGGCCTCGGCTTCGCGGAGGCGCTCGATCACATCGTTCATCGAACGGCAACCGGACCACACACGGCCGTCGGGTCCTCGCCGATCGTGGTAGCCGCAGTAGGTGTGCAGCCACATGCCGCCGGCCATGGTGTGGCAGTGCGCCTCGACGAAGCCGGGCAGGAGGGTGAACCGCTCGAGCGAGCCGTCGACGACGGCGCCGTCGATCGTGAGGAGTTCGTCCATGGTGCCGACGGCGAGGACGCGTCCGTCGCTGACGGCGACCGCTTCGGCGCTGGGTCGTGACGGGTCGAGCGTGTGGATCGCAGCAGCCGGGTAGATGGTGGTGGTCTCGGGCATCGAGGCACCCTAGTGCGCGAGTACGAATCCGTACTGGCTGGAGCCTGAGCGTCAAGCGTTCAACAATCCGACGTTGTGCCCTGTTCGCGGGGCGGGTGTGGGCGTAAGGTCCGGGTATCCGAAGAGAGGAGGTGGTCCATATCAACGGTGAACGACAGGGGACCTCGGAGGTGGTCGGCCGCTAGGTCGAGTGATCCGCCCGGCGAATTCCCGCCGGCCACCCCTGCACACCGACCGCCGGAAGACGGTCCCGTCCGGCAGACCAGGTCGCGTGCAGGCGATGAAGCACATATTCAATCAATCCCAGGCACGGGGGCGTGTGTTCACACGCCCCCGTGTCGCGTGCTTGCCTCGGCTTCCTGCGTCTGAAATCCGAGCCTCGGGTACTCTCGTTGCCATGCACCGACCATCCGCCTTCGCCCACCATCGTTTTCTCGGCGACAAGCGCACCCAGCAGGTCTACGACCTCGAGGAGGTCGCCGACGAAGACGCCCTGGCCGTGGTGCTCGACGAGTTGATGTCCAGCGACGCATTTCTGTGTTTCGGCCCGGACACCCTCGCCGAGGCTCGCAACCGCGGCTACAAGTTGCAGAAGGTATAGGGCTTGCTGTCCGGAGGTTGACCACCATGGGGCTGCCCGGCCTTGCGAGGCTTTACAGCGACCTGGCGCAGTTCTACGCCGTCCGGACGGAACAGGCCGACCGGCCTGGCGAGCGCGCTCCGACGATGCTGGCGCAGGTCGCCGAGGAGTTGGCGCAGGTTGCTACCGGCACCATCGCTGCACCTGAGCCGGCGCCTCTTCCCGTCACGCGGTTGCTCGCGCTCCTCGACCAGAACCTCGACCGGAACCTCGACCAGAACCTCGCGCCGGTGCTCGGCTCGTTCCTGGGTCTCGCCGACTCTCTTCCCTGGACGCAGACCCGGGTGTACCTGGATGCACTGCCTGCCGAGTTCGTCCGCAACTACGGCTACGTGCGCCTGGTGGGCCCGGGCGAAGGGGCCGTGGTCCACAGCGATCGGGTGGCCGTGGGGATCGGTGTGTGGGGGTCGGGGTTGTACTACCCCCGGCACGCCCATCCGGCCGAAGAGGCGTACCACGTGCTGGCCGGCGAGGTCGGATTCCGGGGAGCCGACGGCGTGCGCCGAGAGTTGCGCCCGGGTCCCCGTGGAGACATGGCCGACTGCGCCCACAATGCCCCCGACGAGCCGCACGAGTTGTGGTTTGGTGCTCCGGGAAGTGATCCTGAGCGGATTCAGCCCTGCGTCTTGCTCTGGGCATGGGTCGGCGAGATCAGCGTCGACGCGCGTCTTGTCGGCTGAATGGTCCGGGTTGTCGTGGGACCGGCGCGTGGGGCAGGTCCCTCCGCGCGATCAGCCCTGTGTCTGTGTCCTGATCAGATTGAGTGCGCTGCCGGCGTGGAACCAGCGGATCTGGTCGTGTGAGTAGGTGTGCTTCGTGAGGATCGTGGTGCTCGACCCGTCCAGATGCGAGATCACAACCTCGACGGGGTCACCCGGAGCCAGGTCTGCCAACCCGGTGACGGAGATCAGGTCACGCTCACCGATCAACTCGTAGTCCGTCGGGTCGGCGAAGGTCAAGGGGAGTATTCCCTGCTTCTTGAGGTTGGTCTCGTGGATACGGGCGAACGAGCGGGCGATCACAGCCCTGGCGCCCCGGAAGCGGGGCTCCATGGCGGCGTGCTCGCGTGAGGAGCCCTCGCCCATGTTCTCGTCGCCGATGGCGACCCAGGCGATGCCGGCCTCGTGGTAGCGCCTGGCGATCTCGGGGTAGGGGCGGCGCTCGCCGTCGGTGGTGTCGAGGCCGATGCCGACCTCGCCGCCGTGGGCGTTGACGACACCCATGTAGACGTTGCCCGAGATGTTCTCGAGGTGGCCGCGGTAGCGCAGCCAGGGGCCGGCCATCGAGATGTGGTCGGTGGTGCACTTGCCCCGGGCCTTGACCAGCACGGGCAGGTCGGTGAGGTCCTCGCCGTCCCATGCGGGGAACGGCGTGAGCATCTGGAGGCGCTCGCTGGTGGGCGACACCACGACCTCGATGCCGCTGCCGTCCGCGGGTGGAGCCAGGAAGGTGTCGGCGCCAGGGTCGAAGCCCAGGGCCGGGAGCTCCTCGCCGGCACCGATGCTGAGGCGCACCGCCTCGCCGGCGTCGTTGAGGATCGTGTCGTTGGCCGGGTCGAAGTCGAGGCGGCCGGCCAGCGTGAGGGCGATGACCGTCTCGGGCGAGGTCACGAAGGCATGCGTGCTGGCGTAGCCGTCGTTGCGCTTGGGGAAGTTGCGGTTGTAGCTGGTGACGATCGAGTTGGGGACACCGTCCTCGACGTCCTGGCGGTCCCACTGGCCGATGCAGGGTCCGCAGGCGTTGGCCAGCACGGTGGCGCCCAGCGCCTCGAAGTCGGCGAGCAGGCCGTCGCGTTCGATGGTGGCGCGTACCTGCTCTGAGCCGGGTGTGATGAGCAGCGGCACCTTGCAGGAGATGCCCTTGGCGATGGCGTCGCGGGCGATGCCGGCCGCCCTTGTGATGTCCTCGTACGAGGAGTTGGTGCAGGACCCGATCAGGCCGGCGCTGACCTCCATCGGCCAACCGTTGGCTCGGGCTTCGGCGCCCAGGTCGGCGACGGGTCGGGAAAGGTCGGGGGTGTGGGGGCCGTTGATGTGCGGTGACAGGGTCGAGAGTTCGATCTCGATGACCTGGTCGAAGTAGTCGCCGGGGTTGGCCTCGACCTCGTCGTCGGCCCGTAGGTGGTGGGCGACGGCGTCGGCGGCATCGGCGACGGCCTCGCGGCCGGTGGCCTTGAGGTAGCGGCCGACGGCGTCGTCGTAGCCGAACAGCGACGTGGTGGCGCCGATCTCGGCACCCATGTTGCAGATGGTGCCCTTGCCGGTGGCGGAGAGGCTGCGGGCGCCGGGCCCGAAGTACTCGACGATGGCACCGGTGCCGCCCTTCACGGTGAGGATCTGGGCGACCTTGAGGATGACGTCCTTCGGGGCGGTCCAGCCGTTGAGTTCGCCGGTGAGGTGGACTCCGATGAGTCGGGGCCACTTGAAGTTCCACGGGAATCCGGTCATGACGTCGACGGCGTCGGCGCCGCCCACGCCGATGGCGACCATGCTGAGGCCGCCGGCGTTCGGGGTGTGGCTGTCGGTGCCGATCATCATCCCGCCGGGGAAGGCGTACTGCTCGAGCACGACCTGGTGGATGATGCCCGAGCCGGGCTTCCAGAAGCCGGCGCCATAGCGGGCGCACACGGACTCGAGGAAGTCGTAGACCTCGGCGTTGCCGTCGACGGCTGCCTGGAGGTCGAGCTTGGCGTCGTCGCGTGCCTGGATGAGGTGGTCGCAGTGCGTGGTTGTGGGGACCTGGACCGCGTCGAGGCCGGCGGTCATGAACTGCAGCCACGCCATCTGGGCGGTGGCGTCCTGCATGGCCACACGATCGGGCCGCATGTCGACGTACGACTCACCGCGCTCGAGGTCGGTGTTCGACGGGTCGTCGAGGTGGTTGACGAGGATCTTCTCGGACAGCGTCAGGGCCCGGCCGAAGTGCGCCCGGCCCGTCGCTATGCGCTCGTCGAGGGTGGCGTAGACGCCCTGGATGAGTTCGATCGGAGTACTGGCGGCGACTGGCATCGGCTAGGGGGAAGCTCCTGTTTCGGAGGGATGGGCAGGATGGATGCGTGGGACCTGGTCTGCAGGATCAGGAGGCAGCGCCCAGGACGCCGCTGTCCCGGTGCCGAGGCTACCGGCGGAGGCTTGGGCTCAAAGCGTGGGCTGCCGACGGCGCGGGGGTGGGGCCTGGGGCGCGGGGAAATGAGGGCTTGACGGCACGGAGCACGGAGCGCGAGGCACGAGGCACGAGGCACGAGGCACGAGGCGCAGGGTGCAGGGTGCAGGGTGCAGGGTGCAGGGTGCAGGGCGCAGGGCGCAGGGCGCAGGGCGCAGGGGCGGGGGCATGGGGCACAGGGTCGTAGGGGCACAGGGTCGTAGGGGCACGGGGCCTTGGTGCCTCTGTAGGTTGGCGGCCATGGCCGGCAGGGTTGCTTCTGGGGATTCTGGGGAGCTCCTGTCGATTCCGGTCGGGTATGACCGGGCGCAGGTGTTCGTCGTCGTTGCGGCGCTCCGGTCCGACGGGGTACGGGTCGAGATGCTGCAGATGGACGAGCAGGGCCTCGCCCCGGGGATTGCCGCCCTTCAGCAACACCGCCTGCTGATCCGGGCCGACGACCTGGACCTGGTGCGGGAACGGCTCGAGTTGGCGGGGTTGCTCTAGCCCTTGTTCTCGCTGGGGCGCCGTTGTCCCGGGCGGTTCTGGTTCCGGCCGGCGGGTTCCGGGCGCCGTTGCCCTGGGTGCCGTTGCGCCGGGCGCCGGTGCCCCGGGCGGTTCTGGTCCCGGCCGGCGGGCTCCGGGTTCCGGCTGTTGTTCCCGCACGGTCCTGGTCTGGCCGGTGCCATGGGAGACCTTGGTTTTTTGGCGGCAAGCACCGGCCTCGAGTGTTTCTCCTGCTGGCTCGTGGCTCGGGCTGGGTGCCCCGGGCGGCCCTGGTCAGGCCGCTGCCGATTTTCGTGGTTGTCGTCGGTGGCGTCGGTCGGGTTCGTGGTTGCGGCCTTG
>Ga0209554_1000164_pt1 | contig 53728 bp, 52 predicted proteins | sample MarorgKNORR_S2LV_5_FD_188221 | JGI IMG/M metagenome (GOLD analysis project Ga0209554, IMG submission 188221) | Marine microbial communities from the Southern Atlantic Ocean, analyzing organic carbon cycling - Bottom_A/KNORR_S2/LV (SPAdes) (version 2) | ecosystem: Environmental > Aquatic > Marine...
AGGCGATTGCGCCCGCAACGGATCCGATGAAAAAACCCTCCCGTCCGAAGAGCGATTACTCCATCCAGACCGTGACCAACGCGCTGCGCCTGCTCGAAGCCTTTTCCGAAAAGGACGAGCTCGGAGTCAGCGAGATTTCACGCGATCTCGACCTGCACAAGAACAATGTGTTCCGGCTGCTCGCCACGCTCGAAGAGCGCGGCTACATCGAGCAGTGTTCGAAGAACGACCGCTACCGACTCGGTTCGCGCTGCTTCCAGTTGGGCCAGTCCTTCGCACGCGGTCGCACCCTGCTGGTGACGGCGCGCCCGGCCCTCGAGGCCCTCTCCGCCGAAAGCGGCGAGTCGGCGCACCTGGCCGTGCTCCGCGGCTTCGACGTGGTGCATCTCGATTCCGAAGTGGCGTCGCGTCTGGTGGCGACGACACCGCGCATCGGCATGAGCCTGCCCGCGCATTGCACCGCGCTGGGGAAGGTCCTGCTCGGTTGTGCAGACGACGAACTTCGCCAGGCCTTCGACGACGAAGTCGTCGCGGTGACGGGGCTCGACGCACACACGCCCAACACCATCACGGATCGCGAGAAGTTCTTCGAGCACCTGCGCAGCGTTCGCGTGCAGGGCTTCGCAACCGATCTCGAAGAATGCGAAACCGGTCTGCGTTGCGTGGCGGCACCGGTTTTCGACCGTGCTGGCGGGGTACTGGCAGCGCTCTCGCTGTCGATGCCGGAGCAGCGCGCGCGCGACGACCAGCTACTGGGCGACCTGGCTTCAAAGGTCGTAGCGGCGGCCCACCGCGTCTCGGAAGGTCTGGGCCAGCTGGCTTGATCCCGGTCTGCGTGGCCGCCTTTCGCGCGGCTTTCGACTCCCTGCCGCGGGATACGGCCACGAGATAAGCCCACGGGCTAGGCCCACCGGGTGGGCCGCCCGCCGCCTTCCTTGATGGGCTGTTGGGTCTCCCGTAAGCTCGGCGCCTTCCGGATGCCCGGGCCCCTGCGGTTCGCGCTCGTGCCCGATGCCGCCCCCGCCACCCCCACCCGGAGGTCCACGCGATGGATTTTTCCCTGAACGACCAGCAGTTGACGCTGCAGGATGCGGCCCGCCGCTACGCCGCCGAAAAGATCGCGCCGGTCGCCGCTGAGTTCGATCAGAGCGGCGAGTTTCCGCACGAGGTGATCCGCGGAGCGTGGGAACTCGGGATGATGAGTACCTGCGTGCCCGAGGAATACGATGGCATCGGCCTCTCGATGCTCGACAGCTGCATCATGGTCGAGGAACTCGCGTGGGGATGTTCAGGGATGACCACCTCGATCATGTGCAACGACCTTGGCCTGATGCCGATCCTGGTCGCGGGAAGCGACGACCAGAAGCGCGAGTGGATGGCTCCCTGTGCGTCCGAATTCAAGCTGGTCTCGTTCGGGCTCTCCGAGCCCAATGCCGGTTCGGACGTGGCAGGGCTGCAGTTGCTCGCCGAGGCCGATGGCGACGACTACGTGCTGAACGGCACGAAGTGTTGGATCACCAACGGGGGGCACGCCGACCTCTTCACGGTCTTCGCCACCCACGACCGCAAAAGCCGCCACAAGGGGATCTCGGCGTTCATCGTACCGGCGGGTACAAAGGGGCTTTCGCCGGGGAAGAAGGAAGACAAGATGGGGCAGCGTGCCAGCGATACCTGCGTCGTCCACTTCGACAACGTGAGGGTGAAAGCCAGCCAGCGGCTCGGCGCCGAGGGCGAGGGCTTCCGGATCGCCATGCAGACCCTCGACCGCACGCGGCCCTCGATCGCGGCCCTCGCGGTCGGCATCGCCCGGCGCGGTCTCGACGAGTGCCTCGCCTACGCCCAGGAGCGAAAGGCCTTCGGCTTCCCGATCGGGAGCTTCCAGGCGGTCCAGTTCATGCTGGCCGACATGGCGAAGGGGATCGAGGCCGCCCGCCTGCTCACCTACCAGAGCGCGTGGATGGTGGACCAGGGGATGCGGGCCTCGAAGCAGTCCTCCTTCGCGAAGTGCTTCGCCACCGACATGGCGATGCAGGCGACCACCGACGCGGTCCAGATCTTCGGCGGCAACGGCTACACGAAGGATTACCCGGTCGAAAAACTGATGCGTGACGCCAAGCTGATGCAGATCTACGAGGGCACGAACCAGATCCAGCGGCTGGTGATCGCCCGGGAGCTGTTGAAGGGTTAGCGGCCCTCGAGGATGGGTTCGGGGACCCGGCAGCGGGCTTGGCTGCGGCTCGCGGCGCCCCGTGGGCGATCTGATAGACTCGCGCTCTTCGTTTTTCGGGGTGCGTTGGCCCGGTTACCCGAAATGCGACCGCCTCGAAACGGCGATGACTTGCGTCGGAGTTCCCCCCCCAAAAAATCGCTTCGGGTCTAATGCGAAGACGAAGGAAATGCAGTGAACGACAAGCAGAAAGCACTCGCGTACCACTGTGAAGGCCGCCCGGGAAAGATCAAGGTCGTTCCAACGAAGCCAACGGCCACCCAGGAAGACCTGTCCCTCGCCTACAGCCCCGGCGTGGCAGAACCCTGCCGCGAGATCGCCAAAAACCCCGAAGACGCCTACCGCTACACCGCCAAGGGAAACCTCGTCGCGGTGATCAGCAACGGTACGGCGGTGCTGGGGCTCGGGAACATCGGCGCTCTGGCGGGGAAGCCGGTGATGGAGGGGAAGGGAGTCCTCTTCAAGCGTTTTGCCGACATCGACGTTTTCGACATCGAGATCGACAGCGTGGACACCGACGAGATCGTCCGTACCTGCGAGTTGATCTCCCCGACCTTCGGCGGCATCAACCTCGAAGATTTTCGTGCGCCCGAATGCTTCGAAATCGAAAGACGCCTCCAGGCATTGGTGGACATTCCGGTCTTCCACGACGACCAGCACGGCACGGCGATCATTTCGGGCGCAGCGCTGCTCAATGCACTGCTGATCACCGAGCGGAAGATTGAAGATACAAGGGTGGTGTTCTCGGGGGCTGGTGCCTCGGGTATCGCCTGTGCGCGTCTCTACAAGGACCTCGGCGTCAAGCCCGAGAACATCCTGCTCTGCGACAGTCGCGGCGTGATCCATTCCGGTCGCGAAGAGGGGATGAACTCCTACAAGGAAGAGTTCGCCATCGAGACCAAGGCGCGCACCCTCAGTGACGCACTCGTCGATGCCGATGTCTTCGTCGGACTTTCTCAGGCGGGGCTGGTGAGCCAGCAGATGGTGAAGGCGATGGCGCCGAAGCCCATCGTCTTCGCGATGGCGAACCCCGACCCGGAGATCACCCCCGAGGATGTCTCTGCAGTGCGCCCGGACGCGATCACGGCGACCGGCCGCTCGGACTACGCGAACCAGGTGAACAATGTGCTCGGTTTCCCCTTCATCTTCCGGGGGGCTCTCGACGTGCGCGCGCGGGAGATCAACGAGCCCATGAAGCACGCCGCGGTGCAGGCGCTCGCCGAGCTCGCCCAGCGCGGCGAAGCGGTGCCCGAGGTGGTCCGCCGCGCCTATCCGAACGAGAATTTCGACTTCGGGCCCAAGTACATCATCCCGAAGCCCTTCGATAGCCGGGTGCTGCAATACGTGGCGCCGGCGGTCGCCCAGGCAGCGGTGGACAGTGGCGTCGCGCGCCTCGACCTCGACATCGCCGAGTACGAGCAGCGCATGATCCAGAAGATCGGCGAACTCTCGAACTCCTGAGGGCCCTGGCTGTGCAACCCGCGACGTTTCAAGGAGCGAGGAGTCCATGTCGATCAACGAGCAGCTGAAGAAGCTCGAACAATTGAATGCCCAGGTGGCCCTCGCCGGAGGCGAGGCGCGGATCGAGCGTCAGCATAAGCTCGGAAAGTTGACGGCGCGCGAGCGCTTCGAGCTGCTCTTCGATCCCGGGACCTTCGTCGAGATCGACAAGTTCGTGGTGCATCGCTGCACCGACTTTGGGATCCAGGACCAGAAGTACCTCGGAGACGGCGTGGTGACCGGCTATGGCCGGGTGCACGGGCGCAAGGTCTTCGCCTTCGCGCAGGATTTCACGATCTTTGGCGGCAGTCTCTCCGAGGCCTTCGCCCGCAAGATCTGCAAGATCATGGATCTCGCGATCAAGGTGGGGGCTCCTGTCATTGGCCTGAACGACGGCGCGGGAGCGCGGATCCACGAGGGTGTGAACTCGCTCGGCGGTTACGGCGACGTCTTCCTGCGCAACGTGATGTCTTCGGGGGTGATCCCGCAGATTTCGACGATCATGGGCCCGTGTGCCGGCGGCTCGGTCTATTCCCCGATCCTCACCGACTTCCTGATCATGGTGCAGGAGACCAGCAACATGTTCATCACGGGCCCGGACGTGGTGAAGACGGTGACCCACGAGGAGGTCAGCGCCGAGGATCTCGGCGGGGCGATGGTCCACGCGACCCGGAGTGGCATCGCACACTTCGCGGCGAAGGACGAGCAGGAGTGCATCGAGACGATCAAGCACCTGCTCTCCTACCTGCCCCAGAACAACATGGAGACGCCGGCTTTCGTCGCCACCCAGGATCCGGCGGATCGGATGGACCCGGAGCTGCGATCGGTGATTCCGGAAAACCCGAACGAGCCCTACGACATCAAGGACATCATCCTGAAGACGGTGGACGACGGACAGTTTCTCGAGATCCACGAGCGCTACGGCCGCAACGTGGTGGTGGGCTTTGCGCGATACGGCGGCCACGCTGTTGGCATCGTGGCGAACCAGCCGGCGGTGATGGCGGGCTCGCTCGATATCGAAGGCTCGCGCAAGGCGGCGCGCTTCGTTCGCTTCTGCGACGCCTTCAACATCCCGCTCGTCACCTTCGTCGATACCCCGGGCTTCCTGCCGGGGACCGATTCGGAGCACGCGGGCATCATCATCCACGGGGCGAAGCTGCTCTACGCCTTCTGCGAGGCGACGGTGCCGCGCATCACGATCGTCACGCGCAAAGCCTACGGCGGCGCCTATGTCGTGATGAACTCAAAGCACATCCGCGCGGACGTCAACCTCGCCTTCCCGAGTGCGCAGATCGCGGTGATGGGCCCGGACGGCGCGGCCAACATCGTCTTCCGCCGGGAGATCAAGGCCGCCGAAGACCCGGCCGCGAAACGCCTCGAGCTTCAGCAGGAGTACACCGACGCCTTCGCCAACCCCTACAAGGCCGCCGAGCTCGGTTTCATCGACGACGTCATCGTCCCCGAGCAGACGCGACCGCGGGTGATCGACGCCCTCGACCTGCTGGCCGGGAAGAAGGACGAAAACCCGCCGAAGAAGCACGGCAACATCCCGCTCTAGGCCCGTCCCCGATCTGGCCACCGAACGGGGACGAACCCAGAAACGGGGACGTTGTTGCTTTGTTGCTTTCGCGGTGATCGCCGGTGCAGGCGATCACCGCGAAAGCAACAACGTCCCCGTTTCTGATGTTTCTGATTATTTCGGACGCGCCGCGTACTTTCGGGTGACTCAGATCATCCCGCCCACCAGCAGTGCAAGGCCAGCGCCCCCAAGGAGAGGGAGCGCGGACCCGAACACGAGATAGATCGTCGACTCGGTTCCGATGCCGTAGTCCGAAAGAGTGCGGCTGTCTTCCATTTCCCTGCCCGCGAATACGAGGAACTGTTCGGCGGGCGGAATGCCTTCCTTGTCCTCAATCTTGTGCTTGACGTTCTCGATGGTGTCGCCCGATTCGACTTCCAGGAGGAGGGTCTTTCCGGCGCTCGTCTTCACGAAGATCTGCATGGCGAAGCTAACGTTGGCCAAAAGCACCAAGGCGGTGACGACCAGAGCCAGCTGGGTTCGGTTCATCGGAGTCTCCCGCGATTTGCAATCTGAACGGTTCAGACGGTGACGCCCCGATAAAATTCGCAGGCGGGGGAGGCCGGACCGTTTCTCTCGCCGTCCCCCCGGCTATTTCTTGCCGAAGAGCCAGGCGACACCGACGCCGACCAGGTAGAGCCCGATCATCGGGATCGCCAGCAGGATCTGCGAGATCCAGTCGGGCGGAGTGAGAATGGCGGCCGCCACGAAGACCGCCAGCACCGCGTAGGGGGTCCCCTTGAACAGCTGCTTCGCGGTCACGATCCCTGATAGCGACAAGAAGAAGACGAACACCGGGAGCTCGAAGGCCAGGCCAAACGCGAGAAAGAGCCGCGTCGTCAGCGCGAAGACCTCGCGCATCGTCCAGGCCGAGTGCACGAACTCGCTGTCGAAGCCCGTGAAGAACCCGAACATGATCGGGAAGACCACGCTGTAGCCGAAGAAGGCGCCCAGCAGGAAGAGGCCGGTCGACGTCACCACGAAGGGGACGACGAAGCGTTTTTCGTTTGCGTACAGCCCCGGCGAGATGAAGGCCCACACCTGCCAGAAGAAGACCGGAAGGGCCAGCACGAAGCCCGCCAGCAGGGCGGACTTCAGGTAGGTGAAGAAGATCTCGGTGGGGGCGATGGCCTGGAGCGTCGTGCCCTCGGGTGCCAGGGCGGCGACGGCCGGCGCCAGTAGGACCGCGAAGATCTGTTCGGCGAAGCTCCAGGCCAGGATGGCGCCGACGAACCACGCCAGCAGGACCCGCAACAGCCGCGACCGAAGTTCGACGAGATGCTCGGTAACGGGAAGAGCGGTTTCATCCACCGCCGGGCTCGTGTCCTTCGTCCGTCAAAGGCTTGCGCGGCTCGTCGTTCGGGGTGGCCTCGGTGCCATCCTTCAAAGCACTGGTTTCGGGCGTGCTGCTGGGGTCGGTCTTCTCGAGATCAGGAGGCGCAATGCGGTAAGAATCCGATGACGCCGCGCGCTTCAAATCTTCGCTGATGTCGGCCTCCTGGATGCTGCGACGCAGGTCGTTCGAATGGCGACGAAACTCGGCCATGCTGCGGCCCAGCGATTGCGCGAGACCCGGAAGGCGTTTCGGTCCGACGACGATCAGCGCGACCGCGAGGATGAGGACCAGTTCCGTGGCACCGATTCCGAACACATCGGTACTCTAGCAGGCGGCGCAAGGGCCCCGAACCGGGGCGGCAATCAGGAGCGTGGCGGAGCCGGCAGATCGATCACCAGCAGGCTCTCGCCGCCGCTGCCGGCGTTCAGGGTGAAACGCCCTCCGAGCGCGTCGACCACGCTGCGAGCGGCTACGAATTCGAACACCTCTTCGGCTTCGGCCGACGTCCGCGGTGCGCCGCCGCCGATAGCATCGGCCCCGACGAGCTCGCCCAGAAATGGAGCGCACTCAAAGCGCAGCAGGATCCGCGCGTGTGCCGCGCGCTCATTGGTTTCTGCCAGGTGGTGCGAGGCCAGGAAGAGCGTGCCCCCCCGCGGCAGCCACTCGACCGCGCGTTCCAAGACGCCGGCCAGTGCCGCTTCGAGCAGGCTGGCATCGGCGTGGGCGCGGCTTTCGCCTTCTTCGATTTCGGTTTCGAATAGACTGGCGCGCTCGTCGAGCACCTCGCTGCAGGCGTCGGCAAGGTGCCGCAACAGCGCCGACAGATCGATCTCGACGATGTCCGGGTTTTGCAGCGCGCGGAGGTTACGCAGTGCTGTAACCACGTCCCGGATCCGCTCGGCATCCGCTCCAACTGCGTCCGGTTCCGAAAGCAGGGCGCCTGCTTCCGCGCCCTCCGGCCCCCCGGCGAAGGATTCGATCGAGACGAGGGGTTGGCGGATCTCGCGGTTCGCGGCCTCCACCAGCTTCGCCCAGGCAGATTCACCGGGCGATGCAAGCGCAGGCTCGGGCCTCGGCGGCTCTGAGGGAGGGGAGGACGGCTCGTCCCCCTCCGCCGCCAGGGGCAGGCCGGCGCTGGCTACCGGGTCACTTTCGAAGCGGAGCCCCCGCGGACCCAGGGTCTCGCCCTCGCAACCCGCGAGGCTGCGCAGCAGGACGCTTTCGGCCTCTGCGAGGTTTCCCGGCCAGGGATGGGTCCGCAGCACTTCGAGGGTGTCGTCGCGCAGCTGCGGCGCGGGGCGCCCGCGTTCTGTGCCCCAGGCCGCCAGCGTCGAGGCGATCAGATGGTCGAGTGTCCGGGGCTGGTCGCGCAGCGCGGGCAGCTCGACGACGCGTGAGGAGAGCAGTCGCTCGAGGCGCGCTTCGAAGCGTGTGCTCCGATGGCCCTCTGCGTCGGCGCTCGCGATCCAGCGCACGCAGAAGAGCCCAGAACCGGCGGGCGGCTCGAAGGCGATCCAATCGGCCAGCGTGTGCTGCAATGTGGCCGGAAGCCGATCGACGTCGGCCAGGAAGACCGTTCCGCAGGCGGCGGATCGATCCCCGCCCAGAGCGTCTTCGAGTTCACGCCGCGAGCGCACTGCGCTCCCGGGAATCGAAACGAAGCGCGTATGCGGGTCGGGGCCGTGCTCGTGGAGGTAGCGTGCGAGCAGCGCACGTCCGCTCCCGGCTTCGCCCCGGATCAAGAGCGAGAGACCGCGCGCGCGCGGGTCGGTCGCCCCGAGCAGGGTTGCCGAAGGCGCTTCGCCAAACCAGCGGGCGAAGCGTTGGCTCACGCTCTCGCGTCGTCGCCGCGCCGAGAGCGGCAACACCGACTCGCGTTCGATCGAGTCGAGCAGCAGCTGCGACAGCGCGCGCGGGTCCGGCGGCCAGGGGAGGATGTCGGCACGCAGGCTGTCGAAGAGTCGCCGTGCGTCCGCGTGGTCCTTTTCTTCGCACACCAGGATCCAGCGACGCGCGCCGAAACGCGTTGCCAGCCGGTGGGCGAACTCGAGTTCGAGTTCGAAATCGTCTTCCAAGCCGAGAATGATCGCGCGCGGTTCGGGCACCGCCTCCGAATGGAAGACGGGGTCCCCGGGTCCGCCGGTGGCGATCGCGATCCTCTGGTTCACCAGACGCACCAGCGCCGCCCGGCGTTCCGGGTGGCGATGCACGATCCAGATGGCGGGGTCGGGTTGCATTCGTGTGGTGGCTCTCTCTGCCGCCTCGGCGGCGGGGGTGCACGGGTCCGCAAAACAAGTGGCAAGTCGCGTGCCAATCCGGCCCGGCGGCAGTCCCCAGGCAGTTTACCCGTGGATCGACTGCGGCGAAACGCAGCGCATGCGCCGACGCGCGCAGGCCACGCGCAAAAGCCCGGCCTACTCGTGCGGCATGCCCTGGAATGAGAGAAAGTTTTTACCCTCGCGGTCGCACGAACTTCCACCGGGCACGCCCTCGATTGCCCCGCGCGGCGGCTTCTGCGAGCCTCGGGCTGCGCCGGGTTTCGGGGGCCTGCATTCGTAGACCCACGGCCCATGAAAGCTTCGGGAGGGACGGGAAAAATGCGATCCTACGTTCGCCAAATGGCCGGAAGCCTGTGTCTCGCGGTCGGTCTGCTAGCGCCGCTGTCGGCACAGGCCGAAGTCGACCTGCTTGGAACCTGGTACGTCCTGATCCACTACAAGGACAGCGCCACCAACAACCCCGACGTCGACCGCTGGCTCGACCGCGTCTGGTCGATCGAGAAGAAGGGCAGCCGGCTGCAGTGGACAGAGTACCCGATCGTGGTCTTCCAGAACCAGACCGGCCGCTTCGAGCGCTACCGCGGGGTGCGCAGTCGGGTGCTCTCGGCCTGGGAGCCAAACGCCACCCAGCGAGCGCAGATCAAGAGCGGCCTCGAAATCAACTCGCGCGGAAGCAAGTCGAAGAGCCTGCGCGGCTCGTGGAAGAAGGGCTACAAGAGCACCACGCGGATGCGCACCCAGTCGGCGAACGTGATCGGATACGTCGAGAACTGGAGCATTGAAGACGCCGAAACCAACCCGATCTTCACCTTCGATGACATGATGGGGAGCGGCCGCACCGAGAACCTCGAGGGCCAGACGCGATACGAGACCCAAAAAATCGAGGAAAACGGCGACCTTCTCAGAGGCCAATACAACCGCGATGACAATCGCGCCGGCACCTTCCAGCTGATGCGAGCGGGCTCGGTGGCGCGCGTGGCCGGGAAGAGCGATCGCGTGAAGAAGGAGCGACAACGCCTCTTCCTCAAGGGTCTCGAGCGCCTGGAGGAAGAGCAGGAGGGGGGACCCAGCTCGAGTTCGAAGGCGCTGAAGGAGTACATCGACGCGCTCGACACGTCCGAGCGGCACTGGCTCGAGGATCGACTGGCGGGTCGGCCGATGCAGGAATGGGGTGTCGTCATCCAGAAGCACTTCCGTTCGCTGCCCAAGAGCGAGCAGAAGAGACTCGCCGGGCATCTCGAGGCGCTCGAGCGCGCCTTCTCGTCGGAGAACTAGGGTGCCGGCGCACCCGAGGCGCAAAGCGTCTCGCCTCACCGGTCGAATCTTCGTGCCCGGTGTGCGCGAACTCGACCGCGTCGCTGCCCTTTGGACCGCGCTCAGCGGCGAGCACGCGGCGCTCGATCCCTCCTGGAAACCGCGAGCGGGTTCGAGCGAGGCACTGAGGCAGCTGGTTCTGCGGATGCACCGCGACCCCGAGACACTCATCCTGCTCTATGCAGTGGAGGACGAGATCGAGGGGCTTTGCATCGCTCGGATCGACGAGGCACCGCCGATTCTCGAGGAAGTGCGCCGCGCCGAGATCAGCGACCTCCTGGTGCGCAAGGACAGCCGACGCCAGGGCATCGGGAGCGACCTGGTGGCGGATGCCCACGCCTGGATCGCCTCGCGCGGGGTGAGGCGAATCGAGATTCGGGTGGCGGTCGACAACGCCGAGGGCCAGGGCTTCTGGCGTGCGCGCGGCTTCACGCCCCACGTGGACGTGCTCCAGAAAAGGTTCTAAGGTCGCCGGTCGCTTCCCGCCCCCGCCCGGCTCCCGGCCCCATCTATCCCAGAGGTACGCGATGACTCCCCCCAACCGCAAGCGAACCCCCCTGGCCCAGGCGCTCAACGAGAGCCTCAAGAAGTCCGCCCCCGAGGTGCTGGGGATGCTCTCGGATCTGGGTCAGGCCCTCTACTTTCCAAAGGGCATCCTGTCGCAGACTGCCGAAGCGAAGCAGAAAGCACACCGCTTCAACGCCACCATCGGCACCGCGACCGAGGGCGGCGCCCCGATGTATCTGCCCTCGATGCACGCCCAACTGGGCGATCTCGACCCCGCCGAGGTTTATCCCTACGCCCCGCCGGCCGGGCGACCCGGCCTGCGCAAACGCTGGCGCGAGAAGCTCCTGGCCGAGAATCCCTCGCTTGCCGGGAAGGAATTTGGACTCCCGGTCACGACTGCCGCCATCACCCATGGCCTCGCGCTGGTGGGCGATCTCTTCGTCGACGCCGGCGACGTGATCCTGCTCCCCGACCAACTCTGGGGAAACTATCGGCTGACCTACGAAGTGCGGCTGGGAGCGCGCATCGAGACCTACTCGTTCTACAAGGATGGAGGCTTTGATTGCGAGGCCTTCGCCGCCGGGCTGGAGCGCTCTTCCGAGGGGCGCGAGAAGCTGATCGTGCTGCTCAATTTTCCCAACAACCCGACTGGCTACATGCCCACCGAGGCCGAGGGCGAAGCCATGGTGGCGGCGCTGTTGGCCCAGGCCGAAAAGGGAACGAAGCTGGTCGTGGTCCTCGACGACGCCTACTTCGGGCTCTTCTACCACCTGGGCGGGCCGTCGATGACCGAGTCGCTTTTCGGACGGCTGGCCGGTCGGCACCCGAACCTGCTGGCGGTGAAGCTCGACGGCGCCACCAAGGAACTCTTCGTCTGGGGGCTGCGCTGCGGTTTCATTACCTTTGGCCCCGGGCGCCCCGAGAGTGCTGGCGAGGTCTGCGCGGTGCTCGACGCCAAGACCCGGGGAGCAATTCGCGGGGGCATCTCGAACGTTTCGCAGCTCTCCCAGTCGCTAGTCGAGCGCGCGCTGGTATCCGATTCGATCGCGCGTGAGCGCGCGGAGAAGTGCGAGATCCTGCGGGCGCGTGCCCAGCGCGTACACGAGGTGGTCCACCAGCCGCGCTTCGTCGACAGCTGGGAGGTCTATCCCTTCAACAGCGGCTACTTCATGTGCGTGAAGGTGCGCGGCGTCGAGGCCGAGACGCTCCGGCTGAACCTCCTCGACGAGTACGGAATCGGCCTGATCGCCACCGGGAAGCACGATATCCGGGTGGCCTTCTCGTGCCTCGAGGTCGAGGACGTCGAGCCGCTCTTCGAGGCGCTTTCGGAGGCGATCCAGAAGCTCCAGTAGCCTCGCGGCGGCGCCTTTTGGCCCCGCGGGGGAAATCCGCAGTCGTACCGAAGCGGAACGGGTGCGAACTGCGACCCGAGGTGCGGTACGCTTCGGCTTGCCGAAACCCGGTTTCGCAGCCTGCCACCCTCCCTCCCCTAGAGGACGACTTGTTGGCAAAACCCCGTCACAGTAGGCGCAGCCCCATCTCGCTGCGCGGGGTCGGCCTTGGGCTGACGCTTGGCCTGGTGCTGGGCTGGTTCCTCTTTGCCCCGTCGAAGCCGGTCCCCACCGAGGGCGACCCGCTTCTGGCCGAAGCGCTCGCAGCCCCCGAAGGCTTCGACGTCGCTGCCAGTGGGGGAACGTCCGAAGCCGGCATGGGCGGTCCGTTGGGCCCGGCGCTGCCTCCGGGCTGGGCGCACGATCTCGCCGCCTCGATGATGGCGACCAGCGACGAGTCGAAGAGCGCCGTCCTCTCGGGGCGACTCGAGCGAGGCGAATCGCTGACGCGGGCCCTCGGCCGCTACGGGGTTCCGCAGGCGACGGTCACGCTGATCGCCAACGAGCTTCGTTCGCTCTTCGATTTCCGGGACTCGCGGCCCGGCGACTACTACCGGGTCGAGCTCGACCAAGACGGGCGCGTCCAGGATTTCGTCTACGTGAATGGCAATGAGGGGCCGCTGCACCTCTATTGGGACGGCGCGCGCTACCACGCGGAAGTCGAAAAGCGCGAGGTAGAGATCCGCACCGAGCGCATTGCCGGGGTCGTCGAAAACACGCTCTACGAGGCGATCCTCGCCCTCGGCGAGGATCCCCAACTCGCCAACGCCTTCTCCGAGGTCTTCACCTGGGAAATCGATTTCCGGCGCGGCGTGCGCCCGGGCGACAGCTTCAGCGCGGTTTACGAACGCGCCTACGAAAAGACTTCCGACGGGGGCGAACGCTACGTCGGTCTGGGCCGCATCCTGGCCGCGACCTACGTGGGTACCGCCGGCGACTACACCGCCTACCACTACAAGGCGAAGAACAAGCCGAGCGGCTATTACCGCGCCGACGGCACTTCGCTCGAAGGCCGCTTTCTCTTCCGCCCGGTCGAAACCGGGCGTATCAGCTCGGGCTATAGCAACGCGCGACGCCACCCGATCCTCAAGGTCACCCGACCCCACCACGGGATCGACTGGGCCGCCCCGCGCGGCTCGCCGGTCTGGGCGGTGGCGAGCGGCGAAGTCATCTTCCGCGGCCGCAACGGGAGCTTCGGCAACCTGGTCAAGATCCGCCACGAGAACGGCTACGTCTCCTATTACGGCCACCTCGAGGGCTTCCCGGGCAGTCTGCGCGTGGGCGATCACGTGCGCCAGAAGCAGGTGATCGGCTTCGTCGGGTCGACCGGACTCTCCACCGGGCCGCACGTAGATTTCCGCATGAAGAAGGGCGGGCGTTTCGTCAATCCGCGGAAAGTCAAAAGCTCGGCGGGGCCGTCGGTCGCGAAGGAAGATTGGAGCGACTTCCAACTGAGGCGCGACGAATTGACCGCCCGGTTGCTCGGCTCGCGACTTGCTGCGAACGAAAAACCCTCGACTTAGCGGGAACCGCCGAAAAACGGGGACGGGTTTTCTTTTTTTCCTTTTGTCTTTTTCTCCTCGCCCCTCGCGTCAGCTTGCGCGTAGAAAAAGACAAAAGGAAAAAAGAAAACCCGTCCCCGTTTTTCGGTCCGCGTTTTTCGCAGGAGGCGCTGGTGGGACTCGAATCACGGATCGCCCGCCTGGGACGCGAACTCGGAGAGCGCGAGTCGTCCCACGCTGCGGCCCTCGAAACAGCGCGCGAGCGCGCGACCGAGCTGCATGCGCAGGTCGAAGCGGCGATGGAGGGGTTCCACGCAGCGGCAGCGACCGCCGGGTCGCCGCACCTGCGCATCGAAGTCGGCCGCCCGAGGCTCGACGAGAAACACGTTCGCGCGGTCGAATTCGAGGTGCAGCGCGGGCGCACGCGGGGCCTCTTCGTGGTGAAGGCCCGCGGCGACGTCACGCTGGTGGGTCCGTTCGCCACGGGCAAGGCCGAGGGGCCCTGCCAGAGCATCGACTTCGAGGATTCGACCGCGCTGGCAGTGGCCGTCGAGGATTTCCTGTGTCGGTTTCTCGAAGCCGCGGCCCAGCCCTGATGGCAGGGGCGCCGCAGTCTGAACGATCGGGCGTCCCGGTAGGCAGCGTTGCGACCTGGCGTCGCGTGCGCGTGGGCTCGATGCAGCCGGCGAAGCTCGGCGCGGTGCGTGAAGCGCTCGCTGCCTTTGCTGATGACGTCGACGTTACGGGCGTGGTGGTCGAAAGTGGGGTCGCCGAACAGCCGCTGGGCTTTTCGGAAATCGTTCGCGGGGCGCGCAACCGGGCGCACGCGGCGCGCGCCAGCGGCGACTGCGATCTCGCTGTCGGGATCGAGGACGGGCTCGTGGTGATCGACTCGCTGGGCGGAGCGGTGCTCAACATTGGCTGCGCCTGGCTGTGCAACGCCGAGCGCGATTCGTTTGGATTTTCGTCGGGGTTTTCCTACCCACCCGCTTGCGAGGGCGCAGCGGTGGATCGACGCGAGCCCATTGGAGAACTCTTCGACGCCCTCTGGCGGGATCGTCAAAAAACCAGTCCCGGGGGCTCGTCCTTGGCTGGCCCTTCGGGTTCTGGTGAGGGCAACATCGGACGTCTCACCGGGGGCGTGTTGACACGCACCGAGTACGGAAAGCAGGCGGTGCTCTGCGCTCTGGTGCGGTTTCTACACCCCGACCTGTATCCCGCCGAGCCGGGTGCGATGCTCCCGGAATGTCCGAAATCGGTGTTGGAGGAACCTCGTTGAGCACCTCCCAGGACCCCGCCCAGAGCCGGCCGCTCGACTCAGTCGACGAGCTCGTCGACTACTTCCGTTCGGGTGAAAAACCACCGTCGGAATGGAAGGTCGGCACCGAGCACGAGAAGATCGGCGTGTACGAGGACACCGGGGAGCGCGTTCCCTACGAGGGGGAGCGCGGCATTGGTGTCCTGCTCGAACGCATTGCTTCGAGCGATGGTTGGGAACGGATTCGAGAAGACGGGAACACCGTGGCACTGGTGAAGCAAGGTGCCAGCATCACCCTCGAACCGGGGGGGCAGCTCGAACTCTCCGGCGCGCCGCTTCGAACATCCCGGGAAACTTGTTCCGAGTTTACCAGGCACGTAGAACTGGTGAAGCGCGAATCGCGCGATCTCGGGATTGTCTGGCTCGCCCTCGGTATCGATCCGATACACCGCATCGACGCGATCCCGAAGATGCCGAAGGGGCGCTACGAGATCATGGCCTCGTACCTGCCGCAGCGGGGGGCGCGGGCGCTTCACATGATGTTCGCCACCGCCACGGTCCAGGCGAATTTCGACTACGAGAACGAAGCCGACATGGCGCGGAAGATGCGCGCCGCCATGGGCTGCACGCCGATCACGTCGGCGCTCTTTGCAAACGCAGCGATCTCAGAGGGCGGCCCGAACGGCCGGGCCTCCCTGCGCGTGGCGATCTGGAGAGAGGTCGATCCCGACCGCTGCGGTTTTCTCGACTTCGTGTTTCGCGACGACTTCGGCTACCGCACCTACGCCGAGTGGGCGCTCGACGTGCCGATGTTCTTCGTGGTTCGGGACGGAACCTATCGCTTCGCCCGGGGCACCACCTTCCGCCAGTTCATGCAATCGGGCTTCGAGGGCGAAGCGGCCACCCTGGCGGACTGGGATCTCCACCTCACCACCCTCTTCCCGGAAATCCGCCTCAAGCGCTTCATCGAAGTCCGCGGAACCGACTGCGTTCCTCCCGAGCTGATCTGCGGAGTGCCGGCGCTGTGGAAGGGGTTGCTCTACGACAGCGCTGCCTGCGCGGAGGTGACGGAACTGGTGTCGAGTTGGGGGCGCGAGGAACGCGAAGCCTGCCTCGAAAGCGCCTCCTTGCACGGACTCGCCGGCGACGTCGCCGGCCGACCGATGCTCGCCTGGGCGACCGACCTGGTATCCATCGCGCGGCAGGGCCTCGGCCGATTGGCGACCACCGAGGAGGGCGACGAGCGCTCCTTCCTCGAGCCGGTCGAGGCGCTTCTCGCCGCTGGGCGCAGCCCCGGAGAGTTGCTCCTCCAGCGCTGGCAGGCGGACCCTGCAAGCGGGATGCAGCGCCTCTTGAAATTCGCGCGCTACTGAGCGCCGCGCTGCTGGCAACCGGGGGAACCCGTCCGTACCATCCGCGCTTCCAAATTCCGATCGCATCCGGCAGCTTGCGGCATTCCCGGGGTTCGCGGTCGCAGTGACCTTTAGAAGGAGCGAAGCGGTATGGGTGTCGATGCCTCGGGTGGCCACACCCGGGTTCTGATCGTGGGCAGTGGGCCGGCGGGTTATACCGCGGCGGTCTATGCCGCAAGGGCGGGGCTCGAGCCCGTCGTCATCGCCGGCCTGGTTTCGGGCGGCCAACTGATGATCACCACCGACGTCGAGAACTATCCCGGCTTTCCCGAGGGCATCACCGGGCCCGACGTGATGGAGCGTTTTCAGAAGCAGGCCGAGCGCTTTGGGACCACGGTGATCGCCGAAGATGCCACGGAAATCGATCTTTCGAAGCGCCCTTTTCGGGTCCGGACCGATAGCGGTGTCTTCACCGGTGACTGCCTGATCCTCGCCACCGGAGCGTCCGCCCGCTGGATGGGTCTCGAATCCGAGGAGCGGTTGCAGAACCGCGGAGTGTCGGCGTGCGCGACCTGTGATGGCGCGCTCTTTCGCGACAAGCCGATGGCGGTGGTGGGCGGTGGGGATACCGCCATGGAAGAAGCGCTCTTCCTGACGCGCTTTGCAACCAGGGTGACGGTGGTCCATCGCCGCGGCGAGTTGCGCGCCTCGAAGATCATGCAGCAGCGTGCCCTCGACTCGGAGAAGATCGATTTCGCCTGGAACTCGGTGGTCGAAGAGGTACTCGGAGACGACTCTGTTTCCGGGGTCACGCTGCGCAACGTCCTCACCGGCGATCGCTCGGAACTCGCGGTGGAGGCGGTCTTCGTCGCGATCGGACACCAGCCGAATACCGAACTCCTCGCTGGCCAACTCGACCTCGACGAAGCCGGCTATATCGCGACCGATGGAACATCGACGCGAACCTCGGTCGAGGGCGTATTTGCTTGTGGCGACGTGATGGATCCCGTGTACCGTCAAGCCGTGACGGCGGCGGGAAGCGGGTGCATGTCGGCGATCGACGCGGAGCGCTGGTTGGCCGAGGCGGGAGTCGCCTAGCGACGGACGGCTGCTGCGCGGGGGTCCTTTTGACGCTGTCGAAGGCAAAGCTCGAGACGCTCACCGATCATTCCACGGATATCGTGGTGGGCACCGATCGCAAGGGGATCGTCGTCTACTACAACGACGGAGCGACTCGCAGCCTCGGTTACACGCCGGACCAGATTCTCGGCTCCCACGTTGGGAAGCTCTACCCCAGCGTCGACGAAGCGCGCAATGTGATGAACGGCTTGCGCGCCCAGCGCGGCGAAGAATCCGTTGCCCCGGCGGCTGTCCGCACCACCTTCGTTGCAAGAGACGGCACCGAGATCCCGGTGGCGATTTCGGGGACGGTCCTCTACGACGACGACGGAGAGGAAGACGGCAGCATCGGCTACGCAAAGGATCTCCGGGAGATCCTGCGCAAGGATCAACTAGCGATCCTCGGCGAAGTCGCGATCGGTCTCTCGCATGAGATCAACAACCCGCTCGCGGTGATCCTCAACCAGGCCGAGTTACTCGAGCGCGACGTGGATCGCCTGGCGGGCGAAGGCGATATCTCGGTCGAATCCGAACGTCTCGACGCCATTCGTCGCGAGGTCGTCCGGGTATCGGAGATTCTTGCCCGTCTCGGAAAAATCGCGGAAGGCGACCCCTACGAAACCGTCGAGTACCAGGGCCCCGCTCGCATGATCGATCTCCGCAGCCATCGCGAAGAAGTGCGCGACCCGCTCCTGGAAGGGCTTCGCGTGCTGGTGGTCGACGACGACCTGGGCATCCGAACGACCCTGAAGGAGATTCTCGAGGGTTGGGGTTGTTCGGTCGAGACCGCGGCAGACGGCCTCGAGGCCCTCGCCTGCGTCGATGCATCGGATCTCGACCTGGTCCTGTCCGACGTGGTGATGCCGAACATGGATGGCCACGATCTCTTTCTCGCGATTCGCGAGCGTCGCCCCGGGCTGCCGGTACTGATGATGACCGCATTCCACTACGACAAGGATCACATCTTGAAGCGCAGCCGCCTCGAGGGCCTTCCCGGGGTGATTTTCAAGAAACCCGTCGATCCCGCCCGTCTGCGCGAAGTCATGATCGAGACGATCGCGGAAGCGGGTCGCGAACCCGTTTGAGGTTGCGATTGAGTTCGCGTTCCGATTCGCGTTCCGATTAGGGATTCGATTCGCGTTCCGATTCGCGATGGAGCCCGGTGCGCGCGGCGCACACCGCGTCGACCCCGGAGGCGCCCGCGCGCAGCAATTCGCGCGCGGCCTCACGCAGCGTTGCGCCGGTGGTCGCGATGTCGTCCACCAACAAAATTTGACGCCCCTGTAGCTGTTCGCATCGCCGGGCGGCGAAGGCGCCGGCCACGTTGCGCCGACGTTCGCCGCGATCGAGCCGGGTCTGGCTGGGGGTGTCGCGCTGGCGCACCAGCAGGGAAAGCCGCGGTACAAAGCTGCCGGTCGCATGCGCAGCGGCACGCGCCAGCAGCGTCGACGGGTTGAAGCCGCGCTGGCGCAATCTTCGCGCGTGCAGGGGGACGGGAAGCACCCAGTCGGGAGGCGGCCCCGGACGGCGCGCGGCGGCGAGCGTGATGAATCGCCGGGCCACTACGGTGGGGCGCGGGTCGAGTCCCGCAAGGCCGCTTCTCGGGTATTTGAAGCGTCGCAGCCAGGCCTCGGCCCCGCTCGCGTAGTCGACCGCGGCACGACAGTGGGTGACCTCGCTCCCATATCCGTGGCAGGCGTCGCAGGGGGAGCTGGTCGCGTCGCATCTGCAGGCGAGCCACGAAAGCTTCGCGCGGCAGCGCCAACAGAAGGGGTCTTTCTCCTGCACGGACTGGTCAAGGGGTGCGTCGCAATCGACGCAGCGCGGCGGCGCGATCAGATCCAGCACGCCGCGCAAGAGCAGCGTGACATCGGCGAGCAGGTCGCTGGCCATGCCGACTCCCGGGACCGGGAGCCCGCAGCCTAGCGAAGCAGCGAGCGCCCCGTCATCTCGGGGGGGATCGGAAGCCCGATCAATTCGAGCACCGTCGGGGCCAGGTCGGCGAGGCCGCCGTTGGCGAGGGCCGTTTTCGGATTCGGTGTCGTCGACGGGCCCCGGATCCAGTAGAGGGGAACCGGGTTGGTGGTGTGCGCGGTGTGGGGATCACCGGTTTCGGGGTCGACCATTTGTTCGCAGTTTCCGTGGTCCGCGGTGATCAGGATCTGCCCTTCGAGCTCGAGAACGGCCCGGGTGAGTTCCTCGAGGCACGAGTCGATGGTTTCGACGGCCTTGACTGCCGCGTCGAGAACGCCGGTGTGTCCGACCATGTCCGGGTTCGCAAAGTTGACGAGGACGAAGGCGTAGTCGCCGTCGGAAAGTTTCGCCAGGATTGATTTCGTGAGCGGTTGGGCGCTCATTTCGGGTCGGTGGTCGTAGGTCGGGACCTCGCGCGGGGAGGGCACCAGCACGCGGTCTTCGCCGGGGAAGGGTTCCTCTGCGCCCGCGTTGAAGAAGAAGGTGACGTGGGCGTACTTCTCGGTTTCGGCCATGCGCAACTGCCGCAGGGATGCCTCCGAAACCACTTCGCCGAGGACCTTCGCGGGCTGGTCGTTCGCGAAGGCTTCCGGCAACCCGAACGCCCGGTCGTAACGCGTGAGGCAGAGGAAGCTCGCAGTCGCGGGCACGCCAGCCCGGTCGAGTTGGCCTTCGAAGCGCTCCGGGCAGGCGCCGGTAATCGCGTTGCTGAGCTGGCGAGCCCGGTCCGAGCGAAAGTTGAAGAAGAAGACGCCGTCGCCCTCCTCGAGCGCGCGGCCGCCCTGGATGACGCAGGGTTCGACGAACTCGTCGCCCTCTTCGCGTGCGTAGGCCATCGCGATGGCCTCGAGGGCATTGGGCTCCTCGCGCCCGCGACGGTGGACGATGGCGTCGAGGGCCCGCTGGATCCGATCCCAGCGGTTGTCGCGATCCATGGCCCAGTAGCGCCCCATGACGGTGGCGATGTGTCCACCCGCGGCTTCGACGTGGGGGATCAGGTCGCGCACGAAGCCCTGCCCCGAACGCGGCGGGGTATCGCGTCCATCCAGGAAGACGTGCACTGCGGTTTCGATCCCGCGAGCCGCACAGCCACGAAGAATCTCGTAGAGGTGTTGCTGGTGACTGTGGACGCCGCCATCGGAGACGAGCCCGAGGAGGTGCAGGACCCCGCCGGAGGCCGCCACCGCGTCGAGGGTCTCGAGGATTCGCGGATTTTCGCGCATGGCGCCCTGACGGAAGGCCTCGCCGATACGCGTCAAGTCCTGAAGGATCACTCGGCCGGCGCCCATCGTCATGTGGCCGACTTCAGAATTCCCCATCTGCCCGGGAGGCAAGCCCACGGCCTCGCCCGAGGTTTCGAGCTGCGAGTGGGGGTGGGTGGCTGCGGTGCGCTCGAGAAAGGGCGCGTGGGCGAGGGCCGTGGCGTCGCTGGCTCCCCCGTCGCCGATGCCGAAACCATCGAGGACACAGAGGAGTACGGGACCGCTCAAGGGCTCGTCCCGGTGGTTTCGGTGTCCACCGCGATGCCGAGGTCGATGCGCGGCGCGTCGCTCCACAGCCGTTCGAGGTCGTAGTGCTCGCGCACCTCGCGCTGAAACACGTGCACGATCAGGTCGGTGAAATCCAGCAGCACCCAGCGACCCTCGCGGTAGCCTTCGACGCCGAGGGCGCGTTCGCCAGCGCTGCGTAGGCCGGCTTCGACCGCGTCAGCGATCGCGCAGACCTGGCGATCCGAGCGTCCCGTCAGTACGACGAAGGTGTCCGCGAACGAACTCACCTCGCGGACGTCGAGCACCACCGGGTCTTCGGCCTTCCTCTCGAGCGCGCGAAGCAGGACTTCGCGCGCCTTTTCCAGGCGTTCCAATTCAGCCATGCCGCTCGTTTCTGCCATGGACGGTCACACTCCCTGCCTCGGCGCATTCGTTCGCGCCCCGATAGTGCCCGCTTTCGATCACCGCGCAATGGACCGCGGGGGGGAGCCAGGCGGACGCGGGCTCGTTTCTCGCGAGGGCCGCCCTGACTTCCGAGGAGGAAATGTCGAGAGCATCGATTTCGAGCTGCAGGAGCCTGGTACCGGCGCTGCGATGCAGGGCGCTGCGTCCATCGCTCGAGAAGTCGAAGGCGCAGGCCAGCGCTTCCGGGATCCATTGCGCCAGGGCGCCGCGATTCGAAGGCGGTCGCGACAGCACCGCGAAATCGGCGAGCGCGAAGAGTGCCTCGGGCTCCCTCCACCCCGCGATCAGCCGGAACGCGTCGCAGCCGATGATGAAGACCGGGGGCCGCGCCTCGCCCTTGGCAGCGAGCGCTCGCAGCGTATCCACCGAGTACGACGGGCCGGGGCGCGTGAGTTCGATGGCGTCGACCTCGAATTTCGGGTGCGCTTTTACCGCGAGTCGAAGCCACTGCATCCGGTCCACTGCGGGGGCCATCGGTTCGGTTCCCGTTCCGGTTTTGTGAGGGGGCTCGGCGCTGGGGACGAAGACGATGCGGTCGAGTTGCAGTGCGCGCAGGGTTTCTTCGGCAGCGCGTAGGTGCCCCAGGTGGATCGGGTCAAAGGTGCCACCGAAGAGTCCGACCCCCCCCGGAGCGCGCAGCGGCTTCGCGCTCGTAGCCGTCATTCGCGGAGCTGGCCTTCCCCCCGGAGCACGAACTTCCGGCTGGTGAGATCGTCAAGGCCCATTGGACCGAAGGCGTGAAGCTTCGAAGTCGAGATGCCGATCTCGGCGCCGAGCCCCAGGCGATAACCGTCGGCGAAGGCGGTCGAGCAGTTCACGCCGACGGTGGAGGAGTTGACGCGGCGCAGCCACTCGTCGGCGTGGTCCTGGCTCGCGGTCACGATGATCTCGGTGTGGTCGGAGCCCCAGGCCCGGATGTGTTCGATGGCCTCGTCCATTCCCGCGACGACCTTGACCGCGAGGATTGGGGCCAGGTATTCGGCTGCCCAGTCTTCGTCGCTGGCGGGGCGGGCAGTGGCGAAGGCCTTGCGAGTCTCGGGACAGCCGCGGATCTCGATGCCTTCGGCGTGGAGCGCCTCGAGCACCTGAGGCAGCACCGTGCCCGCCGCGTCGCGGTGGCAGAGCAGGGTTTCGAGGCCGTTGCACACCGCCATCTGTCGCAGCTTCGAATCGACGGCGATTTCGGTGGCCATTTTTGGGTCTGCACTGGCATCGAGGTAGACGTGGCAGACGCCGGCGTCGTGCTTGATCACGGGGATGCGCGAGGTCTCGCTCACCTTCTGGATCAGACCCGGACCACCGCGGGGGATCACGAGGTCGATGTCGCGCTCCGAGCGCAGCAGAAAGTCGATGGCGGCGCGATCCGTGGTGGGGACGACCGTCACCGCATCCTCCGGGATGCCCACGTCGCGGGCGGCGGCGCGCAGCACCTCGCCGAGGGCGACGTTGGACTGGATCGCCTCGGAGCCGCCGCGCAGGATTACGGCGTTTCCCGATTTGACGCAGAGTGCGGCGGCGTCGATGGTGACGTTGGGGCGCGATTCGTAGATGATCGCGATCACGCCGAGCGGAATCCGCATGCGCCCGACCTGCAAGCCATTGGGACGCTCGCGCAGGTCCTCGATGCGCCCGACGGGATCGTCGAGAGCGGCGATGTCCGCAAGGCCCTTTAGCATCGTCGTCCAGCGGTCCTCGCCAAGGGCCAGCCGGTTGAGGAGCGGCTCGGAGATGTTGCGTGCCGCGGCCTGCTCGAGATCGCGGGTATTCGCTGCGAGAATGGTCTCGCGCGCTTCTTTGAGTCGGTCGGCGACGCGCAGCAGCCAGGCGTTCTTGGTCGCGGTGTCGACTTCGCCGAGCACTACCGACGCGGCTCGGGAACGGGCGGTGAGTTCTCGAATTTGCTGTTCGAGGCCGGGGGAGGCGAGGTCGGGGGAGGACATGGCTCAGGTCTCCAGCACGACAAGATCGTCTCGGTGGATTACCTCGTCGCCATTCCACGAGCCTAGCACCCGCCTGGCGTCGCGAGCTTTCAGGCCTTTGACCTTCTCGAGATCGCCGGAGGAATAGGCGACCAGACCGCGCGCAAACTCGCGACCGCGACTGTCGAGACAGGACACGGAGTCGCCCACGCGAAAGCGACCGTGAACGGCCTTGATGCCGGCCGCGAGCAGGCTCTTGCCCCGGGCCGTCAGGGCGTTGCGGGCACCTTCGTCGAGTACCAGTTCTCCGCGCGATCGGGTCGCGAAGGCGATCCAGTGCTTGCGGCTGGTCATACGCTCGGTCGGGTGGAAGAGTGTTCCAATCGCTTCCCCCGAAAGCACGCGCTGCAATACGAAGCGGCTGCGTCCGGAGCAGATCACCGTGGTGGCGCCCGAACGCGAAGCCATTTCGGCGGCCTCGAGTTTTGTGACCATGCCGCCGCTGCCGAGCTTTGACCCGGCACTCCCCGCGGCTCTCCGTAAGGCGGGCGTGATGGCTTTGACCTCATCGAGGATCGGGGGAGTGGCCTCGCCTGCGACGGGCTTTCGCTCGTAGACACCGCCGACATCGGTGAGGATCACAAGGGCGTCGGCGTCGACGAGGTTGACCAGGATCGCGGACAGACGGTCGTTGTCTCCGAAGAGAATCTCCTCGGTGGCGACGGTGTCGTTTTCGTTCACCACCGGGACCACGCCGAAGCGAAGCAACTCGAGGAGCGTATGCCGTGCGTTCAGGAAGCGCTCCCGGTCGGCCAGGCCCGAACGCGTGACGAGAACCTGGCCGACGAGGCGCTCGCGTCGCGAGAAGCGTCGCCGGTAGAGTTCCGCCAGCCCGATCTGGCCGACCGCGGCCGCAGCTTGTTTTTCTCGCGTCGAGCGTTCGCGCGTCCCCCAGCCGAGTTCGAAGCTGCCCACGGCGATGGCTCCGGAAGACACGAGCACCACCTCGATCCCCGAGTCCATGAGGTCGGCGATCTGGCGCACCAGTTCGCTCACCTTTCGGGTCCGCAGTCGCCCGTCGCGCGTGAGTGTGCTGCTGCCGACCTTTACGACGATCCGCCGAGCCCGGGTGAGCCGCTTGCGTGCAGGCGAGGCGCTCATGCCGAGGCCTCGTCCTGCTTTGCCGTGTCGATCTCGGCAGCGGCGTCGATGGTTCGCAAGGTCTCCTGCATCAGCGCGTCGACCCCTTCTCCGGTCGCCCCCGAAATCGCAAAGACGCGACAGCCCTCGGCCTCGAACCTTTCGCGAAGCGCTGCGAGACGTTGCCGATCCGAAACCAGGTCGACCTTGTTGAGCACCACCAGCTCGCTCCGCCCGAGCAGTTCGGGATCAAAGAGACCGAGTTCATTGCGCAGCGTACGATAGTCGTCGAAGGGGTCTCGATCTTCGAGCCAGGCTCCGCCCACGTCGAGAAGATGCAGCAATACCCGCGTGCGTTCGACGTGGCGCAGGAAGCGATCGCCGAGGCCGACCCCCTCGCTGGCGCCGGCGATGAGGCCGGGCAGGTCCGCGACGATGAAGCGCCGCTCATCGACTTCGACCACGCCGAGCGCGGGGACCAGGGTCGTGAAGGGATAGTTTGCGACAGCGGGCTTTGCCGCCGAGATGCGACCGAGGAGTGTCGACTTGCCGGCATTCGGAAGCCCGAGCAGGCCGACGTCCGCGAGCAGCTTCAGTCGCAGTTCGAGCGTTCGGGTCTCTCCGGCGAGGCCGGGCTTCGCGAAGTCGGGAGCCTGCCTTGTCGACGTGGCGAAGTGGGGATTGCCCCAGCCCCCGCGTCCCCCGCGCGCGGCGTGGAAACGATCCCCATCGCGCCGCAGGTCGGCGACCGGGGTGTCGGCTTCGGTGTCGGGGGACTCGTAGAAAACGGTCCCTACGGGAACCCGCACTTCGATATCCCGACCTGCTGCGCCGTGCCGGCTGCGCACTTCGCCAGGGCGTCCTGCCTCGGCTTCGATGTGGCGCCGCCTCGCGAACTCGAGCAGGGTGTTGCGATTGCGGTCGGCGATGAAGATCACATTGCCGCCGCGTCCGCCGTCGCCCCCGTCCGGTCCCCCACGCGGTTCGAACTTTCCGCGATAGAAGTGGACGCAGCCGTCTCCGCCCCGCCCCGAGGCGATCGTCACGCAGACTTCATCGACGAATCCCGACTTCTTCATGGGAGGGTCCCCAGAGAGAAGGCATGGCCGAGCCCGCGCTCGTACCAGGGGAAATCGGATCGGGTAATAGAGCGGGGCTCCGGTCGCTGCCTACGGCTGATCGACCGACGCCTGCACCCGACCGCGAGAGCGGCCGTACCGCACCGTGCCGTTGCAGAGCGCAAAGAGGGTGTAATCCCTGCCGAGGCCGACGTTCTGCCCGGGGTGGATACGGGTGCCAAGCTGCCGCACGAGGATCGCACCCGCTTGCACGGTCTGACCGCCGAATACCTTCATGCCGCGGCGCTGACCGTTGCTATCTCGGCCGTTCCGCGAACTTCCCTGTCCCTTTTTATGCGCCATCAGCAACCCTCGATGGCGTCGACCAGGACTTCGGTGTAGTCCTGGCGATGACCGTATTTGCGGCGGTAGCCGGTGCGGCGCTTCATCTTGAAGATCCGCAACTTCGGGCCACGACCCTGCTCTACGATGGTACCGCGAACGACCGCGCCCTCTACGAGCGGTCTGCCGATCTGGATATTCTCGCCGCCGACGAGCAGGACTTCCGGGAACTCCACCGTGTCGCCCACCGCGCCTTCCAGCTTCTCGACCCGGACGGCCTCACCGGGCTCGACCCGAACCTGTTTTCCACCGGTCTTGACCACCGCGTACATTAGTTTTCCTCAGCTTCCGGGACGGGCGGCAGTATCGGCGATTCCGCAGCGTCGTCAAGCGGTTGGGGCACCTCCGCGAGGTCTGGATCAGCTTCCGAATCCCCCTCGGGGGCCGCTTCGGCCTCGGGGGCGACCGCCGCGTCGATTTCGGGCTCGATCTCCGGCATTTCGGGGTCGTCGAGCAGCTCCAGCGGAGCTTCGATGAGCCCCTCTAGCGTTATTTCCGGCGATTTCTCGGCCTCGATCACCGCTTCTTCCGGGGCCGCTTCGGCCACCTCGGGTTCCGCAGCGGGTTCGTCGCCGGCTGCCAGCCAGCGCAGCGGGATCACCACCGGCTCGCCGCGGCCCCGTGCCTGCACTTCGAACTGCTCCTGGTGCAGCCCGGGCCGGGCGCGCACCTCGATCTCGAAGCCGAGGTCGGAGCCGAGGTCGGCAAGGGCCTCGTTCTCGGGTGCGAGCAGTGCCTCGGCCACCGAGGGGTTCACGCTGATGGCGATCTGGCGGCCGCTGAAGCGCGGGAGATCCTTGCGCACCTCGCGGATGATGCTGAAGGCCACGCTCTCGCTCGAGAGCACGTAGCTGCGTCCCTCGCAATAGGGGCAGGGCTCGCACAGGGTCTGCACGAGATTCTGGCGGGTGCGCTTGCGGGTCATCTCGACCAGGCCGAGTTCGGAGATCTTGAGGATGTTGGTCCGGGCCTTGTCCTGGCGCAGGGCTTCGGCCAGCGCGCGGTAGACGCGGTCTCGATTCGAGGCGGATTCCATGTCGATCAGGTCGAGGATCACGATGCCGCCGATGTTGCGAAAGCGCAGCTGGTGGGCGATCTCCTTGACCGCCTCGAGGTTGGTCTTGAGCACCGTTTCTTCGAGGTTGCGCTTACCGACGAAGCGGCCGGTGTTCACGTCGATCGAGGTCAGCGCTTCGCTCTGGTCGATGATCAGCGAGGCCCCGGACTTGAGAAAGACCCGGCGCTCGAGGTTGGCCTGGATCTGCGACTCCAGACCGAAGTGGTCGAAGATCGGAGTCTGGCCTTCGTAGTGCTCAAGATGGGGACGCGGCTCTGCGACGAATTCGTCGACGAAGGCGCGGACCGTGCGGTAGGTCTCCGCGGAATCGATCGCGATGCGCTTCGTGTCCGGGCCGCTGAGGTCGCGGATCATGCGCAGGGCCAGCTCAGGCTCGGCGTAGAGGACCTTCGGTGCCCGGGCGTTCTGGGCGCTCCTTTGGACCGTCTTCCATACCTTTGTCAGGTAGCGGACATCCGCCTCGAGATCGGCGTCACGCACGCCGTCCCCGGCGGTGCGGATGATGAAGCCCAGCTTCTCCGGGCGGATCTTGTCGACGATCTCGCGCAGCCGCCGGCGCTCCCGATCCGAGCCGATGCGGCGCGAGACGCCGACGCGGCTCGACCCGGGGGTGAGGACGAGGTGCCGTCCTGGGATCGAGATCTGCGAAGTGATGCGCGCACCCTTGGTGCCGATGGGCTCCTTCGCGATCTGTACCACGATCTCCTGGCCTTCCTTGAGGATCGCGTCGATCTGGATGTGGCTGCGGCCGTTGCCCCTGCGCCGCCGCGGGTTGGAGTCATCGCCCCCAGAAGTCTGGCTCTTCGTGTCGATGTAGTCGCCGGCGTAGAGGAACGCGGCCTTCTCGAGGCCGATGTCGACAAAGGCAGCCTGCATCCCGGGGAGGACGCGCGAGACGCGCCCCAGGATCACGCTGCCCATCACGTTGCGATCAGAGCCGCGTTCGATGTGGAGCTCGGTAAAGGAGGAGCCTTCGAGCAGGGCGACGCGGGTCTCGCCCCGCTCAGCGTTGACGATGATTTCGTTGTTCATGAATCGTTCCGGTGCAAGAGGAAGCGCAGCTCGGCCGCCTTTGCGACCGGTCATTTCGCGGGGCCTATAGCCTCGCGATGGCGTTCCTCCGCTGAAAAGGCGAGCTCAGCGTTTCCGGGCGATCGAAGTGTCGTGTCGTCGCAAAGCGACCACGGTGGCGGGACCGCAAGGGGTCACCGGCTCGCAAGGAGTCGGTGAATGGACGTAGACGGGCTTCGATTCGGCAGCGCCGAAGTGGAAACGGTTGATTCGCACGGGGAAAAAGACTCTCGGTCCGGCCGGGTAAAATTCCTCTCGAGTCCCTCGCGGTAGCTCCCGCCACCGTCCATCTCGAAGCGGTTCCCCCGTGGGAAACATCCGGGTTCCGACGCGCTCTGCAGCGCGGCTTTCAGCCGATATCCTCTACCCGGTATCTTTCGTTCCGGGTGGCTCCACACGGGTGTGGAGTTCGCAGCTGAAATGATCGCCCTTCTGGGTCCACGGTTCGCGACCCGGCCGGGCCGCCAAATTTTCTAGCCCCTACCATCATGGATCCGAGACAAGCCGTCAAGCCGGACCCCCGACGCGGGCTGCCCTCCGTGGATCGTCTGATCCGCGAAGCGAGCGGCGCGGCTTCGGAGCTGCCCAACTGGGCCGTGCGCGCCGCTGCGCGCGAGGCGGTCGAAGCGCTCCGGGGGGAGTTGGAAGCCCAAGGAGCGGCGGCGGACACCCGCGGGGCGAATGCCGCTGATGGCGACGTCCTGGGGCGCGCCGTGGCGGACTGCTTGGCACGGGCCGAGCGCCTGGCGAAGCCAAGCCCCCGCCGCGTGCTCAACGCTACGGGCGTCGTACTCCACACCAACCTGGGGCGGGCTCCGCTTTCTCGGGCGGCGGCCGACGCGGTGCAGGCTGCCGCGCTCTCGTATTCGGACCTCGAGATGGACCTCGAGCAGGGGGGCCGAGGCGATCGCCTCGCCGGTGTCGCCCAGAAGCTAAGACTGCTCTCGGGGGCCGAATCGGCCCACGTCTCCAACAACAACGCGGCCGCGCTCCTGTTGGTCCTCGACACCCTCGCCCGCGACCGCGAGGTGATCGTCTCGCGTGGAGAGTTGGTCGAAATCGGGGGCTCGTTCCGGGTTCCCGAGATCATGCAGCGCGCCGGGGTGCGCCTGGTCGAGGTGGGGACCACGAACCGTACCCACGCCGAGGACTACGAGAACGCAATCGGTCCCCAGACGGCCCTGCTGCTGAAGGTGCATCGCAGCAATTTCGAACAGAAGGGGTTCGTCGCCGAAGTGGGCCTTCCGGCACTGGCTGCGATCGGCGCGCGCGCTGGGCTGCCGGTGGTCGATGATCTCGGCAGCGGGACCCTCGTCGACCTGTCGGACCGGGGAATTCCCATCGAGGCTTTCGCCCCCTCGCGGCTCACGGCCGGCGCCGACGTGGTGTGTTTTTCCGGGGATAAACTTCTGGGCGGTCCCCAGGCCGGGATCCTGCTGGGGAAGCAGGAGATCGTGGAGCGTTGCCGACGCAACCCCCTGGCGCGAGCTCTGCGTCTAGACAAGCTCGGGATCGCAGCACTCGATGCCACCCTCGAGTGCCTGCTCGATGGGCGCGGCGAAGAGGAGATCCCGGTACTGCGGCGCTTGCTCGAGCCGGTGGCTTCGCTCGAAGCGCGCGCCCGCAAGCTCGCCGGACGGCTCGCGAAGAATCACCCCGCTCCGCTGCGCTTCGAGGTTGCGAAGGAGAGCGCCCCCGTGGGTGGCGGATCGCTGCCGGGCTTCGCACTCGAGACCTGGGTGGTCGAAGTGTCTGGCGCCGGCTCCGCCGAACGCCTCGCGGCCCGGTTGCGCCGGGCGGAAACGCCGGTCCTCGCGCGGCTTCGAGACGGTCTGCTGAAGATCGACCTGCGCACTCTCGAAGACGACGAGTGCGCCGAAGTCGAGCGCATGCTCGACGCGGCGCTTCGCTGATGCTGCCCGGGGCAGCGGATCGATTCGAAACGGATCCGTCATGCTGAATTCGAGTGTCCTGGTCCTGAATCGCTCCTTTCTCCCGGTCCACGTGACTTCGCTGCGGCGCGCCTTCACGCTGGTTTACGTGGGCGGTGCGCGCGCCGTCGACAGCCGCTACCAGACGTTCGATTTCGAGGAGTGGACCAGCGGCGGCGCCCCGACGGATGCCGAGGCCGTGGGCTCGACCGCTGGGCCCGTGCCGGTACCCCGGGTCATCCTGTTGACTCATTTCGACGGCGTGCCGAAGCGTCGGGTGCGCTTCAGTCGCAGCAACGTGTTCGCCCGGGATCGCTTCACCTGCCAGTACTGCGGGGAGCAACGACCTCGCAGCGATCTGAACCTCGACCATGTCGTGCCCCGAACAATGGGGGGACGCACGACCTGGGAGAACGTCGTTTGCTGCTGTTTATCCTGCAATCGTCGCAAGGGCGGGCGCACCCCCGAGCAGGCGGGGTTTCGCCTGGGGCGCAAGCCGGCTCGTCCTCGCTGGAGTCCGGTGCTGAGCGTGGCGCCCGCGAAGGTTCGCTACCGCGAATGGCGCCCCTTTCTCTTCTCCAGCGACGCTTCGGCGGCCTCGCAGGGCGTCGCGGTCTGAACGCCGGGGGAGCCGCCCGTCGCCCTTCGATTTTGCGAAACGGGGGGTTCCCGAAAGCGGGGTTTCCGCGGTAGGATTCAAAAGGTGGGGGATGGATCCACGGAAGCGACGACTCGGGCGACGGAGATTTCGAGGGCGGCCACTGGTCGCGGGCCGCGACTCGTCGCGGTCGGGAGTGGCAAGGGGGGCGTCGGTCGCAGTGTCGTCGCGGCCAACGTTGCCACGGCACTCGCCGACTCGGGCCAGCGCGTCATCGCCGTCGACACCGATCTCGGATCGGCGAACCTCCACACCCTCCTGGGGGTCGAGCATCCGCGCGAAGGCCTTTCGGATTTCGTCGCGCGCCGCGAAGAGGACCTTCGGAAGCTGGCGATCGAGACGCCGGTTGCGAACCTGCGGTTGGTGGCGGGTACCGGTGGTCATCTCGATGACGCCCAGCCCGACAACGCGCGCCGGGTTCGCCTGATCCGGGACCTGCGCCAGCTCGATGCGGATTGGGTGGTTCTCGATCTCGGTGCAGGGGTACACCCAGCGACCCTCGACTATTTCCTCGTCGCCGACGACGCCCTGCTCATCCTCTCCCCGGAACCCACCTGCATCGAGAGTGCCTACGCGTTCCTACGGGCGGCGTTCTACCGGCGGCTTTGGCAGTCGATGGTCAGTCAGAACCTGCGCGATCTCGTCACCGATGCGATGGACCCGCGGAATGAGCGCGGGATCCAGAACCCCCTCGACCTGCTGCGCGAAGTGGAAGCGGCCGATCCGGCGGAGGGTGCTCGTTTCTTGCGCACGGTGGACGAGTTTCGGCCGAAGATCGTGATCAATGGTGCGCGCAGCGCGGACGATATCCGTCTCGGCTTCTCCGTCGTGACCGTGTGTCGGCGCTACTTTGGCGCCAACTTCAAATATCTCGGCTACATCAATTATGACGAGGCGGTGCGGCGCTCGGTGATTGCAAAGGTGCCCCTGGTGCACTTTGCCAAGGAAGCCGATGCGGCGAACTACCTCACGCGGATCGCCCGCAAAATCAGCGAGCCGCCTCCGGCGGTCTCGCTCGGGCGACACCGATGAAGGCCGTTTCCGAACTCGACCATTACGAACTTCTAGAGCTGCCCGTAGGCGCCGATCCCGCGCAGATCGAGAAGGCCTACAAGACGCTGCGTGCGACCTACGCCGCCGATTCGATGGCGGTCTACTCGATTCTCGAGCCCTCCGAAGCCGAGCAGATCCGCGAGCGGATCGAGGGCGCCTACCGGGTGCTCTCGGACGAGGAGGAGCGACACCGCTACGACGTGATTCGAGCGAAGGGCAGCAGCGGGATGGTCGGGGCGACGCATTCGGCGCTGGAGCAGGCGCTCCCGAAGAGCGTCGAGGTGCCCGAGGAGGCGCCGACTCCCGAAGGGGCAGCCGCTGGAGAGCCCAGCCCGGGAGCGGCGGCGTCGATTCTCGACGATGCCGACGAATGCAACGGCCGAACGCTGCAGCAACTGCGTCTGCAGCGCGGTGTCGCCCTTGACCAACTGGCGGCAACGACGAAGATCAGCCCCAACACCCTTCGCTGCATCGAGGAGGATCGCTACGACGAACTCCCGGCATTGGTCTACGTGCGCGGCTTCGTGATCGCCTACGCCCGGGCCCTCGGCTTCGACTCCGAGAAGGTGGCGAACCGCTACATGGAGCATCTCGAGTCGTCGCGCGGGGTGCCGCGTCGGAGTCGGTTTCTCGGACGGGACTGAGCCTTGGCGGAGGGTCCCGACCTGGCGGAAAGTCCCGACGGCCCTCTCGATGAGGAACTGGTGCTGGTCTTCGAGGTTTCCGATGCCGAGGCCGGAGAGCGGGTCGACGTCGCGCTTGCGACCCTGTCGGGGTTGCCGCGCTCTGCGGTGAAACGCTGGATCGCTGCGAAACGTGTTGAAGTCAACGAACAGCCCTGTCGTGCAAGCCGTCGGGTCTCGCTTGGCGATCGCGTTCGGGCGCGACCGCCGGAACCCGTACAACCGTCGCTTGCCCCAGAGGCGATTCCGCTCGTCGTGCTCTACGAGGATTCGGATCTGATCGTGATCGACAAGCCGGCGGGGCTCGTCGTGCATCCGGCGCCCGGACATCCGAGCGGCACACTCGTGAATGCGCTGCTCCACCACTGCAATGACCTGGCGGGAGTCGGTGGTGTGCTGCGCCCCGGAATCGTGCATCGTCTCGATCGCGGAACGTCTGGGGTCATGCTGGCGGCGAAGAACGACACCGCCCACGCGGCGCTTTCGAAACAGTTCCGCGACCATTCGATCGAGCGCGTCTACCGGGCCGTGGTGCGCGGAAGCCCCGGTGTCGAGGAGGGCGTCGTCGATCGCCCCATTGGTCGACACCCGCGAGACCGGAAGCGCATGTCGGTGGCCGCGCGAAACGGACGGCGAGCGGTCACCCGCTATCGGCTCGTGGAACGCTTTGCGGCGTCCGACCGGAGTGAGCTCGAGATGCACCCCGAAACCGGCCGCACGCACCAGATCCGTGTGCACCTCGCCAGTCTGGGCCTGCCGATAGTGGGAGATCCAGTGTACGGGAAGGTGCGCAGGGCTGAAATCGATCGGCCAGCCCTGCACGCAGCCAAGCTGGGGTTCGTGCATCCACGGTCGGGCGAGATGCTGCGCTTCGAAGCCGGGTTGCCCGATGACATGGCGGCATTGATCGAGAAGCTGCGTGCGCGCGAAACGGCCTCGTGACCCGGGGTTTTCTGTGTCACCCGGTGCTCGGTGCACTGGGGGTCGAACACGGCTTCGGTACCCGTGCAGCCCGGTCCCCGTCGCGAGTGGCTCTGCCCCGCCAGGTTCACGGCACGGTGGTGGCGACGGTCGACTCGAAGGGCGAAGCGCATCCGGAAGAAGCCGACGCCATCGTCAGCGGGGCGGGAGAGGGGCCGGTGGGCATCGTGACCGCCGACTGCGTTCCGATTCTTGCGGCTAGCGCTGACGCCTCGAAGGTGGTGGCGATCCACGCGGGCTGGCGTGGTCTGGCGGCCGGTGTCGTCGAGGCGGGAATCGCCGCCCTCGGACCCGGCGATGCACACGAGATCCGCGCGGTGATTGGGCCCGCGATCGGAGTCTGTTGTTACGAAGTGGATGCGCCGGTTCTCGGCGCGCTGCGCCTGCGTTTCGACGGCGGCCTTGATCGCGCGACCTTCGAGAGTCGTCCCGGGCACGCACGACTCGATCTCTGCGAGTTGGTGCGAACCGAGTTGCACGCACTCGGACTCGCTGCCTCGAAGATCGGTGCCATCGAGAACGCATGCACCCGCTGCGACGATCGTCGCTTCCATTCCTATCGCCGTGACGGTGCCGAATCCGGGCGGCTGCTCCACTTCATCGAGCCCCGTTCGAGCGATCAGGCTTGACAGTGTCTGGGGGCGGGGATAGCGTCCAAAACGTCCGAAACCCCCGAAAAGTTTCACGAATAGCCTCGAGCTCGCACGGCCACGGCGGTGTGCCCGGCCGCTGCGAACTCGGACGCGGGGTCACTTCTCCTGCCGATCGACCGATTAGGCCTCTACCCGCCGCACGCCTTCGGCCTCCCGTTGCTTCAAAGAACGGTTCGGTCAGCGAGCCAAGCAGAATGCGGAGTGGCTTCTATTGCACATTCGCGAAGTCGATCGCTCCGAACCCACCGAGCCCTCTAACGAACGCCTGCAGGCGGATGCTGCACCCACAAGAGGGCCGAATCGATGACGGGATTGTGCACATGAGCCAGCGAACGACCGAATCGAACGGATCCGGGGGCAATCGCAATCGACGCGGACGCGGCCGCAGGCCGCGCACATCGGGAAGTTCGCGGGAGGCACACGCTCCGCGGCGTGACTACCTGCCCTCGGACGATGAACTCGACGAGGACGGCGCTGCCGCCCAGTCGGACGAATCCGGAGAGCGTGTCGACGTCGCTCTTCTGAAGGCGAAGACGATGGCAGAGCTCGCGAAGATCGCGGGCGATCTCGGGGTAGAAAACGCGGGAGGCCTGCGGAAGCCGGAGTTGATGTTTTCGATCCTGAAGGGTAAGACCGAGAACTGCGAGCGTATCTTTTCCGAGGGCGTGCTCGAGATCCTTCAGGATGGGTTCGGGTTCCTGCGCGCGCCCGACCAGAACTATCTCGCTGGCCCGGACGACATCTACGTGTCGCCCTCGCAGATCCGGCGCTTCAACCTGCGCACCGGGGACACCGTCACGGGTCAGATCCGGTCTCCGAAGGAGGGCGAGCGCTACTTCGCGCTCCTGAAGGTCGAAGCAATCAACTTTGACCCGCCGGAGAAGGCCCTCAAGAAGATCCCCTTCGACGATCTGACACCGCTCTACCCCGAGGAGCGATTCGATCTCGAGGGTGGCGGCGGCGATCTGACGAGTCGCGTCATCGATCTGATCGCACCGCTCGGAAAGGGGCAGCGCGCGCTCATTACCTCTCCGCCCAAGGCGGGAAAAACGATGATCCTGAAGGAGATCGCGAACGCCATCGCCCTGCACCATCCCGAGGCCTACCTGATCGTTCTCCTGATCGACGAGCGGCCCGAAGAAGTCACCGATATGCGGCGCACCGTGAAGGCCGAAGTGGTTTCTTCGACCTTCGACGAGCCGGCCACGCGTCACGTCCAGGTGGCTGAGATGGTGATCGCAAAGGCGAAGCGCCTGGTGGAGCACAAGCGCGACGTGGTGATTCTCCTCGATTCGATCACGCGCCTCGCACGGGCCTACAACACCGTGGTGCCCCACTCCGGGAAAATCCTTTCGGGCGGCGTAGATTCGAATGCGCTCCACAAGCCGAAGCGGTTTTTCGGGGCGGCGCGCAACGTCGAAGAGGGCGGGAGCCTGACCATCGTCGGCACCGCGCTGATCGATACCGGCTCGCGGATGGACGAGGTGATTTTCGAGGAATTCAAGGGCACGGGGAACAGCGAACTCGTGCTCGATCGCAAGCTCGCCGACCGCAGAACCTACCCGGCCATCGACATCAATCGTTCGGCCACCCGGCGAGAAGAGTTGCTCCTCAGCGAAGCCGCCCTGAACCGCATGTACATCCTGCGAAAATTGCTGTCCCCGCTCTCGCCGGTGGACTCGATGGAATTCCTGCTCGAGAAGGTGAAGCACACCGAAACGAACGAGGAGTTCCTGGACTCGATGAACTCCTGATCGAAGCGGGGCTCTTTGCGCCCCGCAGCCCGTACCCCCTTTTCGGAATCCCACCTCCACCCGGCCCGCCGTGGGAGAAATGCTCGATGCCCGATTTTCTGGCCAGAATCGACGAATCGACCGAGCGAACCTCGGCCCTCGAGGCTGACCTCGCCAACCCGGAAATTTCGCGACAGCCCGGGCGCTACCAGAAACTCGCGAAAGAGTTGGCGCGCCTGCGGCCGGTGGTGGAAACCGGCGCAGCCTACCGCGCGGCCCTCCTGCAGATTACTGAATCCGAGATCATGGCCTCGGACGACGACGCGGAGATCGCCGATCTCGCCCGCAGCGAACTCGAAGAGTTGAAGGCGACGAAGGCTTCGCTCGAGAAAAAGCTCCGAGAACTCTTGATTCCACGCGATCCCAACGACGATCGAAACGCGATCTTCGAGATCCGGGCGGGCACCGGGGGGGAGGAAGCCTCACTCTTCGCTGCGGACCTCTTCCGCATGTACTCGCGCTACGCCGAGAACCTGGGCTGGAAGATCGAGGTGCTTTCGCAGTCCGCAACGGATGCCGGCGGGTTCAAGGAAGTGATCGCGATGATCGAAGGCGAAGAGGTGTTTTCGCGCTTCAAATACGAACGCGGGGTTCACCGTGTACAGCGGGTACCGACCACCGAATCCCAGGGGCGGATCCATACTTCGACGGTAACCGTCGCGGTGATGCCCGAAGCGGAAGAAGTCGACATCGAGATCGATCCCGCCGATCTGCGCATCGATGTGATGCGGGCCGGGGGGCCTGGCGGACAGAGCGTCAACACCACCGATTCGGCGGTGCGGATCACTCACGGTCCAACGGGCCTCGTGGTGCAGTGCCAGGACGAGAAATCGCAGCACAAGAACAAGGCCAAGGCGATGAAGGTGCTGCGCTCCCGGCTCTACGAGCTCGAGGAGGAGCGCCTGGCCGCCGAGCGTTCCGAGGCGCGTCGCGCGCAGGTGGGGACCGGAGAGCGAAGCGAAAAAATCCGCACCTACAACTTTCCGCAGAACCGTGTGACCGATCATCGCGCGGGCATCACGCTCCACAAGCTCGATCACGTGATGGAAGGCGAACTCGCCGAACTCCTCGATGCGGTGGCGGCGCACCTCGCTTCCGAAATCGAATTTTCCTGATGACGTCGGATCTTCGAAGTGACGAGTCGCTGGTGGCGGCTTCGGGCGCGGGGACTTCCGGCGAGGCGTGGACGGTGATGGCCCTGCTGCGCTGGACCACCGACTACTTTGCAAAGCAGGGGATCGATTCGCCGCGGCTGGACGCCGAGTGCCTGCTGGCCTTTGCTCTCGACTGCGATCGGGTCGCGCTCTATGTCGAATACGAGAAACCGGTGGTCGAAGCCGAGAGAAGTCGCTTTCGCGAACTGGTTCAGCGTCGTGCGCGCGAGCGGGTGCCGGTCGCGCAGCTTCTGGGTCGTCGCGAGTTCTGGTCGCTCTCCTTCGAGGTGACGAGCGATGTCCTGACGCCACGCCCCGAAACCGAGACACTGGTCGCCGCGCTCCTCGAACGGATCGCCTCGTCGCCGGAGAGCACGCGGGTGCTCGAACTCGGAACGGGCTCGGGCTGCATCGCGATCGCGCTGGCCCGGGAGTGTCCGCGACTCGAAATCACGGCCACCGACATTTCCGATGCGGCGCTCTGCGTGGCGAAGCGAAACGCGGCGCGCCTCGAAGTGGCGGACCGGATCGACTTTCGCCGCGGCGATCTCCTCGCCCCGGTGGCCGGCGAGCACTTCGACTGGATCGTTTCGAACCCGCCCTACCTGGCCCGCGACGAGGCCGAAACACTTCCTCCGGAGCTCGCCTCGGAACCCGATGGGGCGCTCTTCGGAGGGGCGGACGGCCTGGAGATCACTCGTCGAATCTGGCAGGAAGCGCCGGCTGCGCTCGCTGCGGGGGGGCGGATCCTGTTGGAGGTCGGTCTCGGGCAGGCTGATGCAGTTTGCGGTGGCTTTCGGGGGGTAGGGCTGTCCAATTGCGAGGTGGTGAGCGACCTTTCGCATTGCCCGCGCGTCATCGTGGCGTCGCGGGCGTAGGCCTTTCGAGGGGGACACCGAGTGGACCGCATCATCGTGCGCGGAGAAGCGCGACTCGAGGGAACGGTTCGCGTCGCGGGCTCGAAGAACGCCACCCTCAGCCTGATGGCCGCGGCGCTGCTCGGACGCGGCGAAACCGTCCTCGAGAATGTTCCGAAGGTGCGCGATGTCGGGCACATGGTCGATCTGCTGCGGGCCCTCGGCGCAAGCGTGGAGTGGGACGCCGAAGATGATCGCTGCCTGCGGATCGATCCCGAGAGCGTGGCGACGCCGGAGGCCCCCTACGACCTGGTCCGCAAGATGCGCGCCTCGTTCATGGTGCTCGGGCCGCTTGTCGCGCGCTTTGGTTGCGGACGCGTCTCCGAGCCCGGTGGCTGCGCGATCGGCGTGCGCCCGATCGATCAGCACCTGAAGGGCCTCGCAGCCCTCGGCGCGAAGATCCGCCTGGACGCGGGCGTCATCGAGGCCTTCGGCGCGCGACTCTGCGGGACGCAGATCCACTTCGACATCACGACGGTCAACGGCACCCAGAACGTGATGATGGCTGCGACCCTGGCCCAGGGAGAGACGATTCTCGACAATGCGGCACGCGAGCCCGAGGTGGTCGAACTCGCAGAGATGCTCTGCCGCATGGGTGCGCGGATTTCGGGTGCCGGTAGCGACCGTATCGTGATTCGCGGCGTATCCGACCTCCGCGGGGTGAGGCACGAAATTTCGGGCGACCGCATCGAGGCCGGAACCCTGCTCGCCGCCGGCATGATCACCCGCGGCGCGGTACGGGTCGAGGGGATCGATCCCACCAGCATGGATTCGATGGTCGAGAAGATGCGAGAGACGGGTGCTGCGATCGAAGTCGAAACGGACGCGATCTCGGTCGTGTCCCAGGGCGCGTCTCGGCCGATCCGCGTGGTGACGGCCCCCTACCCGGGGTTTCCCACCGACATGCAGGCGCAGTTGACCGCGGTTCTCTGCGTCGGAGAGTCTTCGAGTGTCGTGACCGAGACGATTTTCGAGAATCGCTTCATGCATATTCCCGAACTCGTGCGGATGGGTGCGGATATTTCCCTCGACGGACGCTCGGCCCACGTGCGTGGGCGCCCCTTCCTCACCGCCGCCCCGGTGATGGCAACGGATTTGCGCGCTTCGGCATCGCTGATCCTGGCGGCCCTCGCGGCACGCGGCGAAACGGCCATCAGCCGCGTTTATCACATTGACCGCGGCTACGAGCGGATCGAAGAGAAGCTTGCGAGTCTCGGCGCCGAGATTCGGCGAGAGACCTGAGCCGATGGCCGCGCGCAGTGCATCGGAGCCCTTGAGGGTTCTCAGAACCCGGGACGAGGGTTTCGCGAAAGTCTGGACGAAGATCCGCCAGCGCCGCGAGGACAGCGTCGAGGACGTTTCGGAGGCTGCGGCGGCGATCATCGCGAGAGTGCGTCGCGGCGGCGACTCCGAGCTGCGTGCCTGCATCAAAGAATTTGACGGCGCATCGCTGGATGCCATCGAAGTATCCCCCGCCGAGTGGGATGCGGCCTGCGACGCGGTGGATCCCGCCGATCGTGCCGTGCTCGGAAAGGCGGCGATGCGGGTGCGCGACTTCCACAAGAAGCGCATCGCATCGAGTTGGGAGGTGCGCGAAGAGGGGGGTGCGACCCTCGGGCAGAGGGTCCGTCCGCTCGAGCGAGCGGGTCTCTACGTACCCGGCGGCAAGGCCTTCTATCCCTCTTCGGTGATCATGAACGCGGTCCCGGCTTCGGTGGTGGAAGTTCCCGAGATCACGATGGCTTCGCCGCCCGGTCCCGATGGCTGCCTGCGGCCCGAGGTGCTGATGGCCGCTCGTCTCGCGGGGGTGCACCGGGTCTTCAAGATGGGCGGGGCCCACGCGGTGGCGGCTCTCGCTTACGGCACGCAAAGCGTTCCGAAGGTCGACAAGATCGTCGGGCCGGGAAGCGTGTGGGTCGCTGCGGCGAAGCGGCTGGTCTACGGCGAGGTTGGGATCGACGCGGAAGCCGGCCCCACCGAAGTCTGCATTGTTGCCGATTCGAGTGCGACACCGGCCTGGCTGGCCGCCGACCTGATCTCGCAGGCCGAACACGACGAACTCGCCCAGTCCATCCTGATCACCCACTTGAAGGGCCTTGCTTCGAAGGTGTCCGCGGAGTTGACGAAGCAGCTCCGGGTGCTCGAACGGAAGGCCATCGCCGAGATCTCGTTGCGTCGGCGCGGCGCGATCGTGTTGACGCGGAATCTCGCGGAGTCGATCGCTCTCGCGAACGAATACGCCGCCGAGCACCTGGTACTGGCGGTGGACGACCCGGATGCCGCCCTGGCCCTTGTCACCAACGCAGGGGCGGTCTTCCTGGGCCACTATACGCCGGTTGCGGTGGGGGACTATCTCGCTGGCCCGAATCACGTGCTACCCACCGGCGGGACCGCGCGTTTCTTCTCGCCCCTGGGCGTGGAGGACTTCCTGAAGCGAACCTCGGTGGTGCGCTTCGAAGCATCGAAGCTGAAGGAGTTGGGGAGCGACGTGATTCGGCTGTCCGAGATCGAGGGTCTCGGGGGTCATGGTCGCTCGGTCGCGCTGCGGCTGGAGAAAATCCGGCGCCAGCGGCGTGAACGCGACGCGGAGCGCGGAAAGGACGAGTCGGAACTCTGAGTGGATCGAGCCGGCGGGGGGAGAGCATGAGCGAAAACGACCAGAACAGCTTTAGCAAGCGCAGTGCTTCGATCGAACGGAATACGAAGGAGACCCAGATCCAGATCGATCTGGATCTCGACGGTCGCGGCGACTATGCGATCGACACCGGCATCCCCTTCTTCGATCACATGCTCGAATCGTTTGCGCGGCATGGCCTCTTTGATCTGCGGATCAAGGCTCGAGGCGATCTAGACGTCGATACCCACCACACCGTGGAAGACGTGGGCATTGTCCTGGGGATGGCCCTTCGCAAAGCACTCGGCAGCGCCGCGGGCATTCGCCGATTTGGCCAGTGCACCCTTCCGATGGCCGAATCGAAGGTCGACGTGGCGGTGGACGTGTCGAACCGTCCCTTCCTGGTCTACCGCGTCGAGTTGGTAAACGACCGAATCGGAAACTTCGATGCGACGTTGACTGAAGATTTTTTGCAGGCGCTGTCCCAGAACGCCGGACTCGACCTGCACATCGAGCAGCGCTACGGACGCAATCCGCACCACCTCGTCGAGGCGGTTTTCAAGGGGCTTGCGCGCGCGCTTCGGCTTGCCCTTGAGCGGGATCCCCGACAGACGGGACTTCCGACGGTCAAGGGAGCCCTCTGAGGAACGACCGATGGCCACCCCCCCGACGATCGCGATCGTCGACTACGGAGCCGGCAATCTCCGGAGCGTCGCGCGGGCCCTCGAGCGCTCGCAGTTGCGCCCGCAGGTCACCAGCACGCCCCGGGAAGTCGTTGCGGCGGACGGCGTCGTGCTGCCCGGTGTCGGGGCCTTTCGCGACGCGATTTTGCGCCTGGAAAAGGCGGGCCTCGACGATGCTCTCCGAGAAGTTCTTGGGCGCGGCCGTCCCTACCTTGGGCTGTGCCTGGGGTTGCAGGTGCTCTTCGACGAAAGCGATGAACACGGGCAGACTGCGGGCCTGGGTGTTCTCGCGGGTCGCGTGGAGCGCTTCCCCGACACCGACTCTGCGGGAGCACGTCTGCGCGTCCCGCAAATCGGCTGGAACGAAGTCCACTTCGAGGGCGACCATCCAATGCTCGCGGGGCTTCCCGAGCGCGATCACTTCTATTTCGTCCATTCCTACCGCGCGGTTCCCAGCGACCCGTCGTGTGTCGTCGGCACCGCGAACCACGGGGGAGACTTCACCGCGGCGGTCGCCACCGAAGGACTTTTCGCGGTTCAATTCCACCCCGAGAAGAGCCAGGCCGCTGGGCGCCGCCTGCTCGATGCCTTCCGGGACTGGGTGGAGGCACGCCGATGACCCCGCGCGGAGAAAAAATGTTCGAGGTCATCCCCGCCATCGATCTTCTCGACGGCCGCTGCGTGCGACTCTCCCAGGGGCGTTACGACCAGGCCACGGTCTACGACGCCGACCCGGTCGCCGTGGCTGAGCGATTCGTCGCGGAGCCGATCCGGCGCCTCCACGTGGTCGATCTCGACGGTGCCCGGGCAGGGCGGCCGATCAATTCGGAAATTGTCGCGAAGATCGTGACGGCGGCGAAGGGAGTGCCGGTCCAACTCGGGGGGGGGCTCCGCGACGCGAATGCCGTCGAAGCGGCTCTCGGGCTGGGAATCGATCGCGCGATCCTCGGGACCGTCGCGCTGCGCGACCCCGCCTTCGTTCGCGAGGTCGCGGCACGCTTCCCGGGACGGATTGCGGTCGGCCTCGACGCACGCGAGGGGAGGGTGGCGGTGGAAGGTTGGCTCGAAGCCAGCGATGCCCTCGCGCTGGACGTCGCACGCAGCTTCGAGGATGCCGGGGTGGCGGCGATCATCTACACCGACATCGCGCGCGATGGGATGCTGACCGGACCCAACCTCGAAGCCACCATCGAACTCGCCGAAGCGGTTTCGGTCCCGGTGATCGCCTCGGGCGGTGTTGCCTGCGAGGGCGACATCGAGAAGAGCGCGGGCCTTGCCAGCCGCGGGCTGGCGGGGGTGATCGTCGGGCGAGCCCTTTATACCGGTGCGGTTCAGTTGCCGCGCGCGCTGGAGATCGCGGCGTGCTGACCAAGCGCATCATTCCCTGCCTCGACGTGAATGCAGGACGCGTGGTGAAGGGCGTCCGCTATGTCGACCACGTCGATGCCGGCGATCCGGTCGAGGTGGCCCAGCACTACGACGCGCAGGAGGCGGACGAGATCATCTTTCTCGATATCACCGCGAGTTCGGACGAACGGCGGATCCTGCTCGACGTCGTGACGCGCACGGCCGAAACCGTGTTCATGCCGCTCACCGTGGGCGGTGGCGTGCGCTCGCTCGACGACGTTCGCGACTTGCTCAACGCGGGGGCGGACAAGGTTTCGATCATGACCGCTGCGGTCGAGAACCCCGACCTGGTGGCCGAGGCGGCGATCCGGATCGGCAGTGCCAACCTGGTCGTGGCGATCGACGCCCGCCGCGTCGATGGCGATGCGGCCGAGCCGCGTTTCGAGGTCTACACCCACGGAGGGCGCCGGCCCACGGGGATCGACGCGGTCGAGTGGGCGGGGAAGATGGCCGAGGCCGGTGCCGGCGAGATCCTGCTCACGAGCATGGACCGCGACGGAACCAAGAGTGGCTACGACCTCGAATTGCTGAGGGCGACCGCCGCGCGGGTATCGATTCCGGTGATCGCATCAGGGGGCGGTGGCAGTGCCGCAGACCTGGCGGCGGCGCTCTCGGAAGGGCCGGAGGGGGGCCACGCCCAGGCCGCGTTGGCGGCCTCGATCTTCCACTTTGGGGAGGTCAGCGTCGGCGAGGTGAAACGCGACCTCCTTTCCCGCGGGATCGCAGTGCGTCCCCCGAGCCCCGAGGCCGCGGGAGCGCTGATTTCTTGATGCGAAAGAGCCCCTGCGCTAGCTTAGAGATCTAGGCGCGAAAACAGGTTTTCGCTTGAAATTCCGGGGCTCTGCAGGCGATCTGCGTTGCGCAAAGGCCGTTCCGAACGGCCCAATTGAGAAATTGAGAGGATGCTGAGAGCCCGGATCCGGGCGGGGCGAGCCGCTGCGCTGCGCCACCCCGCGACGCCCAGAACCAGTCCGTCGGATCGGTTCGCGGTGCCGACGACACACAATTGGGAAGTGACACCCCCGCGCTGGAGGGCGTCCCCAGGACCCGAGTCCCAAGCGTAAGCCCGGCGCTGTTTCGCGCCCCACCAAGAACCCGTCGATCAGAAGAATCGAAGACAGAGAAGAAGAGGTTTCGATGCCGGTCATCAAGGTCAAGGACAACGAGTCGTTCGAGCAGGCGATGAAGCGATTCAAGAAGACCTGCGAGAAGGCCGGGATCCTCACCGAACTCCGCCGCCGCGAGTACTACGACAAGCCCAGCATTCGCCTGAAGAAGAAAGCTGCGGCCGCACGCAAGCGCGCTCTCAAGAAGATGCGCCGAATGTCCCGATGAACTTCTCGCTCCGTTAGCGAGACCCTGGTAGCCGGGGGGAAGATGGCCCGTATCCCCGAAGAGACGATCCGCGAGATCCGTGACCGGATCGACATCGTGAGCCTCATCGGGCGCTACGTCGACCTGAGACAGAACGGTCGCAGCCATAAGGGCCTGTGTCCGTTTCACGAGGAGAAGACCGCCTCGTTCACGGTCGACGGGGAGAACGGTGTCTACTACTGCCACGGGGCGTGCAAGGAGGGCGGCGACGCCTTCGGCTTCCTCGCGCAGAAAGAGAACCTCAATTTCCCCGAAGCCGTGCGCCAGCTTGCACGCGAAGTCGGCGTCGACATCCCGGAAGACCGGGGCGATGGCGAAGACCGGATCTCTCCCCTGGTAGCGGCCAACGAGCTCGCCCAGCGTTTCTTCCGGGCACAGCTCGATCGCCCGGAGGGCGAAGCGGCTCGCTGCTACCTGGCTTCGCGTGGCATCGACGCCGAGACGATCGAGAGCGTCGGGATCGGTTTTGCGCCGGATCGCTGGGATGCGCTTTCGGGAGCGTTGCGGGCGCGCGGCATCGCCGACGACATTGGCCAGAGCGCGGGGCTTCTGGTGCCGCCGAAGCAGGAAGGGCGCGGCGCCTACGACCGCTTTCGCGGTCGCGTCACTTTCCCGATCCTCGACGTGGGCCGTCGACCGATCGGTTTTGGCGCGCGTGCCCTCGAGAAGGACCAGCAGCCGAAGTACCTGAACACCCCGGAGACGCCCCTGTTCCGGAAACGGAAAGTTTTCTACGGGCTCCCCGACGCACTCTCGGCGATTCGCAAAAGCGGGCGTGCGATCCTCTGCGAGGGTTACTTCGATCGCATTGCGTTGGCGCGAGCGGGCATGGCAGAAGGGCTCGCAACCTGCGGTACCGCCCTCACCGAGGACCACGCCAACGAGTTGCGTCGGCGTCGGGTAAAGGATGTAGTGCTGCTCTTTGACGGGGATGCCGCCGGACACAAAGCCCTCGAGCGCTCGCTCGAGGTATTGCTGCCGAAGGGCCTGCGTGTGCGCGCGGTTTCGCTGCCGCCCGGTCACGATCCGGATTCGTTTCTCGAGGAGGCGGGTGCCGAGGCCCTCTGCGAAGTGGTCGATTCGGCTCCCGACGCCATTGAGAACCTCGTCCAGGCAGCCGTGAGCGCGGGCGTGGCTTCTCCCGCCGAGAAGGCCGATCGGGTCGATCACCTGGCGCGCTTCGTCGTGCTCGTCCCGAACCCGGTCGAACGGGACGACTACGTCGCGAAGGTGGCTGCGGCACTCGGCGCTCGGATCGAATCGGTCGAGAAAGTCGTATGGAGCACCCGCCGGGGTGCGCGTTCCACCGACGCCCGGGCCCCCGGCGAGAGCGATCTCGAGGCGCCGCGGATCACTGGTCGTGAGCGCGAGCACGGGTTGCGTATCATCGCTCTCGTGGCAAGGCACCCCGAGATCCTCGGCACCGCCGAGCGCGCACGACTGAAGGCCACCTTCCCGGACGGCGATCTGGCGATCCTCTTCTCGCGCCTCTTCGAAGGGCCGGTGCGGGCGGCGTCCGATGGCACGAGCGAAATCGACTGGACGGGTTTCGACGAAGCTGGAGCCGTCCCGAACCAGATGCTTCTCGAGGCGCTGACCCAGGACGCTTCGGCGGTGGATCCCGAAATCTCGCCGAGCGAAGAGTTGGCGAAGCGTCTCGATTGGTTCGATCGGAAGCGCCAGCGCGACGAGAGCGGCGAGCTGACCCGGAAGCTTCGAGATCCCGAGGCCGATGCCGAAGCGGTACTGGCCGAGAAGCAGCGATTGATCGAGGACCGCCGCGCCGCACAGCGCAGCAACCCGGGAGCGCTGGCCTAGGAAAGTTGTCAGAGTCAACCGAGGTCGCACAGCCGTGTGCGGACCTCGAAGAGGAGATCCCCCCCCATGTCCCCCAACGCGCCGTACCCGCAGGGTTCCGAGGACAATGTTTACTCGCTAGACGAGCATCGCGCCGACGAATCGTCGGAAGCGGCCGCATCGAAAGAAGCCGCCGAGCGCGGACTCGCGGCCGGCACCGACGCCCTGCTCGATTCCGAGGGCTTTCGGAAATTCACGGAAGAGGCCATGCGTAGGGGCGAAGTCTCTCTCGCTTCCCTGCGTGCGCGGATTCGAAAATCCGGAGCGGATGCTCGAAGCGCGGTCGGTCTAGCGGCAGCCCTCGAGGAGCGCGGGGTCTCGGTGATCGATGTCGAGCCGGCGCGGCGGGCAGTGCGGCGGGAGGCCGCCGACGAGAAGGTCCGCAGTGTCGACCCGGTCAGGGCCTACCTGCGCGAGATGGGCCAGGTTTCGTTGCTGACCCGCGAGGGAGAGGTCGATCTCGCGAAGCGCATCGAGTCCGGTCTCCACGATCGCTATCGCGCCGTGATGACAACGCCCTTCGGGATCGCTCGGGTCCTGGAGATCGGCGCACTCTTTTGTTCGGGAGAAATCGTGCTCCGGAAGATCGTCGACGGTTCCGACGACGAGAGCGCCCCCCCTCGCGAGGCGATCGCCGAACGTCTGCAGCAGGGGCTCGTGCGGCTTGCGGCCATCGAGGCGCTGGTCGGGCGAAAGCAGAACTCGAAGCACAATCCGCGGACCAAGGTGGCTACGTGCGAGCGCCTGGCAGACGAGATCAAGGCGCTCCAGAGGGAAGCTTTCGAGGTGCTGCTCGCTGTGCGCTTCGCCCGGTCCCGGATGGAAGACATCCTCGAGGCCTACGACGAACTCGGATCCGAGTTTTCGGCGCTGCAGGCCCGGATGCAGTCGGTTTCGCGGTGCTTCGGGCTGCGACCCGCGGAGTTCGAGGAGGCGGCGCTGCTCTCGACCCGACGCAGCCAGCGTGGACGCACGGCGCTTCGCGAACTCGGGGCAGATGCCGGGCGAATCGCCGCAGCCCGGGACGAACTCGCCGAGTATCGGCGCGTCGTCGACAAGCTCGAGTCTGCAATCCGGATGACCCGGGATGACGTTTTCGAAGTACGCGCGCGCGTTGCCGAGGCGGGGCAGCGCTACGAGCAGGCGAAGAGCGAGCTGATCGAGGCGAATCTTCGGCTCGTGGTGTCGATCGCCAAGCGCTACACGAATCGCGGCCTCCAGTTCCTCGATCTGATCCAGGAAGGGAACATTGGCCTGATGAAGGCCGTCGATAAGTTCGAATACCAGCGCGGCTACAAGTTCTCGACCTACGCCACCTGGTGGATCCGGCAATCCATCACCCGCGCCATTGCAGACCAGGCGCGCACGATCCGCGTTCCGGTCCACATGATCGAGACCATCAACCGCCTGGTTCGGGCGACCCGCCACCTGGTGCAGGTGCTCGGTCGCGAACCCACCGGCGAGGAGCTCTCGGAGCGTCTCGAACTCCCCCTCGACAAGGTGCGGACCGTGCTGAAGATCGTAAAGGAACCCATCAGCCTCGAAACGCCCGTGGGCGACGAAGAAGACAGCCACCTGGGCGACTTCATCGAGGATCCGACGGCAGTCGACCCGCAAGAGGAGGTGATCCGCCATAGCCTTGCGGAGCAGACGCGCGAGGCGCTTGCGACGCTGGCGCCGCGCGAGGCGAAGGTGCTGCGGATGCGTTTTGGGATCGGCGAACGCTCGAACCACACCCTCGAGGAGGTCGGACGCGATTTCGACGTGACGCGCGAACGCATTCGTCAGATCGAGGCAAAGGCGCTGCGAAAGCTCCGCCACCCGAGCCGCAGCCGTACGCTGAAGGCGTTCCTCGATTAGCCCGGCCTAAAACAGGGACGTTGTTGCTTTCCCGGGCGGAGCGGGGACGTTGTTTACTTTTCGAGCGATTCAATGCTCCGCAATTCGAGAGCGGGCGCCCTTCTCGAAAAGTAAACAAGTAAACAACGTCCCCGCTCCGCCCGCGTCCCCGCTCCATTCCTGTTAGGCCGGGGCGTGGCGCTCCATCCAGGCATCGAAGCCATCGAAGCCGACGGCAGACTGGCGAGCCGCGATGCGCTCGAGTAGCGCGCTGCGCTCGGCGTCGCTGGCTCCCGCGACGCCGCTGGCCGCCTGGGCCACGCGTTCGGTGGCTTCTTCGTCGACGGCCCCGGCCAGGGCTTCTTCGCCCGCGTGCCCGTCGCCAAGCCCGAGGAATGCCTCGATGGCACCCTGCGAGACACGCGCAGCGTGTTTGCGCGAGGCCACGATGTTGCCCTTCCCGGTGACGACGTTTCCTACCGAGAAGACCGTCGGCCAGGCTTCGAGACGGCCGACATCCCAGTCGCTGAAGTCGAAGAGTTCGCCCTTCATGTCGATCCCCGGAATCGCCTCGGGGATGCTGCCGATCGACGAAATCACGCAGGCGCCCCGTCGCTCGAAGACCTCGTCGGTGGTGACGACGCGCCCGTTTTCGATCCGCGTGCGCCGCAAGCCAAGGCCCACGAGCCGGTCGCCTTCGATGATCGCGGTCTCGGGAGCGCAGAGCGGTTCGAGCGTGAAGCAGAACTTCGCCATCGCTTTCTCGAGGATCTTGCGGCGGCCCTTGCGGACCTTTGCCGCGCGCTCGGGAGTGGCGCCCTCGGGAATCTCGGAGAGGGGCATGTCCTCGACATCGCGGCGATAGAGGATCGTGCAGCCTGCGAGTCCGAGGTCTTCGAAGACGAGGTCGTGGGTGGCGAGAATCTTCGGGATGCCCCTGGTTTCGAGTTCGCCGATCGAGGCCTCGAGCCCGCGTTCTTTGAGCCGTGCGCGGGTGGTTTCGAGCATCAACACCTTCGCGACGTCAATCGAGGCGAGCCCGCCTCCCACCACGAGCGCGCCGTCCGGGTAGGCGAAGCGAGGTCCGTCGTAGCCGGGCTCTTCTTCGTGGTTGAAGGCGATGATGAAGGGGTTCTGGTAGACGAGCCCGCGACCCGTGAAGGCGTCGATGCCGTCGATTGGCAGCGAGCGGTCGCGCCAGGCTCCGTTGGCCAGGACCACCGAGGTAAAGCCCCAGTCGTTCACCAACTCGGCGAAGTCGACGTCGCGACCGACCTTCGTGTTCGGCACGAAGTGGACGCCCTCACGCCCGAGTTTCTCGCGAATGGTCGCGTATTCCTTCTTCCGAAGGTTCACATGCCAGCGCGGCAGGCCGTCTTCGATCTTGCCAAAGGGGCGGGGGTTCTGGTCGAAGACCGCCACCAGGGCACCGCGGTCGGCGAGTCGAGCCGCCACTTCCGCACCCGCGGTGGCGCCGCCGATCACGGCGACGCAGGGAGTTTCTTTCGCAGGGATCGGTTCCGACATCGCGGGCATGGTGCCAACTTCGCCCGCGCGCGACAATGCGCCGCGCGCTCGCCTAGACTGTCGGCGCGGGCCCTTAGCTCAGTTGGTGAGAGCAACCGGCTCATAACCGGACGGTCCCAGGTTCGAGTCCTGGAGGGCCCACCGCGTCCTGCGCGCGTCGATCAGAATCCCAGGGCCGAAGGCCGCGCTGCGACCCGCCCCGAAAATTCGCCGCGCGCGGCAATCCTACTTGTTGTGGACCAGAATCCCGCTCTCGCCGACGTAGAAGCTTTGGGTGCCGTCGACTTCGATGTTGTAGACGAGACCCCTGCCGCGGGCGAAGGGATCGGCGACGGATCCGCCGGGAGCCTTACCGAAGGCGGCGTTTGCCGCTCTGGCCGTGGCCGCGTATCCCGCATAGAACGTGGGCATGTCCACGCGCTGGCTGCGCACCACCTTTGAGAGATGTCCTTCGCGGGTGCGGAGTACGTCGCCTGCGACGATCTCGCCGGCCTCGGTCCAGCCCCGCGACCGGTCACCCAGAAGGGGTGGCTGTCGGTGGTGTGCAGGACCTGTCCGGCCACTTCGATCTCGCGCAGCTGGTGGGGCACGAGTCGCTGATCACGTCGCAATCGCTCGAAACCTCGATGCCGGTGTCGTCGTCGTCACCCCAGTAGACGTAACCGTCCATCGAAACCCAGTCGTCGCGCGGGAAATCGGCAGCGGCGGCGGGTGCCAGCAGCAGCGCCGCCAGGCAGGAGAGCGAGAGCAGGGCGCGTCCGAGATCTCGGGAACGCTTCGGGGAACGGCCCAGGGCCTGGGTTCGGTGCAGCATCGTGGGCTCCTTGGGGCGAGGCCGCGAGGGCCCCGCACGGCGGCGGGGGTCGGGCCGCTATTCTGCACCAAAACTACATATTTATATTCATTTAAAGTAAGGTAAATTACCGATCGCAACTTCACCCGCAAGTGCCTGCCATGTCGAATGAACCTTCTCGCGGTGGCGGATCAGGGGGCGTGATCGCTGCGCGAAGCGGGCTTTTTCGGCGGAACTCGGCACAACGGCGGCACAGCCTGGCGACGCGGCCGCTGCGTGCGGGGACCCGCTAGCTTCGCGCTGCGAGGAGGGAGCCGTGCCCGAAATCGAAACGAGCGTTGGCGGCGCCTGTTATTGCGGGGCGGTCGGCTTCGAGGTCCGTCTGCCCACGCTCTGGTGCGGCCACTGCCACTGCAGCATGTGTCGTCGCAGCCATGGGGCCGGCTTCGTGACCTGGTTCGCGGTCCCGCGCGAGCGCTTTTTGCTCCGCGCGGGCGAAGAGAATTTGGTTCGCTTCGCTTCGTCGGATCACGGCACCCGCTCCTTCTGCGGCCGCTGCGGCAGCACCCTCTTCTGCGAATCGTCAAAGCACCCCGAGCAGGTCGACATCGTGCTCGCCAACATGCAGGCTGCGATCGACCGCGCGCCCCAGGCCCACATCTATTGGAGCGATCGCGCCGACTGGATCAGCGCCGACGACGGCCTTCCAAAACTGGGCGGCGAAACCGGCCTCGAACCGCTTGCCTAGGCATCCGCCGCCCGTGCGCTGTTCGGCCGAACGGGCGGGGCAGTCGCTGCAGCCGGTCGCTGGGAGGATCCACTTCGATGCAACCCCGACTCAGTCTGCTGACCCTCGGTGTCGCCGATCTCGACCGCGCCACCGACTTCTACGCCGACGTTCTCGGTCTGCCGAGGCTGCCGTCGCCGCCATCGATCGTCTTTTTCGAACTCGGAAAGACGTGGCTGGCCCGCTACCCGCGCGAAGCGCTTGCCGCGGATGCCGGTGTCGAAGCCGACCCAGCGCCGCGCTTCCCGGGCTTTTGCCTGGCGCACAACGTGGCCTCGGAAGCCGAAGTCGATGCGCTCGTTGCCGAAGTCGAGGCCGGGGGCGGCCGTATCGTGAAGCCCCCCCCAGCACGCCGATTGGGGTGGCTACTCGGGGTATTTCGCTGACCCGGACGGCTTCCTGTGGGTGGTCGCGTGGAACCCCGATTTTCCGCACGTCTAAAGATCGCATAGACTCGAAACTGCGCGGAAGGGAACGAGGCATGGCCGAAGTGTCGGCGGGAGAGCAGATCGACCTGGTTTCGATCCCGAGCCCACACAGGCTCTGGATCGGCGTCGGCACCCTCGTCGGCGCGGTCGCTCTCACGATTCTCCCTGAGAGGATCTGGGGGACCTACGTCGGCGGAAGGGATCCGGGCGCGGGAGCGGGCGGGTGCTGAGCCCGAGCCCCCCGGCGGTGCCGGGTCCGACGTCGCCGATGAGTGTCGACCTCCGCACGCGAGTCGATTCGGAGCAGGCACCGGTAGAGGCGGCGACCTTCTTCCGAGAGACCCTGCCCGCCCTCTTCGACGCACACCAGGCCTTGATCGCCCCCGGTGCCAGCAAACTCCTCCTCGAAGATTTCTGCATCGAGACCGAGGGCGAGTCCTTCAGCCTGCGCTGGCGTGACGCCCGGGTCGAGGTGTTGGAGGGAAACCGGGGCAGCGTCCACGTGCGACTCACGCGCGAACAATTAAGCGACCTGGCGAACGACCAGAGCACGCCTGTGGCCTGGATGAGCACCCGCACCCTCGACATGCCCGAGGGAAACCTCGCGGATTTCCTGAATTGGTGGCTCGTACTGCGCGCCGCCCTTGACGAGCGACGCATCCATGCACCGGGCGACGTTCGCTTCGCGGGCGAGACGAGGCGCAGCTTCACGCCCGAAGATTCGGACGAGGTCATGCGCGCCTTTCTCGAGGACTGCGGCTACCTGCATATCCGCGGGCTCTTCACCGAGGCCGAGATGGCTGCGGTCGAGGCCGACTTTCCGGTCGCCGCACCGCACTACGAAAAAGGCGATCCGAAAGCCTGGTTTGCGACAACGAAGGATGACGTCGAGCAGCTGGTGCGGATGGAAGGTTTCGACCTTTACAGTCCGACGACGGTTTCGCTCATCGATGAGGCGCGGTTTCAGCGGATCGCCGACATCCCAGGTCTTGGACACGAGGCGGTGCGAAAGCCCGGCGCGCGCGTGGGCGCGCTCTCGAAGCCGATCGGCGTGGTGAAGGGCATCTCCGACGTGCCCTGGCACAAGGACTGCAGCCTGGGTCGGCACTCCTACGAGTGCTGCTCGATGACCGTGGGGATTTCCGTGACCGGGGCCGACGACGTGTCGGGCCAGCTGCGCGTGGTTCCCGGAACCCACCGCGCGCTCGTCTGGCCGGCGCCGACGATCCAGCCGGGGCTCGACCTCGAACCGGTCGATCTCCCCACGCAGGCGGGTGACGTGACGGTGCATCTCTCGTGTACCCAACACATGAGCCAACCACCGGTGAGCCGCACGCGGAAGGTTCTCTACACCGGCTTTAGCCAGCAACCCGTAGACCTCGAAGCCGCCGATCGCAATCGACGACGCCTCCACCGGGTGCGCGCGAAGACCCACACCAGCATCTCGCAGGAGCCCGGCTACCTCGGCGATTGAGGCCGACACGCCCAGGCGTTCTCAATCCGTGGGCAGGGTCCCCGCGAGCGCTTCACGCCCGTGGATGGCTTCGGCGAACTGCAAGAAGGAGGGGCCGCGGCGCAGGTGGTGGCCGCCGTCGACGTCGATGGCGGTTCCGGTGATCCAGCGCGCTTCGGGCCCGAGCAGGAAACGGCAGAGCGCCGCGACGTCGCGTCCCTCGCCCACGTCGCCAAGCGGGGTGTTCTCGATGTAGCTCCGATAGACGTCGCTGTCGCGCGGGATGCCCTCCATCAACTCGGTGGCGATGAAGCCCGGGCGCACCGCGTTGAAGCGGATCTTCGCGGGTCCATATTCGTCGGCAGCGTTGCGCATCATTTCTTCGATGCCCGCCTTGCCGACGGTGTAAGCGCCGAAATAGGGATGGGTAACGTGCGCCGCGATCGAGGACATCCCCACGAAGCTGCCGCCGCCCGCCGCGATCATCCGCGGCAGCGTGTGCTTCACGCAGAGCATCGTGCCGAGCACGTTCAGGTGGAGCACGCGCAGGAATTCGTCCTTCTCCTGCAGGGCGTAGGGAGCTATGGCGCCGCCGCCCCCGGCATTGGCGATGCAGCCGTCGAGTTGGCCGGTAACTTCGGCCGCGCGTTTGACCGCAGCCTCGACCGAAGCCTCGTCGGTGACGTCGGCCTCGATGCTGTGGATCGAACCGCCGTGCTCCGGGGCAATGCGCGCCACCGCGTCGGCGAGCCGCTCCGGGTTGCGGCCGCAGATGGTGACCGCGGCGCCGTCGGTCGCCAGCGCGGCGGCACAGGCGCGGCCGATACCACTGCCGCCGCCCGTCACGAGGTAGGCGCGTCCTTCGAGTCCACCGGAACTGCTGGTTAAGGGTTCGATGCCCTCGGGGGCGTGGGGCGTGGACATGGTTTCTCCTCCTGGCCAGCGCGATCGGCTCGGCGAAACCTACCGCACGCCGCAGCGGAACGGGCCGGGCCGAAAACGGGGACGCGCGCGGGTACATCGTTGCCCTGTTGCCTCTTCGGCAGGCGGTCGGTCGTCTACTTTCCGGGGCCACGGCCACGGCGGTGGACCGCGAGAACTAGACAACGTCTCCGCTTCGCGGTCAGTCGCGCTCGGCCTCGCCGACCATCGGAACGAAGCGGACCGGAAGCAGCGACTCGA
>Ga0209554_1000166_pt1 | contig 53126 bp, 44 predicted proteins | sample MarorgKNORR_S2LV_5_FD_188221 | JGI IMG/M metagenome (GOLD analysis project Ga0209554, IMG submission 188221) | Marine microbial communities from the Southern Atlantic Ocean, analyzing organic carbon cycling - Bottom_A/KNORR_S2/LV (SPAdes) (version 2) | ecosystem: Environmental > Aquatic > Marine...
CGGTGGTGCACGACGACCTCAGCGCCGAGCAGTGGCAGATCTTCTCGCGCCACCACCTCGACGGCGATTCGGTCACCGCCATCGCGACGAGCCTGGGCAAGACAGAGGATTCGATCAAGTCGAACCTCTACCGCACGCGTCGCGCGCTACGCGCAACCTGAGCCAGAGAGGCTCCGCCTCGGCTAGCCGGGAGCGACCTCGCCCCCGAGTTCGGTGATCCGGGCGAGGATCCGGTCTCGCTCGGTCTGCATGCGCGCAAGGGTGTCCGCCTCGAGATTCAGGCGCAACACGGGCTCGGTGTTCGACGGCCTCAGGTTGAACCACCACTCGGGGTAGCGAACCAGCAGTCCGTCGAGGTCCGAGACTTCGGGGGCCCCCTTGTGCTCCGCACGGATCGCATCGACCACCGGGGCGATGGCGGGAACCCGGCGATTGATCTCCCCGCTGGCGAAGTAGCGTCGCAGCGGGGCCACGATCTCGGAGAGGGGACGATCCTCGCGCATCCGGATTTCGAGGAGCGCCAGGAAAGCCGCGGTGCCATCGTCCGCCACCAGCGAATCCGAAAAACGGAAATAGAAGTGCCCGGAGAGTTCTCCGGCGAAAATCGCGCCCTCCTCGCGCATCTGTGCCTTCACGAAGGAATGCCCGACGCGACACATTCTCGGAACCCCACCCGCCGCCTCGATTTCCTCGGCCACCGCCCGGCTCGAGCGCAGGTCATAGAGCACACGGCCACCCGGATCTCGGACAAGTTGCCTGCGGGCGAGAATTGCGGTCACCAGATCCGATGAAATCGCGCGGCCGGCTTCGTCGACGAAGACCGCGCGATCACCGTCCCCGTCAAAGGCTACGCCGAAGTCGGCGCCACACCGCGTAACCGCGCGCTGCACGTCGCGCAGGTTCTCCTCCTTCAGGGGGTCCGCTTCGTGATTCGGGAAGGTGCCGTCTGGCTCGAAGTACAGGCGCTCTACTTCGACCCCGAGTTGCTCCAACACCGGCTCGAGACCGACCGAGGCCATGCCGTTGCCACAGTCGATAGCGACACGCAGGCGCGCTTTTGGCGCTTCGGGAGCGACGGCGAGCACGTGTCGGGAATAGGCGACTTTGAGGTCGAAGTGCGTTCGCGTGGCAGCGCCCGGGGCGGCCTCCGCCGCCGCACGTTCTTCGAGCCGAGCCTGGATCTCTTTCAGGCCGCTGGCCTCGCCCACCGGGATCGCGTGTTCGCGACAGATCTTGAAGCCGTTGTAGGCAGCGGGGTTGTGCGAGGCCGTCACCATGATGCCACCCCCCACAGCGAGTTCTTCGACGCCGAAGTAGAGCATCGGTGTCGAAATCAACCCCAGGTCCCGGACCGAAACGCCCTCGTCGAGAATGCCTCGGACCAGCGCCTCGGTGAGCGCCGGCGATGTGCTCCGCGCGTCGCGGCCCACCGCCAATTCTGAAGCTCCAATGAAGTGCGCTGTGGCGCGACCAATCCGGTAAGCGGCCGCTTCGTCGAGATCCTCCGGCACGCGGCCGCGAATGTCATAGGCCTTGAAGATTTCCATGCGACGAGTCTAGCCCGCGAGGGGCCCAAGCCGCGGAGTCCGCTCGCAAGAGACCGACGCGCTCGCGCAAGCCGCCGCCAATTCCGGCACCTTGACCCCCGAGCCGGGTCGAGCGACCCTCTGCCCCGGATCGGCCCCGCGTTCGGCTTCGAACTCGGCGTCTCCAGCCAGCCCCAACGGGAGGCGCAACATGTTCGGCCTCGGCACCACAGAACTCCTCATCATTCTCGTGATCGTGGTCCTGATCTTCGGAGCGCGCCGTTTACCCGAGATCGGGTCGGGCATCGGGAAGGCCATCAAGAACTTCAAGAGCGGTGTCTCGGAAGAAGAAATCGACGTCACGCCGAAGAGCCCCGCGAGCGACGAGGTCGGGGACGGCGAGGGAAAGTCCGAGTCCTAGCAGGCGATCAGCCGCGCAGACCAAAGGTTAGGCCCAGCAGACTGAGTCCGAGGGTCAGCGCCCAGCCGACCCGCGTCGCCATGGTGCCCAGTTCGGGCGGTGACGGCACCCGAGGCAGCGAAGCAGTCGCGCCCCGGAGCGCTTCGGGACGCCGCTTCGGACGCCGGTCCGCCACGGCGGGCTCGGCCGCGGCGGCGGCGCGATTCGCTGCAAGGGCGTCGTGATGCGCATCAACCACTTCGATCTCGGGAACGGGCACGCACGCCAGCGGGATATCACCGCGGACCGCCTGCGGCCGGCTGGCCTGCGCGGCAACCGTCTCCGCTCCCGCCGGCGAGTCCTCCGGGAAGTCACCAACGGGTTCCGATCGATCCGCAAGAGGTTCAAAGAGATCTGCATGCGCCGCGGTGCCGCTGCTCACCTCGGACGAAAGTGATGCTGCGCGATCCGCCTCCACGGCCTGGTCGAACCACTCGGAAAGTTCGTCGACCTGGGCCGCTGCCTTTCCGGCGCGACAGTCGCTGCAGCACGGGGCGCGGTCGACGGCAGCCGCGCTGCTGGGCCCGACTTCTTCCGCCGGCTCGAAACGGGCGGAACAGCTTTCGCAGATAGCCATGGCGATGTCCCTCGTCTGTCGCGCATCCCCGCGTGGAACCGGCCCGTGAGCGGGGCGGAGTCGCTCGAAACGCTTCGCCTCTCCATTTCGGCCATTCGCAGGCTCCGCTTGAGCGGGCTCCAGAAGACTTCCCGCGCGGGCCCTACCGCGTGGGCAAGCGACACGGCGAGAGACTACGCTGCGGACGTGGAAGCCACTCGAATCGCCAGCAACCTGGCCACGAACGCGCCCTCCGTGCAGCATGGCTGAAAGCAGCGCACCCCGGGAGGGCGCGGTCGACGCGTTGGTGCGGGCCCGACGCCATGCCCGGCGCGGTGCCGCCGAATGGGTACTGGCGCTGCGCGCGCTCCTCGATGCCGCCGCCCTCGGCCTCGGCGAGGAGTCGGCGGCGCGCCACGCCCTGTTGGCTCCCTTCAGCGAAATCCTCGACCAATGGTCGCAGCGCCTCGGTGGCTCCGAAGAGGACCTCGGCGCGGTGATCCTCGACGCGCTCGGGGCCGAAATCGAACGCTGGGAGCGGCGTGGGGCCGATGACGACGAAGCGCGCTCGGTGCTGCGGGCGCTGATCGGTCTGCGCGAGATCCTGTGGGAACTCGGTCTGCGTCCGCACCCGGAGCCCGATCCTGGCGCGCGCGCCTTCGAAGAGGCCGAGACCCCTGCCTCGGAAACTGCAGGGATGGCGGCCGCCGGAACGCGCACCGGATAGGCGGTGCTAGCCTCGCATCCTCGCGCGCGCTCGTGGTGTGGCGCGTCCGCCCCCGGAGAGATCCATGCCGACCCTGATCAAGCGCTACGCGAACCGCAAGCTCTACAACACCGTGACGAGCCGATACATCACCCTCAAGGGCATCGCTGCGTTGATCGACGCCGGCGAGGAAATCAAGGTGCTGGACAACGAAACCGGCGAGGACATCACGTCGGTATCGCTCTCCCAGATCCTGGTCGACAGCGAGCGCACGAATTCTTCGATTCCCGAGAGCCTGCTCACGCAGCTCGTCGATCGCGGCAGCGACGTCTATGGCGCGCTGAAAAAGGGAGTCAGCGAGGCGAGTGAGGGGCTCGAAGAATTCCAGGAGCGCGTCAAGCGTGCGATGGGAACCGAAGCAGGGGGCGGCCTCGGCGAACGGCTCTCGTTTCCCGTTGTCGATCTCGAAAAGAAGATCCAGGACGCGGTCACGCACGTCTTCGAGGTCCTCGACCTCCCGCGTCGCTCCGACATCGAGCGCTTGAATCGCAACGTCGAGCGGCTCGAAAAAGCCGTGGGCGAGTTGCAGCGCCCCCAGAGGCCGGGGCCCCGGGATTCGGAAGCCTCGGGCGACTAGCGGCGCAGCGCCCGGGCCCGCGCCTCGTCGACCTTCTCGCCCACCTGCCGGCGCAGACTCTCGGTCGAGCGCGCCAACCAGAGTTCGTCGCCGGCCGCATCGGGCGAGCAGTGGAGGGGTTCGCCGAAAGCGATCACCCACGGCGTCGGCAGCCCCCAACCGCTCGCCCCGGGCTGCGGAACGAGGGACTCGGGGCCGACCATCCCGACGGCGACGATCGGCACCGAGGCCTTCGCCGCCGTTCGCAGCAGCCCGCCCCGCCCGAAGGACCCCAGCCCGGAGGGCCCGCCCGGCGACGCACCCGCAACTCCGGGAAACGCGATCACCGATCGCCCGCTGCGAAGCAGGCGCAGCGCATTTTCGGGATGGGCACGCACGCCACCGAGGCGGGTCAACTGCGGCGCCACGAAGGGCCGAGCTGCAAACTCACCATCGCAGAGAAACCGGGGCCGAGGCCGACCCGGCGAGGACCGCGCCAGCCAATGCGCCAGTAGCAGTCCGCCGTGGGGCCAGTCCGCTGCGCGATTCGCCACGAAAAGCGCCGTCTCTGGCAGCGCATCGGCGTGCAGGGTCTCGATGCGAAAGACGTGGTCACCCAGAAAATCGAGGATCGGAGTGGCGCGGGCCAGCGTTCGGTCGTCCATGCCGAAGTCGTCGATTTCGACCGAACCAGCAGTCATCCCCAGGGTTCCGAAGCGCCGACGCAGCGTCGCAAAGAGTTCGGGAAGATCGGCCGTGTCCAGGGACCGCGCACTCAGCCGGGAGCGGATCCCGAAGCGCAGCTGCCGCAGAGCGCGCTCCAACTCGTCTCCACCGGGTGAGCGCGCCGCGGGCTGTTGTTGATCTGCGTCGCGATCGATCGGCATCACGCCCTCCCGTGCGCGGCGCCAAAGGCCGCCCAGGCCTCGCGCGTCGAGTAGATCGGCGGGGAGAAGGTCTCGGCCGCGCGCTCCCCGTCGGCCACCCAGCCAGCACACAGGAAATCGTAGAAGACCGCGGGCGATTCGTCCCCGCGCCCCAGGCGCGGGGCTCCCGGGACCGAGAGCAGGCCGCGTCGGGGCATCGGCAACGGCTGCTTCCCGGCGAGGGCCAGCAGCCGGGACAGGGGAAGCGCGTCCCCCGGAACCCGGTTGAAGACTCCGGGCCGGGGCGCGTCGAAGGTGGCGCTCTCGAGAGCGTCCTGCAGGTCGCGCGGGTGCAGAAACTGGAGCATCGGGTCATAGCCCAGCGGAATCGGCACCAGCTGCGACGCGAAGTAGAGGGCGATGGCGTTCCGGACGCCTCGCCCCATGAGCCAGGGGTGGCGCAGCACCGTCACCGCGGGTGCGGCGTTCGCAAGCGCTGCGCGCGCGATCATTTCTTCGGCGCGGCACTGATCGCGCAACCACGCGGAGCCGGGATGCCCGACCAGGCGCTGCCCCTCCCCGAGGAAGGCGGGGTTCGTGGTGCACGCTCCGTAGAGCATCGTCGAAGACAAGACGACCAGCCGCTCGACGCCCGCGCGCGCACTGGCGTGGGCGACCTGTTCCGCCGCTCGGGCCAGCCAGCCCTCTCCTTCCGGGAAGGTCTCTCCCGGGGCCACTTCGAAGGGCAGGTGCAGGACGCGATCCACCTCGTGCCGGCGCAGTGCCGCCTCGAGATCGGCACCGCACCCGCTCGCCCCGGGATCGACCGCAACCAACTCGATGCGTCCGCGGAGCCCAGCTGGCATGCGCTGCCCCAGACCGATCACGCGCAGCGAAGGCGCGCCTTCTAGAAGACGACGCGCAAAGCGATCCGCCACCGGATTCCCAAGCCCGGTGATCGCCAGGCTGCGCGCTTCTGCCAAGGTTTCCCTCCCCCAGAGCGGAGCCGATGCGACGGCCTCCGGCTCGCCGCGAGGCCCCAGGCCGCGTCCACAGCCGCCCCACCCTCGCATACCATACGCAACCCGATGAGTGTCCCCCTCCCGCACGACCTGCTCGTCATCGACGACCCGCGCTACCGCGAGCACGAAGCCCCCACCGGCCATCCCGAGTGCAAAGAGCGGCTACTCGCCGTGCGCCGCGCCTTCGATGCCTTTGCCGACTCGCTCGCCTTCGCGCGCCCGCAGGAGGCCTCGGTCGAGGCGATTCTCCGGGTGCATGGGCGCGAGCACATCGAGCAGGTCGAGCGCGCCTGTCGCGCCGGCCAGAGCCAACTCGATGCCGACACCTACCTTTCATCGCGGAGTTTCGAAATCGCGCGCCTCGCCTGCGGTGGCGCGATCCAGATGGCCCATGCCATCGCCGCAGGCAGCGCGCGCACCGGCTTTGCCGTCGTGAGACCCCCGGGTCACCACGCCGAAGCGGCGCGCGCCATGGGCTTCTGCCTGTTCAACAACATCGCCGTGGCCGTGCGCAGCCTGCAGGCGGAGGCCGGCGTCGAACGCATCCTCGTTGTCGATTGGGACGTGCACCACGGAAACGGGACCCAGCACAGCTTCGAGGACGATCCCGGTGTCCTCTTCCTTTCGACCCACCAGTTTCCCTTCTACCCGGGAACCGGAGATTTCAGCGAGCGCGGCGTCGCTGCCGGGGAAGGTGCGACGATCAACATTCCCCTGCCGGCGGGCTGCGGCGATGCGGAGTACAAAGGCGCACTCGCCCGCATCGCGATCCCCGCCGCACTCGCCTTCCGGCCGGAAATCATTCTGGTGTCCTGCGGCTTCGATGCCCACCGAGCGGACCCGCTCGCGGCCATGCAGATCAGCGCCGAGGGCTTTGGCGCAATGACGCGCCTGCTGCGCGCACTGGCCGACGACGTCTGCGGCGGTCGCATCGGCTTCGTCCTCGAGGGCGGCTATGCACCCGCCAGCCTCTACGAGGGGACCACCGCACTGCTGCAGGGCTTGCTCGGAGCCGAACCGCCGCCCCCCGCGGAGGCGATCGTCAAAGGGTCGGTGCTCGCGCGGGTCGTCGACCGGGTGCGTGCGGTTCACGCTTCGCGTTACCCCGAAATCGGCAGAGCCTGAACGGCGACACAGCCGCCCAGGCAGATCCGATTGATCGGGTGCAAAAGCACCCATACCCCCTGGACCGAATTGCCCCTCGGGGAATTCCCCTGCCCGTGAGCGCATACTGGAGGCCCTCAGGGGTATCAAGGTGCGTTTTGACCGATATTCTGCCCCGAATGTGGAGCCAAAGACCAAAGAGGTGGCACAGAGTGGGATAGAGTGGTACAAGAAGAACTCCGGCAGCCAGTACTCCCCCTCAGCCGGATTGGGTTGGACCGAGAAATGTTCCGAGGCCGGCACGACCACACGATCGACAAGAAGGGTCGCCTGAGCATCCCGGCGGGATTTCGAGTGGAACTCCAAGAACGCAGTCAAAAAGCTCCGATGTTGACCATCTCCAGAAACCATCTCGAGCTTTACCCGCGCGAGGATTACGACGCTATCGAGCGCGATCTGGCCGCGAAGTCGGATCTGCAGCCCAACGTCCAGGCCTACCGCCGCGTTTTCATCGGCCTCGCCACCGAGTGCCCGATCGACGGCCAGGGACGCATTCTCGTGCCGCCCTCCCTGCGCGAACACGCGCAACTCGAGAATGCGGTGACGGTGGTGGGAAATTTACAGAAGATCGAAGTTTGGCAGACCGAGGCCTTCGATCGGGAAATGACAACGACTCTCGCTCGGCTCGAAGAGATCCAACGTTCGGTGGACAAGGGCTCGGACGACTAAGGAGTTTCAAGTTTGGGGGACCGGAGAAGGGAAGCCTTTTCCGGGAGAGAAGGCTGGGGTGTCCTGGGACACCAACTGACGTCGGGGCGGTACTGGGGGGTGCGCAACGACGCCAGGGTGACATGGGGCACCCCAGCATCTTCCTCGCTTGAAGAGCCCACCTCGAGCGAGCGGGGCCCGGAGGCGCCCCACTCGCGTGACGATCCGATTCCAACACGACCCGGTTCTCCTGGAGGAGACCGCCAGCCGGCTGGAGCTTCAGCCTGGCGCGGTCGTCGTGGATGGGACCGTGGGCGGCGGTGGCCACGCCGCGATGATCCTCGAGCAGACCGGCCCCGACGGCGTTCTGATCGGTCTCGATCTCGACCCCGCGGCCCTCGAGGCCGCCGAGCAGCGACTCGAACCCTTCCGGGGCCGCTTCGAACTCGAGCACGCCTCCTTCCGAATTCTCGATCGCATTGCCCTCGCCTCCGGCCACCCGCAGGTCGACGCCGTGCTCCTCGATCTTGGTGTCTCCTCTTTTCAACTCGACGAACCCGAGCGCGGCTTCCGCTTCAGCGACGAGGGCACAGGCGCCCTCGACATGAGAATGAATCCGCAACAACAAGCGAGCGCTCGGGACTTGCTGGCACAGGCGCCGGTCGCGCAACTCGAAACCTGGTTTCGCGAATACGGCGAATTGCGCGGCGCACGCCGACTCGCCCGGGCCATCGCCACCGAACGCGAGCGCACGCAGGCCCTCGACTGCGCCGATCTGGTTCGGTTGGTCCGCGAAACCGGGGTCGGGCGGGGACGTCGCCACCATCCCGCGACGAGGGTCTTCCAGGCGATTCGCATCGCCGTCAACGACGAACTCGGCGCCCTGCGCGAGGGCCTTGCGGCAGCGGAGCGGGCCCTGCGTCCCGGCGGACGCCTGGTGGTGATCGCCTACCACTCGCTCGAAGACCGCATCGTGAAGCACCACTTCCGCGAAGCCGCCCGCGCCTGCAGCTGCGCGCCCGAGGTGCCGATCTGCATCTGCGATGGCGTGGTCACGCTGCGCGTGATCACCCGAAAGCCGGTGACACCCGACTTCTCCGAAATCGAGGCCAACCCCCGAGCTCGATCGGCTCGACTGCGAGTGGCCCTTCGCACCGAAGCGGAGGCGGCATGAGCGTCCCCGCCCGCAACGACCACGCCCCCCGCAGCGCGGGGCCCCGCACACCCGAGCTGGAAGCCGGCGCTCGATCCGCCAGCTGGATCGGGCGCGATGTAGCGAAGGCATGGGGGGGGCGGCGACGTTCCCTGCGGGCGAGCATTCCGATGGTGCTTGCGGTGCTCGGCGTCGGCCTGGCGATCGTCGTCCTGCGCTCGGATGTGCTTCGACTGCGCTTCGCGCTCTCCGGGGCGGTGGAAGAAGAGCAACGACTGGTGCTGGAGGAGCGCGAGCTCACGGTCGCAATGCGCCGCCTGCGCAATCCCGGCGCGTTGCTGACCCGGGCACGCGCGGAGGGCTTCGGGCAGCCCGAGTGGATCATCGACCTCGACCTGCCCGCCCTCGCGGTGCGCGGAGGCGATACACCGTGACGTCCTCACGCCTGCTCTGGCCGCGGCGGCGGATCCTGTGGCTGCAGGCCCTGCTGCTCCTCGTATTTCTCGGCCTGGCTGCGCGCGCGGGACACCTGGTCCTGGATGAACGCGCCCGCGATCGCGGTGCCAATCAACGCATCACCGTGATCAAGATCCCGCCGGAGCGCGGCGCTGTTTTCGATCGCAACTTCCGCGAACTCGCGGTCTCGATCCCCGCCCCCTCGGTCTTCGCCATCCCCTCGGAGATGTCAGACCCCCGGGCCGTGGGGCGCCGTGTGGCCGAAATCCTGGAGCTCGACCCAGAAGCCGTTGCCGATCGGCTGGCCAACCGCCAGCGCTTCACCTACGTGAAGCGCTGGGTGTCCCCCGAACAGGCGGAAGCGCTTGTAAAGAGCAACCTCCCCGGCATCGGAATCGTCAACGAACCCCGGCGCACCTATCCCTCCGGACTGCTCGCCGGCCGAATTCTGGGCTTCACCAACATCGATGGCCAAGGCGTTCGCGGCATCGAGCAGCAGGAAGACGACTTCCTGCGCGGACAGCAATACAGCGTCAAGGTCGTTCGCGATGCGCGTGGCAGCACGCTCAAAGAACCCCGAAACCGGAACACGGCGAGCGGTGGCGAAATCGCGCTGACCCTCGACGGCGGTCTCCAGGCTCACGCCGAGGCCGCGCTGCGGGACGCCGTTGCCAGATCCGGCGCGCGCGGCGGCACCGTGCTGAGTCTCGACCCGAAAACGGGAGAGATCCTGGTTCTGGCGGAAGCGCCGGGCCTTGACCCCAACCACTTTCGCAGCCTGGACTACGACTCGACCGGATCCTCGGCCTTCCAGGATGCAGTCGAACCCGGGTCGACGATGAAGGTCTTCCTCGTCGCCGGGGCCCTCGATGCGGAGACGCTCGCCCCCGACGACGTGATCGACTGCTCGGGGGGGGAATACCCGGTCCCCGGGAAGACGATCCGGGACCACCACGACTACGGGGTGCTCGACCCCGCCGGTGTGCTGCGTCACTCGAGCAACGTCGGATCGGTGCAGATCGCCGAAGCCCTCGGCCGCGAACGCCACCACCGCGCACTCGAACGCTTCGGCTTCGGCGAACCCACGGGCAGCGACTTCCCCCACGAATCGTCGGGCCTGCTTCGCAATTGGCGAAACTGGAAGCCCATCGACCACGCCACCATCGCCTTCGGCCAGGGCATCAGTGTCACCACGATCCAACTCGCGGCGGCGATGGGAGCCCTGGCCAACGACGGCGAATTGCTGCGCCCCCGACTGGTGAAGGCGCGGCGCGAAGCGGGCGGGCGCTGGCGCGAGACGCCGGTCGACCGGGTGCGCCAATCGGTTTCCGCGGAGGCTGCCCACCAGGTCCTGCGCATGATGCAGGGGGTGGTGAGCGGACGCGGCACCGGGCGGCTCGCCGGGCTTCGTGGCGTGGCCGTCGCCGGCAAGACGGGCACCGCTCAAAAATTCGACCGCGAGTCCATGCGCTACTCGAAGGATCGATACATCGCGTGGTTCATGGGCGCTGTTCCCGCCGAAGATCCCCAGTTCGTCATCGTGACGGCCCTCGACGAACCCCAGGGTCTGGCCCACGGCGGGGGCGACGTGGCCGCCCCGCTCTTCGCGAAAATCGCCACCGCACACCTTGCGCGGGTCGGCATCGCCACCGAGCCGCGTGCCGAAGCGCGCGTCGAAATCGAGATCGTGAAGGCCGCTCCCCCGACGCCCGCGCGCCCGGACCACATTTCGCCCGCAGCGCCGACGCAAAAGGCGGCGCGCGTTCTGCTTTCCGACCTGCGCGGCCTCTCACGCTACGAAGTGGCCCGCTACGCCACCGACCACGCGCTCGAACTTCGCTCCGAGGGCAGCGGCCACGCCTTCGAACAGACCCCCTCACCCGGCACCATCCTCGCGGGCCCACGTCCGCGCGTCTTCGTCCGCTTCCGCAGCGAGAACCGGGAGGGTTGATGCGACTCTCGCCGCTTCTCGCCGCGGTCCCTTCCGAACTCTCTCCCCAGACCTTCCCCGCAGACATCGCCCCGAACGACACCGTGATCCGCGGGATCGGATACGACTCGCGAACCGTTGCCCCCGGCGATCTTTTCGTCGCGCTACGCGGAGCGGATCAGGACGGGCACGACTACCTCGCAGAGGCCCTGCGCGCCGGGGCTTCGGCGCTGCTGGTGGAAGACCGCTCCAGGCTGCCGGCGGACATCGGCGTACCCGTGATCGTCGTGGACGACGCGCGACGCGCACTCGCACACGTGGCACGCAGCTTCTACGGGAACCCCGCCGCCGAACTGTCCCTCGTGGGAATCACCGGAACGAACGGGAAGACGAGCACGGCGTATCTTGTCGAGTCGATCCTGGGGCACGCCGGACTCTCGGTGGGACTGATCGGCACCGTGGTCGTGCGCTTTGGCGCCGAGTCCGCACGCGCCACGAATACCACCCCGGAGAGCCTCGATCTCCAAAAGATCCTCCGGGCGATGCGAACGCAGTCGGTGGACAGCGTCGTGATGGAGGTCTCCTCCCACGGACTCGAACTGGGGCGCGTGGAGGGCTGCAACTTTGCCGTCGCCGGGTTTACGAACCTCAGCCAGGACCACCTTGATTTTCACGGTGACATGGAGCACTACCGGCAATCGAAGCTCCGCCTCTTCGAGACCTACCTGGACCCGAAGGGAACCGCGGTGGTGAACATCGACGATCCCGCCTCCGACGCCATCCTGGAGATCACCCGGAGGCGCGGTGCCAAGACCCTCACCACGTCCCAGCGCGCCGACTCCGCTGCCGAGATCCGAATCCTCGAGGCCGAGTGCGGGATCGACGGCAGTCACGGTCGCATTCGCCTCGGCGGACAGAGCCTCGACTTCAGCCTCCCCCTCCTCGGCGACTTCAACCTCGAGAATCTCGGGGTCGCCTGCGGGATCGCGATCGCCCTCGAGATTCCGATCGAGGCGATCCTCGAAGGGGTCGCCGAGTGCCCCCAGGTCCCGGGACGCATGGAGCGGATCGCCGCGGGGCCGAAGGCAGCCCCCACGGTCGTCGTCGACTACGCACACACCCCGGACGCCGTCGAAAAGCTGCTGGCCGCGCTGGTCCCGCTCACCAGCGGTCGGCTGATCACGGTTTTCGGCTGCGGCGGAGACCGCGATCGCTCGAAACGCCCGCTGATGGCCCGCGAGGTCGCCCGCCACAGCGACCGGGTCGTGCTCACCAGTGACAATCCACGCACCGAGGACGCACTCGGGATCCTGCGCGAGGTCGAGGCCGGGCTTGCAGGCCTCGAGCGCCGCGACGACCCCTCGCAAGCGGGGGCCCCGGCGAGCTACACCGTGGTCGAAGACCGCGCCACAGCGATTGCAGGGGCGGTTTCCGAGGCGGAGCCCGGCGACACCGTCGTGATTGCCGGCAAGGGGCACGAGGATTACCAGATCGTGGGACGCGAGAAACGACCCTTTGACGACCGCCGAGAAGCCGCGCGTGGGCTCGAGGTGTGGACCCGAGCATGAGCGTGTCCTTTGACACTCTCGAGGCCGCCACCTGGTGCGGCGCACGCATCTCCGGTTCGGATGCGAACCCCAGCTATTCGAGCGTGTCGATCGATTCTCGGACGATCCAGGCCGACGCCCTCTTCGTCGCGATTCGAGGCCCCCACCACGATGGCCACGGCTTCATCGATGCGGCCATCGCGGCGGGCTCGAAAGGCGTGCTGGTCGAGTCCGGCCACGCCCCCGATCTCGGCGACCCGGGCGTGCCGGTACTCGGAGTCGAAGACACGACGCGCGCCCTCGGCGAACTGGCTCGGGGCCACCGTCGCGGCTTCGAGGGCCCGCTGATCGGGATCACCGGCAGCAGCGGGAAGACCACCACGAAGGATCTCTGCGCCGCGGCGCTGGGGGCCGAGCGTTCGTGCCTGCGGACCCGAGGCAACTTGAACAACGAGTTCGGTGTCCCGCTCACCCTGCTTTCGCGCGAGCCCGAGCACCGCGTCGCGGTGATCGAACTCGGCATGAACCATCGCGGTGAAATCGCGCGGCTCGCGGAAATCGCCGAACCCAGCATCGGACTCATCACCAACATCGGGACCGCACACATCGAATTTCTCGGCAGTGCAGAGGCCATCGCAGACGAAAAAGGCGATCTCTTCGCGGCACTGCCTGCGGACGGGATCGCGGTGGTGAACCTCGAAGACCCCGCTGTGGTCGCCCAGGCCGAGCGCAGCCCGGCCCGGAAGCTTGGCTATGGCTTTTCCCCAAAAGCCGACGTGCGAGCCCGCCTCCCGCGCTTCGAGGCGGCCCCCGAGCCCACCTTGCATTTCGATCTCGAGTGCGAATCCGGTCGCGCCGAAATTGCCGTACGCGGACTCAGCGACACCACGATCCTGAATGCGCTCGCAGCCGCAGCCGGCGCTCTCGCCGTCGGAGCGAGCCTCGAGAGCATCGTGCGCGGACTCGGCAGCTACCGACCCGCGGCGGGAAGAATGAACCCCCTTCGCGGCCGCGACGGCTCCACGGTGATCGACGACAGCTACAACTCGAACCCCCAGTCCCTCGCGGCTGCGCTTGCCACCCTGGCGGACCGCTCGGGACCCGCGCGTCGAATCGCGGTGCTCGGAGACATGAACGAACTCGGCGAGCGTGCCACCGAAGAGCACCGCCGGGCCGGTCGACTCTGCGTCGAGAGCGCAGTCGACCAAATCTACGCCCTGGGCCGACACGCCGGCGAAGTCGTGGACGCTGCGATCGAGGCCGGCATGCCCGCCGACCGCGCTCACGCCTCCGAGGATCTCTGCGAGACCGTCGCAGCCCTGGAAAAGAATCTCTCCTCCGGCGACTGGATCCTGGTGAAGGGGTCCCGCGGAAGCCGCATGGAGCGGGTGGTCGAACAGCTGGCCCCGGAGGCAAAACGCTAGTGCTCTATCACCTCCTGTACCCGCTTGCAGACCAGGTCGGCGGCTTCAACGTCATCCGCTACATCACGTTCCGCACCGCCGCGGCCACGCTCACGGCACTCTTCATCGCCTTTGTCGTCGGGCCCTGGCTGATCCGCCGCCTCGCCGAACTGCGGATCGGACAACCGATTCGCGAAATCGGCCCGGACCACCAGGCCAAGCAGGGAACGCCGACCATGGGCGGGCTCCTGATCCTGGCCTCGCTGCTGGTGTCGGTGCTGCTCTGGTCGGAACTCGACGGTCGCTTCGTGTGGATCGTCATCACCCTCACCGCGGGCTACGGCGTCCTCGGTTTTATCGACGACTACCGCAAGGTGACGCGCGGAAGCTCGGCGGGGATCTCGGCGCGCACGAAGTTCCTGTGGCAGACACTCCTTGCCACCCTGGTCGCGATCGCGATCACCACCGACCCGGATTTTCATCCGGTTCTCACGATTCCCTTCGTCAAGGACTTCCGGCCGGACATCGGATGGCTCTACATCCCCATCGCCACCTTCGTGATCGTCGGCACCAGCAACGCGGTGAACCTCACCGATGGGCTCGATGGACTCGCCATCGGGCCGGTGATGATCTCGGCCGGAACCTTCCTGATCCTCTCCTACGCCGCCGGCAACGTGATGATCGCCGACTACCTCAATATCGAATACGTCGCCGGCGCCGGTCAGCTCGCGATCTTCTGCGGCGCACTGGTGGGCGGGGGACTCGGGTTCCTGTGGTTCAACGCCTCCCCGGCCCAGCTCTTCATGGGCGACGTGGGCTCGCTGGCGCTGGGAGGCGCCCTCGGGACCATCGCCGTGCTGATCCACCAGGAAATCCTGCTCGCGGTCGTCGGCGGGGTCTTTGTCGTCGAAACCCTTTCGGTGGTGATCCAGGTCGCTTCGTTCAAGCTGACCGGGCGCCGCGTCTTCCTGATGGCCCCCATTCATCATCACTACGAAAAACTCGGCTGGCCGGAGCAGAAGATCGTGGTCCGCTTCTGGATCGTCTCGATCATCCTCGGGTTGGTCGCCCTGTCTTCCCTCAAACTGCGTTGAGGATCGTGAACCAGAAAGACGTCATCGCGAACGGGGACCGCGTCCTCGTCCTGGGCCTGGGACGGAGCGGGCGCAGCGCGGCGAATTTCTGCGCCGAGCAGGGCGCCCGGGTGGTGGCCGTCGACGAGGCCGAAGGCGCCGGCGAACTCGAGAGCCTGCACGAAGCGGTGGAGGTCCGGCGGGGCGAGCCCTTCCCCGATAGCGGCAACTTCGACTGGGTGATCCCGAGTCCCGGCATTCCGAGCCGCCGTTACGGCGGGCCCGGCCCACGGGTGCTCGGCGACATCGAACTCGCCGCGCGCACGCTCTGCGTGCCGATCGTGGCCGTCACCGGGACCAACGGAAAGACCACGACCGTGGCACTGCTCGAAGCCCTGCTCCGGCACGCCGGCCTGCGCGCGGCCGTGGCCGGAAACGTCGGCCGACCCGCCCTCTCGCTCGTCGGAGAGCCCCTCGACGTCGCGATCCTCGAGGTCTCCTCGTTCCAACTCGAGATCACCCAGTGCTTCGCCCCGGAAGTTTCGGTGGTGCTCAACGTTGCAGCCGACCACCTCGACCGACATGGCGACCTCGAAGCCTACACAGCCGCAAAGCGACGCCTGGTGGAGGCACAAACGCCCGAGGCGACGTGCGTCCTGAATGCAGACGATCCAACCGTCGCGGCCTTCGCCAACGCGACGCGTGCAAAGGTCTCGTGGTTCGGTGCCGCCTCGCGGACGACGGATGCGGCGCGCGCGGCGTGGGTCGACGGAAACGCCGTGGTCCTGCGCCTTCCGGGCGGCGAACAGCGCATTCGCCTCGACGGCAGTCCACTCTCGCACCGGCACGATTTCTCGAACGCCGCCGCGGCCCTGCTGGCGCTTGCGGCACTCGAAGTCGACGTCTCGAAGGCCGCCGGTGGCCTGAAGGACTTCGTCGGCCTGCCCCACCGCTGTCGGCCCGTCGCCCTGCGCGCCGGCGTCTCCTGGATCGACGATTCGAAGGCCACGAATGTCGCCGCCGCCGAGGCCGCCCTCCGGGGCTCGGACCGCCCCCTGCTGTGGATTGCCGGCGGACGCGGGAAGGGCCTCGATTTCGCGCCGCTGGCCGCCGCCGCAAGGGGTCGCGTCCGGCGCGCGCTGCTGATCGGGGAAAGTGCTCGAGAAATCGAAACGTCGCTCGCAGGGACCTGCCCGACACTTCGCTGCGAAAACCTCGACGCCGCCGTTCGCGCGGCCGCCGACGAGGCCCGGCCCGGCGATGCCGTGCTGCTCTCGCCGGCCTGCGCAAGCTTCGACCAATTCCGCAGTTATGTAGAACGCGGCGAAAGCTTCCAGCGGGCGATTGCAGCGCTCGATGAGGGGGCCGGGGCCTGATGCGATTCGCGAAAAACCTCTCGCGCCGCAGCCTCCGACGCGGCGCCGAACCGAAGCGAATCCTGGCGGGCAGTTCGCCGCCCGGACCTACGGGGCTGGATGGCGGCGTGCTGTTCACGAGTGCCCTGCTCGCCTGCGCCGGTGTCGTGATGAGCTATAGCGCGACGGCCCCGCTCGCTCTCGAGACCCACCTTCCGCCGCTCTTTCTCGATCACTTGACCGGACTCGGCCTCGGCTTGGTGGTGGCGGGGGTCTGCTCCTCGCTGTCGCTGCATTTCTGGCGCGCGGTGGCGCTGCCGCTCTGGGCCCTGGGCGTTGGCCTGATGCTGGCTACGCAATTCTTCGGAACCGAGGTCAACGGAGCCCAGCGCTGGCTTTCCGTACCGGGGACTGCATTCCGCTTCCAGCCCGTCGAGATCGCAAAGTTCGCGACGGTGCTGGCGGTCGCATGGATGGCGTCGCGAACGGGCGGCGATGGCCCGCTCGACGCCCGCCGCACCGCGGCGATCCTGGGACTCGCGGCCGCTCCCATCCTGCTGCTGATCGCCCAGCCGGATCTCGGCAACGCCGTGCTGCTCGCAGGCCTGGTCGCATTGATTCTCATCGTGGCCGGCGCCTCCTGGCGCATCCTGCTGCCGGCAGCACTCGTCAGCATCGCGGCGGTCATCGCCTTCATCGCCCGCAACCCGTATGCCATGCGACGCGTTTCGGGGTTCCTTGATCCGTGGAAGGATTCGCAGGACTCGGGCTATCAGCTGGTGCAATCTTTTGTCGGCTTTGGCTACGGCGGTATCGAAGGGGTCGGCCTCGGCAATGGCTGGCAGAAGCTCTACTACCTCCCAGAGGCCCACACCGATTTCGTGCTGGCCCTCGTCGCTGAAGAACTCGGCCTGATTGGCGTACTCGCGGTCCTCGGCGCCTTCGCAGCGTTGCTGGTAGCGGGATCGCGGATTGCCCGCGACGCACGGAATCGTTTCGGTCTGCTCCTCGCCTTTGGCCTCACGGCGCTGCTGACGCTGCCCGCGGCGGTCAACGCCGGGGTGGTGATGGGACTCCTGCCGACCAAGGGTCTCACGCTCCCCTTCCTCTCCTACGGGCGAACCTCCCTGGTCGTGTGCCTGGCGGCGGCGGGGGTGCTCCTGGGGATCGCCCGCAGCGACTGGTCGCACTCCGCTGCGAAGCGCTCGAACTCCAGTGGCAACCGGAGGCGACGATGAAGTGGGCGATCGCCGGCGGCGGAACCGGCGGCCACGTCACCCCGGCGCTGGCGCTGGCCGAAGCCATTGTCGCGCGGGGAGACGAGGTCCTGGTGATCGGGTCCCGGCACGGCCTCGATGCCCAATGGGTTCCGGAGGCGGGTCTGCCCTTTGTCGCGCTGGGCAGCCGCCAGGTGATGAACCGCGATCTCAAGGGGCGGCTCGCCGGAATCGCCGGGATCCTGGGTGGAGCCCTCAAGGCGCATGGGATCCTGCGTCGCTTCGGCGCCGGGATCGTGGTCTCCGTCGGCGGCTACGCCGCGATGCCCGCAATTCTCGCCGCGGTGGCCTCGAGAACGCCACTCGCGTTGGTCGAGCCCAATGCGGTCCCCGGCCGCGTGCACCGACTCGGCGCACGTTTCGCTGGACGCATTTTCGTCGGCTTCGACGCGGCCCGCGACGCGCTTCCCGGAGCGCGAAAGCGCGTCCAGAACCTCGGCATCCCCCTGCCGGCCAAGGTCATCGATGCGCTCGGGGAGACCGCGCCGCGAGACGAGGGCGCGCATCAGCTGCGGCTCCTGATCTTCGGGGGCAGCCAGGGTGCGCGGCAGATCAACGACGCCGTGATTCGGGCGCTCCCGCGCCTCGACGGTCGCCCTCTCGAAATTTTCCACCAGACCGGTTCGAAGGACCTCGAGCGGGTCGCCGCCGCCTACGCCGAAACCAAGCTCGCCTCGAAAGTCGTGGCTTTCGAGTCGGACATGGCATCGCGCTACCGCTGGGCCGATCTCGCGCTGTGCCGCGCCGGGGCGCTGAGCCTCGCCGAGTTGGCCGCCAGCGGATTGCCCGGACTGCTCGTGCCCTACCCCTACGCCGCAGACGACCACCAGGCGGCGAATGCCCGCGCCTTCGAGGCGGCCGGCGCGGCGCGCGTCCTGGGAAACCTCGAACCCGACGGTGGCGACGGAACGGCGGTGGTCGCCGCTCTCGAGCCCTTCCTCAAAGCCCCCCGGTCGCTGATCCCGATGAGCCAGGCCGCAAAGCGCTGGGCGCGCCCCTCGGCCGCTCGCGACATCGTCTCCGCTTGCGCGGACTGGCGGGAGGCACGCAACTGATGCGCCGCATCCGCCGCATTCATTTCGTGGGGATCGGCGGCGTCGGCATGTGCGGGATCGCCGAACTCCTGCGCAACCAGGGCTACGAGGTCAGCGGCTCGGATCTCCGCGAAAGCGACAGCGTCGCCCGCCTCCGCAGCCTCGGGATCGAAGTACAGATCGGTCACGAAGCGAAACACGTCGGCAACGCCGACGTACTGGTCTTCTCGTCGGCGGTACGCCCGGAAAATCCCGAACTCGAAGCAGCGACCCGAGCCAAGATCCCGGTGATCCGTCGCGCCGAAATGCTCGCCGAAATCATGCGCCTGAAGGACGGGATCGCGGTCGCGGGCAGCCACGGCAAGACCACCACCACTTCGCTGATCGCGCACGTCCTCGGCGCTGCCGGACTCGACCCCACCGCAGTGATCGGCGGGCGTGTCCTCGAAATCGGCGCCGACGCCACCGGGGCACGCCTCGGCGCCAGCAATCTGCTGGTGGCAGAGGCCGACGAGAGCGACGGCTCCTTCCTGCGGCTCTCCCCGGTGCTGGCGGTAATCACCAACATCGACCCCGAGCACCTCGACCACTACGGAACCTTCGAGGCGGTGCAGGACGCGTTCGTCGAATTCGCAAATCGGCTGCCCTTCTGGGGCTTGTCCGTTGTCTTCATCGACCACCCTGGCATTCAGGCAATCCGGCCACGCCTGACCCGGCGCGTGCGCACCTACGGCTTCTCTTCCCAGGCCGACTGGGTGGCCACCGACCTCGAAAGTGTCGGCTTCGGCATGCGCTTTCGGGTCCACAACGGCGGCTCCCTGCTCGGCGAGGTGCAGATCCCGCTTCCGGGCCGACACAACGTTGCGAATGCCCTCGCCACCCTCGCCATCGCCGAAGAACTCGACGTTCCCTTCGAAACCGCTGCCACGGCCCTCTCGCACTTCGTTGGCATCGAGCGGCGCTTCCAGTTGCGGGGCGAGGCGCGCGGGGTCCAGGTGATCGACGACTACGCCCACCACCCGAGCGAAGTCCAGGCGACGCTGGAGGCCGCGCGGGCCGCGCATCCCGGGCGTATCGTGGTGGTCTTCGAGCCCCACCGCTTTACCCGCACCCGGGACTGCCTCGAGGAGTTCACCGCGGCCTTCAACGACTGCGATCGATTGCTGGTGACGGCGATCTACCCGGCCGGAGAGGACCCGATTCCCGGGATCGACTCCCAACGCCTGGCCGAAGCGATTCGCGCCCACGGACATCGCAACGTTCGCGCCGTCGAAAGCTTCGAAGCGGCCCTCGATCACCTCGAGGACGAACTCCAGCCGGGCGACCTCGTGCTCACGCTCGGCGCCGGCGGGATCTCGACCCTCGGCCCCCGGCTGCTCGAACGACTCGGGAGATCTTCGACGTGATGCGTGAAGCCGTCCGCCGGGACCTCGCAGAAGCGGCCGTCAAGATCGAGTTCGAGGCGCCGCTGTCGAAGTACACCTCGCTGCGGGTGGGCGGACCCGCTACCGCCCTGGCCTCTCCTCGCAACCTTGACGAACTCGCGGCGCTGCTCGAAATCTGCCTCCGGCACGGCCTCGAAACCCGCGTCCTGGGAGCGGGCTTCAACACCCTGGTCCTCGACGCGGGCTTTGACGGTGTCCTCATCGTGATGCGCCACTTCCGGGGCCTCGAAGCATCGGGCACGACGCTGCGCGCCGAGGCGGGCACCTCGCACAGCCAGATCACGAAGTTCTGCATCGAGCACGGGCTCGCCGGGCTCGAGTTCGGCGCTGGAATCCCGGGCACCGTAGGCGGTTGGGTGGCGATGAACGCGGGCATCGGCGCGCGCGAGATCAAGGACGTCGTGTTAGAAGTCGAGTGGCTCGCCATCGATGGCTCGAGAGGCTGCGCCCCGCGCGCGGAACTCGATTTCGGTTATCGGCACTTTCGCCTCCCGGTCGCGGGCGCCGTCATCACCGCGGCCCGCTTCCACACCGAAGCCAGGGCCTCCGCGGAGATCCGGGCCGAAGTCGATCGCCTGCTCGACCAACGAAGCGGCAGCCAGCCCCTCGACCAGCCTTCGTGCGGATCGGTCTTCAAGAACCCCGAGGGCGCTTTCGCGGGCGAGTTGATCGACTCGGCCAACCTGAAGGGCACCCGCGTCGGCGGCGCCGAGATCTCGACGCTTCACGCGAACTTCATCGTGAACCGCGGCGGCGCTACGGCGCGCGACGTAATCGAATTGATCGATCTCGCCCGGGACGCGGTGCAACGAATCCACGGCGTATGCCTCGAAACCGAGGTCCAGATCGTCGGGAGGGAGGCCTGATGGTGCGCAGGCGAAGCGGTCGCAGCTCACGCCGCGAGCGCCAGGCGATGAAGCGGCGCCAGAGAACCCAGGTCCGGCTGGCACAGATTGCGGCTCGAGAAGGCGCTTCGCGGCTCCACCTGCGGTCTCCCCGGGGACCGGGTCGGGCCGGTTGGTGGGCCGTCGTCGTGTTCGGCGTGAGCCTGTGCGCCGGGATCGGAATGTTCTTCGCCAAGCCCCTGGGCCACCGCGCCTTCGAAGCCTGGCAGCAACGAGTACCGCGGGTCGAGCACCTGGCAATCGGCGGACTTTCGCGTCTGCACAAAGAAGAGATCGCGCTGCAAAGCGGTCTCGAGCGCAGCACCCCGCTGGCGAGCGCCGACCCCGCTCGGATCGCCCAGCAACTGCGGGCCCTCGACTGGGTCGAGACGGCGGTGGTAGTGATACTGCCCAGCGGGACCGCGCTGATCGACATCCAGGAGCGGCAGCCCCGGGCCCTGCTCCACACCCCCGACGCGGCCAAGGCGGCAACGCCGCGGTTGATCGACGCCCGCGGCGTGGCCTTCGCGGCGGCCGAGCCGGAAGATCTCTCGGATCCGGGTCTCGCGCACTTCGAGGGGCCAGAGGCGCTTGCAACGACCTTTGGGGCCGGCCGGCTGCGGCAGGCCCTCGAATTGGATGCCGCCCTGAGGGCCCTGCAGCGCTCTCTCCTCAAGGGCGCCCGGATCCGTATCCCGGCGCTCGAGGGCATCGCCCCCGAAGAGTGGCACCTCACCACCGCCGACGGTCGGATCGCGATTCAGTTCGGAGAATTTGACGCCATCGCCCCCCAGCTTCGAAAGCTCGAACGCCTGATCGATGCAGATCTTCTTTTGCCCCCGGGCCGGGGCGAGGTCGACCTGCGTTTCGAGGGCCAGGCGGTGTTGCGCGGCCTGAAACCCTTGGATCAAGGAACGCATGACGTATCTCGAGAAGAGACGCGTCCAACCTGGCGGCGAAGCGCGGATGCGCCCAGTCGCCCAACGAGGGGGGTACCGGGCGATCCGGTCCACCTGGGGGGGGGAATCGCATGGCAAGGGACGAGTTGATCGTGGGGCTCGACATCGGAACGACGAAGATCTGCGTGGTCGTCGCCGAATGCACCGAAACTGGAGTCGACGTGATCGGGATCGGCACCCATCCGTCGAAGGGTCTGCGCAAGGGGGTCGTCGTCGACATCGACGCGACGGTCCATTCGATCAAGCAGGCCGTCGAAGAAGCGGAGTTGATGGCGGACTGCGAGATCTCGACGGTCTACGCGGGAATCGCCGGGGGGCACATCCGCGGCTTCAACTCGCACGGTGTCGTGGCCGTGAAGGATGGAGAGGTGACCGAGGGGGACGTCAGGCGCGTGATCGACGCGGCGAAGGCCGTGGCCATCCCGATGGACCGCGAGGTGATCCACGTGATCCCGCAAGAATTCATCATCGACGATCAGGACGGGATCCGGGAACCGCTCGGCATGAGCGGCGTCCGCCTCGAAGCCAAGATCCACATCGTCACCGCCGCCGTCACCAGCGCCCAGAACATCGTCAAGTCGGCGAATCGGGCGGGCCTGAACGTGGCCGACATCGTACTCGAGCCCCTGGCGTCGGCCGAAGCCGTGCTCTCGGCGGACGAGCGCGAGTTGGGCGTCTGCATGATCGACGTGGGCGGCGGCACCACCGATATCGCCGTCTTCCGCGAGGGGTCGATCAAGAAGACCGCCGTGCTCGGCCTCGGGGGCACCCAGCTCTCGAATGACGTGGCGGTGGGCCTGCGAACGCCCTTCGACGAAGCCGAACGGATCAAGAAGAAGTTCGGCATGGCCTCCGGGCGCTATCTCACCACCGACGATGTCCTCACCATTTCGAGCGTGGGCGGACGCAATCCGAGGGAGATCTCGCGGAAGATCCTGTGCGAGATCATCGAACCCCGGGTCGAGGAGATCCTCACCCTGGCCCGCCAGGAGGTGATCAAGGCCGAGCTCGAGGACAAGATACCGACGGGGGTGGTCCTCACCGGCGGCGCGTCGGCGCTCGAGGGCATGGCAGACCTCGCCGAGGAGATCTTCGAGACGCCCGTTCGCTGCGGCGTGCCCACGCACGTGGGCGGATTGCAAGACGTGGTGCGCAGTCCAATGTTCGCAACCGGGGTCGGCCTGGTGCTCTACGGATATTCGCAGCGCCAGGCGCATCGCGGCAGTCGATTTCGGATTCGCGACGGTTCGATCTTCGGTCGGGTGAAGCAGCGCATGCGGGATTGGTTCTACAACGAATTTGATTGAGCCAATTGCGCGCGAATCGCAGGTAAAGCGGTGCCGTACGACAAGAATTTTTGTATGATCCGTTGCCATTTGCGAGAAATCGCGTCACGGGGGTGAGAGATGGCCAAGAAGACCGGTACGCGTACGGCTACGAGTCGGCGCAAGGCGTCGACCAAGAAGACCAGCGCGAGCCAGAGCCGCAAGGCCCGGGGAAGCACGCGCAAGCGCAGCGCCCCTGCCAAGAAAGCCGCGGCCTCAACCGAAACGCCCGAGATCCTCGAATTTGAGGGCCCGGCACGCCAGACCGCGAAGATCAAGGTCTTCGGCGTAGGCGGCGCCGGCGGCAACGCCCTCAATACGATGATCGAGTCGGGTCTGTCCGGCGTCGAGTTCGTCGCCGGGAACACCGACGCCCAGGCACTGGCCCACAACCAGGCCCAGTTGCGAATCCAGCTCGGAACAGCGGTGACAGGCGGCCTCGGATGCGGAGCCGAGCCCGACCGCGGTCGCGCTTCGGCGATGGAATCGCGCGAGCGAATTCGCGAGCTACTGACCGGCACCGACATGGTCTTCGTGACCGCCGGCATGGGGGGCGGCACGGGGACCGGCGCCGCTCCGATCGTGGCAGAAATCGCACGCGAGGTCGGCGCCTTGACGGTCGGCGTGGTGACCCGCCCCTTCCCCTTCGAGGGCCGGGTGCGCGAGCGCAATGCCGACCGCGGAATCGAGGAGCTGTACGACGTCGTGGACACCCTGATCACGATTCCGAACCAGCGGTTGCTCACCCTCGCCGGCAAGGGCACCGCGATGAAGGATGCCTTCAAGCTTGCAGACCGGGTACTGCTCGACGCAGTGCGCGGCATCTCCGACCTGATCACGGTCCACGGCCTGATCAACCTCGACTTCGCCGACGTCCGCACCGTCATGAACGAGTCCGGCGTGGCGATGATGGGGACCGGTGCCGGTCGGGGCGAGAACCGCGCCATCGACGCGGCCAGCGAGGCCATCTCCAGTCCGCTGCTCGAAGATCTCTCGATCGACGGCGCCCAGGGAGTCCTGATCAACGTCACGGGCGGCAGCGACATGACTCTCTTCGAAGTCAACGAAGCCTCGATGCTGATCCACGAGGCCGCCCACGAAGAGGCGAACATCATCTTCGGCGCGGTGATCGACGAGTCGATGGTCGAGAGCGAGGTCCGCGTGACGGTGATTGCGACCGGTCTCGGCGAGACTCGCGGGCGCCGTCGGCGCGAGCGGCGCTCGTCCAGCGGCGGACCGCTCTCGAAGGGCAAGGTCACGCCGATTCGTGGCGAGGGCGAGGCCATCCAGGCCGGCTCCGAGGCGGAGCACCGTGCATCGGCTCCGAAATCGTCAGCGGTCGACGCCGCCTGCGTCGATGACTTCGTTTCGCCTTTCGACGAGGATGGGGACTACGACATCCCCGCCTTCCTGCGCCGCCGGTCGTCCTCGGACGACGACAGCGACCCCGAAGAGCCGACCTTCCTGCGCCGCGCGCGCGACTGAGCCAACCCTTGAAACGCGCACTTCGCAGTCGTCCGCTCTGGCTCCTGATCGGCTACATCGGGGTGCTCACCCTGATGGCCCGAACCTACAGCTGAAACCAGCGGGCTAGAGCGCTTCCATCGGCGCCTGGATCTCTCCGGCGTTGAAGAAGTACGGGATCTCGATCCGTGCGGTCTCGGGCGCGTCAGAGCCGTGAACGGCGTTGCGCTCGATGTCGGTTCCGAAATCGCCCCGAATCGTGCCGGCTTTTGCCTCCTCGGAGTTCGTCGGACCCATCAGGCCCCGCCAGGTGGGGATTGCGTCCTCGCCTTCCAGCGCAACCACCACCACCGGGCCCGATGTCATGAAGGCCACCAGGTCTTTAAAAAAGGGACGCTCGCGGTGGACCGCGTAGAAGCCCTGGGCCTGCCCTTCGGTGAGCTGCAGGCGCTTCAGCCCGATGATCGAGAGGCCATGATCCTCGATCCGGCGCAGGATCTCTCCCGTCGCGCCAGGCTGGGCGACGGCATCGGGCTTGATGATGGCAAAGGTCCGTTCAACGGGCATCGAGACGAGTCCTTCGGGGTTTCGAGCGGCGCCCGAACGTAGCGGATCCAGGTCGGGCCGAAAGCGGATCGAAAGCTCGCGAAGGCTCCCCTTCACGAACCGACGGCCAGGATGATCTTTCCGAAGTGGGTACTGGCCTCCATTTGCTGGTGGGCCGACTCGGCCTCGGCGAGCGGCCACACCTTCTCGATCACAGGGGCGATCCGCCCACTCGAAAGCGCCTCGCCGAAACGCCGAATGAACGCCGAAGCGAGCGCCGCCTTCTCCGTCGCCGAGCGCGCCCGCAGCGTGGAGCCAAAGAGCTGGAGTCGACGCGCCAGCATGCGCCCGAGGTCGAGTTCCGCACGGGCGCCGCCCATCAAACCGATCGTGACCTGGCGCCCGCCGGTGGCCAGCGAGCGCAGGTTCGCATCCAGGTAGCGGCCCCCGATGTGGTCGAGGATGACATCGACTCCGCGGCCCGAAGTTGCCTCGAGAACCTTCTGTGCGAAGTCCCCCTCGCGGTAATCAAAAGCGGCGTCGGCGCCCAATTTCACGCAGCGAGCGCACTTCTCCTCGGAGCCAGCCGTCACGAAGACGCGTGCACCGGCCTCCTTCGCCAGTTGGATCGCTGTCGTGCCGATCCCGCTGCCGCCCCCATGGACGAGCAGGCTCTCACCCGGCCCCAGCCCCGCGAGCTGGAACACGTTCAGATAGACCGTCAGGAAGACTTCCGGCACACCCGCGGCGGCTTCGAGGGACATTGAGTCCGGAACCCGCAGCAGGCTCCCCGCGTCGGCAACGACCTGTTCCGCGTAACCGCCGCCCGCCAGCAGTGCCATCACCCGGTCGCCCGGCGCCCAATCCGAGACGTCGGGGGCGACCGCCTCCACGATTCCAGCGCACTCGAGCCCGAGGATCTCGCTCGCGCCCGGCGGCGGCGGGTAGAACCCGCGCCGCTGCATCAGGTCCGCGCGGTTCACCCCGGCGGCGGCGACCCGAATGCGCACGGCACCCGCGACGTCCTCGGGCGCGGAGACTTCCGCCACCTCGAGACTCGACGCCTTCCCGGGATCGACGACCTGGATCGCCTTCAACGCAAGTCCCTCCGCGGCTTCATCGGTCGCCCTGGCCGTCGTCGCCGATCGGCATCCAGTCATTCACCAGCGTGTGGGGCGTGCCATCTTTCGTGCCCCGCTCGGCCAGGTGGTAGACCATGGCGGTCCGGGGCCCCTGGGATTCGTTATCGCTCGAACTGTGCATCAGCCGACTGTGGAAGACCAACAGGTCCCCGGGCTGCATACACACGGACACCGAGCCGCTCATGTCGTGATCGACAATTTCAACGTAGCCGACGTTGGCATTCGGGCGGCGGTCCGGGATGTGCTCGTGGACCGGCTCGCGCTGGGAACCCGGCAGCACGTGTAGACAGCCGTTCTCGAGGTTCGCCTCGCTCACCGCCAGCCAGAACCCGATCTGGGGGTGCCGATCGAAAGGGAAGTAGTGCTCGTCCTGGTGCCAGGGCTGGCCCCAGGCTCCCGGGTTCTTGAAGATGAACTGCGAGAGAAAGCAATCGATCTCCTGCACGCCGAGGAGCCCCTCTGCGATCTCGACGATGGCTTTTGAATCGACGAAATCCCGGAAGACGGGATCGCGATGCAGGCGGAAGACCTTCGATACCAGCCGTTCGCGCTCCTCGCCGACGTCGTCCCCGCCCTGCAGGTTTGATTCGGGGAGGACCAGACCGTCGCCAGCCGGGCCCGGCCGCCCCCACTGCGCGCGGCTGATCTCCACCACGCGCCGCCACATGGCTTCGGTGATCGCCTTTGCTGCGAAGCCGCGCCGGATGAAGAACCCCTGCTCCTCCCACTCGCGGCGTTCACACGCACCAATCACAGACCTCTCCCTCGCGCTTCGCGAACCCGAGGCTACTTCAGGTCGGCCCGGGTGTAGTCGAGCAGGCCGCGCGCGATGATCAGGCGCTGGATCTCGCCGGTGCCCTCGTAGATGTCCGTGATGCGACAGTCGCGCATCCACTTCTCGAGCAGGTGCTCACGCGAGATGCCCATGGCGCCCAAGATCTCGATGCAACCCTGGGTGATCACGCGGACGCTCCCGCCGGCGTGCGCCTTCGAGACCGACGATTCCATGTTGTTGGGCTTGCCCTCGCCGGCCAGCCAACAGGCCTGCATGGTGGTGAGCTTCGAGGCCTCGAAGATCCCCTCGAGACGCATGAACCTCTCGGCCGCCGCGGTCTGGGTTGCCGGGCCTGCGGTGTAGTCGAGGGTAATGCCCGCCTCGTCGAGGTGTTCCCGGGTAAAATCGAGAGCCGCTTCGGCCAGGCCCAGTCCCATCGCCGCGGTCAGCGGCCGCGTCATGTTGAAGGTCTTCATCACGCCGCGGAAGCCACCGGATCCCTTCCGCGCGATCGTCTCGTCGCCCCCGAGCAGGTTCCCTCGCGGCACCCGACAGTCGCGGAAGACGTAGGCCGCGGTGTCATCCGCGCGAATCCCGAGCTTCTTCTCCTTGTGAGGGACGTCGAAGCCCGGCGTTCCCTTCTCGACGAGAAACGACTTGATGCCGGCCCGCCCTGCACTCCTGTCGAGGGTGGCCCAGAGCACCACCGCATCGGCGCGGATGCCGGTGGTCACGAAGATTTTCTCCCCGTTGATCACCCACTCGTCGGTCTCTTCGTCGAGTACCGCGGTGGTGGCCACGCGCGAGGGATCCGAACCACAGCCGGGCTCGGTGATCGCCATCGCCAGACACAGGCCCATCCATTTTTTCTTCTGCTCGTCGGTCCCGGCCGCCGAGAGCGCAGCATTGCCCAGACCGCCCCGCTCCCGCTGCAGGCGCACGGTGTAGTCGCCCCAATAGTGGATCATGCTGAGGCGGGACAGCCGCGTCGGGTAGGACGAATCTTCGGGGCCCGGCGGCGGGATTTCGGGGTGGCTCGCCATGAAGGCCTCGGTTTCCGGAAGCGTCTCCGGGGCCATCTCGTGCTCGTTCTCGTCGTAGTAGCGGGCATACTTGCGGCAGATCAGCGCAGATGCGCGGGCACGGTCGAAAGCCGCCTGGTCGTTCTTGCTCGGTGTGAAGTCGATCATTTCGATTCCTCAGGTTCCTGTAGCCACCGGGGAGACGCGCTCGCCCGGAGAGCTGGGGTGGGTGGGAGGGGGGATGCTGGTCTCAGATCGAGACGCCGCCCTCGAGAACGCTCAGGGTTCGGGCGTGGCGAAACCACATCTCGACGGGGTGCTCGCGAATGAATCCGTGCCCGCCGAGCACCTGGACACCGTTGTCGGCGATCCACATCGCCTTCTCGCTGGCGTAGGCGTTGGCAAAGCGCGCGGCCTTCGTCGCATCGATCCCCTTCTCGAGGAAACACGCAGCTTCCCAGACCAGGTTTCGCATCGCTTCGATTTCGATGTGCATTTCGGCCAGGCGGAACGCGATCGACTGCTTCTTCGCGATCGGCTCGTCAAATGCCTCGCGGTCCTTGGTGTAGGGAATGCAGTACTCGAGCACCGCTCGCGACAGGCCGAGCAGCACCGCGGCGAGCGCCACGCGGCTGTTGTTGAGGATCTGCACGACGTCGCAACCCCCGTCGCCACCGAGGCGATCCGCGGAAGCCACCTCGACGCGTTCGAGGTCGAGCTTCACCGTGGTGAGGCCCTTCATGCCCATGTTGAGCTCGGGCTCCGAGATGCTGAGGCCCTCGGCGTCTCGAGCGACGATGAAGGCCTGCACGCGATCCTCGCAGCGCGCGAAGACCAGGAAGTGGCTGGCGCGATCACCGAGCACGACGAAGGATTTCGAGCCCGAGAGCACCCAGCCGTCTTCCTTCGGCTCCGCCACGGTCCGCGGCGCGAGCGGCTCGCACAGCGCCTTCGGCTCGAGGATGGCCAGCGACCCGACGTGGAAGGACTCCCCGCAGAAGAGAGGCAGATAGCGCTGCTTCTGGTCGTCGCTGCCGTGGTCGACGATGGCGTTGGCAAACTGCGAAGGCGCGAGGACCGCCAGGGTCAGGGCCGCGTCACCGTGGGCGAGCTCCTCGATCAGGATGGCATTGGTGATCGGGGAGCGCGGCTCATCACCGCCACCGTAGGCCGCGGGCAGCTGGGTGTTCGTGAGCCCCAACTCCCAGACCGACTGCAGCAGTTCGTCGGAGATCGCCGCTGTTTCGTCGCAGTCACGAGCCGCCGGGCGCAGCAGGTCAGCGGCGAACTCGCGCATGCTGTCCCGCACCAGTTCCTGTTCTTCTGTCATTCCGAACGAATACATGGGTCTACTCCTGATTCGAGGAAGCGTCGGACGCGACGCCACCCTCGTGGGCCGGACCGGTCCGGTCCAGCGTGTTCGCTGCGCTGCGTGTCGGGAGGGGTTCCTCCGGCGTTTCCTTTCGCATCGCAACCTGATGGAAATAGCGGTCCATCGCCTCGGGACCGCCCTCCTTTACGAGGGCACCGCTTTCAAAGAGATCGCGGGCTTCGAGGAGGCCGAGTGCAAGGCCACACCAATCCCGCGCGTCGGCGGTGTAACGGACGTCTGCATGGGAGGCGAAGCCGGCGTGGACGTCGCAGGACCCCTCTTCGATCCGAACGCTCCAGGCGCCGCCGCCCTCCCCGGTGAGGCGGACCTCGAAGGTGACGCGCGCCTCGGCGCTGGCATCTTCGCGCAACATCAGCGGCAAGCTCTCGAGAATCGACTGCGCGGAGGTCTCGGTGAAGCGTTCGGCATCGATCCCTAGATCGCTGATGCCGTCCTGGATCCACCAGCGACCGAGTGCCACGATCACGCCCTCGAGGGAGCGCCCGCGGTCGGTCACCGCATATTGCGAGCGGCCCTCCAGGGTCACGGCCTCGACCAGCCCATCGGCCGCCAACTGGCGCAGCCGCGCAGAGAGGACGCGCGGCGTGATGCCCGTCTTCTTTCGCAGCTCCTGGAAGCCCGTCGGTCCCACCAGCAATTGCCTCACTAGGACCAGCGTCCAGCGATCTCCGAGCGCATCCAGCGCCCGGGCCACCGGGTCGAAGATCTCACCGGGACGCAGCATGGCCGACGCGACGCGCGGGGCGCTCGTCATCGGGCGCTTCGGCCTTGGTCGTCGTGTGCTCCAGAGCGCATCGGGCGACTATTATACTGATATCAATCGAGTATTCAAATGATACTCATATTGGGATCGAATAGGCCCCCTGGAGGGTGTAAAAGCACCCGACTTCAAGGAAGTCTGGCCTCTGCGCGAAATCCCCGATTGCCCCCGGGCCTCCGCCTGCATAGAATCCCTGTTGCCGGAGGTGGACAGGGGATCGCCGGCGGACAAGCACCGTCCGCGGGAGGAAAGTCCGGGCTCCATAGGGCGGGGAGGTCGGTAACGCCGACCCGGGGCAACCCGAGGGAAAGCGCCACAGAAAAAACACCGCCGATGGCCGCTGCGAAAGTGGTTGGCACAGGCAAGGGTGAAATCGTGGGGTAAGAGCCCACGCGCGACAGCCGGGCGACCGGCGGCGAGGCAAGCCCCTCCCGGAGCAAGCTTGAATAGGGATGCCTTCGAGAACGGCTCGTTCGATGGCGACCGCTTGCGGTCATCAGGGCATCCGGGTTAGAGCGCTCGAGCGTCGTGGCAACGCGACGCCTAGATGAATGATCCCCACCGGACCCGGGGCAACCCGGCCCGGTACAGAACCCGGCTTACCGTCCACCTCCGGCTTCGCCCGCTTCGCCCTCGATCGGAAGGGCGAAGCAGCGCAGCTTCTCACGCCGCGATTCGGGGTAGCCCTGCCACTTCGAGTCGGGGAGCGAGTCTGCCGCGGCAGACTCGAAGCCGCTGCGGAGAAAGAAGGCGCCAACGGTCTCGGATGTCGTGCAGGCAAAGAGCCGGGTCCAGCCGAGTTCCCGCGCGCGATCCCGCGCGAACCCGATCAGGTGGCGACCGACACCCTCTCCGAGGATGCGCGTGACCGTGTAGAGCGAAGCGACTTCGCCGCTGGGCGCATTTCCAGGATGCGGCAGCAGCGCGCCGATTCCGGCGAGGTAGCGATCCTCCACGAAGACCCCGAAGGCGTGAGCGAGAACCCGTTGCTGGTCCTCCGGACTCCGCGGCGCCAGGTAGCCCTCGGTCACGCCGCGCAGCATCAGGTGGTGGGCGGCATCGAACTCGTGGAGCCGCAGATCCCGAACCCGGGTGTAGCCATCGCGCGTGAAGAGCGTTCCCGATCCCGCGTATGAAAAGAGTTCCCGTTCGAGGCCCTCGAGCGAACACAGGTTCACGGCGGGCAGCCCACCTTCGATCATTCCAAAGATCTCGAGGAGCAGGGCCCGCCGCTCCGGGGCGAGCTCAGAAGCCGCGAGCATCTGGTCGAGGGCCGCCCGGTCGACGTAGGAGACGCCCCCGGTCGGGTCGCCCGCGGCGGGGCCCACAGCGTCGATCCAGACGAGCTTCGCGAAGCCCAGGCGTTCGGCCGCCCGACGGCAGGCCGTCGCCAGGTTCCCCTCGCCGCCGAGATTGATTCCAGCGCAGCCGTGCTCCCGCAGCAGGCACCACAGCGATCCCACCCAGTCGGAGGCCCCCGAGGTGATCACGCGGTCCCCCAGCGCCCGGGCCAGCAGGCCCCCCTCCGGCGATAGCAGCACGACCCGCGTCGAGTTCGCGACGAGATCGGCTACGACCGATTGCAGACACTCGAGCCCCGAGGCATCGGCCTCGCGTAGTGCAATCGCAACGGTGCGGCCGCGAAACTCCGCAAGGTAGAAATCGCGCTCGCTGAAGCCGGCGATCGCTTCGGCGGTCGGGGCCGTTGGCAGCCGCGGTCGGGGAGGACTCATCGCCGGGCAGTGTCGCCGATTTCCGGGCTCGCGACACGGGTTCCTGCCACGGCGGAGCTGATCCGTTATCGTGCCCCGTGCATGGACTGGCAAGGTTGGTTCACGCTCGCGATCGTCGTGCTGGCCCTGGTCGCCATGATGCGCGAGATTGCTGCGCCCGATCTGGTAATGATGGCGGCGCTGATGCTGCTCGCCGTCACGGGCGTGCTGACCCCGAAGGAGAGCTTCTCCGGTTTCGCGAACCCGGTGGTTCCGGCTGTGGGGGCACTCTTCATCATCTCGGCAGGGCTGCGGGAGACCGGCGCGCTCGACTGGCTCCTGGGACACCTGCTCGGCGGCGCCCACACGACGCGACAGGGCCTGCTGCGCATCGTCGCGCCGGTGATGGGGCTCTCGGGCTTTCTCAACAACGCCCCGATCGTCGCGATGATGACTCCCGGCGTGATCCAGTGGGCGCGTCGGCAAAACCTCTCCCCCAGCCGCTTCCTGATCCCCCTCAGCTACGCGTCGATCCTCGGCAGCATGACCACCCTGATCGGCACCAGCACCACCCTCACGGTGGTCGGGTTGGTCAACGAGAGCGGAATGCCGCCGCTGGCGTTTTTCGAGTTGATTCCGGTCGCAATCCCGCTCTGTGGCGCGGGCTTCGTCTACCTGGTTTTCGTCTCCCCAAAGCTGGTTCGCGAACGCATCGATCCCAGCGACGCACTGGACGACCGCCGTCGCGAATACGTTTCGGCGATGCAGGTTCAGGCCGACTGTCCGCTGGTGGGCAAGACCGTCGAAGCGGCCGGCCTGCGCCAGCTCGAGGGCCTCTTCCTCGTCGAAATCAACCGCCAGAGGCATATTCTAACCCCGGTCTCACCGGACGAGGTCCTGCTGGCCGGCGACCTGCTGGTGTTCGCCGGCGTGGTCTCGACGATCATCGACCTCCAGCGCATTCGGGGCCTGGTTCCGGCGCCGGAAGAAGAGCAGCCGGCCCTCTTTGATCCCGACCATCGGCTGGCCGAAGCCGTGGTCTCGTCTTCGTCGCCGCTGGTGGGCACCAGCATCCGCGACGCGAATTTTCGCACCGTCTACGACGCCGCGGTGATCGCGGTGCATCGAAACGCCGAACGTCTCGGCGGAAAGATCGGTCAGATCGTGCTGCGGCCCGGCGACACGCTGCTCTTGCAATGCGCCCCGGGGTTCATGCGCGCTCACCGCAACAGCCCGGACTTCTACCTCATCAACGAACTCGAGGGCCAAGCTCGCCCGCGGCACGAGCGCGCCGGCCTCTCGGTCGCGATCCTGGCGTGCATGCTGGCGGCGGTTTCGACCGGCCTGGTGCCGATTGCCATCGCCGCCCTCCTCGCCGCCGGAACCCTGGTCCTCACCCGCTGTCTGACGGGACCCCAGGCCCGAGCCAGCGTCAATTGGTCGATCCTGATGGTGATCGGCGCCGGTCTCGGGATCGCGACGGCGATGGTCAAGACCGGCGCAGCCGGGACACTTGCGGGCCTGGTGGCAGCCACGGTTGGCGAGTACGGCCCGCTCGCCGCGCTGGCCGTGATCTACTTCCTGTGCCTGGTGCTGGCAGAGATGCTCCACCACGCCGCCGCCGTCGCCATCGCCTTCCCCATCGCCATCGCCACCGCAGCCCAGGTCGGCGCCGATCCTCGCGCCTTTGTGATTGCGGTGGTGGTGGCCGGAGCCTGTGCCTTCGCTTCGCCGGTGACCTACCAGACCCACCTGATTGTCTACGGCCCGGGCGGCTACCGCTTCGGCGACTTCGTGCGCGCGGGGCTGCCACTCGACCTGATCACAGCCGCCATCGCCCTCACGGTGATTCCGTGGGTCTGGCCCCTCTAGCCGTCTGACGCGGCGCGGCGAAACCCGCCCCGCTCCGGGAATCGAGACGCGGCTCGGCCAGAAATTTTTGGCCCCAGGCGCTTGCTCGCGAACCGTTTCCGGCCGATGAGCCTCCAACGGGTCACGGCATGCGTGGATTCAGCCCCAATCCACTGTGCGTATACCCCGAATAAGCCTTTGAAATCCCTCGCATTTTACTGATTTCACAAAAACCACTAGAAAAGGCTGGAATTTTTTTCCTGCAGGGACCATTATGAGGCGTCGCTGGCGCGCCCCCCACGGACCCAGAACCAGTTTCGCAGTGTTCTCGCCGCTCTTCAGCGATCAGGCGGCTTTGGAGTGGATCGGGGCAGGTAAAATGCGGGCGACCGACGAGGCGCCCCTGAAAGCGGTTCAGGCCGACCCACGGGTCGAAGCTCCTGCCGAAACCAAGCCGAAGCGGTTCCGCAGCACCCAAACGATTCAATCGCCGCGACGACGCAACGCGGCATAAATGACCGAAACCAGGTCGGGCGCCATCCGGATTCATCCCGGAATCGCACCGGCCATCGGAGAGGAAAGATCGGTGAAGGCCGACAAGAAAAAAGAAACGACCAAGGAGCTGACCTCCTCGAAGAGCGCGACCGGAGCGACCCCCGCGGTCGCCGCCGAAGAACTCGACCCGGGTCGAGAGCGCCGACCGCTCGAGTCCTATTTCCAGGAGATCGGCGGTACGCGCACCCTGCGCCGCGAAGAGGAGGTTGTCCTCGCCAAGGAGCTCGAGGCCGCGACCGCCGACCTGCGCGAGGCCCTCTACGGAATTCCGCTCTCGGCGAAGCACGTCGTGGCGCGTTGGGACGAACTGCGCGCCCTCTCCCACACGGGGGCGAAGCTCTCCGAGTCGGTGGGCGACGAGGAGACCGGCGAGATCGCGGCGCGCGTCGAACGGGCCGCAAACCGGCTGCGCAAGCATCTTGCGGACCGCGAGCCCCAGGTTGCAAGGGCCGCAGGCCGCTACACGAAGGCCCTCGAGGGGACCGACGTGAAGATCGCGAAGGACATGGGCGGTGCGCGCCTCTCGCTGGCGTTGCTGCTCGAACTCCGCGACAACGCACTGCGCTTCTCACGAGAAATGCGGCGGGCCCGCGCACGCACCCGAAAACTCGAACAACTCGAGCACGAAGCCGGGATCACGAAGAAACACTTCATGGAATCGGTCGACTCGGTCGAACGCGCGCACGACGCGATGACGAACGTGAAGAACCGCTTCATCGAGCACAACCTGAAGCTCGTCGTCGCGATCGCAAAGGACTACCGAAACCTCGGGCTGTCGTTCCCGGATCTGATCCAGGAGGGAAACCTCGGCCTGATTCGCGCAGTGGAGAAGTTCGACCACCGCCGCGGCTTCAAGTTCTCGACCTACGCCGTGTGGTGGATCCGACAGGCCCTCGTGCGAGCGATCCAAAATCACAGCCGAACCATCCGGCTTCCGTCACACGTCCACGACCGGCTGCAGCGCAGCCAGCGCGTGCGCGCCGAACTCACCGGAAAGCTCGGCCGCGACCCGACTCCGGCCGAACTCGCACCGGCGCTCGGCACCGACACCGATTCGCTCGAGGCCCTCGACCGGCTCTCGCGCGAAGCGATCTCGCTCGAATCGAATGTCGCGGGGACCGAGAAACGCCTCGAGGATTTCGTCGCCGATCCCAGTTCCGAACCGCCGGACGGTGGGATCGACGACGACCGCATGCGCTCGGGCGTCGGGACGCTGATCGGCACCCTGACCTCGCGCGAGCAGCTGATCCTTCGGCTTCGCTACGGCCTCGGCGGCGAAGAAGAGCACACCCTCGAGCAGATCGGGCAATCGCTGGGGCTCTCCCGCGAACGCGTCCGCCAACTCGAAGCGCGTGCGCTGAAGAAGCTGCGCGAGACCCAGCCGGCCCAGCGCCTGCATCCAATTCTCGAGCCCTAGCCTCGCAGCGCGAAGAAGAGCAGGCAGCCGCCGCCTACGGCCCAGTCGTAGTAGGCGAAGGCGTAGAAGGCGCGGCGCTCGAGTAGCCAGACGAACGAGCGGAGCGCCACCAGGCCAGCGAAAGCCGCGGCGGCGAAGCCGACGGCGAGCGCCATCCAGGGGATGGCCACGCCCGCTGCGAGATCCGGAAGCACGAGGACGGCGGCCCCGGAAATCGCGATCACGCCGAGCAAAAACGAGAACTCGGCGGCCGCCATCGGAGCCACGCCAAGGGCCAGCGCCACGACCACGGTGGTGCCACTGCGTGAAATGCCGGGCAGGATTGCGAAGGCCTGGGCGATCCCGATCAGCAGGGCTGCGCGAAAGTCCGGCTCGGGCTGCTGCGCGCGGGCCAGGCTGGTGCGGGTCGTAAAGAGCAGGCAGCCCGTCACGATCAATCCGGCGGCCGCAAAGGTCGGACTCGCAAAGGCCTCTTCGATGGCATGGCGGAAGAAGCCGCCCACGACCACGGCCGGCAGGGTTGCCACGACGAGCTTGGCGGCGTAGCGCCAGGCATCCGGGCGGCCTGCTAAGAGGCCCCGCAACAGTTCGGCGATACGCCGACGAAAGAAGACCACGATCGCAAGAACCGTGGCGACGTGGAGCAGCACCTCGAACACGAGGCCACTCGCCTCGCCACGCCCCAGCCACTCGCGGGCCAATACCAGGTGCCCCGAACTCGAGACCGGCAGAAACTCGGTCACTCCCTGGAGAATTCCGAGCCACAGCGCTTCGGCCGTACTCACGGCGCCTCCACGAGTGACTCATCCGCCGCGGTCGCTTCGCCGCGAAACAGCCCACCCAGGGTCTTTCGACTTTTTTCGAGAACCACGTAGCTGACGGGCACCACGAAGAACGTGAACAGCGTCGAGAAGAGCATGCCGCCAACCACCGCAACGCCAAGCGGCGCCCGCGACTCGCCGCCGGAGCCAAAGCCCAGGGCGATCGGAAGGATGCCCACGATGGTCGCCACCGAGGTCATCAGGATTGGTCGGAAGCGCCTGCGACAGGCCCCCAGGATCGCGTCCTCGATCCCCTGGCCGCGCTCGCGCAACTGGTTCGCAAACTCGACGATCAGGATCGAGTTCTTCGTCACCAGTCCCACCAGCATCACGATCCCGATCTTCGAGAAGATGTTGAGGGTCATGCCCGAGAGTTCGAGGGCGATCAGCGAGCCGGTGAACGAGAGCAGGACCGCGACCATGATCACCGCCGGGTAACGAAAGCTCTCGAATTGCGCGGCGAGAACCAGGTAGACCACCAGGATCGCGAGGACGTAGGCGAAGAGTAGAGCGCTGCCGGACTCGAAGAACTTCTCGGCCTCGCCGGAGTACCGGATGCGATGGTCTCCCCCCATCGGCAGACTCTCGAGGGCGATCCGGTGGATGCGCCGCAGGCCCTCTCCCTGGGAAATGCCATCTTCGACGTCGGCGGTGATCGTCACCGCGCGCAGGCGGTCGAAGTGCGGAAGCTCGCGCGGCGCGGTGGTTTCGGTGGCCTGCACGACGGCCGCCAGCGGGACCAGGCCCGCATTGCCTCGCACGAAGAGCTCGAGCAGGTCCTTCGGCTGCGATCGCTCCTCGCGCCGCAGCTGCGCCATCACGTTGTAGGTCTCGCCGTCCTGCTTGAAACGCGAGACATCGAGGCCGCCGATCAGGATCTGGAGCGTCGTAGTGATCTCGCGCACGCTCATCCCGAGGTCGCTGGCGCGGTCGCGGTCAATGGCGATTTCCAGCTGGGGTTTATTCAACACCAGGTTGCTGCGAAGGTCGCCGAGACCGCCCTCGAGATCGGCGCGGCGCTCGATTTCGTCCGCGATCCGGGCGAGTTCATCGACGTCCGACCCCTGGATCACGATCTCGACGGGGTCCGATCGCAGGCCGCGAATCGGGCTCGGCTCGAGAACGTAGGTCGTGATCCCCGGGATTCGGTCGAGGAGATCCCCCAGTGTGGAAGCGATCTCGCTCTGGCTGCGATCCCGCTGGTCCTGGGGGACCAGCTGCGAGATCACGACTCCGCGATTCACGGCCCCCGGCGTTCCGATGCCGAGCGCGATCACCGAGAGGTTGCGACGCACTTCGGGCACTCCGAGCAACACCTCTTCCACGCGACGCTGGTAGCGCTCCATGTACTCGAGGGTGCTCCCCTCGGGCCCCTGGGTGAGGATGATCACGGCGTCGCGATCGTTCTTCGGCATCAACTCTTCGTCGGCGTGGGTGTAGAGGAAGACACCGAAGAGCGCCCAGACGAGCCCCCCCCCGAGGCAGACAGCCCGCGCCTTGCGACTTGCGATTAGCGGGCGAAGCGCCCGTTCGTAGGCTTCGGCAGCGCGATCGACTGCGCTTCCCAGCGCCCGCTTCAGGGCATTTTCGGGCCTTCCGGTGCGCAGCACTCGCGCCGCCATCATCGGCGCGAGTGTCAGCGCCACGAAACCGGATATGGCAATCGCCGAAGCCACGGTGACCGCGAACTCCCGGAACAGGCGGCCGGTCGTATCGGTCAGGAAGACCAGCGGCAAGAAGACCGTCACCGCCGAAACCGTGGCCGCCACGACGGCGAAGGAGATCTCCTGCATGCCGCGGCGTGCCGCCTCCATCGGCGACCAGCCCTCCTCCACCCAACGCGTGATGTTCTCGAGCACCACGATGGCATCGTCGACCACCAGGCCGATCGCCAGGGTGATCCCCATCAGCGTGAGCGTATTGATGGTGAACCCGGCGAAGTAGAGAACCCCAAACGTCCCCACGATCGAAACCGGTATCGCCAGCGCCGGAACGATGGTGGCCCGTGCGCTGCGCAGGAAGCCGTAGATCACCAGGATCACCAGCAGCGCTGCCTCGAAGATGGTGCGCGCGACATCCTCGATCGATTGCCGGATATAGCGAGATGAATCGAAGGCCACCTCGAGTTGCACGCCCCGCGGAAGTCCCTCGGCCAGCGTCACCACCGCCGCACGCACCCCCGCTGCCGTGGAGAGGGTGTTGGCCTGGGACTGCTTTACGACCCCGAGCCCGATGGCGGGAACGCCGTTGAAGCGAACGAGCTTGCGCTCGCTCTCGGGCCCGGTCACGACCTCGGCGATATCCCCAAGATGCACCGGGCCGGCGTCGCGCATCGCCACCACCATTCGCGCAAAGTCCTCGGGGCGCTGCATCTCCCCCAGGCTGCGAACGGTGAACTCGGCATCGGTACCCTCGATGCGCCCCGCCGGGATGTCGACGTTTTCGCGCTGCAGCGCCTCGACGACTTCGGCAATGCTGAGGTCGTGTGCACCCAGTCGTCGGTTGTCGATCCAGATCCGCATCGAGAAACGACGGTTGCCGCCAACGATCACGCTGGCCACGCCCGGAAGCTTGTCGATGTGATCGATGATTCGGCTCTCGGCCAGTTTCGTCAGCTCGACCTCGTCGGTATCCGCACCCGAGAGCGCGAGCCAGATGATGGGGCTGGCGTCTGCATCCTGCTTCGCCACCACCGGGTCGTCGACGTCGTCGGGCAACCGACTGCGCACACGCGAGATGCGATCGCGGACGTCGTTGGCGGCCGCCTCGATGTCGCGATCGAGTTGGAACTCGATCTTGATCTGCGAGACCTCTTCGCGGCTGATCGAGGTCACGTGCTTCACGCCCGCAATCCCGTTCACCGCGTCTTCGAGAGGCTCGGTGACCGAGGTTTCCACCACCTCCGCCGAGGCCCCCGGGTAGACCGTCGTCAGCGTGACGAAGGGCGGATCGATGTCGGGGAGTTCACGGTTCGGAAGCCGCAGCATCCCGAGGACACCAAAGAGCACGATCCCGAGAGAGAGCACCGTGGTGAGCACGGGGCGCTCGATGCAGATCTCCGAAAGTCTCACGTGTCGTCGCCGCGGGCCTTCGGAACCTCCTCGGTAAACGGTCCCGCTGCGTGTCCGTCGGAAGCAGGCTCGAGGGCTTCGACGCGGTCTCCCGCCAGCACCTTGTTGGTGCCTGCCGAGATGATGCGCTCGCCGGCGGCCACACCAGACAGCAACTGGACCCGGCCCCCTTCGCGGATCCCGATCTCGACGGGAACCTTTTCGACGCGCTCGTCTTCGCCCACGCGCCAGACAAAGCGCCCATTGCGATCGTGCACGAGCGCGGACTCGGGTGCCATCAGCGCGGCTTCGAAGTGCGCGATTTCGACGTCGACGTTCGCGAACATCCCCGGCTTGAGTTTCCGCTCCGGGTTGTCGACCCAGGCCTTCAGTACCAGTCGGCGCGCCGATGGGTCGATCGTGGGCGAAACGAAGAACACCGTCCCCGGGAAACGCTCCCCGGGCCACGCGATGACGCGAGCGTGGATCGACCTCCCGACGCGCGCCAGCGCAACTCCGAGTTCCGGGACCGTGAACACCAACTGCAGCCGATCGACGGCAGTGAGCGACACCAACCCGTTCTCCTCTTCGACGCGATCCCCGATTTCGGTGGTGAGCAGCCCCGTGATCCCGGTAAAGGGCGCGCGAATGCGGGTCCGCTCGAGTTCCACCTCGGCCAGGTCCACGTGGGCTTGCGCCCCATCGAGGCGCGCCGACGCCTCTGCTCCCCGCGCCGCCGACGAGACGTCGCGCTGGGCCAGTCGCTGGGTGCGATCGTAGACGTCCTGGGCAAGTCTCAGCGCGGCGAGCGCAGCCTTCCGCTTTGCCTTCTGCTCCCCGTCGCGTAGCCGAAAGAGGATGTCCCCGGCTTCGACCGTCCGCCCCTCCATGAACTCGATGGCGTCGATCACGCCCTCGATTTCGGGCTTCACCACCACGTGGCTCTCGGCTTCGAATTGGCCGGTGAGGGCGGCGGTGTGGATCACGGCTTCGGGCACGAGGCGCACGACCTCGACCACCACGACGTCGACTTCGTCGCCGGATCGCGCACCGGAACCCTCACGCTCTCCGCTGCAACCAGCAGCGAAGGCGAGTGGCAGGACACACGCAGTGAGGAATGCGAGGCGGGCGCGGGCCCCGGCACTCTCGAGGCGTGCACCGCGGTGATGAAAGACTGCGCAGCGCATGACGAAACGCGGAACGTACCGAATCGCCCCTGGGCATGCCCCAGGTCCGCGCCCCCAAAGGCGGGCAAGAAGAGCGCGATCCCCTAGAATCCGCCGCCGTAACGCGTGTCGTCGCGGAGTCGCGACTCCAACCCGAACGCGAGTAGGAGTGCCCGCCAGTGGAATTCGCCTGTCTCGACCTCGAAGGGGTCCTGATCCCCGAAGTCTGGATCCACTTCGCCGAGCGCACCGGCATCGAGGAACTGCGGCTCACCACCCGCGACCTCCCCGACTACGACGTCCTGATGCGGCGGCGTCTCGACATCCTCGAGCGCGAGGGCCTGGGCCTGCGCGAGATCCAGGAAGTGATCGGCGGCATGCAACCCCTCGAAGGCGCCGCCGAATGCCTCGACTGGCTGCGCGAGCGCTTCGAGGTCGTGATCCTCTCGGATACCTTCTACGAGTTCGCCGAGCCCTTCATGCGACAACTCGGCTGGCCGACACTGCTCTGCCACTCCCTCGACGTCGATGCCGAGGGCGTGATTCGCGACTACCGGCTGCGGATCGACGATCCGAAACGCCGGGCTGTTCGTGCGCTTCGAGATCTGAACTTCCGCACCATCGCCACGGGCGATTCCTACAACGACACGAGCATGCTCGAAGAGGCCCACGCCGGGATCCTCTTTCGACCGCCGCAGAACGTGATCGACGAATTCCCGCAGTACCCCGTGGCCACCAGCTACGAACAATTGCGCGCGGAATTCTCCCGCGCCTCGCTACGCGATCTCTGAGCTTCGCTGCTCCGGACCTGCGTTGCGCGTGGCGTCGATCTTGAACATGCGACGCCCGGCGGGCTGATACGTCAGCACCAGCGCCCGGCGCGGCCGGTCCGAGCGGTTTGGCTGGGATCCGTGGACGCTGTGGGGACTGAAGAAGACCTGGCTCCCGGCGGGAAGTATCGCCTTGTACTCGGCCGTCTCGTCAAAATGCTTCGGATCGGTAAACAGGGGGCCGAGTTGGCTCTCGTCGTCGAGCCCCGGCAGGAAGCCATTGCGATGCGAACCGCGGATCACCCGAAAGCAACCGTTCTCTTCGTCGGCGTCATCGAGGGTCAGCATCACGTTCGGCAGCCGCTCGACGTCGCTACAGGCGTGGCTCCAGTAGGGCGAGTCCTGGTGCCAACGAAAACCCGAGCCCTCGAAGGGCCGCTTGCAGTTGATCTTCTCGGTCCACAGCGCCACCGCCGGACACGAGAGAATCCCGCAGATCGCCTCGGTCATGCGCGGATCGTCGACCAGTCGATCGAGGTCCGGGTGCAGATGGTGAAAGGGTTCGATCACCCGGATCATTTCGGCGCCGGCGTGGTGCTCGTATTGCAGGGTCGCTGCTTCGGTGTCCCGGTAACGATTCCCGTCGATCTCGTAGGTTTTGCCGCCGTGCTCGCCCGCCTCGGCCACCACCTTCTCGACCGCCTGCCGGAGCACCTCGAGTTCCGCGGGAGCAAAAACCGCGGATCGCACGAAGAAACCATCCTCGCCATAGCGCCGCAGCTCGTCGGGGGTGGCTGCAAAGCGGCCGGAGTTCCCCCCCGCGCTCATCGCTTGCGGAAACTCGCCGAGAGGATCTTCTTGCGCAGCCGCAGCGACTTCGGCGTCGCTTCGAGGAGTTCGTCGTCCTCGATCCACTCGAGTCCGCTCTCGATGGTGAGGGGACGGGGCGGGGTGACTTGCGGCGAGTCATCGCGACCCGCCGCACGGATATTGGTGAGCTTCTTCGTGCGACACACGTTCACCTGGATGTCGCCCGCGCGTCGCGCCTCGCCCACCACCTGCCCCTCGTAGACGATGTCTCCGGGGGAGATGAACATCGTGGCGCGCTCCTGGATGCTGGCCAGGGCGTGCGCGGTGGCACGCCCTTCACAGGTGGCAACGATCGCTCCGACCCCACGCCCCGACACGTCGCCTACCCAGGGCTCATAGCCAACCACGGTGCGATTCAGGACGCCCTCGCCTCTTGAATCGGTGAGAAACTCGCTGCGGTATCCGAAGAGACAGCGACTCGCCACACGGTATTGCAGCACGATGCGCTCGCCTTCGTGCTGCATCGAAATCATCCGGCCTTTGCGGCTGCCGAGCTTCTCCATCACGCTGCCGGCGAGCTTCTCGGGGATCTCGACCCAGACCTCTTCCATCGGCTCGAGGGTCTTCCCGTCTTCTTCCTTCAGGATGATCTCGGGTCTTGCAACGCTGAGTTCGAAGCCCTCCCGCCGCAGGGTCTCGATCAGCACCGCAAGCTGCAACTCTCCGCGACCCGCGACTTCGAAAGTTTCGCCGGCGCCGCCTTCCTCGATCTGGATGGCCGGGTTCGTGAGCGCCTCGCGCAGAAGACGCTCGCGCAACTGACGGCTGGTCACGAAGGTGCCTTCGCGGCCGGCAAAGGCCGAGTCGTTGACGCTGAAGCGCACCCGCAGCGTCGGCGGATCGAGGGCGATCCGGGGAAGCGGCTCGAGGGTTTCCGGGCTGCAGAGGGTGTCGCCGATCTCGATCGAATCGATGCCCGCGAGGATCGCGATGTCGCCGGCCTCAGCGCGTTCTCGTTCGGTGCGTTTGAGCCCATCGACGCCGAAGAGCTTGGTGACGCGGAAGGTCTCGGTGGCGCCCCCCTCGGCGATGCGCACCACGGGCGCGTTCCGCACGAGGGCCCCGCGCTCGACCCGGCCGATCACCAGGCGTCCCACGAAATCGTCCCAACCGAGTGTCACCGCCTGGAACTGCAACGGACCGTGCTTGTCCACGTTGGGAGCCGGTGCGTGATCGCGAATCACTTCCAGGAGGGGACGCAGGTCGATCATCGGCTCGTTGAGGTCGCAGGTGGCGACCTCTTTCTTTGCCGAGGCGTAGACCACCGGAAAATCGAGTTGAACGTCATTCGCGCCCAGGTCCACCAACAGATCGAAAACCTCATCCACCACCGCCTCGGCGCGCTGCTCCGGGCGATCGATCTTGTTCACCACGAGGATCGTCCGCAAGCCGTGGGACAACGCCTTGCGCAGCACGAAGCGCGTCTGGGGCATCACACCCTCGACGGCATCGACGAGCAGCAGGGTGGCGTCGACCATCCCCAGGATCCGCTCGACCTCGCCCCCAAAATCGGCGTGCCCGGGAGTATCGACGAGCTGGATGCGCAACCCCTCCCACTCGATCGAGGTGTTCTTCGAGGAAATCGTGATTCCGCGCTCGCGCTCGAGATCGCCCGAATCCATCACGCGCACCTGGAAGTCGCGTGAGCCGAGGGCGCCGGAAAAGCGCAGCAGTGCGTCCACTAACGTCGTCTTTCCGTGATCGACGTGGGCGATGATGGCGAGATTCCGCAGGTCTTTGCGTGCTTCCGGGCCCATGGCGCGCGCAGGCTAGCGCACCTCCCGGACGACTCCATGGAAGCGCCCCGGGAGTGCACCCGCTTCGCCCGCACCTATACTCGGCGCGCCATGGCCGATGCCCGCCTCGACCGCATCTCGCGAAATCTCCACCTGGGGAGCTACCGCCGGCACATTCTCGTGTGCGTGGGGGGCGACTGCGCGCCCCGGGAGGAACAGGACGCCTCCTGGCAGTTCCTCAAGCGCCGACTCACCGAACTCGGTCTCAGCGACGTCGAGGCTGGGGTCTACCGATCGAAGGTCGATTGCCTGCGCGTCTGCCGCCAGGGGCCGATCGCGGTGGTCTACCCCGAAGGCACCTGGTATCGCGATTGCACCCCCGCGAACCTGGAAAAGATCATCCAATCGCACCTCATCGAAGGGCGACCGCTCGAAGAACTGGCCTTCGCACGCAACGAGGGGCTTGGGAGATCTCCCGCGGCACGAACCACGCCCTAGCTGGTCGGCGAAACCCCCGCGCGGCCATGCCGCCCCCAGCGGGCCCGGAGGCCCGCCCCCCAGCCGCTCGCATCCTGCACCAGGGTGTAGACCAGCGGCACCACGAAGAGGGTCCCCGCCATCGCCACCAGCAGCCCGAACGAGATCGCGGCGGCAAAGGGACCGTAGGTCTTGGACGCTCCCTGCAGACCGATAGCCATGGGAAGCAGCGCGGTCACCGTCGTCAGGGTCGTGAGCAGGATCGGACGGAAGCGACGGCTGCCCGAGAGCCGAATCGCTTCCCGAAGCGGCATGCCGCCCCGCTGGGCGCGATTGATGAAGTCGACCATCACCAGCGAATCGTTCACCACCACCCCCGTGAGGCCGATCGTGGCGTAGAGCAACGTAAAGCTGACGCTGTAGTCAAAGATCGCAATGCCGAGGACCACGCCGACGAAGCCCATCGGGATGGCCGCAACCACCACCAACGGCTGTCCGTAACTGCGAAAGAGCGCCGCCAGGATCATGTAGATCGCCACGAGTGCCACCGGGAAGGCGGCAATGAGGTCGGCGAAGGCCTTGCCGGATTCGGCGAACTCGCCGCCGTAGTGGACATCGAGTTCGGGAAAGCGCTGCTCGAGGTCGGCAAACTCGGCTTGGAGTTTTCGGTTGACCGACTGCGAGGTCTCACGCACGCCGTCGACCTGGGCGAAGACCGAAACCGTCCGCTTCCCGTCGTAGCGGTGGAAGGCCCGGTAGCCACGGGTGACCTCGACTTCGGCCACGTCGCGCAGCTTCACGAGGACCCCCGCGCGCGTCGGAATCTCGATCTCGAGGAGATCCTGCAGATCGCGTCGATGCCGATCCGCGAGGCGCACGCGGATGTCGACATCCTCGTTGCGCGACGTCTCGCGCAAGCTCGAAGCGACGACGCCGTCGTTGGCCGCGCGCAGGGCCAGGGCCAGGTCCTCGAAGCGCAGACCGTGGCGGGTGGCGCGCTCCTCGTCCATGCGGATCCGCACCTCGGGCGGCCCGATCTTCAGATTGTCCTCGACGTTATAGACGCCCGGCACGCCCTCGAGCCACGAGCGCATCTCCTCGGCCACCATCTTCGCAAGGGCATAATCGTCGGCCTGCAAACGCACTTCGACCGGCGGCCCCACCGGCGGGCCGTCCTGCTCCGCCTGCACCCGCAGGTCGACGATGCCCTGAGGATGCTCCCGGCGAAAGGTCTCGAGGTGATCTTGCAACGCGAAAAGCGCCTGTTCAGGGGCCCGCGTATTCGCCTCGGTCTCGGCGAGGACCAGCACGCCCAGAGCGTAGTTCGAGCCGGTGAGCCGGTCGTAGTTGGTGTCGCGACTGCTACCGACGGTGATCGAAAAATCGTCGAGCGTGGTCCCAACATGCGAAAGGAGCAGTTCCTCGACACCGCGCGAGACCGCGTCGGTGGCGTCGAGGGAGGAACTCGAAGGGGTTTCGAGCATCACCTCGAGGACGTCGAACTCTCCTGGGAAGAGATCGAAGCGCAGGTGCTGGAAGCCACCGAAGGCGAGCAACAGTACGGCGACGACGAGGGCGGCCGTGGGACCTCGGTTTTCGAGGACCGCGTCGAGGGCGCGCAGGTAGCGCGACCGCAGCCGATCGACGCCGGCATCCACGAACTCGCGCGCTCCAGAAAGCCGCGTCTTCAGAGTCGGAGACGCCCCCGCGGAGGCCGCCTGCGCGGAGGCGCGTCGGCGACGACTCCCGAAATCGATGTAGTGCGCGGGCAGGATCAGCAGGCACTCGAAGAGCGACGCGATCAGGCACACCACCACCGCCTTTGGCAGGATGCTCACGAACTTTCCGGGGGTCCCGCCCACCAGCAGAAGCGGCGCGAAAGCCGCGATCGTCGTGGCGATGGCGCAGATCACCGGCCACATCACCTCTTCGGTCCCCGCAACCACCGCGGTGCGCAGGGGCTCCCCCTCTTCGATGCGCCGGTAGATGTTTTCGATCACGATGATCGCGTCGTCGACCAACATCCCCGAGACCAGCAGCATCCCAATCACCGTCACCGAATTGATCGTGATGCCGAGCGAAGGAAAGAAGATCATCGCGGTGAGAAAACTGAAGGGGATGGCGATCGCGGTGAGCAGGGCGTTGCGGAACCCAAGGGTGAACCAGAGAATCGCGACCACCAGGATCACGCCGGCAATCAGGTTGTCGCGCAGGATCCCCATGCGCTTCTCGACAAAGCGCGCGGTATCCACTGTCTTCTCGAGCGCGATCCCAGCCGGCAGGCCGGGTGCCACCTCAGCCAGGAATGCGTCGATTTCGGCGACCATCTCGCGGGTGTCGGTCTCGCTCTTCTTGGTCACGCTCACGAGCAGGGCATCACGGCCGTTGTAGCGCGTGATGAAGCGCGGCTTCTCGAGCCCCTCCTCGAGGGTCGCGATCTCGCCAAGCCGCACCAACCCGCCGTCGGCGTCCTCGGCCACCACCGTCGCCCGCAGATCCGCGAGGCCCTTGAGGTCGCCTTCGGCTCGCAGCGTGAACTCGCCCAGCGGGGTCTCGAAGGTTCCCGCCGGCAGGTTCAGGTTGTGGCGACGAATCCGCTCGGCCACCTCGAGCACCGAGAGGCCGTGCCGAGCCGCGGCATCGCGATCGACCAGCACACGCACTTCGCGCTCGCGCGCTCCCCTCACTTCGACCCGGTTCGAGCCCTCGAGATCGCGCAAGCGCCGGGCGAAGTCGCGGGCGACCTCGCGCAAGGCCATGGCCCCCACGCCCCCCTCGTCGACCACCGCGATCATCACCGCCGGCGCGACCTCGGAGAAGATGATCTCGCGGAGATCGGGCTCCTCGGCGTCCGCCGGGAGATCCCCCACCCGGTCAAGTGCAGCGCGGACGTCTCCCACCGCCGCCTCGTATTCAACGTCTTCGAGAAATTCGTCGAAGTCGATGTAGACCGTCGAGACGTTGGCCTGGGAAATCGAGTGCAGGTCGGTGATGTCGGTGACCGAGAGAAGCTCTTCTTCGATCTTCTGGGTGACGAGGCGTTCGACCTCCTTGGCCGAGGCCCCGGTCCACACGGTGGTGATCACCGCCTGGTTGAGGTTTACGTCTGGAAAGAACTCGACGGGAATTCGCGGAAGGGTCGCGATCCCGCCGATCAGGCAGACGAAGAAGAGCAGGTTGACAAGGACCGCCTGGTCGACGCTGAAGCGGGGCAGGCTCCTCACGGGGTCGGCGGCGCGAGCAGAACGCTGCCACCTCGAACCCGTACGGGTTGCCCATCGCGGATTTCGCGCACACCGGTGGTGGCGACGACTTCATTCGGCGCGAGCCCCGAAATGATCTCGATGACTTCCGGCCGGAAGGCCAGGCCTCGGGTCGCAACGCGGCGTCGCCGGGCAAGGGCTCGACCTTCCCCGGTCGGCTCGAGGACGAAGACGTAGTCGAGATCGAATTCGCGAATCACCGCGCGTCGCGGCACGATGAGGGTCGGCCGCGCGCTGCCGATTTCGAAGGCGAGGGTCGCCTGCATCCCGGGCAGCAGCCGGAGTTCGGGATTCGGAACCCGCACCGGCACGGGATACTTTCGCGTCGCCGTATTGGCACTGCGCCCGAGCGCAGCGACCCTCCCGGCGAATCGCTCGTTGGGCAGCGCCTGCACCCTCACCTCGACGGGATCCCCGACTGCGAGGGCGAGGATCTCCGAATCCGAGACCCCGATTTCGATCTCGATCTCAGAGAGGTCGGCAACTTCCGCGACCACGTCGCCGGGGCGCAGGTACGCCCCCACGTCGAGATCGAGTTTCGTGACGATGCCGGCAAAGGGCGCGCGGATCTGGGTCCTTTCCAGGCGGGTCTCCGCCTCTTCGAGGGCGGCTCCCGCTTCGGCCACCGCCGCAGCGCGATCCTTCGCTTCGGACTCCGCGCGGTCGAGATCCGCCGAGGAAGCCACCCCGCGTTCGGCGAGGTCGCGCTGGCGACGCCACTCCGCCCGGGCCAGCTGGTCGCCGGCCTCAGCGCGCAGGACTGCTGCGCGCGCGCGTTTCAGAGCCGCTTCGAGGAGCGCAGGATCTTGCCGAGCGAGCAGCGCATCGGCCTCCACCGCCGAGTGCTCGTCGGCGTCGATCGCAATCACCTGGCCGGCGATCTCGGCGGCGACTTCGACCCGGCGCAGCGCCTCGAGGACCCCCGCGACCTCGATCCGGCGCCGGTCCTCCGAGACTTCGACCCGGTACGAATCGACCGCCAACGTTGTTCGTCCGGCGACGGTGCCGACCGCGTCACGTCGCTCCTCCGCCGCGCGTTGTGTGCGCGCGCCCGGCGAGGTCGCCAGCAGCCAGAAGGCCACCACCGCGAGAAGCCCCGCGAGGGTCCAGAGTGCGGTTCGGAGCGAGAACTTCGGCATGGAGCGCGGCCGAGCATAGACGCCCACTCATGGGCGAGCGAATCGCCCGTCGCCTCGACCGCAGCAGAAGATCAGCGCGACTCGAGCAGATCGGCGACGCGCAGCGCGAGCGCCGGCGCCGCGGTCAGGCCCGGCGATTCGATTCCGATGCAGTTGACCAGCCCGAAGGCGCCGCGATCGCCCTCCTCCCTCACCAGGAAATCGCGGAAGCCCTCGCCCGGGGCCGCCCGTTTCGGGCGAATACCGGCGCCTTCCGGCACCAGTGCATCGGCGTCGATCTCCGGCAGGTAGCGCTGCACCGCAGTCGCGAAAGCGCGCGCGCGCAGGGGGTCGACCCGGTAGTCGGGCTGCTCGACGTACTCGACGTCGGGCCCGAAGCGGATGCGCCCGGCGAGGTCGAAGCTGGCGTGGATACCGAGCCCCGCCTGCGACGGAACCGGGTAGAGCAGCGATGGCAGGCGCAGCGGGTGCCCTGGCGCCAGCGAGAAATAGTGGCCCTTGCAGTAGTGGATGCGGTAGCCGAGGGCGTCGATGTCGAGGCCCGCGAGCGCGGCCACGCGATCCGCGTCGAGCCCGGCGGCATTCACCACGACAGCGCAGCGCAGGCGATGGGAGGCCCCCTCGGCGCTCGTTACCAAGACGCGCCAATCGTCGCCTGCGCGATCGAGGGCGACGACTTCGCTGCGGAGCAGCAACACCGCGCCGTGGGCCTCGGCCTCTGCGAGGTACGAAAGCGCCCACTCGCGGGTGTCGATGATCCCGCTCGACGGGCTGTAGAGCGCCGCCAGCGCGCGCACCCCGGGAACCGCCTTTTGCACGGCTGCGGCATCGACGATCTCGAGTCCCTCGGCGCCGTTTTCGCTGCCCCGCACCTGCAGTTCTTCGAGCACCCGGAGGTCTTCGGCTTCGGTCGCGACGATCCACTTCCCCACCCGTCGGTGCGGGATGCCAAGTCGCGCACAGCGCTCGTAGAGCATGCGCTGCCCCGCCACGCAGAGTTCGGCCTTGAGGCTTCCCGGCGGGTCATAGATCCCCGCGTGGATCACCTCGGAATTGCGCGCGGTGATTCCGGTGGCGACTCCAGAGGCGCGTTCGACGATCAGCACCGAACGGCCGCGGCGCGCGAGTTCTGCGGCGCAGGCGAGCCCGACGATGCCGCCCCCCACCACTACCCCGTCGAAGTCGCGAGCGGCCACGGCGAATCGCTTTCAGGAGGCTTTACGATCCGAGCGCGGCCCGGAAACGAGCATGGCAAAGAAGGCGCGGCGCTGAGCCGCCGGCCCGAAAATCAGCACCCCCACGAAGGCGATCAAGTAGACGGCGGTAAAAGCCCAGCGCGCGCCACTACCGGGCAACATGAACTGCCCGGCAAAGAGCAGCAGCAGGATCGCGGCTTCGCGGCGATGGAACTGGAGGTCTGCAATCAGCAGTACCGCCAGCAACGATTGCGCCGAAGTGAGCCACAGCTCCTGCATCTGCCGCTCGTCCACCGGCATTCCCTCGAGGCCGCCGGACGAGATCGCGTAGGCCACCGGGATCGCGCCGACCAGCAGCGTCCACTGGTTGACCTTCGACGAGATCAGCGTCCCGATCCCGAGGGTTCCCCGCAGCTTCCAGGCGAACAGGATGGCAATGATGAACTCGGGCGACTCCGAAGCCAGCGGGGCCACCCACTGCACCAACAGGAACTCGTCGATGTCATGGCTCCTGCCGAGGTCGACCAGGCTCTCGGCAAAGGGCTCTGCCGAGAGGAAGATCGCCAGGCCCGCAAAAACGAAGAGCAGCGTGGCCCAGATGCGGCGCCCACGATCGCTGAACTCCGTGTCGATCAACGCTGCCGGGCCCTCGAGTACGCGATCGTCGCCCACCTCACCTCGCATCGCCGAAGCGACGTAGAAGAGGAAGAGCGCAATCAAGATGGCGCCGTCGTAGAGGTCGATGCGGCCGTCGATCGGAATCAGGAAGGAATAGAGCGTGGCCCAGATCAGGAATCGGATCTCGAGGCGCTGCCGCGGGGCCAGCTGGACACTGGTACTGCGGCGCCGCGCACACTCGACGAAAACCACCGCGGCCCAACCCACACCGATCAGCAGGCGATTCGCGCCGGTCATGTTGGCGATGGCGTACGGGGCGTAGGAAATATCCTTACCCGCAGCCCAGGCAAAATGCAGATCGACGGCGTACTCGGGAAGCACGCCCACCAAGGCCAGAACGAGAATCGCCAACGACTGGGGCAGGTCGCGTTCGGCCAGCTCGCAGGCCCACGAGAGCAGGAACGCGGCCCCGAGAATCGCCGCGCCCGAGAGCACCGCAACGGTGAGGGCGTCGAGCCCGAGACCACCCGAAGTCCCCGCCACCACCCACGGCACCGGCAGCAGCATGCCGAAGGCAAACCACAGGAAGTGGCGCGATCGAGCGGGGTTCCCCGCGGCCCCGGTCACGGCAGCGCGAAGCCGAACTCGCGCTCGAAAAGCGCGCGGACCGCGTCCCGGTCCTCGACGATGCTCTGGGGACCCGAGCGCGCGATCTTGAGGGCGCCCATCACCGCGCCGAGGCGCGCGCCATCGGCCAGCGGGAGGCCGTGCGCCAGCGCGTAGAGCAAGCCGCTGCGATAGGCATCGCCGCAGCCGGTGGGATCCACCACCGCCTCGGCCTTCACCGCCGGGAGTTCCAAGCGCTCTTCATCGAGCCCGAAGTCGAGATCCAGCCCGCCCCGCCGCAGGAACGAGCCGCGCTCGCCGCGGGTCACGATCAGGGCGCCGACGCGCTCGGCGACTTCGTCTTCGCTCCATCCCAGCCGCTCCTTAGTCGTCTCCCACTCGTAGTCGTTGACGATGTAGATCGAGGCGCCCTCGATCATCTCGCGCAATTCGTCGGCATCGAAGAGCGGCAACCCCTGGCCGGGATCGACGATACAAATGCTGCCGCGGGCCTTGAGTGCGCGCGCGTGCTCCTGCATCGCCTGTTTTCCGTTCGGTGCCACGATGCCGACCCGAAAGGCCTCGGCGACCTCTGCCACCTTCGCCTCGTGACCCCGGTCCATGGCGCCCGCGTGGAAGATGATGATCTGGTTCTCGGCCGAATCGGTGGTGATGAAGCACTGCGCGGTGAAGGCGTCGCTCAGCACCCGGATCAGGTCGCGGCGAATACCGCAGGTATCCATCCACCTGGCGTAGTCCCCAAAATCGCTGCCCACAGTGGCCAGCACCAGCGGGTCCTCGCCCAGTCGGCGAAGGTTGTAGGCGATGTTCGCCGCGGTGCCACCGAAGCGCTTCTCGAGACTCGGAACCGCAAAGACCACATTCAGGATGTGGAGTTGGTCCTTCAGAATGTGGCGGTCGAAACGGTCCGGAAAGACCATGATGTGATCGATCGCTACCGAACCCGTGACCAGAACCGACATGAAGCCCCCCAGCGCTGCGCAGTCTCGCGAGTCGCCCGCCGGGCGTCAATGCCAGCGTGGTAGACTGGGTCGGGATGCGGATCAGCGACCTCTACAGCGCGAAGGGACCCGTCTTCTCGTTCGAATTCTTTCCGCCGAAGACCGAGAAGGGTTTCCGCAGCCTCTACCACACCATCGGCGAGCTACGCGGCCTCGAGCCGGGCTTCGTCTCGGTGACGATGGGGGCCGGGGGCTCGACGCGCTCGAAAACCGTCGATCTCGTGATCGACATCGAGCGGGATCTCGGCCTCACCGCCATGACCCACCTGCCCTGCGTCGGCTTCAACCGCGCCGACGTGTCGGGAATCCTCGCGACCCTCGGCGACGCCGGGATGCAGAACGTGCTGGCG
>Ga0209554_1000167_pt1 | contig 52762 bp, 54 predicted proteins | sample MarorgKNORR_S2LV_5_FD_188221 | JGI IMG/M metagenome (GOLD analysis project Ga0209554, IMG submission 188221) | Marine microbial communities from the Southern Atlantic Ocean, analyzing organic carbon cycling - Bottom_A/KNORR_S2/LV (SPAdes) (version 2) | ecosystem: Environmental > Aquatic > Marine...
GATTCTGGTCCCGGCGAGCATGAAGATGCTCGGCCGATGGAACTGGTACCTGCCGCCGTTCCTGCGCTGGCTGCCTGATCTGCGGGTCGAGGTTGGTGAATCGGTTCCGAAGGCCGCCCCCGCGGGAGATTAGCAGGGGTATGGCGTTGGAATTATTCGCGAATATGACACCCTTCTACGAGCGGTCATCCTGAGCCGCTTGAAATCAGCGTGAAGGTGGTGAGGGACAAGGCGCAGGATGATTTATGACCGGAATTCCGTCTGCGGGTCAGCCGAATCGTTTCGGCCGATCCGCGTTACCTTGCCAGTTTCGGGATGTTTGAAGTGGGACTTCGTGGTCTTGGCGATATTTTTTGCGGTCACGGCCTCCATCCCGGCCAGCCCGACAGTGCCTAGCTGTTCCATGTGTCCGAGCGCGACGAACAGCACGTCAGCCGCCTCCTCCGCCATCGCTGGCTCGTCGAATTCGGCAGCCGTACGTTCGATTTCGTCCTTCAACTCGCGAATCTCTTCATCCAGCATCGGCGTGCGCCTGACCAAGACCTCAAGCGGGGTGCCGGACTCCAGCGCCCAACGCTCGTGGAAGTCGAAGACCTCGCCTGCGAGTCTCGCCGCCGTTGCGACAAATAGCTCCCGATCTGTCTGGCATGCGTGGTCTGGATTTGATGACCGCGGGTCGGTGCCCGGGGAATCTGCCATGTGGCCTCCAGAGGCTTTCTTGAACTGGGATCTCGGTTTCAGGCTCTCGCGTTCCGATCGCCGACAGGCTCGCGAGAATACCGCCAAATAACTCAGAATTACTTGGAATCACAGGAGATTATTCGGGGCTGGCTGTGAATATCGGAACGCGCGGAAAACCGCCTCCCGGCCGGGCTGGCGAGGAGGCCGGGGGCGGAGATGTCACATGGGCGCAGGTTCTCAGCACCGGACACACGCCGTTCAGGTCCCTGAAAAGACAGGTTGCAACGGGGCGGACTCGCTCTTAAGCGGCGATATATTCTTCGTTCTCACGCAGGCTGATGCGCACAGGGAAGGGGCCGCATTCACTTTCAAGGGTGACCACAATCTGGGGGCAACCGAGCGTTGTGAACTTGCTTCCCTTTGGCTGAATCAGCGTCGGAGGCGTGAGGTCTGTCGAGAAACCTGTTCCGGCGAGGCCGATGGCGGCGTTACCGGTAATCATGTTGGCAAGCTCACCCAGCGCGGAAAGTGCCATTTGGTCCAGTCCGGCCGGTGGCTTTCCAAGCATGATCGTAAGGATGGACCGTGCGACCGAACGCTTGAACCCGTAGAAAACGTTTCCTTCAAGACGACCTGTCACACCGATGAACGCAGTAATGTCCTCGCTGGTGATCGTATCCTCGGCCACCTGCGCACCAGCAAACTTGAGCTCCTGCCCGAGTTCAACTTCAAACACATGCTGGGCTGTGGTGAGAAAAGGATTTACGAACTCCTGTCGCATCTGTTGGGACTCTCCTAAAGCGCTGTGAATTGGTAAGTTCTGTGGGCCTGAACTGAAGTCTTGCAGACAGCTCGGGGGCGGGCAGCGTGAGACGCACCCAAACCCGGCATGTGAGGTTTCGCAACATCACAGATAGGCGCGGCTAGAGATGACACCTGGAATACGCCGCACGGCATAGGCCAAATCCCGAATCAGCGCCCTCCTGATGCTTGAGACGAGTGGTTCTGGCTAGTCGGCGATTATCAACGGGATGCGAACCTCGTCCGGAGACAGCCCCGAATGGTGGGACACGAGACGTGACATATCTGGGCCATCGGAATTAGCCGCTGACCATGCGAAAACGGCTGCGCTCATGCAGATGGCGATGTAGTCACCCATCCGATCACGTGTTCGCGTGGGGATGACTCCCGGACCGAGCAGTTCAAGGCTCTCGATCTCGTCCTGAGTGAGGAGGACCACATCGTCAGGCATCCGTTCGGCATATGCGTCAGCAAATCGGCCGATAGCGTCCTCGCGCACGTGGTAGTAGTTGACTCGCGCATCGCCGGATGGGGTGTATCGGAGCATGCGCCCGAGTTCGTCGTCTTCCCGGATGAATATCGGATCTGGTGGAAAAGCGTCAAGGTGGCCGTGATCGGCGGTGATGACAAGCTTCGTCGTGTCAGGCATGTCACGGGCGAGGCGCTCCAGGCCACTGTCGACTTCGGCGAGCGCGGCGCGTGTGGATTCGCTCCCGACGCCGCTGGTGTGCGCCGCTGAATCGACCTGTGGGAGATACAGGTACGTATAGGTGGGGCCAGAAGCGTCCGACAGTCTCGTCAACGTCGCATCTACCCCTTCGGCTATCGAGCCGTAGCCCCTGCGGATGGCCTTTCCAAGCGAGTATCCGGAATAAACGCTACGGGTTAGATGGACCGGAAGAATCCCGACGGCGCTTTTGTCGAATGAGGAGATCCGCGACGGAAGCGGGAATACCGTCTCCGCGCTGATGCCGTGCTCCGAGAGTGGCGCGCCGGTAACCCGGTTGATAAACGGCAGGACCGTCGCCGGGCCCGGTATCTCCGTGAAGTGCGTCCACCAGCCGATCACGGCGTGTTCCGACGGCCAGGCTCCGGTGGCAAGACTCGTAAGCGCGGCGGACGTGGTTGATGGGAACACGGACCGTAGTTCATGCGTGAGGTTTCGACGGAGGAAAGAATCCTCAGGAAGCGTCTCTAGCAGAGTCATGCCGAGCCCGTCGGCGACGACAAACACGATGTGTTCCGATGCCCCAATTGACTTCGCGATCATGTCTTCTGAGCCGGTTCCGGCTGAAATATGTCCGTCGCCAGAGAGCCGCGCTATCGCACGGGACAGGTCCACAGAATTCGGGATTTCAACCGAAGGGCGCAACAAGGTCCCGGTCTCAAAATTGGCGTGAAGTCGATCCACGTCGTTTGTGGGCATGGGACGGGATTCTATAGTGGCTGCCGAAGTTATTGCTATCAACAGAGTCCAGGGAATCAATCGGACCGTGATCAAACGCGTTGACACCTTGCCGCCCATCCGATTGAGACGCACAATTCCGGGTACGAAATTTCGCTGAATGCATCCAGAATCAATGGGACCACAAATGACCATCGCCGACATCGATGAAATACGCCGCCAAGTAGTCGCTACCGTCCGTGAGTTCGTCCAGAAGGACGTTATACCGCAGGCTGCGGAACACGACGAGAACGACACGTACCCCACCGAGCTCGTAGATCAGATGGCCGAGATGGGGCTGTTCGGTATCACGGTCCCCGAGGAGTACGGGGGCATGGGACTGGACTACACCACGTACGCGATGGTGTTCGAAGAACTCTGCAAGGGCTGGATGTCGATAACCGCGCCGATCGGCACACATTCCATCCTCACCGCAGCGATCGTGAGTCACGGTACTGAAGAGCAGAAGCGGGAGTGGTTGCCAAAACTGGCTTCCGGCGAAAAACGCGGCGGGCTGGCGCTTACCGAGCCGGGCGGTGGCAGCGATGTCGCCAGCTTGCAGACGACGGCCGTCAGGGACGGCGAAGAATACGTCATCAACGGCAACAAACTGTTCATCACGAACGGCCGGACCGGCGATGTTTACCTGCTCCTTGCAAAGACCGACACAGACATCGACCCGCAGCATCGCGGTATCAGCGCATTCATCGCCGAGAAGGGTCCGGGTTTCACCGCGGGCCGGGACCTGAACAAGCTCGGTTACCGGGGTGTGGACACCTCCGAGCTGATTTTCCAGGACTATCGGGTATCGGCAGATCTTCTGGTCGGTGGCGAGGAGGGCAAGGGCTTCTACCATGTGATGGAGGCGCTCGAGACCGGCCGTATCAACATCGCAGCGCGAGCGGTGGGCGTAGCGACGGGAGCGTTTGAGCTCGCCATCAAGTACGCACAGGAACGGGAGACGTTCGGCAAGAAGATCGCCGAGCGCCAGACGATCCAGAACATGCTGGCGGACATGGCGACCAAGATCCACGCCGCAAGACTCATGACATACGATGCGGCAGCCAAAAAGGACAGTGGCGCACGTATCGATCTGGAAGCCGGGATGGCCAAGCTGTACGCATCCGAGATGTGTGCCGAGGTGACGATGGACGCGATGCGCATCCACGGCGGTTATGGGTACATCAAGGATCTGCCATTGGAGCGGTTCTACCGTGATGCTCCACTGATGATCATTGGCGAGGGCACGTCGGAGATTCAGCGTCTGGTAATCGCCCGAAACCTCCTCAAGCAATATGCGATCTAACCGCGCAGCGGTGTTTACTTTGGGCTGTTTTGGAGTGACGTTCATATTGGCTTATGCAGGCTGTGACGGGGAATTTTGCCCGAATGACCCCTTATTTGCTTGAGGATAGCTCTGGATGATTGACGGGCCAGATGAAAAAGAGGTTTCCAGGAATCTGGGCGAAAAGCCGGATTCCCTTGACCCGCGGTCCGCATTACAGGGCCTGCCGGTGCTGAACACGTCCCCGAATGCCGGCGGTCCGGTGCTCGGCGGGCCGGGCACACGTAAGCGTTTGTTTGAGGAACTGGGGGGACGCGAGAGCATCGAGAAGGTTGTGGATCGCTTTTACGACCTGATCGACGAAGACCCGGAGCTACGGCCGATCTTCCCGGTCAGCATGGAGCAGGGACGCGCACGCCAGAAATTATTTCTTGAGGAATGGCTGGGCGGGGAACCGCGCTACACGACGGATATCGGGCCGTGGCAACTACGTCGACGCCACGCTCCGTTCCGGGTAACGGAAAACGGCGCGGCCCGGTGGATCGGCCATATGGAAGTCGCGTTGCTCGATTGCGGCGCATCGAAAGAGCTTGCGGCCGAGATAGTGTCATTCCTGCGGCCGGTCGCCTTTCGTATGGTGAACTCGCCCGAGACTGGTTCCGGATAGGTGTACGCGCACGATATTGAGGCATAAGGTCCGTGACTGTTGTGTCTTACACGTGGCGGGCGTGTGTTTCGCCTGTCGGGTGATTGTTGGGATGTAACGGCATAGTCGGGGAGGTGGGCGTCTCCACGGCCTCGTGCCCGCTCCCGTGGGCTCCGTGCCCCGCTGGGTGGCTGGCAGGCATGAACTTAGCGATCAGTAGACCACCGACGAGGACGACCGATATTCCGAAGGCGTCCCGCGGCGCGGTAAGCTGCGCTCCGATCACTGTGTCCTGGGATCTGGACATGATCCTCTTACGACGGCATGACCAAGGAGCGCGCTTATGGACCAGGGTTACTCAGGAGCGGGTTTTGCCGTTCCGCAGGTGTTCCCGGACGGAAAAGTTGATCTGGCAGTCATACGTGATGTTTCCTTGCGTGCGGAACAGTTGGGTTACGACAGCCTGTGGACGCAGGAACGGATTATCGGATCGAGCGTGAGTTTGGAGCCGCTGGCGCTTCTCTCTTACCTGGCCGCAGTGACCGAAAAAGTCCGGCTCGGCGTGAGTGTCCTCGTCCTGCCACTCCGCAGCCCGCCGCAACTGGCGAAGACTCTCGCGACGTTGGACGTGTTGTCTGAAGGTCGCTTGATCGTCGGCGTCGGTCTCGGTGGTAGCGACAAGGACGCACCCGCGTACGGGTTTGAGTCAGGGCGCCGCGTACGACGGTTTAATGAGGCTCTCGAACTTATGGACGCGTTCTGGAAGAACGAGACCCTGGAGTTTGAGGGTGAGTTGTACAACCTTTCGAACGGTTCAATGGCGCCGAAGCCGGTTCAGAAGCCACGGCCGCCGGTGTGGTTTGGCGCACGGGCCGAGGCGGCGATCAAGCGTGCCGCGAAATACGGCGATGGCTGGATGGGACCGGGCTCTTCCAGCGCAGACGATTTCAGGGAGAGTGTCGCCATGCTGCGCGATGCGCTGGACGCTGAGGGCCGCGATCCGGCGAGCTACCCGGTCTCAAAGCGGGTGTACGTAGCTATCGACGACGACGACGATCGCGCCGAGCGACGTCTTACCGACTGGTTCGGACATCATTACGGGAACGCGGAGATGGCGTCACGGGTTTCTATCTGGGGTCCGGCAGATCATTGCTACGAGCAGATCGATGCCATCATCGACGCCGGCGCAGAGCATTTATTGCTTAACCCGGTGTTCGACTACGATGAGCATCTCGACGCGCTAAATCGCTACACCCGGCCTTGAATCGTTCATCCAACACGTTGGCTGGATGACCCAACGGATCGGCCCCGGACGGGGCCTGAGTACCGATCAGGGAGCAACAATGAAATACCGACCCTATGGCAACACCGGACTTGAAATATCGGAGATCGTTTTCGGCGCTGGCGCCGTTGGAGGCATCCTCATCGATGCCGACGATGAGACGCGGCGAAAGGCCATCAGGACGGCGCTCGATGCCGGGATCAACTGGATCGATACAGCCGCCTCTTACGGACAGGGACGGTCAGAGACGGCGCTCGGATGGCTGTTGAAGGAGATCCCTCAGGATGATCAGCCTTATCTGTCCACCAAGTTCAGCATCGACCCCGAACAGGGCGACATCCCGGGGCAGGTTGAGCGCTCCATGCACGAGAGCCTTGAGCGTCTTCAGCGGGATAGCGTGGACGTTTTCCAGCTGCACAACCGTGTTTCCGAGGAACGCGGTTGGTTCCCCGGCTCGGTCGCTACAGACGACGTAATAGGCAAAGATGGGGTAGCAGACGGCGTACAGAGGCTTGTCGATCGGGGCCTGACGCGGTTCGCCGGCTTCACCTGCACAGGCGAAAGTTCCGCCCTGCACAAGGTCATCGAGAGCGAGCGCTTTAACTCGGCGCAGGTCTACTACAACCTGCTGAACCCCAGTTCAGGGCGCGCCGTGCCGGCCGGATGGTCGGCGTACGATTTCGGCAACGTGATCGATAAGTGCGCCGCCCACGGAGTCGCCGTGATGAACATCCGCGTGCTGGCGGCTGGCGTCATCGCGACCGACATACGGCACGGTCGTGAATCTCCGGTAGCTCCGGGAGGGGATGTACCCGCGGACGAGGCGCGCACGAAGTTGATAGTGGAGGCCCTCGGGGACAGCCAGGGTACACGGGCGCAGCTGGCCGTGCGCTACGGTCTATCTAATCCAAACGTGTCAGGCGTCCTCGTGGGTATGGCGGAGCTCGATCATCTGGACCAGGCGCTGGGCGCTCAAGAGATGGGTCCGTTATCCGAAGACGTATTGGATGCGATCCACGCCCTTGTGGCGACCGACTTCGGACGGCTCGGCTAGTCCGATATTCCCGGAGACGCGAAAAGGGGGCGGCCAGCGCATTAAGCGCTTGCCGCCCCCTTTAATCGAATCAGATGCGGACGCCCGTTAAGAGGCTTTGCCGATCTTGAATAGCGTCGTGCTGCATGTGCCGCACTTGCCCTTCGTCGCCGGGCGACCATTCTTCATGGTTACCTGTTCGGCTTCGTTCATCTCTCGCATAGTTCGACACTTCATGCAGTAGGCGTCCATGGGGTTCCTCCAAATTTGACTCTTGTTCGGCGGCCGTCCACCGAAGCTACCTAGCTTTAAGGTAACACCACATTCCCAAAGCTGAATAGCTTTGCTCAGGGAACACCCGGGGAAAGGGCCTAAAAGGGGCCATTTTTGGACCTATTCGGGGGCTATAGCCCCCGGTTTTTACGATTGGAGAGGGGGTGAATCGATGACGACCACAATAATGGCTCGCGATTTACGTTTATCCCAATCGTACGAGACGGGGGTACACGCTGGGGGAATTTTTACGATTGCGCCCATCGTAGAGCGGTAAAAACCGATTAGATCCGGAATGCAGCCGCCTCAGGCAGGCGTCTGAGAAGCCCATAATCTCGCACACGAGAACTTGCGTAGAGCCGTAAGGCAGGAGAGGGGTCACATATGGCGGTAGTCAAATTAGGTACTGCAGCGCTTGATTACGAAATTGAAGGGCAGGGTCCGACTGCCGAACCGCGTGGCGGCGCTTTTCATGGCTTCTACTCCGGGCAACTTGAGCACACCCGAGATCGATCAGGCTCGTGAGACAAATCGGGAGAGATTGGAGGGGTTGAGACAGGCATGGGAAGAGCGGTCTGCCGGGAGCTTCAACCCGGCTCTCGGAGAGCGGTGCTCCGTCGAGCAACCTGCGATGCATTACCTCTACTCCGCTATCCAGGGCTTGAACCAGCCGAGGACAACGAGACCCCGGATCGATATCACTCCCGAAGATATGGCCGGTTACAGGACACCGACGATGTACATAACGGGTGAGGAAGACGATGTTCTGCCATCGTCGATGATAACGGCGGCGGCGGCAGTGACGCCCGGAGCCCATCTGAAGCTGGTGCCAGAAACAGGACACTCGATTTATTTCGAACGGCCAGACGTGTTTAATAATCTGTTATCCGAGTTCTTGCGGAAGAAGTACCCAGCCTGATCCACTTTCCCGTGCTGGAACAGAATTTCATGTTGAAGGAATCGGGCAAGGACGCCCAGCGCAGCCTGTGGATAACACCCGGGAATTTGATCGGAACCTGCTGACTTACCGACATATTAATGTGGGGAGGTCCATCATTTCGTCGCCTCAACCGTGTGTGAAAATCATCGGTGGGGTGAGAGGAAGAGCGAGATATGGATGACGAATCGTGCCTGATTTTGTAGATCAGACGCCAAAGATCGGTGATCAGTATTTGAACGGTTACGCACATGTAGCCAACCAATTGCGTGAGCAAGTAAGTTGCCGCTCCTTGTCGGTGCTCATCAGCGACTGGGGCGACGAACCAGCTCGCGTGGCGTACCGCGCGTCCCAAGATACCCCGCCCGCGGGACCCAGTTGGACGGCGAGTGAGCTGAACTCGTTCGTAACAACCCGGGCTGCCTCTTCCTCCTCCTCCTCGACCGTAATAGAGAGCGCCAACGCACTCTGGTGTATCGCTCCGATAGGTGATCTCTACCCGGCTATCGCGTATTTGTTGATCGAGCGGACTCCCGGGATCCCGTTCAGCGAAACTGAACTCACATCCTTGCGATCCGCCGCTTGCTCGATGACGTCTTCCATCGCAGAGGACGAGATGAGCAGCGCACGCGCGTCGGTCTTGCTGGAGCGCAAGATCACGCTCGGCATGTCTGATGGTGTGGCAGAGTCACGCGGCTGGCGGGAGTCAGTGCATCAAGAGTTACAGCGGACGTTCGACGCGTTGTCGAAACAAAAGCTGGAACTTGAAGAGGCGTACAGGTGGAGCACGGCCGCCCGCGACGAGATCCAATCGGCTTTCGACGATCTGACGATAGCGAACGGTGCCAAGACCCGCTTTTTAGCGACCGTATCGCATGAACTGAAGACGCCTCTCACAAGCATCTCCGCTTTCACCGATATCTTGAAGAAAAATCGATCTGACAACCTGAGCGATCGCGAACTGAAGCAACTCAACGTGATCCGCAGGAACGTCCACCGTCTCAATCTGTTGATTAATGTTCTGTTAGATCTGACGAGAATCGACGCCGGCACGCTGACCCTTGAACCGAGTGATTTCCGGATATCGGATCTACTGCGTGACATGGCCACCATGTTTGAGCCGATCCTGAGCAAGAGAAACCAGAGGCTCGCTGTCCGTGACTCTTCGGCAGGCCTGTGGATTACCGGGGATAGGAACCGCCTGGAGCAGATGATCACCAATCTGGTGACCAACGCCTCAAAATTCTCTCCAGAAGGCACCGTCATCTCGATGAAAGCGGATATTAATGAAGAAAACTTGGAATTGACGATCTCCGACAAAGGCGTCGGAATTCCCGCCGAATCCCAGGCTCAGATTTTCGAGGCGTTCTACCGTGTGGACAACGAGGAGACCCGTTCAGTCCCGGGTACGGGAGTCGGCCTGTATATTACTGCCTCGATCGTTAATCTTCACCGGGGTGAGATATCTGTCGAAAGCCGCCCCGGGAAGGGTACGACTATCACAACGACTCTTCCCGGATTGATCGACGGCCTATCGAACGCATTTTTGATGCGTGAGGCGACGCGGCTTGAGGAGATCGAGGATCGACGATCCAGGCTAGAAATCGAGCGTCGGAAGGCCGCTTGAAGGCTCTATCCCCAGGATCCCGGTTTCAAGTCCGGCGCCGGACCTTGGGATCGTAGACACCCGTCTTTCGTCTCGACCTTCCTTTCAGGAAGCCCATCACAAGCGCAAAGCCTATCGCCGCAGTCAGTAGAGTGATTTTCTTCATGATCGTCACTCCGTTGTTGTTGCCGTCCCGCCCGAAGAGGGCGTTGCATCCCCGCTAGATCGCCTGAACCCTCCGGATCAGTTCGACCAACCGGGCCTCTTCTTCCGGCGCCTCTGAAGGTGCATCAAAGGATACCCGTGTGGCGTAATCCATGCGTTTTGCCAGTACATCCGGCAGGTCATCGTAAGTGGATGTGACCGCGAACTCACGCACAACGTCCATCGGCACGGACTCGATCATGCGGTCCCATTCACCGCGTAACGACATGTCGTGGAGCATTAGCCCAAGTTCTCCGAGGCCGTGGGTGTCGAAGACATTGAGGTAGGTGCGCGTAGAACCGTAAAAGGAGATTGGCTGGCGTAGCGCCAGAAGTTTCTGCTCGATCTCTTCCTCGTTCTCGCCCAGCGCCATCATTCCTCCGCCGGACACCTCTATGTCGGAGAGATCACGGCCGGCCTGCTCGGCGCCGCGTGCAAGCTCGGGCAGTGTGACCTCACGGACGTACTTCTCCGTCGTGAAACTGTGGAGGAACAGTCCATCTGCGACACGTCCGGCGACACGGGTCATGGCCGGACCGACGGCGGAGATAAAAATCTTTGGCGGCGGGACGTCTATCGGCCCCATGTTGAAGGCGGGTGGGCATAGCGTGAAGTTATAGAAGCGTCCCTCAAATTCCGGTTTAGCGCCGGTCTGGAACGTGTCCCACACCGCCCGCATCATGCGGATGTACTCCTCCATGCGGGTGGCCGGAGCCTCCCACGTTCCTGAACTGAAGCGACGCTCGTTGTGGCCCTTGACCTGAGTTCCGAGTCCGATCATCACCCGGCCACCGGTCAGTTTTTGCAACTCCCAGGCCATCTGCGCCATTACGAACGGGCTGCGCGGGAAGGCGATGATAATTGAGGTGCCGATCTCCGCCCGCGTGCTGACGTGCGCTGCGAGCGTCCACCGAGTTGTCGCCTCGTACTTCGTCTCTGAAGTAGTAATAGCGTCGTAGCCGAGACGCTCAGCGCGCTCGACTTCGGAAGGAACGTCCGATAGTAGACCGGCGCCGAATCGACCTGAGACTTTCAATTAATATCTCCCTCGGTTTTCGCTGGGTATGGCTGCACCGTCAGTATCCAGGTTCTGCACAATTACCGTGGCTGACACGCTGCAGTGGTAAGGAACCGGATGATTGTCGATGACTGGGCGTGTTCCCCCGTTGGGGATCGGCAGATTCTAACCGGCAGCGACCTTTCAGGGACCTTTAAACGTCCGGGCGGTTACACTCTCCGCATAACCCGTAACGGGGCCGAGTCCGGCGCAGTAAGCCGGACGCCAGAATACGCCACGATTACTCGGGCGTGGACGGGGAGATTAATGACGGTTCGTGCATATCAACTTGTAGACACTGCACCCGGCAGCGACGTATCGGCGCTCATCGATGCATTGAGAGCTATCGACGGAACGAAAACGGTCGACGCGGTCACGGGCCCGCATGACATCATCTGCACGGTTCAGGTCGATGAGCTGGCCAATCTGGCCGGCTACCAGACCGAGGTCCACAACGTGCCGGGCGTGACGCGCACTATGACCTGCGTCGTTCTACACGGCTAACCCTGGTCAGGGGATGATCGATTGAAGATCAACGAATACACCGAAAATGCGCTTGAAAGCGTCCACATTTTTATGGCTCTGGCGTTTGCCGACTTAACCCCGGCACAACTTTGGTACCGCCCGGCTGTTGAGGCAAACTCGATCGCGTGGGTTGGCTGGCATCTGACCCGAGGACTGGACCGCCGTGTGTCAGATATGGACCGTGGCGAGCAAACCTGGATAGAAGGCCGCTGGTACGAAAAGTACGGACTTTCCGCGAATCCGAAGGACTACGGCATCGGCCACACGTCGGATCAGGTTGATGCGGTTCGGCCGTCAGGATCAGACGTAATCCTTGGCTACTACGATGCCGTGTACCAGCGGACTTTGAAGTTCCTGTCGACTCCTGAGGCGGACAACCATGATCGTGTGCTTGATGATTCCGGCAACACGCTTGCCGAAGAGATGGTCGGCATGGCGACCGGAAATCTGCAACATATAGGGCAGGTCGGCTACATCCGAGGGCTGATCGAAGGCCGACGCTGGTATCCCCGATAGGGGGCGCTTAAGCGCCGTTCAACTCAGGCGCCCAGGTTTACAGACGCTAGGATTTCGCCCAGCTCTAACATCTCTGACTCGCTGAGCCGCCAGTCTGCTGCGCTCGCGTTGTGCATTACTTGTTCCGCCGTCTTCGCTCCCGTGATGCAGGACGACATGGACGGATGCGCCAGAGTCCACGCGATCGCCAGTTGCACCAGGTCACGCCCATGATCAGCGGCCCAGGTTTGAAGTGCTGGAACGATCTCCCATGCGCGATCGGCACGTCCCTCCCGAAAAACGAAATGGTCACTTCGTTCGTCGTCGTCCGGGAACTGGTGGCCTGGCTTGTATTTGCCGGTGAGGATCCCTTTGGCGAGCGGGGAGTGCGCCATCACGCCGATGCCAAGCTCAAGGCATGCGGGCAACACTTCGTCTTCGGCGCCCCTGAACAGCATGTTGTAACGAGGCTGGGAACTGTTGATCGGCCCGTGTGATGCGGCCTCACGGTGTTGGTCGCCCGAGAAGTTGGAGACGCCGATGTACCTGATCTTCCCCTGCTCCTGGAGCTTCAGCAGCTCACCCATCGTGTCTTGGATAGGCCACTGTGGCTTTGGCGAATGGAGCTGATACAGGTCTACGTAATCGGTGCCTAGCGAGGTCAGGCTGTTCTCGATCGCCTGCGAAATGTGTTCAGGCGAGTGGTCTCCCGACAACTTGGTAGCGAGGAACGCTTCGTGCCGCCGCCCGTGCAGCGCCTTACCGAGAACGGATTCGCTTGTCCGATATCCCTCTGCTGTATCGATAAAGGTCATCCCAACGTCAAGCGCCGCGTGGATGGCACCAATCGCCTGATCGTCCGGTATCACGCCCATGCCACCTCCTAGAGGCCAGGCCCCGAGGCACACGACGGAGACTTGAGGGCCATCAGTTCCGAGTGGTCGGGTGTCCATTCACGCCTCCAGTGCCGGTTGTTCGTATCGGAGAGGCTAGCGCAGATCGGGCGCCAGAAGGCGGGACAGTTCCGGGGCGAAGAGCCTGCGCTGAGCTTGACTCAGGAATCTCCAGGCCTGTTCTTGGCCACGTCCTTAAATCGCGAACCGCAGCCACGTACAACGGTCGTAGGGGTCGATTGGTATCGACCCGATTGCGGATCGTCATTCGCCCCTATGGTGTTTTTTTGAACAAGACCGTGATTGTGCGATAAAGCGGAGCAAGCCCCGCCCCTACAGCGGCTCGCTTGCACTCACCTAACGTTTGATGAACACGATCTCGGTCACGCTGTCGGCCTCAGAAGTCCGTTCTGGGTCGAAGACGTACCCTTCCGGATGCGAAAATCCGGCGAGCAAATCAAGGGTAGAGTCCGCCGAGCCTGCGGCGTCTCCGTTGGACACCAGGTGACGGATCAGCGCTCCTTTAAGCAACTTGGACCAGTGGTTTATGGTTCGCAGTTCGCCGGCAGGACTCCGCTCAAGAAACTTGACCGTGAATCGAGTCTTGTAGGGGACCCTTGAAGAATCCCATGCGGCGCTGTGTTCGATCGGCAGCAGATCCCAGATCACGCTGCCCTCGGCCGACTCCGCCATGGATTTTGTGATCACGCGTTTCCAGATGGCGGAACAGGTCTTGCCGCGAAGTAGCTTTCCGCCCATCTTCAACTTGTACGCGGGGATCATGTCGAAGGGGCGGACCATACCGAATAGGCCCGAAATGATGATCACCGAGTTTCCAAACACTTCCCGGGCGTCGCCATCAAGTGATTGATGATCGATTGCGTCGTACATCACTCCTGTGTAGCGCTCGATAGCCGGGAGTGTCGGCGCGGTGTCCAGTTCGGCGTTTTCTGCCATAGCTTTTTCAAGCGCCGGTCCTTTAACACCTAGAAGAGCTCGTGACGATCTGGGTCGCTCGCTCAACTTCACGATGGCCTTAGTGAACCGGGCACGCGTCGGGTTGAGCTCCTCGAACGACAGTGATTCAAGATCAAGGGGCGCGCCATCACCTCCGGAGGCCTTGCCTTCTGAGGGCGGGAGGAGGATCAATGGTGAGGAGGCTATCGCCGAGATTCCGTTCGCTTGCGGGTTGTGAGCCAAGTCTGACCTGCCCCGAACCGTTGCGCCAGTCCGGGGTGGAATATGAGATGTCAGGGCATATTGACGATTCGATCCCTACGCTGTTTCCGGCGTTCTTCCCGTTGCGTGACACCAAAAGAACGATGCGAACGCTCCCGGCGCTGCCGCCCAGTCCGTCCACGCCTGGCGCATGCGCCGTAACTCGGCCGCGCTCGCCCATCCCTGCTCTCGGGCGGTCGCAGCAAGCTCCGGGTCGTTCAGGATCGAGCGCATGTAATTGGCGCCCTCGGCGGTTCCTGCGTCCGTCCCGTGTGACTCGACTGTGGCGTCACCGATTACATCAAGAAATCCGGCCGATAGTAAAAGCTCACGAAGGTGTCGCCCGACGTTCGGATGTCCGCCCCGGTGCCGTTGCCAGCGGTTCCTTAACTCGATCGAGTCCCGCAGCCCCTCAATATCCGGATGCAAAAGGGCGACGCCCCAGTCGGGACTGCGAACGCCGATGACCCCGCCGGGCTTAAGAACTCGAAGCAACTCGTTAATACCAACGCCGGGGTCTGATAGGTGCTCGATCAAGCCGTTCGCGAACACCGCGTCAAAATGATCGTCCTCAAACGGTAGATTCGTCACATCGGCGACCTGATACGAGATGTTATCGACCCCGGCTTCACGAATATCCCGGGACGCTGTTTCGATCCTCGCCGAATCCAGGTCGATGCCGGTAACTTCACCCGGCGCTGCGTGCATGGCCAGGCCGTAGGTAATCGACCCGGGACCGCAGCCCGCGTCCAGGAGGGTCATTCCCGGTTTAAGGAACGGCAGAAAAAACGCGGCCTCTCGATCGGCATCACGTAGCCGGAAGCGCTTGGTTTCCTCGTCATGCCCGGCGGTCTTGTCGGAGCCCCCAGAGCTACCAGAACTCCCTGAACTCCCAGAAGTCACGGCATGCCTCCTGACAAGTCCAACTCAAAGCCCCATTCAGGGCTGCTGTCGGGATCGTCCAGCACCCGGTCACCGATCACCGTGAATCCCATCTTTTTGTACATCTCGTGAGCGTCGTTGAACCGCTTGTCGGACCATGCGATCGCCTTTGGATGGCCTGTAGCCCTCGCCCACTCCAGGAAATGCTCCGTCATGAGCCGACCGTACCCGCGCCCCCGATGATCCCTGTGCAGATATAAGCGCTCGATCTCTGCCTCGGCCCCGCGATCCAGTGCGCAGACGGTGCCGATGACCCGGCCGTCCAGCACCAGCACCGAGAAAAATCCGCCGGTGTCGATGTAAGTCTCCTGAACGGTATACAGGTCACGGTGATAGTCGTCCGGGTCCCACGTCAGCCGGTACTCGTCATACACCGCCTTGATCACGGCGGCGATCCCGGGCTGCCACCGGTCTTTGTACGGGAGTAGTTGGGGTGTGCTCAATTGGGCGATCTCATGACGCGTGGAGTGTAGGGCGTCCGGGCGTGGTGTGGTCGATGACGGTCCGTCGATTTTGCGCCCATAGAGAGCGGAATAGCAGGCACTCTCTCGCCGATAGAGAGGGGGCGCAAACGGGCGTGAAACTGCTGCGGCAGTGCACTGGCCGGGAGTATTGTGTCCTGTGCGTTCAACCGCCTGCTTTGCCCTCACATCCACGGGGAAGCGATGGCGGTTCCTTTTTTTCAGTTACAAGTACGGCGATATGGCGATTTCAGGGGAGGACCGGGAACCGGCGGCAGACGCCGAAATCCAGAACGACGAAACTGATGTGACCGCGCCCGAACCGCGCGCTGGATCGACCGTGGTAACGGTGCTGCGCATCGTCGATTTCCGTTACCTGTTTGTCGCGAACATGATGATGTTCATGGCGTTCCAGATGCGGAACATCGTGCAATCCTGGCTTGCCCTCGAACTGACCGACTCCCAGGCGTGGGTCGGGGTGATCAACGGCTCACCCGCGATCGCCATCATCGCCCTCGGGCTGATCGGTGGCGTCGCCTCCGACAGGTGGCCCAAGCGAGACATCCTGTTGTGGGTGCGCATCGGCCTCGGGCTCGTCAACTTCATCGTCGGTTACCTCGTGATGATCGACGCGATATCAATCTGGCACCTGCTATTCCTGTCGCTCGTGCAGGGCGGGGCGATAGCGTTCGGCATGCCGGCCAGCCAGACCATCGTCCAGGACATCGTCGGCAGGAATCGACTTCTCACCGCCGTGTCCCTCAACCAGTCCCTAGCCACTATCGGCGGGATCGCAGGGCCGGCTCTTGGCGGCGCACTGCTGGGGATTATGGGCGTGGCGCCCGTCTATTTCGTGATATCGGCCATTTACATTCCGGCGATTTACGCCACGTGGCGTATCAAAACGCGGACAAGGGTCGAGAGGACAGGGAATACCTCAGCGATCTCCGATATCAAAGAGGCGCTCGCGTACGTTTGGTCGTCGCCGCCGTTGCGAATCCTTGTGGTGCTGAACACTCTTGGGCTCGTGGCCGGGTTCATCTTCCCGATCATCCCCGTGTACGCGAGGGACGTTCTGGATGTCGGGAAGTCTGGGTTCGGGATACTGATGGCGGCCTTTGGACTGGGCGCGCTAATCGGCGGTCTCGGGTTGGCGTTCATCGGAAACGTCGAACACAAGGGCTGGCTGTTGATGCTGGCGGTCGTCATCGGCGACCCAACATCGATACTTTTCGGATTCTCCCGGGACTTCTACTTCTCGACTGCCTTGCTGTTTCTATTCGGGATCGGCGCGGCGTTCTACATCACGACGGTCAGCACCCTGTTCCAAGTCTACGCGCCTGATCATCTCAGGGGCAAGATCATGGCGGTGTACGCGCTGACCCTGCAATTGTTCCCACTGGGTTGGATGCTAGGCGGGTTCATGGCGGAAACCCTCGGAGCCGAGATGGCGCTCGTCCTTGGGAACGGTTTCTCGATCATTGTGACGGTGGTTATGTTCGCCAGGTCCAGGACGTTCCGGGAGCTGACGTAAGGAAGGGGCAACTCTAGACCTCGGCGCCCTTGTATCGCGCAATCTCAACATACCCATCGTCCTCGTCTGACCACGCGAACAGCGCTGAATCGACCACTCGCCCCCCGTCGATCCCCATCACAAGCTGCTGCACGGGGTAGGCGGGTCCGCCACCCCATTCAGGCGGGCTCGTTGCTACGGCGCGGTCCGTCTCAGACAGGTATGCGCGGCCGTTCGGATGCGAGTGATAGATCACGAGCGGGGGCGTTTCGCCATCAAGGTCCCGGTTGAGCGCCATCAGGTCTTCGCCCTCGATCACGTACGCCGTCTCGGCCGGCCGATCTGCGACCGTAGGGTGATTGCCGGAGTCCTGCTGATTTGCGCATGTGCGTACCGTCGTAACCGGACCTTCTGGCGGCCCCGCCAGCCAGCCGCAGCATTCGGCGGGATAGGCGGATCGTGCCTCGGCGTACGCCAGCAGCAGGATGTCGCGGTCGATATGGATCGGCTCAGGGTTACTCATCCGAACACCGCTCCGCCATCGAGATAGACCGTCTCTCCCGTCATGTAGTCGGCAGCGTCCGAGAGCATGAAGTGCGTCAGCAGTCCAACCTCTCGCAACCGGCCCGGGCGGCGCAATGGGATCTTCCCGGAAGCCGCTCGTTCTGCGGCCCTTTCCACGGCCTCTGGCGAAGTGACAGGGTCTGGGAACACGCCGGGAGCTATGGCGTTCACGTTGACGCCGTACGGCGCCCACTCAAGCGCCAGCGCCTGGGTCAAGCGCGTCAGTCCGGCTTTGGCGGCGGCGTATGCGACGGAGTTAGCGCCGCCGCGTGCCGCTGCGTATCCGGCGATGTTGACGACGCGTCCAGAACGCTGCTTGAGGAAATGGTCACCCGCGGCACGACACCCTACGAATGCCTCCGTCAGATTCACATCAAGGATGAAGCGCCACTCCTCGTCGCTCAAAGGCCCGATATCAGAATCGCTATCAGGAAGTGGAACGATCGGCTTCGAGATCGCGTCACCTACGCAGTTCACCAGTCCGTCCAACCGACCAAATCGGGACAACGCCTGTTCTACGACCCCGGCCATGTCTTCGCCGGAGGTCGCATCGGCGACCATGAACTCGATCGGGTGTCCGGCGTCTGCCAGTTCGGCCGCTACTTGAGACATGTATGTCTCCGTTAGCGCGGTCGCGAGCACCTTCACGCCAGACTCAGCCAGCACTCGAGCGATGCCCTTGCCGATACCGCGCCCGGCGCCTGCGACGATAACGGCACGACCTGTGAGGTCGAACTCACGAGGTGTCTGATTGGAGTATTCAGTCATGGTGGGTTGGTCCTCGGGACTATGCCGATAACGACCTATGGGAGAGTTTGACCACGCAAATTAAATGTTCGAGTAGACGGACCTTCTCCCACTGGGAGAAGGAAACGTCCCTCTCTCCCAGCCTGAGAGGCCGAGTGCACCAAGGGTGAGGGAGAAGTCTTGTCTGCCTACAGTCCCGCGGCGGGCCTGAACTTTTCGAGTCGCTCGATGTGTGCGTCAGCGCCCGTTAGGCCCTGGCCCATCGTGTTGATATCGATGTAGTCGGCTTTAATGCCGCTCCATGATTTCACGTCGTCCGACCACGAATCCTCGCTCGCGAGATCGGCCGTGACGCGCCCGTCGATCCCGATATCAGAGCCATCCCGCCCCGCTTCTGTGGCGTATGCGTACAGCTTGTCCAGTTCCTTCAGGCCGGCCTCATCGGGCTGCCACATCGGCATCCAACCGTCTGCTATTCGGGCGATCCGTTTGACCACGATGTCGGCGCCGCCACCCAGCCAGATCGGTATCGGCTGCTGGATCGGCAACGGGTTGATCCCGGCGTCCGGGACCGTGTGCCATTTGCCCTCAAAGTTGACGCTGTCTTTGGTCCAGAGCGCCCGCATCAGAGCGATCTGCTCTTCCGACCGCGCACCGCGGTCAGTGAACTCTGCCCCGAGAGACTCGTATTCGACTTCGTTCCAGCCGATGCCTATACCCATGCGGAATCGACCATCGGACAGTACGTCCAATGCCGCCGCCTGTTTGGCAACGAGAACGGTCTGGCGCTGCGGAAGGATCACGATCCCCGTCGCGAACTCCAGCTTCTCCGTCATGCCCGCCATAAACGAGAACAGTACGAACGGCTCATGAAACGCTGTTTCAAGCGAGTACGGGCCTTTCCAGTCCGGCCGGTTGGCCAGGTTTGCACCGATTACGTGGTCGTAGGCGAGGACGTGTGTGTATCCCATCTGCTCCACGGCCTGGGTGTATGCGCGAACGCCGCCGGCGTCCGGTCCGATTTCGGTCTGAGGAAAAACGACGCCGATCTTCATTTTTACGAACGCTCCGTTGCAATTAGAGGTCGACTTCCGATGCGCCGACACCCGAGAGGGCAAATGTAACAGGGGAATCGGTTGAGGGGCGCGGGCGATCACCAACGGAACTGGTTATCGGAGGGTCAAATACACGGAGAAATGCAGAATTCGCACATTATTCGCACATCGTTACGCGGCATATTGGGGTAGGATTTTGCCCGCACAAATGACTGAAACGTGGGGAGAGTTGAGTGACGAGAAGATCTGATGTGGACGAGAGTGTGGACGTGCTGGTGATTTCGGGCTCGATGGGGGCTGGTAAGGCCACCGTCCTGGGGCAGGCCCATGATCTGTTGATTGAGGCCGGCGTGGAGCACGGGGCGATCGACCTCGACTGCCTTACCCAGATGTATCCGCCTCAACTGAATCACGGCAATGAACTGATGTTTCAGAGTCTCGCCGCCGTCTGGCCGATCTATCGGAAGCGCGGGCACGTCGATTGCTGCTTGCGCGCGTCGTAGAACACGACTGCGAGCGTGCCGAATACCGGTCAGCTGTGCCCGGGGCAGAAGTGACGGTGTGCCGATTGACTGCGCCCGTTGGTCTTATGCAGACGCGGCTCCACATGCGTGAAGTTGGGACAAACCACGATTCCGCGCTGGCACGATCCGCCGAGTTGGACGGGATCCTGAGCGACACGTCCGTCGAGGATTTCACCGTCTCAAACGATGGGCTGCTATCTGTGAGCGATGTCGCCCGAGAGTTGCTGACGAAGGCAAACTGGCTGTGATGTCCGCCCGTCTGGATTAGGATGGCGCCGCGCTGTGCGAGCGCGCCAGGAGTTTCAGGTGTATCCGGATGGGAGAGCAAGTTTGAAAATCAAGAACTGGAGCCATGTCGGCATCGTGGTCGATGACCTCGAAATGATGACCGATTTCTACGTCAATACTATTGGACTAGAGCGGTTGCACGAGATCGACGCCAGGCCCCAGCCCGATGGCGATCACACAGGCGTGCCAAACGTTCACCGTACGCTGCGCTTTGTCGGCATCCCGGGCGATCACGAGATCGAGCTCATCTACTTCATAGACCCACCGGCCACCGACGGACACGTGGATGTCCACAAGTTTGGCTCCACGCACATCTGCTGGGACGTTGAGGACCTTGCCTCGGTCTACGAAGAGCTAAAAGACAAAGTGAAGTTCGTGACCGAGCCCAAGTGGCGAACTCGGCCTGACGGCACCACGGTTGGCCTCATCTACGGGCAGGATCCGGAAGGCAACTGGTTGGAGTTCACGCAGCGTCCGTAACGGTGATGTTCGCTAGAGTCACAGTTTCGTCTAGGATTGTGGCGCACGGCCTTCGGGCCTTCTTTGAGCGCCCAGATAGTCAGAAAAATAGAGGAGACCCTCGATGGTCATGAATTTCGACCACACCGGAATTGTGGTCCAGGATCTAGAAAAGATCACCGATTTTTACGTGAAGGTCCTCGGCCTTAAGGTCGAGCATGAGGTCGACGCCGTCGCCCCGCCGGAAGGCGACCACACCGGATTCCCGGGCGCTCGCCGTACCCTGAGGTTCGTCGGGATCGAGAACAATCACCGCATCGAGCTGGTGAAATATCACAACCCGCCGGGTGAAGAAGGCTACCTACGCAAGAACCAGTTCGGTGCGATGCACATCTGTTTTCATGTGGAGGACCTGCAGACGATCTTCGATGACCTGACTGCGAAGGGAATCAAGTTCGTCACAGACCCGATTTTCCGGGAGACGCCGGAAGGGACCCGGGGGATCATCTATCTCCAGGACCCCGAGGGTAACTGGCTCGAGTTTATCCAGCCGCCGAAGTAGGCGACCGTAGATACTACTGGCAACCGAATAACGGGCCGCTTCGTAACCCTTACAAGGGGAGTACGGACGGTCCGTTATTTTTATGGAGCCGTAGGCCCGCTTATCCGTTCATCGAATTCGCTGCGTCGCCCACTTCGTTTATGACACATCGTTACTTCTCATCTCCCAACTTGCGGACGGTTTTTCTGGTTACAGTCGGGCTGGCCGTGACGCTTGTCGCAGCGTGCGGTAGTGGAATCGACGAAGTCACCCCGATCCCGACCCGGACCGCCGCGCCTACCGCGACTGCGCTCTCAATCTCACCTGAAGAGGCAAAGGTGCGGCTGCAATTACGGAGCCTGTTCACTCGCCAGGAGGGCGTAGAGATCACGGCGATTAGGCAGGCCGCTGATACCGGGAATCCGGGCTTCATCGCACCTATCGTGGATCTCGCCGGAGCAGGGTTTGCCGACGAGGAGCGGGCGGCGATAGCTGATGCGCTGACCCGGCTTACGGGGCAGGAGTTCGACCCCACAAGCTTCAATCTCCACGAAGACGCCTACAGGTGGCTCGGTCAGCATCCAGAGATCGAGGCGGTTCCCGGATACGCTGCGTGGAAGGGCGACCTGTACAGCGTGATTGATCGCCGATTCATCGACTTCTTTTACGAAGGCGTCCCGGCCAGTGTTCCGATATCCGGTGCAGTGTGGGGCGGAGTAGGCGTAGACGGCATTCCGCCGCTAGATAACCCCAGGTTCACGTCGCCCGGCGGAGCGACATACCTGGAGTTTGACGAGCCTGTTTTTGGCGTCAGCATCAACGGAGATGCCCGCGCATATCCGCTGCGCATCCTTGCGTGGCATGAGTTGTCGAACGACGTGGTGGGCGGCAAACCTGTCGCCCTCGTCTACTGAACTCTCTGTGGAACGGGCGTCCTGTACGATGCCGAGCTTGACGGAGAGGTCCAGCGGATTGGCACGTCCGGGTTCCTGTATCAGAGCAACAAGCTCATGTACGACTCCGGCACACGAACGCTCTGGCACTCCCTAACGGGAGAACCGGTAATCGGCGAACTGGCATTTAGCGATCTACGGTTCAAGCAGCTGCCGTTGACCCTGACGACCTGGGGAGATTGGCTGGAGAAGAACCCGGAGACTAAGGTCCTGGACATTGATACGGGGTTCGACCGGCAGTACCGCAACTTGAACAAACGCGGCTCGGCGTATTACGACTACTTCAACTCGCCGGACTGGATGTTCCCGACGTTCCAGACAAACGAGGCTCTGAACCTGAAGGATCGGGTTCTGGCGCTTAACTACGGCGATTCTCCGAAGGCGTACTCGCTTGAGGCACTCCAGGAGACGCCGGTGGTGAACGACACGCTCGGCGGGCAGGAGCTGGTGATCACCTTCAACCCTCTCGCCGAGGCGGCTCGACCTTTTGAACGGGGTGGCCACAACTTCTCGCCGACGCAGGACCCGGATGTCGTGCTTGATGAGGACGGGTTCGAGTGGCGCGTCGAAGAAACGGGACTCGTGAAGTCTGACGAAACCGAAACGCTTGCCCGACTACCGGGACAGGTGTCGTACTGGTTCGGCTGGGTCGCGTTTCACCCGGATACCGAGCTGTTTGGTGAAGTGGCAACACCGTAGGGGCGTATGGCAATACATTCGTTTGTCCTTCAGACAACACTGATCACTGCGAAGCACCCACCCTGAGGCTCTCGAAGGGCCGGGTTGCGCAACACCGCGCTTAGCCACTGCCGCTTTTCAAGCGACAACCCCCTCACCTCAATCCTCTCCCGAGCGGGAGAGGGGCAACTAAATCAACCGTGAGGGAGAGCTTTCAAGGTCGTCCGATTCCCCTCCTGGGAGTTCCCCTTACTCGCCTAGAAACGACTTGATGGCGGTCATCGTGTCGTCGTGGTTGTCCTCGAAAACGTTGTGGCCGGCATTGGCGATCCTTACTGATTGCGCGTCAGCCATCTCCGTTGTGAGTCGTTTTTCGGCTTCATCGGTGACGAGTTGGCTGTTGCCGCCGAGGATGAAGAGGGTCCGGGCCTTCACCGACAGGTAACGCTTCCACATCTCGTCCTCGGAAGGTCGTACCGTTAGTCGTCGCCCGGTTCGGATACGCGGATCCTCCCGCCACACCACTCGCCCATCTCGCTCAACAAGCCGCGCATCCAATCGCCGTTCTACCGCATCGTCCGAGATGTTCGGCAAGGCCTGAGCCTGCCAGGCGCGCGCTGCGGCGATGCTCGGGAAGTCCTGAGATAACGACGCCAATTGGCGCTCGAACTCGACCGACGATCCGGCCCGCATCACAGGTCCGGCGTCGATAACGACAAGCGACTCCACCCGCTCGGGGTGTTTAGCCGCCAGCGCCGTCGCCACTCCGCCGCCCATGGAATGCCCGATGACGGTTGTCTTCTCAAGGCTCCACGCCTCGTACAGCCCGAGCAAGTCGGCGACGTATGCCTCAGTTGAGTAATCGCCCTCGGGAGACCACTCGGTCTGGGAGCGCCCACGGAAGTCGACCGACCTCACATGGTGCGTCTCGGCAAGCGCCACCGCAATGTCGTGCCATACAGCGCCGGTGCTCCAGACGCCGTGCAGGAGGATCACCGGCGGATTGTCGGTTGAACCGTACTCAAGGTACGAGTACTCAAGCCCGTTGGTCGTGACCGTCTTGCGGTGTGAATCGACTTCGGTGATCGATAGGGCGGCGAATGCCATTTACGGTCCTTTGTTTGTGGTGGGATCTGATTGCCTCCTCCCTAGGAGGTTGGAGGTGGGTCGCGTCTTAGCGGGACGATTAACCACCCCCTGACCCCTTCCTACATTAGGAGGGGGCAATATCTAATAGCACGACCTTCCCGCTATCCCGCCGGCGGCGCAACAACCACGTCATCGTAGTCGTGGCGTTTGGTGATCAGGTTGCTGTGGAGGAACACATCTAGCGCGGTCTCGTAGCTGCTTCGAGAAATCTCTACCGCCGGGTTCCAGCAGCCGAGGCCCTGGTAGAAGCGGATAGTGTCCGCCAGCACCGACTGGTCGATTCCCGGGAAGAAGTCAGCCTCTTTGTCTGCGATCTCCTCGGCGGAAGCGTCGTTCACCCACTGGCGGGATTTCCTGTACGCCCGGATGAACGCGTTGGCGAGGTCGGATGCAACGAACTCCCGCGTTCCCTGGATGCTTGAGAAAGCGACCGGACCGACGGCCTCGCCGACCGACGCGACCACATGACCGACGCCGTCAGCTTCAAGTTGCTGCGGGGCTGGCCCCTGCTGATGGACGTACTGGCCCGTGCCGTACCTGAAAGCTGCATCAATCTCGGCCGTCGAGCCTGCGTCGATCGCGTTGAGGGATCCGTAGTCGACCCCCATTTTGTGGACCCCGTACTTGAACATGGCGAGCGGCTGTCCGCCGTGGTCCGCGAGGACATCGGCGCCGGACAGCTTGTCCCATGTGAAATTTGGGTCTGGTTCACGCGCCGCAACAAAGAAACCGTCACGTTCGTTGATCTGTGCGAAATGAACTATCGGAGGTGTCTCGCCTTTTTCCAGATAGGCCCAGCTAGCTGAGACTGCTCCCTGGCAGATCTCAAGCTCACCGGCAGCCAGCATCTCAGGAGACGACTTGCCCGGCGGAACCTCGCCCCCGTAGTGCGGGTCCAAACCTTCGTCAGCCAGAAATCCTCCGGCGATAGTTGCCAGCACGGGGGAGTAAAAAGCCGAGTGACGGTTGAGCATGATCCGAAACTGAGTCATCAAAGCTCCTCTTTGGTTCCCGAATGAATTCTGTGGACGGCTCGACCACCGGTACGTCAAGAGTCGTATGGATGGCGAAAGTTCGCACAGGTTAGCGAACTGAAGAGACATCCGCTATCGGCAGTGCGAGATTCTCTACGGCAGGAAATTCCTAAGCGCGGTCGCCGCCGGGAGTTACGCGCTCGCCAGACTCCGGCGGTAGTACTCCAGGCTCACGGCAGCTTCGGCGTCGGTGAAGCCCTCATACGGCGGCAGAAGCCGGCGTGGGAACGACTGATCGGTCAGCCACACGAGCAGCTTGTCGTATGCGCCGTCTATCATCGTCCGATTGACATGGCCGAAGATGCCTTCCCGGTGCCGATTGAACTGTTCTGCGATCTTCAGGGTCCGGGCGATGTCGCCGCTGGACCCGGCAGCGAAGTACTCACGGGTGAGTTCCGGGTAGACGCAGTGCATGCTGCACAGCAGTGAGCATTCACCAAATTGAGATCCGTACGCGTAGGCCGCCTGCAACATGAAGTGCTGCATTTCCGGTGCCTTTTGCATCCAGCTCCTGATTAGAGACATGTCGCTGGTGTTCTGTTTGGCGGCGACCAGGTTAGGCACTTCATCCAGGATCATCCGGTAGTCGTCGCCATCGAGAATTCGCTTTGCCCGCACCAGGTTGTAGTGCAAGAACTCTGAGTCCGGGTACGCGCCGCACACCATATTGAAGAACGTCATCATCTCGGCGTCTGTGGCCGCGCCCCAGGAGGGTAGCGAGATCTGGAACGACCTCACGCCGAGATCATGAGCGTAGCCGATGCGGTCGATCACCTCTTCGGTGGCGAGGGAGATCACGCCGACCTGCGTGTCGACGCCGGTCCCGCGCATGGCGTCCACGAATACGTCCACGACTCGCTTGAAGCGGTCGTCGGTCATCGCGTAGCCCTCACCCGCGGTGCCCATGACGTAAAGCTGATGCGCGCCCATCGTGGAGAGTCGACCCAACAGGGTTCGGAAAGACACCTCGTCCAGGGTCAGATCCTCACTCCACGGGATGTCCACTGCGCCGAGCATGCCCTGTTTGGTGCGCATTGTGACGCCGTGTTTGTTGGTGGAGAGCGTCTGGGTCATGTCAGGTTCCAATCATGTTGGTGAAGAGCGCGTTAGCCGGGATCATTGGCGAGGGATTGGATGATGCAAAACTCGTTGCCTTCGGGGTCCTGGAGCACTGTCCACTCGTGTGTAGACCCTTTCACTTCGCTATGAAATGTGGCTCCCAGGGCGATGACCCTGCTCACTTCGGCCGCACGGTCTTCGGTTTCCAGATCGAGGTGAATCCGGTCCTTGACCGTCTTGCTCTCCGGCACCCGCAGGAACAGTAGTGCCGGACCTCCCGGGATTTCGCTTTCCACGCGTGCGAGATCTGGGTCGGAGTCGATGACTTCCCGTCCGGTTACCGCAGACCAAAAGATTGCAAGACTCTGCGGTTCTGCTGCGTCAAACGTGACGGCCCTGAGCCGAATATTCATGGGATAGCCTTCAGTCTTTCTTTGGCCACATCACCAGTTCGACACGGACATCTCCCGGCACCGCCATGAAGGCGACTATCGGGTAACCCTCCGATGTCTGGTCGATCGGACCTTCCTTTAGCTCTGCGCCCATGCCGGTCAGGCGTTCGATCTCTGCATCCAAGTCTTCAACCAGTATGCCGAAGTGTTCAAGGCCCCAGTGGACGTCGGCGCTCGCCGGAGCCAACTCCTCGCCGGGACGTGCACCGGAGACGGTGAAGGGCAGGCCCTTTGAGTCACGCATGCGGATGAAGCGATCCCCCTGTCCACGCACGACGGCCTCCATGATTTCGAATCCGAACGCCTCCTGAAACCAGGCGGCGCTGGCGTCAGGGTCCTGTGACTTCACATGTACGTGGTCAATCGGGTAGGTCATGGGTGGCGTATCTCCTTGTGGCGGCATTATGGCGCATGGACGAGCGAATCGGTTCGCCGTAGGGGCGGGGCTTGCTCCGCCCGACGCTGCTCCTCGGGAACGCCTGATCTATTCGCCCACCCTGTACGTGGACTGCACAAGTCCGGAATCAAACGATGCCGTCTCAACGTGCTTCAGCTTAATATCGGAACTCAGCACCCCGAACAACGGAATGCCCTCGCCGATCAAGATCGGTATGCGTGAGATCGTGATTTCGTCGATGAGACCGTCTTGGAGAAAACGTTGGATCGTCCTGCCGCCGTCCACCCAGGCGTGCTTGAAGCCTTGAGACGACAATCCAGCGAGCAGCCCGGACGGCTCATCATCGACGATTTCTACTTCAGCCCGGAGCGCTTCCGGCACGTCATCGGCCGTGAGCGTGCTGCTCGGGACGATGACGTGCTTGCCGGTGTAGGGCCACTCGCCAAAGCCGAGAACCTGCTCATAAGTGGCGCGCCCGAGGACCATAGAATCGATGCTCGACGTGAAGGCTTTGAAGCCATAGTCATCGCTGCCGGAGTCGTGCTCCAGCCAGTCCAACGATCCGTCTGCGCGCGCGATGAAGCCATCAAGAGTCGTCGCTATGTAGACCGAGGTTTTGGGACGCATTGGGTGAGTGTAATGGGCCGAGTATCGCCGCAGACCACCCACTGTTACCAACCGTCATTCCCGAGAAGTCGGGAATCCAGATACGGTCTTAGTGGCTGAAGATGCCTAACTGCAAATATGGCGTTCCTGGATCCCCACCTGCGTGGGAATGACGGTGGCATCCGCCCCGTATTGTGAAATACCCACCCGGTATTGCGAACCACCCACCCTGAGGCTCTCGAAGGGTCCGTCGCGCACAAACTCGCCACTCCAGCCCGTTCAGTGATTCACCACCACGCGAATCGCCCCGGACGTGCGCTTGTCGTCCGCCGCCGCAAACGCATCAGCGATCTGTGACTGCGGGAAGCGGTGAGTGATGATCGGCCCGGCGTCCAGTCGGTCAGACGCCAGTAGATCGAGGGCTGTCTGGTACTCGGAGATGCCGTTCCAGCTTGAGTAGCTGTTGGACCATGTGAGCACCAGCTCTTTGGCCATGCCGTGGGCCTGCGAGTCGATCGTTTGTGGCTGCGTGAACAGTCCGACTACGCTCACTGCGCCGCCTCGCCTTGCCATCTCCATGCACTGAGCGACCAGTTGCGACTCGCCGCCGACGGTCTCGAATACGACCTCTGCGCCCTCGCCATCGGTGCGATCCAACACACCCTGCACCGGGTCCTCATCGGCGTTCACGATGTACTCGTCGGCCGCCCCGGATTCGACCGCGGTCTGCAACGGTTCTGGTCGGGTTCCGATCATGATGACGTGGCCTGCGCCGGACGCTTTCGCAATCTGTCCCAGCGTGAGGGCGATCGCCCCGGCGCCAACGATGACAACGGTCCCGTCCACCGGCACGGGTGTCCGATTTACGGCGTGGACGCCACATGCGTAGCAGTCGAGGATCGCAGCTTCGTCAAACGAAACATGGTCGGGCAGGGGGAAGCAGTTGCTGGCAAGCGTCACGTCGTGACTGGAGAAGCCGTGGCTTCCGTGCTTGGCGCCATGAACGATGCCGCGCTCCGGGCAGATGTGATAGTCGCCTCGAAGACATTCTCGGCAACGACCGCAGCCCACAAGATGCTCGGCCTCGATGCCGACTCGGTCACCGACGGCGAGATTATCGACACCCGAACCGATGGCCTCAACAACGCCCGCCAGTTCGTGGCCCTGCTCCCACGGCACGTCGTTTGTGGACGGGCGATTGCCGCGATAGTTGTGCAGGTCAGAGCCACACACACCGGCCGACTTGATGCCGATTAAGACCTCGTCTCGACCGGGTTCAGGCGTATACCTATCCTCGACCCGGATATCTTTCTCGCCGTAGAAAAGTGCGGCTTTCATGTTGTCTCCGATGTCCTAACTAAGTTCCGCCGCCTTCATCTTTTCGATCATGGCGAAGTCGATCTCGGCGCCTATGCCAACCTTGTCCGACGCGTGGGCCATGCCGTTTGAGTCCACCTCGATGTCTTCCGAGATGCCGTACTTCTGCGCCACGTCCGGGAGCAGGACCTCAAGGAACTCGCAGTTCTTCATCGCCATGATCACGTGGAGCTGTGCGATGTTGTTGAGCGAGTTGCCGCCGTGGTGCATCTCAAAGTTCAGGTGGAACGCCTCCGCCATGTGCGCCGCCTTGATGAGCGGCGTGATGCCGCCCTTCACCTGGATGTCGCCGCGCAGATAGTCGGTCGCACCGTACTGGAGCCACGGCGCAAATGCCGTGAAACCTCCGCCGGGGGCGTACTCGGTCGCCATCAGAGGTATGTCCAGATTCTTCCGCAACTTTACGTAACCGCCGAGGTCGTCCTCCGGAAGTGGGTCTTCGTACCAGTAGTAGTCCAGCTCCTCGATCGCCTTGCCGACACGCAGCGCCCACGGGTAGTCGTACGACCACATCGAGTCCAACATCAGGGTGAAGTCCGGACCAGCGACCTCCCGGACTGCTGCGCAGACCTCGATATCGTAAGCCGGTATCCGCGGCGGGTGGATCTTGTACGCCGTCCAACCACGCTGCATGTAGTGCGCGACCTCTTCCGTGAACAGCTCCAGCTTGTCCATCGGCGCCGATGATGCATATGCGGGAACGCTGGTGCGGTACGAACCGAGCATTTTGTGCAACGGCATACCGGCGGCCTTGGCCCCGATGTCCCAGAGAGCGCAGTCGATGGCGCCAATCGCACGGAAGCTCACCTGCCGGTTGCGCGCCCATAACTCCTGCCAAAGTCGCTCCCGATCCAGCGGGTTCTGGCCCATGACGAGCGGCTTCAGATAGCGAATAAGGCCGGGCGCATCATCCTCTGCGGTGGCCATGGACGACCCCAGGAAGGCATGGCCCTGGAGACCCTCGTCCGTGGAGATAGTCACCAGCCCGAGCTGGCTAGTGGCCGAGTCGCCCGGCCTCCGTGGCGGGATGCCTTCCCAGTTGAAAAGCTTAATTGTGAGGTCTGTGATCTTCATGTGATTGCCTGTCAGATGGCCCTCTCCCTGGGAGGGAAAGGGTTTGGGTGTGGGTCGTGTACGGGAATATCGGCGAAGGGCGGCGCAAGCCCCGCCCCTACACGGTGGCTAAGACAGCACCGCCGTCTTCATGCGCTCTATCAGCTCAAAGTCGATCTTTGCGCCGAGGCCGGGTTCGTTGAATGCGTACACCAGGCCGTTCTCATCCGGGTCGATGTCCTCGATCAGGCCGTACTTCTGCGCGCCAGATGGCAACAGCACCTCGAAGTACTCGCAGTTCTTGATCGCCATGATCACGTGTATGTTGGCGACGTTATTGAGCGAATTGCCGCCGTGGTGGACCTCGAAGTTGAGGTGGAAGCCCTCGGCGAGGTGCGCCGTCTTGTAGATGGCCGTGATCCCGCCCTTAACCGCAACGTCGCCGCGCAGGTAGTCGGTAGCCTGCGCGACCAGCCACGGAGCGTATGCCGTGAATCCGCCCGGCGAGTACTCGGTCGCCATGATCGGGATGTCCATGTGCTCCCGCAGCTTGATGTAGTTGTACATGTCGTCGTCGGCCAGCGGGTCCTCGTACCAGTAGAAGCCCAGCCGCTCTGCTGCCTTACCGACCGCCAGCGCCTCGTAGTAGTTGTAGGCCCATGTGGAGTCCAGCATGATCCGGTAGTCGTCGCCGACCGCTGCCCGGACGGCTTCGCACACCGCGATGTCGCCCTTGGCGCTTATCGTCGGCGGGTGGATCTTGTACGCCGCCCAGCCGTCTGCCTTGTACTGCGCAGCCTGCTCGCCGTACGCCTCAGGCGAGTCGAGAACGGCGGAGCTTGCGTATGCGGGGACGCTCTGGCGGTACGAGCCGAGCAGCTGGTGGATGGGCAGCCCGGCGATCTTACCGGCGATGTCCCAGAGCGCGATGTCGACCGCGCCGATAACCCGAGGAGTGGTGTTGCGGTAGCGCTTTTGAAGATCCTGGTAGAGACGCTCACGGTCCAGCGGGTCCTGTCCCATCACGACCGGCTTCAGGTAGTCGATCAACGTCTGGCCATCAAGGTTTGCGCCCCGACTCGCTGATCCCAGGAACGCGTGGCCTTCTACCCCTTCGTCGGTGGTGATCGTGACCAGCCCCATCTGGGAGGTGCCGCTGAACTCCTGGCTTAGCTGCCCGTACTTGGTGGCCGGAATGTCGTTCCAGGCGAACAGGGTGAGTGTGACATCAGTGATCTTCATGTGTGGTTCCTATTGCGCTGGGTGGTGTGAGGGAGTTGTCGTGCAATCGTGGGGTGATGGAGTGCCGGTGAAGGGCGGGTAGTCAGCCGACCCTACGGTGTTGTGCTCGTATCTATCGCCCCCACGCGGTACTTGCTGGCTGGTCTATGACTATCGGTCCGCTGCCCTGTAGGTACTTTTTGAGCACATCGTCGTGGACCTCTATGCCCAGTCCGGGTGATGTCGGTACGGCGATGTGGCTGTCGACCTGGTCGAAGATCGGGTCGGTGAGATTTTCACGGATTGGGTGTGGGGTGCGGTCGAACTCCATCACGGTCTGGTTTACGTAGGGCTCGGGCGTGAAAGAGGGCGGGTTGGATGGCAGGCATGCCGCGACGTGCAGTGTGGCGGCGAGACTGATGCCGCTGCCCCAGAAGTGCGGGTTGAACTGGACACCGTAGGCGTTCGCCATGTGTCCGACCTTGAACATCTCAGAGATTCCGCCGACGTTCACAATGTCCGGCTGAACGATGTCAAAGACATGTTTCGAAAACAGCTCCGAAAACTCGTAGCGCGTCTTGCGACTTTCGCCCCCGGAGGTCGGCATCGGGACGTTGTTTCGGACCTGGATATTAGCGTCGAGGTCGTACGAACCGCAGGGCTCCTCGAACCACGAGATATCGGCGTCTGCGACACGTCGTCCGAAGTCGATCGCCGTCTTGACGTCATAGCCCTCGTTGGCGTCGAACATCAAATGGATGTCTTCACCGATCACGTCCCGGACGTGATAAACACGGTTCACGTCGTCCAGAAACTCCTTGCCTCCGACCTTCATCTTTACGCCCGTAAACCCGGCATCGACGTAGCCACGTGCCTCTTCAGCCATGCGGTTCGGATAGTCGTTCTCAAGGTAGTACAGCCCGGTCGCGTAGACCGGTATTCGGTCGCGTGAGCCGCCGCCGAGCATCTCAGAAACCGGCCGTCCAGCGACCTTGCCGGCGATGTCCCAGAGCGCCATGTCGAACGCGCTGAGGGCGTTCATGCCCGGCCCCGCGAAGTTGTGGCCCTGGTAGATCTCGGCGTAGATCTTCTGCCACGCACGTTCGGGAAGCGTGGCGTCTTCGCCGATCAACAGCGGCGCCAGCGATCGCATAGATTCGGCCCCGCCGCTTTCACCCCAACCGTAGGTCCCATCGTCGGCGATTATCTTGACCGCCGTGGTCGCCCGGGCCGATGTCCATCTCTGTGACCAGCCAAACGGCTCGTCGAGCTCGGCCACAAGTGGGTAAATTTCTATGCGTTCGATCTTCAAAGTTGCGAGCCGATCCTTCTGTTAGCGACCTGTACGTATTGACGGTGAGGCGTCAGTGTACGCAGGGCACGCGGGCGCGCAAGTGGGTTGCTCTAAACGTGGTGGAGGATTAGGGGGTAGGTCCGGCGCTATCACTGTCATCCTGAACTTGATTCAGGATCCGCTTTTACTGCGTACAGAAAATCTCGGGCCTCGAACCCGCGCATACGATCGGCCTGCATTAAAAAACAACGTCGCTGCGCTAGCGTCAGATCCTGAAACAAGTTCAGGATGACAGATCAGTAGCGGTGTTCACTAATGAACGCTATGGACGTTGGTTTGTGCCCCCTCTCCCCTTGCGGGAGAGGGCCGGGGTGAGGGGTAGGCGAATGTCAATCCGCCCTGGCGTTCATTGAAGACGACAGCCGTTAATCCAGCACCGTCCGCGCTCCGTATGACACCTCATCCAGCCGGCCCCGCTCGTCGTCCGTGATTGACCATCCAACAGCGCCGATGTTGTCTTCCATGTGCTCGGCCGTGTCGCCTCCGGTGATTGCGACACTCACCTCGGGATGTGAGAGCACCCAGTTGGTCGCCGTCTGCGCAACGGTCTTGTCGTGGGCGGTAGCGATTTCATGCAGAACATCCAGCACGGCCCGGGTGTCTGAATCCATATGATTATCAAAACGCTCCGCACGGACCGTTGCATAGAGCGAACCGGCGGGCGCTGATTCGCCCGGGACGTATGCGCCCGAGAGCAAGCCGACAGCGAGCGGACTGTAGGCCATGACGCCGAAGCCGTGTGACTGGACGGCCGGGAACATCTCCAGTTCGAGGTCACGGTTGAGCAGGTTGTACGGATTCTGGATGCAGATCAGCGGGTCGAGGCCGTTCGCGTCCTGCGTCCAGAGCGACTTCACGACCTGCCAGGCGCGGTAGTTGGAGACGCCGATATAACGGGTCTTGCCCGCGGTCACGAGGTCGTCCATTGCGCGCAGCGTCTCGTCCAACGGAGTCACATCGTCGAATCCATGAAGGATGTAGACGTCGATGTGGTCCGTGTCCAACCGGCCAAGCGTGCGGTCGATCTCACGCATGATGTGATATCGGGATGCACCGCTGTCGTTTGGTCCTTCACCGATGGGGCTGAACACCTTGGACGAGATGAACAGATCGTCACGGTGCCGTTTCAGGACGCGACCGAGGATCTGCTCAGAACTCCCGGCATTGGCGCGATCGTCGCCAAGCCCATACACGTTCGCGCAGTCAATGAAGTTGATGCCGAGTTCGATGGCGCGCTCAATAGCCCGCTCCGCCTCATCGGCGTCCGACTGTCCCCTGAACCCGAGTCCGAGCGCCAACCGTGAAACCTTGACTCCGGCTTTTCCAAAATTGACGTATTCCATCGGGATAATGAGCACTCCCATGAGGTCGAACGAGTAATCAGGTGGAGAGAGTAACCAGATGAGGCCTCTGAGTCACCTTATTTCAGCACGCGGCGCTGGCCGTACGACACTTCGTCCAGGCGCTCACGCTCATCGTCGGTGATCGACCAGCCGATCGCCCCGATGTTATCGTCCATGTGCTCCGGGGTGTCGCCGCCGGTGATGACGGTACTGACCTCGGGGTGCGACAAAACCCAATTGATGGCGGTCTGGGCCACGGTCCTCTGATGGGTTGCGGCTACTTCATGGAGAACGTCCAGGATCGATCTGGCGCTTGCGTCCATTTCCGTCTCGTACCGGTCCGCGCGAGCGGTTGCGTACAACGATCCGGCGGGCGGCGCCTCACCGGGCATGTATGCGCCGGACAGCAGGCCGACGGCGAGCGGACTGTAGGTCATCAGGCCGAAGCCGTGGGAGCGGATGGCGGGGAGCATCTCCGCCTCCACTTCGCGGTTGAGTAGGTTGTATGGCTCCTGGACGCAGATCAGCGGATCAAGGCCGAGTTTGTCCTGGGTCCACAGCGCCTTCATTACCTGCCAGGCTCGATGGTTGGAGACGCCGATGTAACGAATCTTCCCGGCGGTGACGAGGTCATCCATCGCCCGAAGAGTCTCGTCCACGGGGGTGTTTGGGTCGTAGTTGTGGAGGATGTAGAGATCGATGTGATCCGTGTCCAGCCGCTCTAGCGTGCGGTCGATCTCACGGAGGATGTGATAGCGGGATCCGCCGCTATCGTTCGGCCGCTCGCCTATCGACGCGTACACCGTTGACGAGATAAACAGGTCATCCAGGTGTCGCTTTAGAACGCGCCCCAGCACCTGCTCAGAAGTGCCGAGAGATGTACCGTTGTTGTTCAAGCCGTACGCGTTGGCACAGTCCGGGAAGTTGATGCCGAGCTCGATCGCCTGCTCTACGGTTCGCTCTGCGATGTCCGCGTCTGGCTGCCTGCGGAACCCCAGCCCAAGCGCAAGACGTGACACCTTCACCCCGGCCTTGCCGAAGTTGACGTATTCCATCCCGCCTAAAGGTCCGCCCACTTGAAGTTGGCCTCGTACCCCGGCTTGCCGTAGATGCCGTGATCGCCGAGGTGCACCCGATACAACTCGCCGCCGCGATGTGCGTTGAAGTCGTACCCGGCTGGCTCCAGTCCTCCGGGCGGGTCACCGGTGCCGTTGTAGGCCGTGGTCACGTACAGATCGCCGAAATCCTCGCCACCAAACATTGGGGCCGATGTCTGTGTGGCCGGGAAGCTGATCCGACGTTCTTCTTTGCCGTCGGGGTCGAATCGGATCACGCAGCTTCCGCCCCAGTTTGCCGACCACACATGGTCATCAGCGTCCACCGTCATGCCGTCCGGGATGCCTTCCGAAGAATCCAGTTTCACGAATTCACGCTTGTTGGTTAGGGCGCCCGTCTCCGGGTCGTGGTCATAGGCGAAGATCGTGCGGATCGGCGAATCGGTGTGATAGAAGGTCCGGGCGTCCGACGAGAAGCCCATGCCGTTTGAGATACCGACATCCTCGGCGATCGTCTCCACCCGGCCGTCGGTCTCAAATCGGAACAATGCACCGGGAGCAGCGCCGTCAAAATAGCTGCCGCCGTAAAACTCTCCGCGCGGTCCGGCGAGACAGTCGTTGAACTGGTACGTCTCACCGTGATGCAACCACTGGAAATCGTCGTCCGAGCGCCACAGCATGACGCCCTCCCACGTTCCGAACACCAGCCCGCCCTGCTTGTTGATGGCGATTCCGCCGACGTACTTGCCGTGGTGGATCAGCTCGTTATCGTCCGTCGACGGGTCGTACTTAAAGACCCGTCCTGTGCGGATATCGGTCCAGTACAGGACACCCAGATGCGGGTCCCAGCACGGCCCTTCGCCAACCAGCGCGTTTTCTTCTGCGAGCTTCTCTATGTTGTAGTCAGGCATTCAGGGCTTTCTGCTGGACCGGAATTGGCGAGGTTGCCCTCGAGAGACAGAGGATTTAGCCGGCTAGAAGCTCTCCCTCATCCTCGCCTTCTCCCGCTGGGAGAAGGGATTGTTAGCTCCCTCTCCCAGCGGGAGAGGCCAGATCTCTACAAGGGTGAGGGAGAAGGTTTATCTACCAAAAGCGTCGCTTACTACGCCGTCAGCGTACCCAAAATCCGGTCGATGACCGCCTTGGGGTCGTTGCACCAACGCACCACGATCACGACGTCACTAACGGGGTCGATAAACACCACATTGCCGCCGGCTCCGCGTGCCGCAAAGCTGCGTGATGAGCCGAGGTCGGAGATCTCGCCCTCGTGGTTTAGCCACCACAGGTACCCGTACTCCGGCTTGATGGAACACGGCTCCGTCATGGCGTACAGCCAGGATTCCGAGACGATCTGCTTGTCGTCCCAGCGACCGCGCCGTGAGTAGAGCAGCCCGAATCGGGCGTGGTCATAGGTGTCGATCCACAATCCGCCGCCCCAGTGAGCGCCGCCAGATACCGATTCCACCTGCTCGCCGTTTAGATCGACCATCGAGGTTTCGTAGCCGTGCCATTCCCAGCCATCGGACGCGCCGATCGGGTCCATAACGTTGCGCTTCAAAACGGCAGGGAGAGACTCTTCATATAGGCGCAGCAGCGACAGCGCCGTTCGGTTTACACGAACGTCGTTGTACTCCCAGTACGTGCCCGGCTCCTGGTGAGGAAGTGCGCTGTTGTCGGTCCCGCCGTCCATCGTGGCAGAACCGCCGACTACCCGGCCGCGGTCGACCGTGTCCGGCAGGCCGAACAGCTCACCTTCCCACTCGTTCGTCTGCTGGAGAAGGTGACGCCATGTGATTTTCGAGTTGTGATCGGAATCGAACCCGCCATCGTCGATATAGCCCGAGACACGATCGTCCATGCTGTGGATCAGGTCTTTCTCCACGGCCTGTCCCGCCAGCGTGGCGATGTAGCTCTTTGTGCAGCTGAACGTCACCTCAACGCTGGACGGATCGCCGTACTCTCCGACGATGTAGCCGCCACGGATCACCAGTCCAGCCGGCCCGCTCCGTACCTTGAGAGGCCCGAGGGCGCGGTCGTTAGGATGATTCCCGCCTTTAGGTGCCCGGTCGTGAAGATCTTTAGGCCAGTCGATCTCGGTGGCCTCTGCAAATTTGAGCGCTTCAGCGAGTGCCGCTGGATCGAAACCCTGAGTGTCTGGTGCACGCCGTTCCCACTCACCTTTGGGCGGGGTGTAGCCGACTGCTGGCGTTGAAGATGTACTCATTCAGGCTCTCCTAATTTCGGCGGGTCCGTTAGTTATCTCGGGTGCCCTGGCTGCGGACGGAAACGCCGCTTGCCGGGATTATCGCTGAAGGTGGTCGTGTTTGGTGGATCATCTCGCGTGGATGTTTCGGTTACCCCTCACCCTTCCTCAGAAGGGCAGGTTCACGATCCTCTCCCGCAATTGGAGAGGAGGCACATCAGTTGCGATCGATAATCTCTACTATCGCTCATCGGTCACACGTTCCATTCCGTCATTCCCACGTAGGTGGGAATCCAGAAAACGCCGGACGTTCAATCACAATCGTTTATGACGGGCACCGAAACTGGATTCCCGACTGCTCGGGAATGACGGAGGGTTCAAAAACGCGGCTTACTGTTGACCGCTGAGGATGAACGGTTGAACATCGGTAGCTCTCGTAATATTGTCATCGCTTGCAGAACGTATGGAGTCGCCGTCCGGTGGAGTCGACCGCAACCAAAACGGAACAGTCTGGAAGCAGCGAGTCGCGAACTGATGGGCGGCTGGATTTCTCGGTGATCGCTGAGGGGGATAGCAGCGTCGTCGGACGTCTGTATCAGCAGTCACCACTCAGAGCGTTGTTTCCACGACCTGAGCGGGGCGAACCATTCACTGCAGTGCTCGTCAATTCTTCGGGCGGAATCATCGGCGGGGACCGGCTGGAGGTGACGCTGGAGGCGGCTGAAGGCGCGTCTCTGCTGGTGACCGGTCAGGCGGCCGAGAAGGTTTACCGTTCTACCGGCCGAATTTCCGAAGCCACGACGACGTTGATCGCCGGTCCAGACTCGCTGATCGAGTTCCTGCCGCAGGGAACCATCGTCTATGACGGCGCACGCTTCCGGCGTGTCACGAGCATAAATGCCTCGCCGGGATCTCGCGTAATGGCGGGCGAGGTATTGTCGTTGGGGCGAGTAGAACGTGGCGAACGATTTACGACGGGGCTGTTGCACGACGAGTGGCGGGTTCGCGCCGATGACCGGTTGATCTGGGCGGATGCATTACATCTGTCGGACGTTGACGGGCCAGACAAACACGTAACCGGCATCACGACGGCGTTGAACTCACCAGCAGGATTTGCCGGGTCTCCCGCTTACGCAACCTTTCTTTACGTCGCCCCTGACGCGAAAGACCATCTCAAGTTGGCGCGTCAGTTACTCGGCGATACGCCGGACACCGTGCGAGCGGGTGTAACTTCGTTCGACGGTCTGATCATCGCCCGCTGGCTGGGTGCAGACCCGGCGGATGTCCGCTGCGCGTTCGGGCGATTCTGGGCACAATTCCGGGCTGGCGCGATCGGTGCGGCGGAGCGACTTCCCACGATCTGGAATATTTGAGGAACGAGGTACCGGATTGGATCTGACTCCACGGGAGAAGGACAAGCTGCTCATTTCGATGGCGGCAATGGTGGCGCGCCGACGCCTAGAGCGCGGGGTAAAACTCAACTACCCCGAGGCGGTTGCGCTGATTTCAGATTTCGTCGTTGAGGGAGCACGGGACGGTCGTTCGGTGGTGGACTTGATGTCAGCCGCGGCTTTCGTAGTGAATAGAGATCAGGTGATGGACGGAATAGTCGAGATTATTGGGGACGTGCAGGTGGAGGCGACATTTCCGGATGGCACGAAGCTGGTTACGGTCCACAGGCCGATCCGTAGCGAGGGAGCGTCGCTATGAGCTCGCGCAGCGGACCGTTCACTCCCGGGGAGATCATCACTCCAGAAGGTGACATCACACTAAACGCTGATCGAGAAGCCATTACCTTGAAGGTGGATAACACCGGCGACAGGCCGATACAGATCGGTAGTCATTTTCACTTTGCAGAGGCGAACTCCGGTCTACGGTTTGATAGGGGACAAGCGCGAGGAATGCGTCTCGACATCCCGGCCGGGACGGCGGTGCGATTCGAGCCGGGTCAAACACGCTCCGTGTGGTTGATCCCCTACGCAGGCTTGCGCCGCGTGATTGGCTTTAACGGCGTTGTCATGGGCCCACTTGATGACGCTGAATCAGGGAAGGCCTGAGCGATGCCGTTTGAGATGAGTCGCGGAGCCTACGCCGACATGTTCGGCCCCACCGTGGGCGACAAGGTCAGGCTGGCCGACACGGAACTATTTATAGAGGTGGAAGAGGACCGAACGATCTACGGTGAAGAGGTGACGTTCGGCGGCGGCAAGGTGATCCGTGACGGCATGGGGCAGTCACAGGTGACCCGCGCGGATGGCGCGGTAGACACCGTCATTACGAACGCGCTGATCCTGGACCATTGGGGCATCGTCAAAGCGGACATCGGGCTGAGAGACGGGCGTATTGCGGCGATAGGAAAGGCCGGAAACCCTGACGTGCAACCGGGCGTGAATATCGTGATCGGTCCGGGAACCGAGGCCATCGCGGGCGAGGGCAAGATCATCACCGCTGGCGGGTTGGACGTCCACATCCATTTCATCTCGCCTCAACAAATAGACCATGCCCTTCACTCCGGCATCACGACGCTTATGGGTGGAGGAACCGGTCCTGCCACCGGCACCAACGCAACAACCGCCACGCCGGGTGGATGGCATATCGGGCGAATGCTGCAGGCGGCGGAAGGATTTCCGGTCAACCTGGGATTCTTTGGCAAGGGCAACTCGTCACATCCTGCCGCGCTGGAGGAACAGGTGAGGGCTGGTGCTTGCGGCCTGAAGTTGCACGAAGACTGGGGCACCACACCCGCCGTCATAGACAACAGTCTGGCGGTCGCAGACCGGATGGATGTGCAGATCCTGCTGCACACGGACACGCTGAACGAATCCGGTTTCGTAGAGAACACGCTGGCCGCATTTAAGGGCCGGACCATTCACGCATTCCACACGGAAGGGGCGGGCGGCGGACACGCGCCAGACATCATCCGAGCCTGTGGCGAACCGAACGTCATCCCGTCCTCCACCAACCCCACCATGCCCTTCACGGTGAACACCCTGGAGGAGCATCTGGACATGCTACTGGTGTGCCACCACCTTAATCACGATGTGCCGGAAGATGTGGCGTTCGCAGAGAGCCGTATTAGGCGGGAGACGATGGCGGCTGAGGACGTCCTGCACGATATCGGGGCGTTTTCGATCATCGCCTCCGACAGCCAGGCGATGGGGCGGGTTGGCGAGGTGATCATCAGGACCTGGCAGACCGCCGACAAGATGAAGAAGCAACGGGGCCGATTGCCGGAGGAGTCGGGCGAAAACGACAACTTCCGGGCGAAACGCTACATAGCGAAGTACACGATCAACCCGGCGATAGCGCAGGGCGTCTCCGAGCACGTTGGTTCAGTAGAACCCGGCAAGTTGGCGGACCTGGTGATCTGGTCACCCGCCTTCTTTGGCGTTAAGCCGGACATGGTGATCAAGTTGGGCACGATCACATCGGCACGCATGGGCGATCCAAACTCCTCGATTCCGACCCCACAGCCGTCGCACTACCGTCCCATGTTCGGCGCGTACGGGGCGTCGTTGACGGCGAGCTCGGTGACCTTTGTTTCTGCCGCCGCAATGGAATCGGATCTACCAGGCAAGCTGGGGCTGGCAAAAGAACTGGTTCCGGTGAGCAATACGCGTTCCGGAATTGGCAAGCGTTCCATGATCCACAACGATCTCACGCCGGTGATGGAGGTGGACCCGGAGACGTATGAAGTGCGTGCCGACGGCGAGTTGCTGACCTGTGAACCAGCAACAGAGTTGCCCATGGCGCAGCGGTACTTCTTGTTTTGATGATGAACAGTCAGGTCGTAGGGGCGGCGCTTGCCCTGCACGGACCATGGCGTGCTGGTGGACTGACCGTCTTTGGGCGGTCCCCCCTCACCCCAATTCTCTCCCGCGAAGGGGAGAGGGGGCAAAGTTGCCGGATATTCCAAAGTGCAAACGAGGAGACCGTAGGGGCGGCGCTTGCCCCGCCCGTCAGCGCGTACGGACCTTCCAACAAGCCTTCCCTCTCCCAGCGGGAGAGGGCCAGGGTGAGGGAGAAGTCTCAAGTTCAAATTACGCTCGATATCCAATGAAACGCGCAACAGGAGCAGCCTCCGCCGGCAACTGGCCCTCGGACGACGCGCTCGACACCGTCACTCTGGGTTTCGACGAACGTCATCGCAGACGCGTCCGCCTCACCACGGACGCCGGCGACGACCTGCTGCTCGATCTGCCTGAGACCGTTGCACTTGCTGATGGGGACGGATTACGGCTCGAAGACGGTGGCTGGATCGCCGTGGTCGCTGCTCCTGAAAGTCTTATGGAGGTCGTGTCGGTCTCACCCGAGCACCTCGTCCGACTCGCCTGGCATATCGGCAATCGACACCTTCAGGCGCAGTTGATGGAAGATCGAATTCGCATACGTCCGGACCACGTGATCGCGGAGATGTTGCGCGGGCTTGGAGCGGAAGTTCTGGAAGTGAGCGTGCCGTTCCAACCAGAGGGCGGCGCTTACGACGAAGGCGGGCACTCGCATGGTTGAGCAGCGCGTCAACACCGCCGACCTGCTGCGCCTTCAGGCGTGGCTTTCGCCTGCGTTTCCGATCGGTGGATTTAGCTACTCCCACGGGCTGGAAGAAGCGGTCGCAACCGGCGATGTAAACGATCCCGAGAGCCTGTTCGGATGGATCGAGGCGGCGGTGAGTCACGGCGCAGGTCGGATCGACGGAATGTTGCTGGTAGCTGCGTGGCGTGCGGCGGACGGCAGGGATCACGAAAGGCTGCACGCAGTCGCAGAAATAGGCGCTGCCATGCGCGGAACGGCTGAACTGGCCCTCGAGAGCAACGCACAGGGCGAGGCGTTCCTGGAAACAGCACAAGCAGCATGGCCCAACAAGGACGTGGAAGCTGCGGCAACAGCAATCAAACAATCAAAAATAAACCCGGCATTGCCGGTGCCAGCGGCGGTTGGAATTGTTGCTGCCTGTCATGGCGTGCCGGTTGAATATGTAGTTCCTATGTATCTGCAATCGTTCGCTGCCGGCATCGTCTCGGCGGGAGTGCGATTGATCCCCCTTGGTCAGACTGACGGCCAGCGTGTAGTCGCCCGGATGCAGCCGGTTGTTGTGCAGGCGGGGGAAGCGGCGTTAGCGGCGAAATTTGAGGATATCGGCGGCGCAACGCCGGTAATAGACCTGGCATCAATGGCGCACGAGATGCGCGACGGGAGACTTTTCCGATCATGACATCGGCCCTCAACGAACACCCGAACAGGATCACATCGAATGGCCCGTTGAGGGTTGGAATCGGCGGCCCGGTTGGCTCCGGAAAGACTGCGCTGGTAGAGGCGCTATGTGTTCGGTTCCGAGACGAGTTCGATCTGTTCGTAGTCACCAACGATATCTACACAAAGGAAGACCAGGAGATCCTCACGCGCGCCGGCGCGCTGCCTGCGGAACGCATCGTCGGGGTAGAGACTGGTGGTTGTCCGCACACCGCGATCCGCGAGGACGCCTCGATTAACCTGGCGGCGATTCGTGACATGGTCGTCCGATTCCCGAACGCCGAGCTGGTGCTGATCGAATCGGGTGGAGACAATCTTGCAGCGACCTTCAGCCCGGAGCTGGCCGACATCACGATCTACGTCATCGACGTCTCGGCCGGTGACAAGATTCCGCGCAAGGGCGGCCCCGGAATCACGCGTTCAGACCTGCTGGTTATCAACAAGATCGACCTCGCCCCTTATGTGGGCGCCGATCTGGGCGTGATGGATCGGGACGCACGTAAGCAGCGCGGCGATAAGCCATTCGTGTTCACCAATCTGAAGGACGGAACCGGGGTTGAAGTAGTGACGCAGTTCGTACGACACGCCGGCGGGCTCGGGGCAGGCTAGCCGGCACCTTATCCGGGCGGGGCCTTCTGTATGGCTGTTCAAGACGATTTTGCGGAGAGGGATCGTAACGTCCCTACGGTTATCGGTTGAGGTGCGGAAATCGAACGCGATGGAGTGCTGGCCGGGAGAACTTTCACCTCGGGCTCAGGATGACAGTAGCGCTGCCCTCACAGTTGCATGGGCGTATGGCAATACCCCCTCGGATCGGTACCAATCGACTCCTACGACCATTTTTTTGAACGGTCTGATCTCTCTTCTACACGGTCCCGTCGATCACGACATCCAGCAAGGCTGGTTTGCCTGATGCGAATGCCCGTTTCAGCGCCGGGCCGATCTCTGCGGGGTCGGTTATCCGCTCGCCATGGACGCCCATGCCCCGGGCTATGATCGAGAGATCGAACCGGGTCGGGAAGTCCATAAACAGGTAGTTGCTGCCGGGTTCGGGCTCATTGATGACGTCACGTTTGTAGATGTCCATGTTGGTCTTGAGCACTCGGTATGCGCCGTTGTCGAGCACGACCACCACGGCCGGAATGTCATCGTTGGCTGCCGACCACAAGCCCTGAATGGTCATCATCGCCCCGCCATCACCGAGTATCCCGAGCACCGGCCTGTCCTGGTTAGCGAGCTTGGTCCCGAACGTCGCGCCGAGGCCCCAGCCTATCGATCCGCTCTTCTTGGACACGAGTTCGTCCGGGGCGAGCGACTGCATGTAGTGATTGAAGGAGAGTCGGTGACTTGATGAGTCGTCCACCACGATTGTGCGCGGTGGAAGTGCGGCTGCGATCTCTGCCATAGCCCGGTCGGGCGACATCGGGACGTTGTTCCATTTGGCCTTTGCGGCGGCGGCATACCGTTCCCGAGCCTCGTTACGCACATCGGCGATCTGCGCCGCCCGTTCGGACGCTGCGGCACGCGCCTCATCCGTCATGGACGCCTCAAGGGCGTCTGCCAGCTCGGCCAGCGCCAGCTTGGGACTTGCCACGATGCCGATATCGGTCGGCTCTGATTTGCCAACTGCGCCCGGCCGCTGGTCGATGTGAATGACAGTTGCCGTGGACGGCATGAGGACGTCTGAGAAATAGAACAGATCGGCAAACACCTCTGCGCCAACGGCCAGCAACGCATCGGCATCGTCCAGAAGCTGTCGATGCTCACGACGACGGGTTGCCAGAGCGCCCATGTACTGCGGGTGGTTCGTCGGGAAGCTGACCTCAGAGCCGCGTGTCGTGTAGACCGGCAGGCCAAGAAGTTCGGCCACACGCACCGCCTCCGCGACACCGTCAGATTTGGCGACCCGATTGCCGAGCAACATCAGCGCTCGTTTGGAAACGGCCAGCACCTCGGCCACACGCGTCAGCGCTACCGGGTCTGGCGCGCTCGACGTGTACATCGGTTTGGACGGAACGATGTTCATCTCCGCCACGCCGTCCAGCGCGTTGCCGGATAGCCCAACGTACACGGGGCCTTTTGGCTCGCTGTTGGCCTCGTTGAATGCACGTCGGATCACGCTCGGTATCTGGTCCGGGTGAGTCACCTCCACCGACCACTTGGTTACCGGGCGTACCAGAGACGGAAGGTCAGCCCGGAACTCGGCTAACTTTCGGGTGTCGTAGTTACCGGAGACGACCACCATCGGCGTGCCGTCGTTCAGTGCATCGATCATCAAACTGATGCCGTTTGCCAACCCGGAATCGATGTGAAGCTGCACAAACGCCGCCTTGTTGGTGGCGCGGGCGTACCCGTCAGCCATGCCGACAGCGACGCCTTCCTGGAGCGCCAGGATGTATCGGAGGTCCGGGTAGTCTTCCAGCGCGTCCAGGAATGGCGATTCGCTGGTTCCCGGATTGCCGAAGATGTGGGTCACGCCCTCGGCACGGAGCATTTCAAGGAGGGCTTTCTTGCCGGTCATTTTTGTTGACATATGCGGGGATGATAACCTCTGAATCCGCATGAATTCAGCAGAATTCGGGGCGCGGACAAGCCACGGTCAACGATCGGAAACATCAGCGCCGGTTCTACTGGCAGGGCGTCGACGGATGGTGTGGTTGCTCAGGGGCGCGCCGTTGCCGGTGGAGTGAACGGTTCGCAGTCACTCAATCCCGGACAGGAACTCTTTCAACAGGGTGTTAAATGTAGCCGGGTCTTCCATGTTGGACATATGTCCTGCGCCGGATATGACGGATTTCCTGGCGTCAGTGATATTGGCTTCCATAGCGTCCGCAGCGACATGGAAATCGAGCAGGTCTAGTTCGCCCACGATCACAAGAGTTGGAGCTGAGATAGTGTCCAGTAGCTGAGCAGCAGGCCTGTCACGATCAATGACGGTTGCGCCACTGGTCCAGTTCCAGCCTGAGTATCCACGCAGGATTTCGTCAAGCGGCTCGGCACTGATCGAGTTATTCACAGCTGGAGTGAAAAGCTCGTCGGCACACCACATGTCCAATGCAGCGCTCATCCCCGACTCGTTTGCCGTCGCGATGATTCTTCCTATCCGCCCCGGAAAATCCGTGACAGGATCCATGCCGGGAAGTGGAGAGTCCACGGGTACAAGTGAAATCGCCCGCCCAGGATTGTCGATGGTGAAGTCGATAACAGTGCGTCCACCCATCGAGAGTCCGACCAGATGTGCGCGGTCGATGCTGAGGACGTCCATAAGTCCCTTGAGGTCCTTGGAGTGGGAGTAGGCATCTGTAGACGTTGGGACAGATTTTCCGTGCCCGCGGGCGTCGTACCGGATAACCCGGTAGTTTTCGGCGAGCATGCCAAACTGGCTGTCCCACATCCGTTTATCGAGCGATAGGCCGTGGACCAGGATCAAAGGCGTGCCAGACCCAGCGATCTCGTAGTAGAGATCCGTCCCGTTGACGTTCGCGTATCCGGATTCGAAGTCGGGCGATGTTGTGCTCATCGCTTTAGTCATTTTCTTTTATTGAATTAAGCGTCAGACAGTCGGAACGGTGCTGCTGCGCTGGCGCCTTCCGGGAGGCCGGACGGCAGGCGTACATCCAGAACATAGGGCCGCTTTTCGTCTTCCACGATGGCCAACCCGCGAGCGATCGCGCTGGCGACATCGGCCTCGTCGTCCACCCGTTCGCCTTCCAATCCATAAGAGCGCGCCAGACCAAGCGGATCGATCCCTTCGAGGCCGACACCTGCGAACTGTCCCGTCTCACGCATTATACCGCCGGCCGCCGCAAACAGCGTGGCGACGATGCCGTACGCTGCATTATTGGGGATGATGTACAGCACCGGAATGCCGTGGGCCACGGCGGTCCAGAACACAGAGTCTGCGTAGTAGACGGAGCCGTCGCCGACCAGTCCGATGACCGGCGTGTGCGGAGCCGCGACCTTGGCCCCCGCAGCGGCTGCCATGCCCCAGCCCTCTGACTCACCGGGCCGCCTGAGATGCGTGATCACCCCGCCGCCGTCTACCGCTTCGATGCACTCAAGCTGAATGGCGAACTGCTCGGAAGTGATGATGCCGCCGCCGATCCTCGCAAGTTCGGTCTCGATGGCGTCCAGCAGCACAAGCGGTCGTACACGTCCGGGGACGACGTGATCGCCGCCCGGTTGTAACCCGGCACGACGTGCGGCGCGCAGTGACGCTGCATGTTCTAGCGCGCTGGTGCGGCGACTATCGAACGCGTCGCTGCTGCCTGCATCCCGCGCTATTTCCAGCAGCCGTGTTATCGCCTTGCCCTCGTCGGCCACGATTCCGTTTTCCAGTGCCGGGATGTTCTGAAGGTTTGTGATGTCAGAGCCGAGCGCAAAGACACGGTCAGCCGATCTGAACGCGGCGTAGTCTCCGGGTAGTCCTGCGCCGGCATGTCTCACGCCGATGGCGACTATGCAGTCAGGCTTCACGGCAGCCGCAGCCGGGCCGAACGGACCGCAGTGGAGCGGGTGAGCTATGGACACGCCTACGAGGTCGGGCGATGCGCAGGCCACCGCCGCACCGTAGTGTTCAGCCAGCGCTGTTACGGCGTCACTCGCGCCGCTCTTGAACACGCCGTCGCCCACGTACAACATCGGCCTCTCGGCTGCTTGCAGTGCGGATACGATCCCGTCCAGGTCGGCATCGTCGGCGTAGCCGGAGCGGATCGGGGCGATTCTGGAGTCGATGATATCGACCGTCACAGGGGCGGCGTCCAGGAGACGGTCGTACACGGCGATATGTACCGGCCCGGTTGGCGCTGCTGTCGCCACCTGGATTGCGCGCTCGATCGCCTCAGGCAAGCCTTCAGGTTCGATTACCGCCCAAGCCGCTTTTGTGAAGGGGGCAGACAAGTACGTCGGTCCGAAGTCATGATCGATATTTAGCATCACGGAGTCGGCAAAGCTACCTGTATCGCCGTGAAACGAGATGACGACGACCGGGAGTCCGCCGTTCCATGCGTTGAACAGTTGGCCGAGCGACTGCGCCAGACCGGCGCCGAGGTGGACCACCATCACGGCGGGATCGCCCTGTACCTGCGCGTAGCCGCCGGCCATCGCCGCCACCGGGCCTTCGTGCAGTGCAAGGATGCCGTTCACATCAGGATGGGCGTGGAGGGCGTCAAAGAACGTCGCCTCACGGGACCCGGAGTTGTAGAACACGTACTTCACGCCGGACGCAGCGAACTGCTCCATCATCACCTGGGACGGGTTGCCGGTGAATGGACGTGTCGACATGGGTTTGGTTCTCCTATTGGTCTGAATGTTGTCTAAGTATGTGGCCGATTACTTCACGGTCCAGTTTTACGAAATCGGCTTCGAATCTGGATCAATGGATGAAATAAATCTCGTTCCGTTCCACGCGAACAATCCGAGATACACCGTCTCCGGGAATCCGCGATTCCGGTCGGCCCACACCCTGTTCCAGATACCGTTCTGTGGGAACGCCGGAATTTCTAACGTTTCGGCGCGTTCGACAAATCTCCGCTCAACAAACCACTTTGATTCTTCTGCGGTCATCCCGCCAAAGTTACCCAGCGAGCCGCCGATCGCCGTTGCCTCAAAGTAGATGTGGGTGCGGATGATGTATCCGTCCACAATGTGGCACAAGTAGCGGATCGGTCCTGGTTCCACGGACAGGCCGGGTTCTTCCCGCATCTCACGAACAAGGCGGTCGTTCAGTGACTCACCGGGCTCGCTGCCCCCTCCGGGGGTCTCCCAGTGGTCGCCCGCGTCCGGCGGATTGAAGCGGACCATGAGCATGGAATCGCCGTCGAACACCATTCCGCGACAGCGCGGGGGTTCAATTTCAAACAGGATTTCGCTCAACGTGATCCCTTTGATTCCACTGACTTGATTGCGGATCTCGGGTGTTGCCTGGCCGGGGCTTCAGCCGGTTGGCGCAACCGTAGCGTCGGGGATGATAGGCGATATAACCCTGGTTGGTCACTCTGGAGTTGCCGGGCGTGATTGCGCACCGTTGCGCGGTCGGGTCTACTGCTGCGTGTTCTGGACATTTGAAAGGAAGCGAGCATGAGTCTGGACAGGCTGCACGGAATCGGATCCATCTTCCTGGACGACGGCGGCACGATGAGCGACAACGACAGGCGTGCCCCGCAGTACCGCGCGATCCTCGGCGATTCCTTGCACCGCGTTTGGGAGGCTCGCCGTCGCAGTGGTCGGACGCGAACGCCGCGATTGTCGCCGGGAGCATGGACGCCTTCGACGAGTTCCCGCTCGACGGCGGTTACCTTGCCGCCCGACGGATCCATATCATCAAGTGGCTCCGCGACATGTGCGAGCTGGTGGGGGTCGATGCTTCTGCGGACGAAGATGAGTGTGCAGACCTCGCCAGAGCGACGCACCAGTTCGTCTGGGCGCGCATTGAGTGCGAAATACCTGGCGCCGGGAACGCCATTCGCGAGCTTCACGAAATGGGCTACAGCATCTACGCAGGTTCGGGGACAGAGGCGGTCGATCTCGATGCGACGTTACGGGGTATGGGGGTTCGAGATCTATTCACGGAAACATACGGCACGGATCTTGTGGACACGTGGAAGGGCAGCCGGAATTATTACGATCGCATCCTTGCTCACGCCGGTGTTCCGCCAGAGAAGGCGCTGTTCGTAGATGACAACAACCGGTCGATCGACTGGGCTACCGAAGTAGGTGCGATGGGGGTCTTGATATCGGACGAACAGCCAGACATCACGAACGCCGTTGAAGTGATCGACAGTCTCGCCGAGCTACCGGGGTTTCTGGCGACGGACCGGGATTGAGGGCGTGGGCGTATTTCAGACCACTTATTTCGGTGTCAACATCGCCGGTGGCTCAAACGCACGTACGGGCGGCAACTCTCCCTCAAACTTCTCGATTTCCACCAGCGCTGTATGGGCGATCGGGCCCTGGGCGAGGCTTGATGTCCCCTTGTCCAGTGTCAGGACATTGGGGTTGCCGTGCCGGTCCAACCCCCCGGGTGTTTCGGGGTCGTACCAGGCTCCCGTGGAAAGTACGATCACTCCGGGACGCACCCCTTCGTCCACACGCACCCCCGCCAGGCACTCTCCGCGATCATTGAAAACACGCACCACGTCGCCGTCCTTGATTCCGCGGGACATGGCGTCGTCCGGGTTGACCGCCACCGGCTCTCGGCCCTGAACCTTGCTTGCTACACTCACCGACCCAGGGTCGTGTTGGCTGTGTAGCCGGGTGGTTGGCTGGTTCGAGATCATGTGAATCGGGAATCTCTCCGCCCGCTCTGCACCGAGCCACTCAGATGGCTCCAGCCATGTCGCATGCCCCGGACAGTCTTCGTATCCGAAGCTATCGATCGTCTCCGAGAAGATCTCGATCTTGCCCGATGGGGTCTCGAGAGGATTTTTGACCGGGTCGCTCCGGAACTCTGACAGGTGGACTCGATCATTATCTTCGGTAGGCAGCTCCACCTCACCCAGCTTCCAGAAGTCGTCAAACTCTGGAATCTCTATCCCTTCCCGTCGACTCATCTGTTTCCTGAACTCGCCGTACAGATGACGGAGCCAATCGTCTTCGCTCCGGCCCTCCGTGAACGACTCACCGACGCCCATTTTTTGAGCGATACCTGTAAATATGTCGTAGTCGCTGCGGGCCTCTCCGACCGGCGGGATCGCCTGCTGCATCGGGAAGATGAACGTGTCTTCCGGGGATCGACCGATGTCGTTCCGTTCAAGCGATGTAGTAGCCGGTAGAACGATATCCGAGTGCCGGGCCATCGCGTTCCACCATGATTCGTTGACGATGATCGTCTCGGGCTTCTGCCAGGCCCTGATCATACGGTTGAGGTCCTGGTGGTGATGGAACGGGTTGCCGCCGCACCAGTAGATAAGCCGAGCGTCCGGGTAGATGTGGCGTTTGCCGTCGTACTCAAACTCCTCGCCCGGGCGCTCCAGCATCTCCGTGATCCGGGAGACCGGGATGAAGTCGCGGATGGGATTAGTGCCCTGCGGAAAGGTCAGGCCGGAGACGCGTCTGGCGGGCCGTCCGGTGCGTCCAAATGCGCCGTATCCGTATCCCACGCCACCGCCGGGTAGGCCTATCTGGCCCAGCATCGAGGCCAGCGTCGCCGCCATCCAGTACGGCTGCTCGCCGTGATCACCGCGCTGCAACGAGTACGCGACCGTGATGAGAGTGCGATCGCCTGCCATCCGGCGCGCGAGCTCTCGTATATCGTCAGCCGGAATGCCGGTGATCGATGCGGCCCAATCGGCGTCTTTTGGCTGGCCGTCTGAACTCCCCAGCAGATACGGCTCAAACCGCTCGTAACCCTCGCAATGAGTAGCGAGGAAGCTCCGGTCGGCTAGCTCCTCGACGGCCAGTGTGTGGGCCAATCCCAACATGAGGGCGGTGTCCGAGTTCGGCCTGGGGGCCAGCCATTCAGCATCAAGACCCTCGGCGGCGTCGCCCCTCAGAGGGCTGATGTTGACGAACTTCACGCCGTTGGCTTTGCATTTCAGAAGCCAGTCCTGGGCGGTGTGTTTGCCCGCGCCCCCCGCGCTGATCTGCGTATTCTTGGGAGGCATGCCGCCGAACATCACGATCAGACGGGTGTGCTCCGCAATCACTGGCCACACGGTTTGCTGCTGTGTGAACGGCATGTGGCCGATACCGAAGACGCGCGGGACGATTACCTCGCTCGCCGCGGAACTGTAGGTGTTGACGGAGCCGGTATAGCCGCCGATCGTGTTCAGGAAGCGATGTATCTGGCTCAGCGCATGGTGGAATCGGCCCGCCGAAGCCCAGCCGTAAGAGCCACCATAGATGGCCTTGTTGCCGTGGGTGTCTTTGACCCGTTGTAGTTCTGTTGCAACCAGTTCAAAGGCCCGATCCCAGCTAACCGGGACGAACGGCTCTTCACCTCGCCCACCACGGTTTCCAAGAGGACCGTGTTCCAGCCAACCGCTGCGGACCATCGGCTGCGTAATCCGGGATTCGTGGTGTACCGCGGAGGGGATCGACTGGCCGATCTCGGAAGGATCAGGGTCGTCCACCCACGGATGCGCGGCCACGATGCGTTCGTCCTCCACCTCGATGTCATAGACACCCCAATGGGTCAGAGTGCGTGTGCGTTTCTTGAGCGGTCCGGTCAATGTCGTCTCCCGGCTGGTGGATTTCAGGACCGACACATTATGCCGGGCGGACTAGATTCCTAGTAAGCCAACGCCAGACCCATGTTGTTGGTGCGGGATCAGGCCCGGAGAATCTCCCGTTGGGCCAGTATTTGCTCTACAAGCGGCTGGATTCCCATTTCACGGGCGGCCGCAAGTGCTTCATCTTGAAGTTCCGTTGCCTTCTCGCGCTCGCCCTCGGCGTCGCGCTCCAACAGCATCTGGGCGTAGTCAGATTGCGTCCCGGCCAGTTGAGGGTAGAACTCACCTTTATCGAAATACGCCCCTGATACCCGGCGGTGTTACCCGCCGACTGCGCTTGCCACCATGTCACCAAACTGGACGGTGCCGATGCACTTATCGCCCTCGTCGGCGATGTCCCGTGTTCGGAAGCCTTCTGACATTACTGCGTCCACGCCTTTTTCGATTGCGTCAGCTTCCTCGTGGAGGCCGAAGGACCAACGCAGCATGATTGCGCTGCTGAGCAATGAGGCCACCGGGTTGGCGACGCCGTGTCCGGAGATGTCCGGGGCGCTGCCGTGGATCGGCTCGTAGAGCGCCGGCTTGCCGCCGCGCCGTCGGCGAACACCCTTTTTCGGGGGCGGGCTGGTCAGGCTGGCTGATGGAAGCATGCCCATCGAGCCGGAAAGTACAGAAGCTTCATCGGACAGGATGTCGCCGAAGGTGTTCTCCGTGACGATCACGTCAAATTGGGCGGGGTTCGTGATCAGCTGCATCGCGGCATTGTCCACGAGCAGATGGTCCAGTTCAACGTCACGGTATTCAAGGTGAAGTTCCATCGTAATCTCGCGCCAGAGACGGCCAGTCTCAAGAACGTTTGCCTTGTCTACAGATGTGAGCTTGCCTCGACGGTTGCGCGCCATCTCAAATCCGACGCGGACCACACGCTCGATCT
>Ga0209554_1000173_pt1 | contig 51991 bp, 42 predicted proteins | sample MarorgKNORR_S2LV_5_FD_188221 | JGI IMG/M metagenome (GOLD analysis project Ga0209554, IMG submission 188221) | Marine microbial communities from the Southern Atlantic Ocean, analyzing organic carbon cycling - Bottom_A/KNORR_S2/LV (SPAdes) (version 2) | ecosystem: Environmental > Aquatic > Marine...
CATCGGAGCTCGCGCGGGGGTGCCGAGGGTTGGCGGGGGTAGAAGCGGACGGTAATTGGAACCCCTCTATATTACCACTGAGCCGACGACCGCACCAGCTGCGAAGGGGCACGCCTCTGCGCTTCGAAGGTCTACTCGCCCGGACGGCTCAACTTGGCCGTGACCGGCTTCGGGCCGGGTGTCTCGCCGACGAGGATGTGGCCCTTCTCGACGTCGAGGGCGCGGTCTACCCCTCGGGTCCGGCGGGATCGATCACGATCCACAACTGCCGGACGGTGCACGGTTCGTCGCCGAACGAGTCAGGGCAGGAGCGCCCACTGCTATTGCAGACCTACGCAGCGGCCGACGCCTACACCTACACGGACCTGGTGCGCGAGAGTCCCCACGGAGACCTGCTGATTCGAGGAAAACCATCTCGTTGGGCGCGCCACGATCCGCGACCCTGCCAGGTGGGCCCGTCGCGGGTGAGGACGATCTTCGAGGTGCAGCAGCGGGAATCGAGGTAGGGACACGGGTTCGGGTGTATTACCCTGAGCGCCTAGCCCGCTGCGAACCCCGGGAAGGAACCCCCCGATGCCCCGCCCCGTACTGCGCACCGAACTCTGCGAGCACCTGGGCATAGAGTACCCGGTGATCTCCGCGGGGATGGGCCCGGTTGCGGGAACCGGTGACCCGGTCGCCACTGCTGATCTGGCCGCGGCGGTTTCCGAGGCCGGCGGCCTCGGGGTGATCGGAGCGGTCGCCTACTCGCCCGACCGCCTGCGCGAGGAGATCCGCAAGGTCCGCTCGCTCACCGACAAGCCCTTCGGCGTCGACCTGCTGCTCGCGCCGGCCTTCCTGATCCCGCGCGGGAAGGCGCCGCTGCCCACGGCCCCGCCCGCCGAACACATTCCCGAAGAGCATCGCAAGGCCATCGAGCGCATCGCCGCCGAGCTCGAGATCGAGCTGGTGCCCGCGCCGCAGGGGGTCGACCAGATTGATGCCAGCTGGATCCCGGAGGGAAACAGCTGGGCCGGTTCGCAGATGGACGTGGTGCTCGAGGAGAAGGTCCCGGTGTTCGCCAGCGGCCTGGGGACCCCGGGCCCCTTCGCCGAGGCGCTGAAGGCCAACGGGGCGAAGATCCTTGCGCTCGTCGGCAACGTGCGGGCGGCGACCCAGGTGGCGGCGGACGGTGCAGATTTCGTAGTGGCGCAGGGCACCGAGGCGGGCGGGCACACCGGTCGCATCGGCACCCTTGCGCTGCTGCCCCAGGTGATGGACGCGGTGTCGCCGACCCCGGTGGTGGCGGCCGGGGGCGTGGCTGGCGGTCGCGCCCTCGCGGCGGTACTGGCCGCGGGCGCAGCCGGCGCCTGGTGCGGTACACCCTTCCTGGTTTCACACGAAGCGAACCAGCCCGAACTCCAGAAGCAGCGAATCCTCGAGGCCGCCGCGGAGGACACCCAGGTGACGCGGCTCTACAGCGGCAAGACGATGCGCAACATCAACAACCCGATGATCGAAGCCTGGGAGCGCTCGGGAATGACCGCGCTCCCGATGGGCCTGCAGGCGGTGTTGATCCGCGATCTGATGCACTCGGCGCGCGAAGCCGGTCGCCACGACCTCCTGATGAACGCCGCGGGGCAGACTTCGGGAATGCTCACGAAGCTGCGACCGGCCCGCGAGATCCTCGCCGAGATGGTGGCGGAGGCCGCCGAAATCCTCGCCTCGGGTCTCGGCGCTCGCGTCGAGGCCTCGGTCTGAGCACACAGTGACCGCGAAGACCCTCGGAGAACGTCCATGAAATTGAGTTTTGGCCCGGAGTACGAAGCATTTCGAGGGGAGGTGCAGCGCTTCATCGAGAAAAACCGCGCGCTTTCACCCAAAGCCGGTGCGGGCGTCGCCGCGGGGCCGGCGAGCGAGAAGCTTCGCGACTGGCAGCGGCTGCTGATCGAGAACGGCTACGCCGCGCGCACGATTCCGAAGGAGTACGGTGGCTTTGGGGCCGAGCCGGACATCCTGAAGGCGGTGATCATCGACGAGGAATTCAACGCCGGGGGCGTCTCGCGCGGGATCGGAGGGCAGGGACCGCAGATGCTGGTGCCCACACTGCTAGAGGCCGGCAGCGAGGAGCAGAAGCGGCGCTGGATCCCGCCGACCCTCGACGGCGAGATCGTCTGGTGCCAGGGCTACTCCGAACCTGGGTCGGGCAGCGACCTCGCCAGCGTCACGACGCGCGGGGTCGAGGATGGCAACGATTTCCTGATCAGCGGTCAGAAGATCTGGACCACCACCGCGGCGGAGTCGCACATGATGTTCGGCTTGATCCGCACCGAGCCCGAGGCCTCGAAGCACGCCGGTCTCAGCTACATCCTGATCCCGATGGATACGCCCGGGATCGACGTGCGGCCCCTCGGCACCATGACCGGCGACGCCGAGTTCAACGAGGTCTTCTTCGACAACGCCCGCGTTCCGCAGGCGAACGTCGTGGGAGACCGCGGCGCCGGCTGGAAAATCGCGAACACGACGCTGCTCCACGAGCGCAACATGCTGGCCTCGTCGGCAGTACTCGGCGGGGCGTTTCTCGCCGTTACCCAGGTGCTCGAGCGCGAAACGGTCTGCGGCGAGCGGCTGATGGACTGTGGCGTGATGCGTGATCGGCTGGGAAAGCTGCAATCGCGGACGCTGGCCATGAAGTTCCACTCGATGCGGATGCTCACGGCAAGGCTCAAGGGCGAGAGCCCCGGCGTCGCGGGGCTCGTCACGAAATTGGCGGGCTGCGAGCTGAGCCATCAGCTGACCGGCCTCGCCATCGACGCGCTCGGGGAACTCGGCGTGCTGTACGAGGGCTCGGAATTCGAACGCAACCGGGGACGTTGGCAGCACCAGCACATGTTTACGCTCGGGCTCATCATCGGTGGGGGCACGGCGCAGATCCAGAAGAACATCATCAGCGAACGCGGGCTCGGAATGCCCCGCGAGCCGAAGCCGGCGGCGAGCTAGGCGAGCCGATGGACTTTGCCCTCTCCGAAGAGCAGCAACTACTGGCCGAGAGCCTGCGGCGTTTCATCGAAGAGGAAATGCCGATCTCCTCGATTCGCGACCGGGTCGAGAAGGAACACGGGCACGACGGGGGCCACTGGAAGGCGCTCGCCGAATTCGGCGTCGCGGGCCTGATGGTTCCGGAAGAGCACGGAGGCAGCGGCCTCGGGCTCCTCGATGCGATGGTGGCCGCCGAGGCGCTGGGTTGGGGCGTCGTGCCTTCGCCCTTCCTCTCGACGGCGGTGCTGCTTCCCGTGGCGCTCGCGAGCGCTGGAAGCGACGAGCAGCGCGCCAGCTGGCTACCGCGGGTCGCCACCGGTGACCTCCGAATCGGCGCGGCAATCACCGAGCTCGTTACCCAGCGGGAAGGGGCGGGTCTCGAGACCAGGAATGGGAAACTCCACGGCCGCGCGTTGATGGTGCTCGATGCAGTGGAGGCGGATTGCTTCCTGGTCGCCGCGGACGCCGGGACGAGCCTGGCCCTGGTCGATGCGAACGCCGATGGACTTTCGGTGACGGCCTTGCGGACGATCGACCGCACCCGTGGCTTCGCCGCCCTCGACTTCGCCGGCGTCGCCGTGGCGGAGTGGATCGGCGAGCCCGGGAAGGGGGCCGCGACCTGTCGACGCCTGCTGGATGCGGGGCGCACGATGCTGGCGGCGGACATCCTCGGAGCCAGCGAACGCGCCCTGGCGAAGGCCGTCGAATACTCTCTCGAGCGGAAGCAGTTCGACCGCGTGATCGGATCCTTCCAGGCGGTGAAGCACCTGTGTGCCGAGATGGTGGCCGAACTCGAGCCCGCGCGGTCGCTCGTCTGGTTCGCGGCGCACGCCTTTGACGCGGTCCCCGAGGAAGCTTCGCTGATGGCCGCCCACGCCAAGGCGCACCTTTCGGAGATCGGACCCTTCATCGTGCGCACCGCCACCGAGGTGCACGGGGGCATTGGCTTCACCGACGAGCAGAACCTCCACTACTGGTTCAAGCGCGTCGGCGTGGATCGCCAGCTACTCGGGTCGCCCGAGGCCACCCGCGAGGATTCGGCCGAACTCCAGGGCTGGATCTCGAACGCGAACTGATGGCGCAAGCGCACGGGGAGAAAACGATGTTGCCGGTGAGCCTCGATCTCAAGGTCGAAGCGGACGACCTGCGCGGGCTGCTTTCGGAGCTCGGGCCCGAAGACTGGGAACGTCGCACGCCCTTCAACGACTGGTCGGTCGCCGACGTCGTGGGCCACCTGCACTATTTCGACAAGGTCTCGCTGCTGTCCCTGGAATCGGAGGAGGACTTCGATGCCGAGGCGCGCTGGATCTTTGGAACAATGATGGGGCAGGACGCGTCCGGAAGGGCCACGGCCACGCGGGAACGCCTGGGAAACCCCGGCCCCGCCGAACTGCTCGAGGCCTGGCATGCCACCTGCCTCGAGATGTGCCAGCGCCTCGGCGAATCGGATCCGAAGCGACGCCTGCGCTGGTTCGGTCCCGACATGGGGCTGCAGATGTTCACCACCGCGCGCTACATGGAGACCTGGGCCCACGGCCACGACGTCTACGACCTGCTGGGACGCGAGCGGAGCTACCGCGACGCGATCGAGAACATCGCCGTGATCGGTGTCAAGACCTTCGGCTGGACCTTCGTCAATCGCAAGCGCGAGGTTCCCGGTCCGCCGCCCCACGTGCGACTCGAGGCGCCTTCCGGGGCCACCTGGGAGTGGAACGAGCCCTCGGAGACCAGCCTGGTTTCCGGCCAGGCTTCAGAATTTTGTCACGTCGTGACCCAGGGGCGAAACGTGGCGGATACCGGTCTCAAGGTCGTCGGCGAGGTGGCCGAGGCCTGGATGGCGATTGCCCAATGTTTCGCCGGGGGCCCGGCGGATCCCCCCGCAGCGGGCACGCGTGGTTAGGGATCAGGGCGGCCGGCGCCGCCGCGGAGGAAGCAGATGAACACTGATCTGGCAAAGGATCTCGGACTCGAGTTTCCGATTTTCGCCTTTACACATTGCCGTGACGTGGCGGCGGCGGTTTCGAAGGCGGGCGGGCTCGGCGTGCTCGGCGTGGCGGGGCATTCGGCGAAGGAACTGGGTGCCGAACTCGACTGGATCGAGAACGAGGTCGGCGACAAGCCCTACGGCGTCGACCTGCTGCTGCCGGCGCGCTTCGCGGGGAGCGATCGCGGGGGCTTCGACGAGAAGGAACTCGACGCGCGCATCCCCGAGGCGCACCGCGATTTCCTGGATAAACTCCTCGAGCGTCACCAGGTCCCGGCCCTGCCGCCGGGCACGAAGCTGCCGCGTGAGTTCGCAGTGGGGAGCGAGCGTCAGTCCGAAGTCATCGACATCATCTTCCAGCACCGGATCGCGTTGATCGCGAGTGCGCTCGGGCCGCCGCCGCCGTGGATGATCGAGAAGGGGCGCGAGCACGGGGTCAAGGTCGCCGCCCTTGCCGGCACAGTCGAGCACGCACGCCGCCACGTCGAAGCGGGTGTCGACATCGTCGTGGCCCAGGGCTACGAGGCCGGCGGGCACACCGGAACGATTTCGACGCTGGTGCTGGTCCCGGAAGTGGTCGACGCAGTGGCGCCGATTCCGGTATTGGCGGCCGGCGGCATCGGCAACGGTCGGCAGGTGACCGCGGCGCTGGCGCTGGGGGCGCAGGGGGTCTGGTGCGGTTCGGTCTGGCTCACCACCGAAGAGGCCGAGACGCACCCGGTGGTAAAGGCAAAATTCCTCGAAGCCTCCTCCAGCGACACTGTGCGCAGCCGTTCGCTGACCGGGAAGCCGGCGCGGCAGCTCCGCAGCGCCTGGACCGAGGCCTGGGAGGACCCCGACAACCCCGAGCCGCTGCCCATGCCGCTGCAGCCGCGGCTGGTGCGAGAGGCCCAGGCGCGGATCGCGCGTACCGCCCACAAGAACGAGGGGGCGGCACAGCTCAGCAACTACTTCGTGGGCCAGATCGTCGGCTCGATGAACCAGGTGAAGTCGGTGCGTTCGGTGGTGGAGGAACTGGTTTCGGAATACGCCGACACCATGGAGCGCCTGGACGACTGGGCGGGGGACTGAGCCGTGTTTCGACGCGCGACCACAGGGGAAGCCCGATGAGTGAAAGCTCCGGCGCACTCGATGGTGTCCGGGTGCTCGACCTGGGGATCCTGGTGCAGGCACCCCAGGCTGCGCAGTTTCTGGGCGACCTCGGTGCGGATGTGATCAAGGTCGAGCTGCCCGGTCTCGGGGACCAGGCACGCTGGATTCCGATCTCGCTCGAAGACCTGCGGGCGCCCTTCTTCGAGGGTTGCAACCGCGGCAAGCGAAGCATGACTCTCGATCTTCGGAGGCCCGAGGGGCGAGACGTCTTCCTGAAGATGGTCGAGACGGCCGACGTGGTGGTCTCGAATTTCGTGCCGGGCACCCTGGACCGCTGGGATCTGGGCTACGAGGCGCTCGCCCAGCGCAACCCGCGCATCGTGCTCGGGCTCGGCAGCACCTTCGGTCCGGTCGGGCGCGATGCCAGGCGCAAGGGTGCGGACATCGCGGGCCAGGCCTCGGGCGGGCTGGTGGCGGCGAGCGGCAGCGGCCCGCACGACATGGCCCCGGTGGGGGTCACAATTGCCGACCACATCGGTTCGCAGAACCTCGCCAATGGCGTGCTCGCGGCGCTCTATGCCCGGGAGCGAACGGGGCGGGGACAGAAGGTCGAGGTCTCCTTGTTGGGCGGGCAGATCTTTGCCCAGGCCTCGGAGTACAGCTTCAGTTTTCTCACCGGGAGAGATCCCGGGCATGGTGCAGGGGGACACACCCTGATCCCCATGATCTACGGGATCTTGCCGACGCAGGATGGTCACATCGTGATCGTGGGGGTTGCCGTGCCCGAACGCCCGGCGTTCTTCGAGGCCGTGGGTCGGCCCGATCTCCAGGAAGACCCGCGCTACCAGGCGCTACTGCTCACGCCGGAAATGCGCTGCGATCTCTTCGAGGCCCTTGCGGTGACGTTCCGCACGAAGACCACGGTCGAATGGGAGGCGATTCTCGAGGCCAGCGGCTTGCGTTACGCCGCGGTCCGCACGCCCCTCGAAGTGGCCGCGGACGAAGCGGTGTATGAGAACGGCTACCTGCAGCACATCCAGCACCCCGAGCGCGGTGCGACGTCGGCGGTGGGCTGTCCGGTACGCCTGTCGGAGACTCCGGCGCGACCGGGGCAGGTGGCACCCGAACTCGGCCAGCACACCGAGGAGATCCTCCTCGAACTCGGCTACGACTGGGATGCCATCGCGGCACTGCGAGAAGAAGGTGTTCTCTGAATGAGCGGTGAGCGCCTGCGCAGCCTCCGCGCGAGGGGTGTGGCATGAAGACTTCCGAACTTTTCGACCTCCGCGGCAAGATCGCGCTGGTCACCGGCGGCGGCCGCGGAATTGGTCTCGACATGGCGGTCGGGCTTGCCGAAGCCGGCGCCTCGGTGATCGTGGCATCGCGGAAGCTCGAAAACTGCGAGGCGGCGGCAACCGAGATCGGCGAGGGCACGCGCGCGCTCGCCGTGGACCTGTCGAAGCCGGCATCGATCGAGGCTTTCTGTACGGAACTCGAAGCGATGGCCCCCCGCATCGACATCCTGGTGAACAATGCGGGGGTCACCTGGGGAGCCCCGGTCCTCGACTACCCGATGGAGGCCTGGGATCGCGTCTACAACGTGAATGTCCGCGGCCTGTGGCAGCTCTCGCAGTTCGTAGCGCGGGGGATGAAGGCGGCGGGTGGTGGCAACATCGTGAACATCACCTCGGTGGGGGGCTACCGGGGTGCGCCCGACGGGGCCCAGCCGGCGATCGCCTACAACTCGAGCAAGGGTGCGGTCATTACGCTCACGAAAGACATGGCGGTGAAGTTTGCGCCCTTCGGCATCCGCGTGAACGCCATCGCCCCGGGACCGTTCCTCACTGATATGATGCGCCACGTGCGCGACAACGAGGCTGCGAAGCGGTTCATGCTGCAGGCGGTCCCGCTGGCGCGAACCGGGGAGCGAGACGATCTGAAGGGCGTGATCGTCTTCCTTGCGAGCGAAGCCTCGGCCTATGTGACGGGCCAGATTCTCGCGGTGGATGGTGGCCTGCTGGCGTGTTGATCCGGTGCCTGGCAAGTCGCGCTGTGGGCGATCAGGGCGCGGCGCCGATGCCCACGGCTTCGCGGTTGGCCTGGACGAAGGTCGCCACCGCCGTCGTTTCGGCGCAGGTGTCGCGGTAGCGGCGCAGCACGAGCGCCCAGCTGCGCTCGAGGGCGGCATCGCAACGCTCGCGGATGCGCTGGCCGTCGCGCCCTCGCAATTCCTTGAGCCTCGCGCTGGTCTCGCAGCGAACGTGGCTCGCGAGGGCTCGGCTGCGGTAGGCGGCGCAGCGATTCGGGGTGCCGCCGTCGATCGCGGTCGCCGCAGTGATCGCAGTAATGCGCTCCGCCACGAAGGCTTCGATGGCGAGGGAGCGTTCCGAGGCGTCGTCGTTCGTGGTGCAGACGCGGTAGCGGGCCTCGGCGCGTTCGAAGGCAGTGCTGAGGCGCGCGGCACAGGCCGCGTAGTCGACGCTGCTACCAGCGCGCAGGGCAAGGGCGGCCCGCCGCAGGCGGCAGGAGGCGTCGCGGGCGACGGCGCGCTGTTTTGCGATGTTGCAGCGGAGCTGAGCCACCCGCGTCACGCGGTCGGGCGTGGTGAAGCTGCATTCGGCGCCGGTGAGGAGCGGGTTGCAGCGGATGGTGCGGTCGCCCTCGAAGGAGACGCTGTAATCCGAGAGAGACGTGTCGGCGACGCGGTAGTCGGTGCTCACGAAGTGTGCGCCGCTGGCGAAGGCCTGATCCCGGCGCGTGGCATCGTCGTGGAGCGCCTCCTGGGTCTCGACGTCGGCGCGGGTGCGCACCAGGAACCCCGCGCGCACCAGGTCTGGAATATCGGTGGCGGCGGGGTCGTTTCGCTTTACGAAGGCAGCTTCGTCGGCGTCGATCGGCGAGTCGGTGAACATTACCGCGCCCTCGAGCCCGGGGAACTTCAAGAGGTAGCGGACGCGGTGGGGAGGACCGTTGTCGAGGGCGAAGAGGATGCGACCGCGAGTTTCGGCCAGGGTGGGCCAGCCGGCATCGAGCACCGCCTCGCGCAGCGTCGCGTAGTCACCCCGGACGTCGTCGGGGGTAAGCAGGTGACCGGATTCGAAGACCGAGCGGATGGCGGTATCGAGGTCCTTCATTAATCGCGCACCGAAGATTTCTGGCCGCACGAAGGTGAGCCCGCCCACGTCCGGCAGCGGTGTGTCCTTTGTCTCGATCAGCACCAGGATCGGCAGGTGATCGGGATTCGCCAGCGACCAGTCACGGATCGTCGCGAGGCAATTGGAGAGGAGATAACAGGTCGAGCGGAAGTCGAGATCCTGGATGTGGAAGACTTTGAAGCCCGGCTCGCGGAGGGCTTCGGCGACGACCTCGCCTCCCGGAGGGAAGCCCTCGACGAAGACCCAGCCCAGGGGTCGCGCGAAGGTCCCGCCGTCGGGATCGAGGAAGACGTCGAGTTCGAACTGGCGCAGGCCCAGGTCGCCGAGTTGCTCGCCGAGCGGCGCATGCGAGTAGCGAAGCCGCTGCACGCAGTCGTTTCCGGTGGTGTCGCCCGGGCAAATTCCGTCGATCGCGTCGGGGTTGTCGTTCAGCACGCCGACCATCAGGCCGTCGAGCGAGGCGGAGGGGGCCTGGTGGTAGGAATTGTGGCTGCCGATCACCTGGACCTGGTTGAGCCGGAGCGATTCGAGCCATGCGGGCACGTCGTTGGTATCCCCACCGGCGGGGCCGGTTGCGAGGAGAACGGCAGCGATCGGGAGAAGTTGCCAGCGCCGCATCTGCGCCTCCAGCCGGGCTCAACGGGGCAACGCACGACAGGGACGTGGTTGCTTCGTTGCCTTTTCGACTCTCCGACGGTAGCAGGCGTGCCCGCCCGGCAGAGCCGGCAACGACGCAACTACGTTCCGGTTTCCGGCTTCCCGTTTAGGGGTTTTCCGGGCAGGGCGTCGAGGTTCTGGATCAGGGCGCGGTAGAAGTGGACGGCCTCGACGTAGTCCTTCACCCCGACGCGTTCGTTGGTGCCGTGGAGTCGTCTGCGGTCTTCCCGGTCGAGCGAGAGCGGTGCGAAGCGGTAGACCGCGTCGCTGAGATCGCGGTAGTGGCGCGCATCGGTTCCGCCCGCCACGAGGTAGGGGGTCACGATCGTTTCCGGGAAGACGCCGCGAATCGTGTCCGACAGGATCTCGAACGCCGGTCCCTCGAGGGCCGACTCTCGCGAGGCCTCGCGGAAGCGCAGGCGTCTTACGACTTCGACGCGCGGGTCGTCGATCACTCGGACGAGGTGCCTCTCGAGGTCCGCTGCGGTATCCCCCGGCAGGAGCCGGATGTTCACGGTGGCAGTGGCTGCTCCCGGGACCACGTTGTCCTTGATGCCAGCGCGCAACATCGTGGGAGCCGTGGTGGTTCGGACCAGGGCGTCGGCGGACGGTTCGAAGGCGGCAAAGCGCAGGACCAGCGGCTCGAAGAGCCAGAGATTCCCGAGCACGGCCCGCACGCCGAAGCCCGCCTCGGGTGCGAGGGTTTCGAGCATGGCGCGGGTGGCCGGGGTGAGACGCGCCTCGGGGCGCTGTGCGTCGATGCGGGTCACGGCCTTCGCGAGCAGTACCACGGCCTGTTCTCGCGGCGGCATCGACGAGTGCCCTCCCGTTCCGGAGGCGACGAGGTCAAAGCTCACGTAACCCTTCTCGGCGACACCGACCACTGCGATCGGGGCTTCGATGCCGGGGAGCAGTCCGGCGGTGAGCGCGCCGCCCTCGTCGAGCACGAAGGCGAGGCGTGCGCCGCGCTCTGCCAGGGTCGCGGCGATGGCCGCAGCGCCGGCGTTTCCGCCCACCTCCTCGTCGTGGCCGAATGCGAGGTAGAGGGTGTACGCGGGCTCGAAGCCCTCCGCTAAAAGGCTCTCCACCGCCTCGAGTTGGGCGAGGAGGTTGACTTTGTCATCGAGGGCACCGCGTCCCCAGATCGCACCGTCCGCGACCGCGCCGGAGAAGGGAGGGTGTTCCCAGTCGGTTTCGGTTCCGGGTTCCACCGGGACGACGTCCTGGTGGGCGGCGAGAAGCGCCGCGGGCTTTGCGGGGTCGCTACCCGGCCAGCGGTAGAGCAGGCTCAATTCGCCGATGGTCTCGCGGGAAAGTGCCGCGTCGACGCCGGGAAATTGGGTCTTTAGGAACGCGTGCAGCGCGCGGAAGGCCTCGGGATCGCGGCGGCTCTCCTCGAGGTGCGAGATCGTCGGGAAGCGCAGCGCGGCACCGAGCCGTGAGGCCAGCGCGTTCGCCTCGAGGGGCACGCGCGGAAAGACCGAAACCGAACGCTGCGTCGATTCGAGCAGTGCGGTGCGCGCCACGACCAGCGTGACGACGATCGCCAGGATCCCACCGAGCACCGCCAGCAGTCTTCGCACGAGAGGCATGCTGGCACGCCTCCGGGCGGGCTGCCATGCTGGCGGTCGAGCGTTTGCGACGGAGGAGCGTGCGTGGCCCGCCTGGCATCCTGGCTGCTCGGTCGCGACCGAAGCGAACCGATCTCATACGAGTTGACGCGCTTCGTGCTGCTTCGCGCGCTGGGCTTCGTTTACCTCGCCGCCTTCTTTTCGCTGCACGATCAGGTCCTGGGGTTGCTCGGGTCGGAGGGACTGACGCCCGCGGCGCTCTACCTCGAGCGGATCGATGCCCACTTCGGCGGCGGCTTCGAGGCGCTGTGGGCGGTGCCGACGGTGTTCTGGGTAGACGTCTCGGACGTGGCGCTGCGCGGCCTCGCTCTGCTGGGCATCGTCGCCGCGGCGGTCGTGACCCTCGGCTACGCGAACGCCCCACTGATGCTTCTGCTCTGGGGGATCCAGCTGTCGTTTGTCTCAGTGGGGCAGACGTGGTTTGCCTTCGGGTGGGAGATCCAGCTGCTCGAGACCGGGATGCTCGGGGTCTTCCTGTGCCCGCTCCTCGACGGGCGTCCCTTCCCGGCGACGCGAACCCCGTTGGTGGTGATCGGGCTCTTCCGCTGGCTGCTCTTCCGGATGATGCTCGGCGCGGGGCTGATCAAGTGGCGTGGAGATCTCTGTTGGCGCGAACTCACCTGCCTCGAAACCCACTTCGAAACCCAGCCGATCCCGCATCCCGGGAGTTGGTACTTCCACCACCTGCCGCTGCCGGTAAAGCACGCGGGGGTGGCCTTCAACCACGTAGCGGAACTCGTCGCTCCCTTCTTCGTGTTTGGTCCGCGCGGCTTGCGCATCCTCGCCGGTCTCGTCGTGGTGGTCTTCCAGTTGAATCTCATTGTGAGCGGTAACCTCGCGTTCCTGAACTGGATCACGCTGGTCCCGGCACTCGCCTGCTTCGACGACCGGAGCTACCGCCGGGTGCTCCCGCGGCGGCTGCTGCGCGCGGCCGAGCGCCGGGTCGTGGCGGGCAGCGTGCCGGCCTCGCGTTCGCACGTGGTTGCTGCGGGAGCATTCGCCGTGCTTGTGGCAGTCCTCAGCATCGCCCCAGTGGAAAACCTGCTTTCCGAGCGGCAGGTGATGAACACCTCCTTTGACCCGTTGAAACTGGTGAACACCTACGGTGCCTTCGGCTCGGTGGGCAAGGTTCGCAACGAGATTGTGCTCGAGGGCACCGCCGACGCGAACCCCGGCCCGGACAGCGTCTGGCGCGAGTACGAGTGGAAGTGCAAGCCCGGCGACCCGATGCGGCGTCCCTGTCTCATCACCCCCTACCACATGCGCCTCGATTGGCTGATCTGGTTCGCCGCCATGGGAGACCTCGAGCGTTACCCGTGGGTCGTTTCGCTGATGGTGAAGCTGCTGCAGGGAGATCCCGGCGCGCTCGGGCTCCTCGACACGAATCCCTTCCCCGAAGCGCCTCCGAAGCAGTTGCGCGCGCTGCTCTACCGCTATCAATTTACCGAGCCGGGCGACCCCTCGGGCGCCTGGTGGAAGCGCGAACCAATTGGCGGCTACGTCGAGGCGCTCTCCCTGGACGATCCGCGGATCGATCCCTTCCTGCTTCGCCACGGGTTGCCTGTCTCGAGTCGAGGTTCCTAGGCGGGTGTCGCCCAGCGGGTGACGCTGGGCGTCGCAGTCGATAGGCTTGGAAAAGACCCATCGACCGCGCCGCGGGCTTGTGTCCGCTGGCGTTCCCAACTTGAATGCGCCGATTCCCCGGGCCTCCCGGTGGCCTCGGACTGTCGGCTTCGGAGCCTTGTGATGAAGACGGCGATCCAGTTCATCACTCGGCTCTTTCCGCTTTGGGCGGTGCTCTTTTCGGGCGCGGCGTTGCTGGTGCCTTCGGCCTTCACCTGGTTTTCGGGGTCCGCGATCCAGTGGGGCCTCGGCTTCATCATGCTGGGGATGGGCCTCACCCTGCGGCTCGAGGATTTTCGGCGCGTGCTGCGCCGTCCCGCCGCGGTTGCTGCCGGGGTGGCGCTCCAATTCACGCTGATGCCGCTGCTGGGCTGGTCGATCGCCATCGGCCTCGAGTTGCCGCGCGAGCTTGCGGTGGGCCTGATCCTGGTCTCTGCCTGCCCGGGAGGCACCGCGTCGAACGTGATCGCCTTTCTGGCCCGGGCCGACGTGGCGCTCTCGGTCAGCATGACGACGGTCTCGACGCTGCTGGCGGTCGTGCTAACGCCGCTGGCCACCGAAGTCTTCGCTGGACAGCTGGTGGAGGTGGATGCACTCGGGTTGCTCGCGAGTATCGCGCTGATCGTGATTCTGCCCGTGACGCTCGGGGTCACCGCGAATGCGCTGAGCCCGCGGGGGGCGTCCCGGCTTTCGGAAGTCTCTCCGATCGTGTCGGTGGTCTTCATCGTGCTGATCTTGGGAACGATCATCGGCTCGAACCGCGACGCGATCCTCGAGCACTGGCAGAAGATCGTGCTCGCGGTGACCCTGCTACACGCGTCGGGTTTCGTCCTCGGCTACGCCGCGGCGCGTGCCCTCGGTTTCGAAACGCGGGTCGCGCGGACGGTCTCGATCGAGGTCGGGATGCAGAACGCCGGACTCGCGACCGCGCTGGGCCAGAAACACTTCGCGGAGTTGCTACTGGTGCCGGTCCCGTGCGCGCTTTCGGCGGTCGCGAGTTGTCTCTTCGGGAGTCTGGCTGCGGCCATCTGGAGCCGGCGTCCGCTCGAGGCTTCGCCGTCACTGCCGGAGCCGGGGGGAGTTCATTGAGTGCGGCGGTCGCCGCGCCGCCGCCGACCCTGGTTCGGCGTGCCGAGATCGAGGGCTTCGAGCGCGAGACTGACGTCCTCGTGGTCGGGCTCGGCTGCGCCGGCGCCTGCGCCAGCCTCGAAGCCGCCGACGCCGGTGCCGAGGTTCTCGCGCTCGAACGCGCCAGCGCCGGCGGAGGCACGTCGGCGCTCTCGGGCGGTGTGATCTACCTCGGCGGCGGCACCGCGGTGCAGCGCGAGGCCGGTTTCGAGGACTCGGCCGAAGACATGTACCGCTACCTGATGGCCTCGGCCGGGCCCCGGCCCGACGAGAAGAAGGTCGCCGCCTTCAGCGAGGGCAGCCTCGAGCACTTCGCGTGGCTGGTGGCGCAGGGCCTCGAATTCAAGCCGGTCTTCTACCCGCACTACAGCGGCGAGCCGCCGAATGAAGACGGCCTGGTCTATTCGGGCAGCGAGAACGCCTGGCCCTACAACGAGATCGCAAGGCCCGCCCCACGCGGGCATTGCCCGCGGACCCCGGGTGCCGCCGGGGGGCTGTTGATGCAGACCCTGTTGCGGGCGGTTTCGGCCTCCCCGGTCGAGGTTGTAAACGATGCCCGCTGCGAATCGTTGGTGCGCGACGACGACGGCGGGATCGTCGGGGTCGTCGCGCGCATCGACGGCCGGCGGGTGCCGCTGCGTGCCCGGCGCGGCGTCATCCTCACGACGGGCGGCTTCATCAACGACGACGAGATGCTCTCGCGCCACGCGCCGCTGCTGCGCCGCTGTCGCTTCCGGGTGGGGGCCGAGGGCGACGACGGCAGCGGCATTCGGCTCGGCCTGACCGCGGGGGCGGGCTCGCTGCATCTCGGTCACGGTTCGATCTCGCTGCCGGTTCATCCGCCCAAGAGCGTCTCGCGCGGGATCTTCATCAACCGCGCCGGACAGCGCTTCGTGAACGAGGATGTGTACATGGGCACGCTTGGCGAGCACGTCTTGCTGCGGCAGGACGGCGAGGCCTACCTGCTCTTCGACGACGAGAACTTCGTGCGCCCGGAGATCGAGTACCCGCTGATCGCGGTGGGGGAGACCCCTTTGGAACTCGAAGACCAGTTGGGGATGGCGCCGGGCGCGCTCCAGGCCACGCTCGATCTCTACAACCGGTATGCGCGCGAGGGCCGCGACCCCGTGTTCCACAAACACCCCGACTACGTAAAGCCACTCACGAAACCGCCCTACGGGGTCTTCGACTGCCGCGTCGATCACGCTTTCTTCGCGGCCTTCACCCTTGGCGGCCTGTGGACGAACGCTTCGGGCGAGGTGCTTTCCCCTTCGGGCGATGTCATGCCGGGGCTCTACGCCGCGGGTCGTACGACGTCGGGCATCGCCGCGCCTGGCTATTCGAGCGGGCTCTCGCTGGGTGACGGGAGCTTTTTTGGTCGCGCAGCCGGCCGCGCCGCAGCGCTGCGGCGGGGCGCCTAACGCGTATCGTCGATGCTGTAATTGCCGCCGCCGCGCGCGGAGATGTACAGGAAGACGAAGCAGTAGAGCGAGGCGAGTTCGCCGCCGTTCACCAGCGGAAAGAGATGGTTCGGCGCGTGGGCCATCCAGTAGGCGACCGCCATCAGGCCCGATGCCACGAATGCCGCGGGCCGGGTGAAGAGGCCGATGGCGATCAGGGCGCCGGCGACGAGTTCGATCCCGCCCGCCCCGTACTGGATGAATTCCGGCATCTCGCTCGCCGCCTTCGGGAAATCGAAGAGTTTCTGACAGCCGTGCCAGAGGAAGAGCAGGCCGGTGATGAAGCGCATCAGCGCGTAGGTCGAGTCGCTGTAGCGGCTCATGAAGAAGGACATGCAAAGCCTCCGTGACGTCGCGCGAACGCGGGTTCGCGGGGCGCTGGATGAAGCGGTGACTCGGCAACGATACCGCAGCGAAGTGCAGTACCGGCCGCGGAGCGGGCCCGGATGCGGTGGGCTCGGTGTACCAAATCGGCCGGGGAGGCGTGCGCTAGCGCACCGCTTGCGCGGGGCCGCGCGGTCTGGGTGCCGCTCAATCGCGTATGCGGTGTGCGGATCCTTTGCAGGTCTGGCACGCGAATTGCGGTGTCCATGGGGTAGAGCGCATCCCCTGGAATGGAGGACATCCCATGCTACCCCGAGCCGATATCTACGAAGCACGAGGACACCTGGTGGTCGAGTCGGATTTGCCAGGGGTCATCGAGGAGGACGTGGTGCTGCGCGTCACGAAGGAGAAGCTCCGCATCGAATTTCGCCTGCGGGCCCCCGCCATTCGCGAGCGTCCCGCCTACTTTCGCAAGGAGCGGATCCCGGGCGAGTTCTCCCGCGAGTTGCGTTTGCCGCGGCGGGTCGATCCCGATTCGCTCGAGGCGCGTCTGGATCACGGCACGCTCCAGGTGCGCCTGCGCCTCGACGACGACGCCGCTGGCGAGCGGGCCTTTGGTGTCGAGACCGGCGACTGGGATGGGCCAGCGGAAGTCCACTAGGCCTTTTCGTTAAGCGCCCATTCGCGCAGGAGGTGGTGAGCGATGGCCACCGGGGGCGGCAGGATCAGTTCGGGAGTCGGCCCGCCCAGCGCCGCGCGCACCTCGGCTCGCTCGAACCAGCGAGCCGCCTCGAGTTCGAGGGGGTCGATGGTGATGGCGTCGCTTTCGGCCTCGGCCCAGCAGCCGATCATCAAGGAGCACGGGAAGGGCCAAGGCTGTGAGGCCCGATATTCGACGCGCCCAACGCGAATCCCCGCCTCCTCGAAGACTTCGCGCCGGAGCGCGGCTTCGATGTCTTCTCCCGGTTCCACGAAACCCGCGAGCGCGGAGAACATGGCATCGGGCCAGCCGGCGCTGCGCCCGAGCAGGCAGCGCTCACCCCGGGTGACGGCGGCGATCACCACCGGGTCGGTGCGTGGGAAGTGTTCCGCGGCGCACTCCGGGCAGCGGCGTTGGCCGCCGCCTGCTTCGGCGAGGGTCTTCGCGCCGCAGGCCGAGCAGTGGCCGTTTCGCGCGTGCCAGTCGACGAGACCGCGGGCATGAGCGGCGAGGGCTGCCTCGGAAGCCTCGAGACGTCCGCCGACTGCACGCAGGTCGTGGAAGCTCGCCGTGTCGCCGAGTTCGAGGCTCGCAGCCGGGTCTTCGAGATGCGAGAGGTCGAGGGCGAAGTGCGCCACGTCTCCGGAGAGCCCGAGGAAGACCGGGTCGCATTCCGGTGCGCAATGGTCGCGGAGTGCGGTGCGCGCGAAAGCGAGGCGGGGTGAAGCCTCGCCCTGCACCAGGAGTTCGAGGTTCCAGATCGGCAGGAAGCGGCTGCGTTCGTCGCCGAGTCGATCGCGCAGCCAGTCCGGATCGCGGCGCTCGCGCTGGGCGCGGTCGAGGCCGGGGCCCGCGAAGGGGATGGTTTCGAGGTTCATCAAGGCGACTTCCGAGAAGGCTGCGAACCGGCGGCGGGGCGGCCTTTGCTAGCATAGGTGTGTTTGCCGCGGAGGGGAGACGTCGCTTGCTGAAATCTCCGGGCGAGAGCCGACCTTCGATTTCAATTTCTGCCGTCGCGGCCGGCCTCGCGCTGTTCGTCGTCGGGCTGCTGGTTTTTGGCTGCGCCACTTCGCCCCTCGGCCGCAAGCAACTGAAGTTGCTGCCCTCCGACGAAGTCAATCGCGCGGGGGGGCGCGCCTTCCACGAAATTCTCGCGCAGAAACCACAGACGGCCGATGTCCTGGCGACGGCGCGCGTGCGCTGCGTGACCGCGTTTCTGGCGCGCGGGATTCCCGGCCCGGCGGGCGAACTCGATTGGCACGTCGTGGTCTTCGAAGCTTCCGAGCCGAATGCCTTCGCGCTGCCCGGCGGTCGCATCGGGGTGAACCGCGGAATGCTCGACGTCGCGACGACGCCGGACCAGTTGGCGGCGGTGCTCGGGCACGAGATGGCCCACGTGCAGGCGGACCACGCCAACGAGCGGATGTCGGCGAACCTGGCCGCGACGGGTGCGGTGACCCTGCTTTCGATTGCCGCGGCCCGGGCCGACCTGCCGGCGCGCCACGCCGCCAACCTCCTGGGTGCCGGTGCCCAGTTGGGGATCCTGTTTCCCTACTCGCGTGCCCACGAACGTGAAGCGGATCTCCTCGGCCTCGACCTGATGGCGAGGGTGGGCTTTGACCCCGACGCGGCGGTGTTGCTCTGGCAGCGCATGTCGGCAGCCCGAAAGTCGACGCCCCCCGAGTTCCTCTCGACGCACCCGGCGAGCGAGAGCCGAATCGCAGAGCTTCGTCAGCGCCTGCCGCATGCGCGTTTCCTGTACCGCGACGCCCGGGCCGCCGGGCACCGGCCGGTGTGCGAATGAGTGGGCCCCGCGGTCGGGATCAGGAGGGACTTCCCTTCGACGGGATCGCCGGGAGCGAGGGCCAAGAGGTGCTTTCGGGGGCCGTTGAACGGGTCACCTTCCAGAACGAGGAGACGGGTTTTTGCGTGCTGCGGGTGCAGCCACGCTTCGGTCGCGAGCGAGTGGCGGTGGTGGGACACGCGCCGCCGATCAAGGCGGGCGAGTTCCTGCGGGCGGAGGGACGCTGGGTGGACGACCCCCGGCACGGCCCGCAGTTCCGGGCGGAATCGATCGCGACCCAGGCGCCCGTCAGTGCCGAGGGCATCGAGCGCTACCTCGGTTCGGGGCTGGTGGTGGGGATCGGTCCGGAACTCGCGAAGCGAATGGTGGCGACCTTTGGGGTCGGTGTGCTCGATGTCATCGACGAGACGCCAGAGCGTCTGCGCGAAGTCCCGGGTGTGGGTCGTGTCCGATTGGAGCGCATTCGCAGCGCCTGGAGTGCCCAGAAGCGTGTGCGGGAGATCATGATCTTCCTGCACGGGCATGGCATCGGCACCGTGCGCGCGGCGCGCATCCACCGGTTCTACGGGGACGACGCCGTCGAACGCATTCGCAGCGACCCGTGGGCGCTGGCCCGAGATATTCCGGGGGTGGGTTTCGCCACTGCCGATGCCCTGGCGGACCGGCTCGGGGTCTCGCGGACGGCGCTCTCACGCGCCCGTGCCGGCGTGCGCCAGATCATCGACGACGCCGTGCGCGCGGGCGACTGCGGACTGCCGCGGGAGGATCTGTTACGGCGTGCGGAGGCGCTGTTGGGGGTGGACACCGCGGTGGTCGAGACCGGACTGGCCGCGGAAGTCGAGGCGCGCGAACTGATTGCCGCCGACGGCACCGATGGCCCGGGCGTCTTCGTTCCCGCGCTCTTTCACGCCGAGGCCGATGCGGCCGTTCGACTGCGGGCGATGCTGCGAGGGTCGCCCCCCTGGGCCGAGATCGATTCGGGAAAGGCGATCCCCTGGGTGGAAGCGAAGCTCGGCTTGGTGCTGGCGACGGGGCAACACGAGGCCCTCGACCGCGCGCTGCACTCGCGCCTCCTGGTGCTCACCGGCGGGCCGGGCGTCGGCAAGACGACTCTGGTGCGGGCGCTCTTCGAGATTCTCGCGGCCAAACGCGTTCGGGTGTTGCTGGCCGCGCCCACGGGTCGCGCCGCCAAGCGCCTGGCCGAGGCCACCGCGGCCCCGGCCAGTACGTTGCACCGGTTGCTCGAGGCGCGCCCCGGGCGTAGGGATTTCGGGCGCAACCCCTCGAATCCACTCGAGGTCGATCTGTTGGTGGTAGACGAGGCCTCGATGGTCGACGTACCGCTGCTCGCGGGGTTGCTGCGCGCCTTGCCGGAGGAAGCCGCTGTTCTCTGGATTGGCGATCCGGCGCAATTGCCATCGGTCGGACCGGGCCGCGTGCTCGCCGACATGATCGATTCGGGCGTTGTTCCGGTGGTGGCGCTCTCGGAGATCTTTCGGCAGGCCGCCCAGAGTCGAATCGTGCGCGCGGCGCACCGCGTGCTCGCCGGGGAGATGCCGGAACTCGCGTCCGTAGAGGGCAGCGATTTCTTCTTCCTCGAGGAGGAAGACGCCGAAGTGGCCGCCCAGCGCATCGTCAAGTTGGTCGCCGAGAGGATTCCCGGGCGCCTCGGGGTGGATGCGATTCGCGACGTACAGGTACTCTCGCCGATGCACCGGGGCTCCCTGGGTACAAAGGCGCTCAATCGGGGGCTGCAGCGGGCGCTCAACCCGGCGGGACTCGCCGGCCCGCGCGTCCTGCGCTTCGAGACCGCCTTCTGCGTCGGCGACAAGGTGATGCAGATGCGAAACGACTATGACCGTGACGTCTTCAACGGAGATGTCGGCTTCGTCGCCGGAATCGAACCCGAGAAGCAGATGTTGCGCGTGGCCTTTGACCGGGGCGAAGTCGAATACGCCTTCGACGAACTCGACGCGTTGGCGCTCGCCTATGCCACCACGGTGCACAAGGCCCAGGGTTCCGAGTACCCGGTGGTGGTGTTCCCGCTGCACGGGCAGCACACACCGATGCTGAGGCGCAATCTCGTCTACACCGCAATGACCCGCGGACGCCGGCTGGTGGTCATCGTTGGACAAAAGCGTTCGCTGGCGGCGGCGGTACGCTCGGCACCCGAAGAAAAACGCTTTACGAGGCTAGCGCTGGAGCTGGTTCCGAGAAGCCGCGCCCGTGTCCGTGCCCAATAGCCGTGTCCGTGCCCAATAGCCGCGCCTATGCCCCATAGTCGGGTCCGATGCGCGGTCCTGGCAGCGCTGCTGCTGATGCCTCTTGCGGGTTGCGACGGGGGGAGCGATCCCGGCGCGGAGCGGAGCCGCGCCGAACGCATCCACTTCGACGCGATCGTTCTCGATGCCCACTCGGATACGACGCCGCGCTTCGAGGAGCCGGGATGGGATTTCAGTCTGCGCCACGCAGACGGGGACCAGGATCTTCCCCGCATGCGCGAGGGGGGGCTCGACGCGCAGTTCTGGTCGATCTACCTCGGGCATCGTGACGAGCCGGGCGCTGCGATGGCCGAAGCCCGGCGCCGCATCGCCGCGGTGCGGCGGCTGGTCGCCCTCCACCCCGAGGAGCTGTCCCTGGCCACGACGGCGCAGGAGATCCGCGAAGCCGTGGCGGCGGGGCGCATCGCCTCGGCCATGGGGGTCGAGGGCGGGCACATCATCGAGAACGATCTTGGCAACCTGCGTGAACTCTACGCCCTGGGTGCGCGCTACCTGACCCTGACGCACTCGTTCCACACCGACTGGGGAGATTCTTCGGGAACGCGCGAAGACGTTCCCGCACGCCACGGGGGGCTCACTCCCTTCGGTTTCGAGGTGGTGCGCGAGATGAATCGACTGGGAATGATGGTGGACGTTTCGCATGTCTCGGATGAAACCTTCTGGGACGTGATCGAGGGGAGTCTCGCTCCGGTGATCGCCTCGCACTCCTCGGTGCGCGCGGTGGCGGACCACCGCCGCAATCTCGACGACGCCATGCTCCGTGCCCTTTCGGCAAACGGCGGCGTGTTGATGATCAACTTCTACCCGGTGTACATCGACGAAGCCGCAGCGCGGGAAGCCGGCGCCTACTACGCGCTTTGGGGGCCGCAGTTGTCTGCGATCCGGGAGGGGCACGCCGAGGATGCCGCGGCGCGCGGGGCGGCCTACCGGGCGCACTTCGCAGCACACCCGATGCCCCGCACCTCCCTCGATCAGCTTCTCGACCACTTCGATCACGCCCTCGCGGTGGCCGGCCCCGATCACGTGGGGATCGGTGCCGACTGGGATGGCGTGCCCTCGATGCCGGTCGGAATGGAAGACGTCTCGAAGCTCCCCGCGCTGACCCGGGGCCTGCTCGCGCGCGGGCACTCGGAGCAGACCGTGCGCAAGGTGCTCGGCCTGAATTTTCTGCGGGTGATGGCCGAGGCGGAGGCGGTCGCGGCGAGGTTGCGCGCCGAGCGCTAGCGCTCGCGGACTTCGACGCGGTCGCCAAAGTCGATCACCACCGCGTCGGCCATGCCGACGAAGAGGCCGGTCCCGACGCTTCCCGGGATGGCGAGGATCGCGGCATCGAGTGCAGCGGGGTCTGCGATCGGGCCGACGGCACAATCGAGGATCGGGTTGCCGTTGTCCGTGCGGAAGGGGGCGCCCGAGGCCTCGAGCCGCAGGCTCGGCTCGCAGCCGAGCGCGCGCAGGCGCTCGCTGCAGAAGTCCGCGGCGAAGGGGACCACCTCGACGGGAAGCTTCCCGCGCTCCCCGAGCTTCGCCACGAGTTTCTCGGCGCCGACGAGGATCACCAGCTTCCGGGATGAGGCCGCGGTGATCTTCTCGCGGACGAGGGCGCCGCCGTAGCCCTTGATCAGCTCCAGCTGGGGGTCGACTTCGTCGGCGCCGTCGAAGGTCACGTGGAGGGGGCCGGCCTCGGCGAGTTCGAGCAGCGGGATGCCCACCTCACGGGCGACAGCAGCCGTGGCTTCGGAGGTTGCGACGCCGCGCACGCGAAGCCCCTCGGCGACACGCGCGCCGAGTTCGCGCACAAAGGCCGTGGCGGCGCGTCCGGTGCCGAGCCCGAGGGTCTGACCGGCTTCTACGAAGGCGAGGGCGCGCCGGGCGCTCTCGATGGGGGCATCGCTCATGCGGGGTCTCCGTTCTGCGGGGCCGCGAGGCACGAGGTGGCAAGTTGAACGAATCGCTCGAGGCTCTCGCCCATCGGCGGGTGGAGTTGGACTCGGAGCGCGCGGCGGCCGCGCCGGCACAGCACTTCGAAATCGCCTTCGGCCTGAGCCTGCTTCAGCACGCCGAAATCATAGGGCAGCCCGGGGATCGGAAGCGCTCTGGTTTCATCCGAGGCGATCACGAGGAAGGCCCCCGAAGCGGGCCCCCCCTTGTGCAGTTGTCCGGTGGAATGCAGGAAGCGGGGACCGAAGCCGAGGGTCGTGGCCACACCACGGGCCCGGCGGATGGCCTCGCGGAGTTCTGCGAGCAGATCGCAAGTGCCCGTGCTGGGGTCGACGAAGGCGTTGATTCCGAGATAGTCACCCGGGCCGAGGTTGCCGAAGAACCGCGACAGGATCTCGGCCGCGCCGAGCGGCGAAGGTTCGACTTCGGGTCCGGGCAGGATGAGATCGAAGGCCGCGGTCCCCAGGGTGGGCTCCCCACTCGCCAGCGTTCCGCCACTCTCGAAGCGCGTCATGCGTTCGCGCGCGGCGACCTTCGCGTCCTCGACATCGGGTTGGTCAAAGGGGTTCACGCCGAGAAGTGAACCCGCCACGGCGGTGGCGATCTCCAGTCGATAGAACTCCGCGGGCAAATCCGCAGTGCTCTCGATCTCGATTTCGACGAGCGGGTGACCGTCTGCGACCAGGGCTTCGAGGCGTCGTTGCGTCTCCGGTGTGTGCGAGGATGCGATCCGGTAGTGCAGGAAGAGGCGGTCGCCCGCGTACGCTTCCGGGGCTTCGAGCGACTCGCCCTCCACCGGGAGGATGCCGCGGCCCGCCTTGCCGGTGGATTCGGCCACGAGTTGCTCGATCCAACCGCCGAGCGCTGCAATCTCGGGGGGCAGCACCAGCGTCAGCTTTTCGCGGCCGGCTTTCGCGGCCACGCCGAGCGCGATGCCGAGGCCCACACCCGGATTGGTTTGCGCACCCGGTTCGTCGCGACAAGCTGTCGCCATGGCGCAAGCAGATTCGATCCACGCCGGGATGTCGAGGCCCATCAGCGCCGCAGGCAGCAGGCCAAACGCGGACAGGGCTGAGAAGCGTCCGCCGATGGAGGGCTCGCCGTAGGCGATGAAGCGGTAGCCGTCGCGCTGGGCGGTGGCTTCCAGATCCGATCCGGGGTCGGTAATGGCGGCGAAGTGACGACCGACGGCCTCCGGCCCGAGCGCCGTCCTTGCCAGATCGAAGAAGTAGCGGCGCAGCACCTCGGGCTCGAGGGTCGAGCCCGACTTCGAAGCCACCAGAAAGAGAGTCGTTTCGAGGTCGATCTGGCTTTGAAGCCGGCGAATCGAGTCCGGCACCGTCGAGTCGAGTACCCGGAGTCGCGGGGCTCCCCGGGAGGGGGCGAAGGTCTTCGCCAGGACGTCGGGGCACAGGCTCGAGCCGCCCATCCCGAGAATGACGACGTCGCAATAACTGTCGTCCACCAGCGATTGCGCGTGGCGCTGCCACGCCGCGAGCCGGGGCCGGGCGTTCTCCGGGGCATCGAGCCAGGCGAGCCAGTGTTCTTCGCCCGCGCTGGTAAAGAGCGTGGGGTCGCGCTCGAAAAGCCTGCGGGTTGCGTCGGCGGCTTCCCACTCCGTGGCGGCCTGCTGGCAGGCGGCCTCGAGCGAGCCGAATCGAAACACGGGGAGCGAGGGGGAGGCGGTCACCGGCGCTTCAGAGGCCTCGCAGGGCCGTCGATGCGACCGCTATCGGGATGCGTTCGTGGGCGGGCGGGGGCGCCGCTGTGGCGGGCGAGGAGCGCAAAAGGCAGGCCTTCATCGTTTCGCAGGGACGCGGGAAGCGGGGCAACGGTAGTCCACGCTCGGCTCCGGGGCAGCGCGGGCGGGCGCTCAGCGGCGCCAGAAGCGGTGGAAGCCACCACAGCGAAAATCGCCGAGGGGCGGGGGGGCCTGCAGACCCGCTTCGACTTCGACGGGGGTGGCGCCGTCGAAGCGCTGGTCGATCACGCCGTCGAAGTTCGCGTCTTCGTCCTGCCGGGTGACGGCGTCTCCCGACAAGAACTGGACGACGTCGGGTCGGCCATCGGCGTTGGTATCCGCCTCGATCGCGACTCGCCTCCCGCCCTCGTAGCGCTCCCGTTGATCGGGTTTGCGGTCGCCGTCGCTGTCGATGAGCGTGCTCGTGACGACGCCGTCGACGACCTCGATTTGGGTGTCGAAGAGCCGGTTGCCGCTGGTGTCGAGGCATTGGCGCACCACCGCGCCTTCGGTATCGAGATAGAGTTTCTTCGAGGGGCTGCCGCGGTCGTTCGAGAACTCCTGCCGACGAACTCGCCCCTGGGCGTCGATATGCGAGAGCACGTCGGCAAAACCTCGAGCCTGCGTGTCGAGCGCCTGGCGTGCCAGACGCCCCTCGTCGTAGTACTCCCAGGTATCGATGCGGCAATCCGCTCGCGTGTCGCGCTCTTCTGCCACCACGTTCCCGACCGCGTCGAGATGCTGTCGCAGTTTTACGCAGTCGCGTTCCGGGTCGTAGACCTCGGTGCGCGTCGGACGGCCGGCCTCGAAGTAGGCGGTGAGGTCGCGCACCCCATTGCCGCTGCGATCCTCTTCCCGCTTCCGAATAGCGCCGGAGGCATCGGCGGTGATCCATGTGTCGACGACCCCACTGCCGGTGGTGTCGGCCTCCTGCACGGTCGTGCCGTCCTCGGCGGTCCGGCTCTTGCGGTCGATCCGCCCGTCGAAGTTGCTGTCCTCTTCCTGGAGGACGACCTCTCCATCGCGGTAGTAGACGAAGAGATCCGGGGCGCCGTCGGCATTGCGGTCGGATTCTGCGCGCTGGACCTCGCCGGCCTCGAAGAAGCGCACGCTGTCGAGCCGGCCGTCGAGGTTGGTGTCCTCTTCGATGCGGAGCGGGCGCTCCTGCGGGTCGAAGGTCGTGACCACGTCCACCTGGTCGTCGGCATTGCGGTCTTCGCGTTGGCTCTGTTTCCGGCCGTTCACGTATCGCACGGTCACGTCGGGGTCGCCGTCTCCGTCGAGATCGATCGTCGTCTCGGCCAGCACGCCGGCGTCAAAGCCGTCGTGACGTTCCAGGCGTCCGTCGAAGTCCGAATCGATCTCGGCGGAAACCTGGACACCCTCGGCGTAGGTCTTGATCAGGTCTACTTTTTCGTCGGCGTTGGTGTCGAATTCTTCGCGCAGAGGGCGCTTTTCGCGGTCGAAGGTCGTGCGGGTGTCGAAGAGGCCGTCGGCGGTCGAGTCGCGTTCCTCGCTCGTCTGTGTGCCCGCCGTGAAGAAAACGACCGAATCGATCTGCCCGTCGCCCCGGGTGTCGGACTCCTGGCGAACGCGCTCGCCGCCCTCGTAGGTCACGATCAGGTCGAAGCGGCCGTCGCCGCGAGTGTCGCGCTGGTCGAGGGCGACGAAGCCATCCGCGTACCGGAGGCGATGATCAAAGAGCGTGTCGCCGGTGGTGTCGAGTTCTTCGACGGCGAGGGCGCCCGAGGCGCCGAAGCGGCCCCGGCGATCTATTCGCCCGTCGTGATCGCGGTCTTCTTCGAAGCGAGCGGGTTTCCCGGCGGCGAAGAAGGTGGTGCGGTCGATGGCATCATCGCCGTTGCGGTCTTCGCTGACCTCGAGGGTGACGCCCGCGGAGTCGTTGCGTTGGTGGCGATCCGGGCGCCCGTCGGCATCGGTGTCGGTGGCAACGTGCAGCGGAGTGCCGCTCTCGGGGTCGAGTTCGACCCAGCGGTCGGGCCGTGCATCGCCCGTGGTGTCGCTCTCTTGAAGCACGAGTCGGCCGGCCGGGTCGTAGGCGTTCCAGACTTCGGTGCGACCGTCGAGATCCTCGTCGATTTCCATCCGCACGACGCGACCGTCGGCGAAGTACTCGGTCCGCGATGCGATCTCGACGCCGTCGCCCAGGCGGGCGCGACGCGCGATGGCGCCGTCCTCGTAGAACGCGCGATGCTCGAAGTGACCGTTGAAGTCGGCGTCGACCCGCTCCTCCACGAGGGCCTCCTGTCGGTCGAAGGTGTAGACTGCATCGACGCTTCCGTCGGCATTGCGGTCCTCTTCCTGGCGGCGCTTGCGACCGGCTTCGAGGAAGACCTGGGTGTCCAAGGTGCCATCGCCGGTGGTGTCGGTCTGGCTTCTCACCGCGGCCCCGCCCTCGAAGTGCGTCACGAAGTCGATGCGGGCGTCCCCATCGCGGTCTTCCTCCTCGCGAACCCGCACGCCGTTTTCGTAGAGGCGAAGGAGGTCGAAGCGGCCGTTGCCCTGCCGGTCGATCTCCTCGCGCGTGATGCTGCCGTCGGCGCCGAGGTGGGCGACGATCTCGGGGTGGCCGTTGGCGTCTTCGTCGCGGGCACGCCGAACCTCGACCCCGGCCTCGAAACTCGAGACCGTGTCGAAGTGCCCGTCTGCGGTGGTGTCGACTTCGCGTCGGGCGACGACATCGCCGGCTTCGCCCTGGTAGCGGGTAATGACGTCGATCTTGCCGTCGGCACGGGTGTCCGCTTCCTGCCGCTGGCGGGTTCCGTGGCGGTAATGGATGTGGACGTCGAGGGCGCCGTCCCCGGTGGTGTCCTGAGATTCCACGATCGGGCTGCCGTCGGCGGCGAAGCGCGCATCGAGGTCGATGCGGCCGTCGAAATCTCGGTCCTCGGTGACGTGCTCGGGCTGGCCGGCGCTGTAGTCCGTGAAGCGGTCGCTCTCCCCGTCGAAATTCGTGTCCTCCTCGAGTCGCAACGCCTGGCCCGCTTCGAAGGTGAGCGTCGCATCAGGGATTCCGTCGGCGTTGCGGTCGTCCCGTTGCTGGTGGACCTCGCCCGTTCGGAACTCGAGCCAGCGGTCGACGCGGCCGTTGCCGGTCGTGTCCTCCTCGCGGTGCAGCGGTGCTCCCGCTGGGCCGAAATCGGTAAAGGCATCCATGCGACCATCGAAGTCCGTGTCTTCCTCGGCACGCGTTGCGCGATCGCCTTCGTAGCGGACCTTGATATCGATGCGGCAGTCGCGGTCGCGGTCTTCGTGCCGCTCGGAAAGGTGCTCTTCCTCGTCGTAGTGGTAGATCGCGGCGGGACAGCCTTCCGGCAGGACCGGCCGCTCGGAGGCCGAGGCCGCCCCCAAAAGCTGCCCCGCCAGGCTGACCGTCAACAGGCTTTGGAGTACCCGGCGCACGACGTCAGTCCCGCGGAACGCTGAAGGTCGCCCGCAACTCGTTCTGGCTGATACAGCGCGTGTTGCGATCGAGGGCGGGGAAGGGCGAGGCCTCGCGCAAGGCCCGGACCGCGCTGCTGCCCAGCCGCGTGGAACCGGCGTTTACGAACTCGACATCGCTGGCCGAGCCGGAATCGTCGAGACGGAAACGCAAGATGACCCTCGCATCGACGGCTGTTCCGTCCGGGACGTCCCAGCGCGAGAGCGTGCGCTTGCGAATGGTCGCGTAATAGCGCTGGACGAAGGCGCTCTCGTCGCAGCGCGCAACGCCGATGGCCTTGCCGATGCCTCCGCTGCCCCCCCCGCCCACCAGCAGTGAGTCCGCGACGCTGGTCTCGATGGCGATCCCACTCGGTGCGCCGATGGCGAGTTGATCGGACGAAATCGAGGCCGCGCGATCGACGAAAGCTGCTGCGGGTGCGGCGAGTTCGGCCATGCGCGGGACCACGGCGCGGGGTGCGGCAGTGTCGATGCGGGCCGGTCCCGAGGGCACCACCGCGCGTGCGCGCAAACTGCCTCCCTGGATGGCGACCGGCATGGCGACTGCGAAGCGTCCGCTCGCGGAGGTGGGCATCTGCACGGCGCCGGCGACTGCGATGCGCTGGGCGGTGACATTGCGCTGCTCGAGGGTCGTGGGCGCGGCCTGGAGGTCGACCTTCGTCATGTCGAGGGTCTCGGCAGAAACCGCCGCGGCCTGTGGCCGCAGCGTCTGGGCGATGTCGCGTGCCTGGAGGGTGGGGGCAACGGCGGCCCGCCGGGGGATGAGGGTTTTGGGTGCGACCGGTGCCGGCTCCTCGTTCGACCCCGGAAGTTCCTTGACGATCTGCACGGGAATCAGCTCGCTCACGAGGTCGGGGTTCAGCCACGCAAAGATCGCGAGGGAGCCGATCACGAGCGCGTGTGCTCCGAAGGAGATCGACGCGGAGATCCATGCACTGCGGGCATCCTCGGGGTCTGGCATCCCGAGATGCGGGGCACTCGGGGCGCCTGCGGCGGCCAGCCCCATCTGCGGCCCACCGGCGATCGCGATGTTCCCCAGGTGGAGCATCGTTTTCGGACGCGATCTTCGATGCGGCAGGCGCGGCTTCGGCGGTCTCATCGGGGCCCCGTGGATCGTGGGTCGTCCTCCCCTGGCGGGGACGTTCGGCCATTCTCGAATTTAGACGATCGCTCGGATGCAGTGGTTCCGGAGACCGAGCGGCGGGGCGCACCCGACCCGAAAACCCGTTGCAGGGCTCGGCGCGGCCGGGCTCCCACGGCTTCGGTCGGCCGGTTGGCGATGCTAAGAGAGGGCCTCTGGGGTGTCAACGCGGCGCCCGCCCGGGGATGCGCTCATGCGGCAGCCGGGGGGTTCGTCGGATATGCTTCGCCGCCGCGCGTCCTGGACAAAGCGAAAAACTTTCCGGCGGGGGAACCCCGGGCGGATTTCAGGTGGGATCGGAGACGATGTACTCAGCGGATTATCTCTGGGAGCTGCTCAAGATGGGCTGGCTCTCGAACGTGCCCCTGGCGATCGGCTCGATCATTTCCATCGCGGTGTTCTTCGAACGCTTGAAAACGTTTCGCGGGCTCGAGAAGGCGACGCGCGCCGTTGCGACCGGCGCGATCGATGCCTTGGTGGCGCGCGATCTGTCGAAGGCGCGAAAGGTCTGCGAAGACTCGAGCGCGCCGATTGCGGAGGTTCTGCAGGCGGGGCTGCGCTGGGCGAACGTCGCGGTGGAAGACCTCGAGCGCGTGCTGGCCACGCTGCGCGCCGAGAAGGTTTCTGGACTGCGCCGCGGCATCTGGATGATCGGTACCACCGGGTCGCTGGCGCCCTTCGTGGGACTCTTCGGGACGGTGATCGGTATCATTCGGGCCTTCGGCGACATGGCGACCCACGGGGCCAGCGGTTTTGCGGTGGTGGCCCAGGGAATTTCCGAAGCGCTGATCGCGACGGCGGCCGGACTCGGCGTCGCGATCGTGGCCCTTATGCTCTTCAACTACCTGCAGGTGCGAGTGGGCGCGATTGCAAGCACCTACGCGCGCGCCTGCGAACGCCTGGTCCAGGCGCTGATCTACGTCGGTTCGGAGCAGGAGGGAGCAGTCGATGTCGATCTCGGCTCTTCCTAGCGACGAAGGCGGCGTCGATTCCGACGGGATCGTCGCCGAGATCAACGTCACGCCGCTGACCGACATCTTTCTCGTGCTGCTGATCATCTTCATGGTGACGACGACGGTGATGCAGGACGAGGGGAAGAACATCGATCTCCCCACCGCGGCGCTGAGCGAAGAGACGCCCCAGGGTGTCACGGTGGCCGTGAGCCTCGACGGCCAGATCCAGATCAACGATCGCGTCGTGGCCGAAGCCGATCTGCTGCCGGCGCTCGAAAAGGCATTGGCGGCGGCCGATCAGAAGATCGTGGTGCTTCGCGGCGATCGTCGCGTGCTGCTGGGCCAGGCGGTGAACATTCTCGATCTCGCCCAGCAAGCGGGAGCGAAGGGGATCGCGTTGGCGACCCAGCCTCCCGGTGAGGACGGCGGCTAGCGTCAGGCGCTTCGTCGGCGCATCCACACGAGCCCGCCGACGAGCAGGATGACTTCCGGCACGAGCAGTCCGATCCCATAGAACGCCTGCATCGAGTTCTGCAGCGGAACCGGGAACTGGAGCACGCCTCCGGTCTTCGGCCGCAGGGTGATCGAAGGCTCCCGCTGGACCGCCCAGTGCACCGTGTTGAGCACGAGGTCGAGGTTGTAGATCGAACGCAGGTCGCGATTCGACGCGATGTCGACGTTCCCGAAGGCCGCGATCCGGGTCTCGCCACCACCGCGCTGGTATTCGCCGGTGACGACGAGCGGGTGGTACTCGCTCTTCGCGTCGGCAGGCTTTTCGGGGGTTACGCGTCCGCCGACGTGGCAAGGGTCATCGTAGAGCCAGGAGCGGTGACTCGCGTAGACCGTGGGCGTGATGCGATCGTCGGGGCGAGGTTTCTTGAGTTCGAAACTTCGGCTGTGTCGGAAGAAGGTCATGCGGTTCGAGTTGAGGCCGCGGGTGCTCGGGTGGACCTCGTAGCTGTGGGCCAGCGGGTTGAGCCCGGGTGCTTCGCCATCGACCGGGCCCGAGGCAGGATCGATGACCATGGCGTCACGAGAGGAGAGGCCGAATTCTCCCAGGATTTCTTCAACGCCGCTGCTTCGACACGGCGCGAGGAAGGCGATCAAGCTGCCGCCGCCCCGTTCGAGGTAGCGCTGCAGGGCCTTTAGGGCCTCGGGGCGGTAGCGGCGTTCGGGGGCCAGGGTGATCACCGCGGCGGCGTCGTGGGGAATCTCGGTGATCGACGCCGTGACCAGGGTCGCCAGCTCAAAGCCCTCGGTTTCGAGGGCCGCTGCGAAGCCCGAGTAGCCCAGGTCAAAGCTGCGGCTGGCGTTGCCTTCGCCGTTGCCGACGGCGATGTAGAGGCGTCCGTGATCGGCCGGGGCGAGCATCGAGAGGGCTTCGAAAAGAGCGCCCTCGGTGGGGCGGGTCACGGTCTCGAAACGTCCGCCGGCCTGAACCACCACCGAGTTCGAAGACGGGATCCCGAAGCGATCGCCGTCGCCCGGATTCTGGTCGAGATCCTTCTGGTCGATCACGAGGCCGGGGCCGCAGCGGCCGATCTCGTCGAGGAGTTGGCGCGTGCGCCGGGTTCGCGGGTCGCCCACCTCTTCGTAGAGGGTGATGCGAAGCGGCGCCGGGAGCGCCAGGGCCGCCTTACAGGTGGCTGCCGCGAGGGTCGCGTGTTGCTCGAAGGTCCAGTCGAAGCGCCAATCCGCGGTGCGCAGGAAACCCTGCAGCAGGAAAACCGCCCAGACCACGGCGACGACCTGCAGCAGTGATTCGCAGAGGGCCGCGGTGGCGGCCGGACTCGGGCGCCGCGTTTCGATGCGGCGCAGCGCGCGGTAGGCGGCATAGACCAGGGCGACGCTGCCGATCGCGATCTGTGTGAGCGCGAAGCCACCCGCCTCGCCCTGGAGTCGCGTGGCCGCGACCCCGAAGCCCAGCGTGAGCACCCCGATCCAGATGGCCTCGCGCATCAGCCGCCCACTCGCCGGAAATCGAGGGCGAAGCGGCAGAGCACGAAGGCCACGGCCATCAGCCCCAGGAAGTAGGTGAGGTCGGAAATGAAGACCAGGCCCTCTGCGAAGCGCCGAAAGTGCGGACGCAGCGCGATGGCGTCGAGGAAGGCGGCGAGATCTTCACCGACGAAGGCGTGTGTCCAGCCGAAATCGTAGAAGAAGAAGGCGATCCCCACGGCGGCGGCGGCCGCGACGATCTGACTTCCGGTGAAGGCGGAGGCGGCAAGGCCGATCGACGCGATGCCGAGGGCCAGGGCCGTGAGGCCGAGGAAGACCGCGGCGAGATGCTGCGCACCGAGTCCGCCCTGGGCGATGGCGGTCACTGGGTAGACGAAGGCCACGGCCATCATCAGCACCACGAAACCGAAGGTCACGGTCAGCTTGGCGCCCACGATCTGGGAGGTACTGAGCCCGGAAGAGAGCAGCACCTCTTCGGTGCCGCGCGAACGCTCCTCGGCGAAGACCCGCATGGTCACCAGCGGCAGCGGGATGATCAGAAGCATCGAGAGCTGGTCCATGACGGGGTTGAAGACGGTGTCGCGCAGGTTGATGTGGTCGGGAATCGTGTCGGTGTCAAAGCCGCCCATCGTGGTGCTCGCGAAAACGAAGAGGATCTGGTTGTAGAGGCGCAGGTGTTCGAAGAAGACGAGAGCGGTGACGAGGGCCACCATCGTGAGCACGCCGTAGGCGATGGGCGAGAGGAAGAGCGCGGCGATTTCTTTGCGCAAGAGGGCGAGAAACCGCGTCATTCCGGTGTCCCTGTCGCTGCCAGCGGCGCAAAGAGTTCGAGGGGTTCGCGTTCGCCGAGCACCTCCTCGGTCGGGCCCATGCGCCGCAGGCGCCCGCCGGCGAGGATCGCCACCCGCGAAGTCAGGCGTCGCGCCTCGCCCAGGTCGTGAGTACAGAGGATCACGGTCCGCTCGCCGCGAAGATCGCCGAGGATCGATCGGACCTCGTCCTGCTGCAGCGGATCGAGGCCGCCGGTGGGTTCGTCGACGATCAACAGGGGCGGGTCGTGCAGGAAGGCCTGGGCCAGCGAGACGCGCTGCTGGAAGCCCTTCGAGAGGTTGCCGACGAGTCGATCGCAGACGCTTTCGAGATCGAAGCGCAGGAGGATGCGCGCGACGGCAGCGTCGAGCGCGTCGCCCTTGAGACCGCGGGCGCCTCCGGCAAAGCGCAGGAAGCCGCGCACGCGAAGCTCCGGGTAGAGTCTTGAAGTCTCGGTGACGTAGCCGAGTTTCTGCTGCACACCGCGCGGGTCCTTCGCAGGGGAGAGCCCGTCGACATGCACGCTGCCGGAGGAGGGCAGCAGGACTCCCGTCACCAGCCGGATGAAGGTCGTCTTGCCGGCGCCGTTGGCTCCGAGGAGCCCGAAGGTTTCCCCCGGCTCGATCTCGAGGCAGAGGCGGTCGAGGGCGAGGTGGTCGCCAAAGCGCCTCGAGAGGTCACGGGCGACGACCCGGACGCCCGTCGCTGTCGGCTGGGCCGTCGTCACTGCTCCGGTCCTCTGCTTCCCACGACACGCAGCTTACCGCGAAGTCTCGGCCTGTGTCCGGGCTAGAGGGCTTCGAGGGCCTCGAAGAATCCGGGCCAGGTCTTCGCGGTGCAGCCCGGGTCGCGAATTTCGATCCCCGGAATACGCAGGCCCGCCAGGGCGAAGGACATCGCGATTCGGTGATCGTCGTAGGTTTCGATCGACGCGGCGTGGAGCGCGGCGGGCTGAACCTGGAGCCAGTCCGGGCCGGCCTCCGCCCCCGCCCCCAGACGACGCAGTTCGGTCTCGAGTCCCGCCAGTCGGTCGCTTTCCTTGATGCGCAGGGTTCCCAGGCCGCGGAGGCGCGTGGGGCCGTCGCAGAAGGCCGCGGTGACCGCGAGAGCGAGTGCGGCGTCGGGCAGGCGATCGAGGTCGATCGCGCCCGGGCTCTTTAGCTTGCCGTCGCCGGGGCCGGTGACGCGCAGTCCTCCGGCGTCTCCCTGCACCGTGCAGCCCATGGTCTCGAGCACTTCCAGCACCGCGATATCCGGCTGGAGCGAATCTCGCGCCAGACCCGGGACCAACACCGAGCCGCCGGCGATGGCCGCCGCGCAGAAGCCGTAGACCGCGGACGAAGCGTCGCCCTCCACGGCGAAATCGCGGCCGGCGTACGCGCTACCGGCGCGCACCCGGATCTCGTCTGGCGGGTCCGGCAGCCACGAGGCATCGGCGCCGAAGGTCTTCATGACCGAAAGCGTCAGGTCGACGTAGGGTCGCGAGGCGATGCTCCCCGGGGCGAAGTGCAGGATCACGTCGCGCTCGGCGTAGGGAGCGGCCAGCAGCACCGCCGAGACGTACTGGCTCGAGCGGCGCGCATCCATCTCGATGTGTCCCCCGAGAAGCCCGCCGCCTCGCAGCGTGAGCGGCGGGCACTCGGCCTCGCCCATGACCTCGAGGTCCGCGCCGAGGGCGCGGAGCGCGTCGGCGAGAGCGCCGATCGGACGCTCGCGCATGCGAGGCGACCCGTCGATCACGACGGGTCCGTCGGCGAGGCAGGCGGCCGCCGCGAGGAAGCGCGCGGTGGTGCCAGAGTCGCGCACGTCCAGGGCCTCTGGGGGGGCGGTCAGCCGTCCCGCTCGACCGGCCACGGTCCACTTCCCGGGATCGGCGTCCTCGATCGCGACGCCGAGGCTTCGAAGTGCATTGCGCATCACCCGGGTGTCGTCGGCGTCGAGCGCGCCGTGGATTCGACTGTCGCCCGCTGCCAGGGCCGCAGCGACCAGCGCCCGGTTCGTCAGGCTCTTGGAGCCGGGAACCTCGAACCGGCTGCCGAGCGGGCCGCGGGGTCGGATCGTCACGGCGTTCGCAGGGGGCGGCACGCCGCGCACGCTAGCAGGTCGCTGCTCGCGCAAGGCGCGCCCGTGCTTCGAATTGACACCCCGAATACGCTTCGGCACACTCCGTCGGCCTCCCCGAGACTTCCCTTTGTTTCCCGCGACTTTCAGGGCCCCCGTCGGGTTTTAGAGGCGTGTGGTGGGTTCGAGTGTCGCGCTGTGCGCGACACGAGTCCGGCGAGCGTGCGCGCTTGCGCGGACTCTGCGAAGACGCCTCGGGCGGGGTCGCCAGCAGGAAGAGGAAATTCGTGTGAGCAAGGTTCTGATTTCGGATTCGTTGGCCTCCCAGGGGATCGAGGTGCTCGACCAGGCCCCCGGGATCGAGGTGCTCGACCGCCCGGGGATCGCCCCGGGAGAGCTCCTCGAAGCCATTCGCGAGGTGGAGGGGCTGATCGTGCGCAGTGGGACCAAGGTGACCCGCTCGATGATTGCCGCAGCGCCCAAGCTCCGGGTGATTGGACGTGCCGGGATCGGGGTCGACAACGTCGACGTGTCGGCTGCCACCGAGCGCGGGATCGCGGTGCTGAACACGCCAGAGGGCAACAATATCACCACGGCGGAGCACGCGATATCGCTGCTCCTCTCGCTGGCGCGCCATATCCCGGCGGCGACGGCGTCGCTGAAGGCCGGCAGCTGGGAAAAGAAGAAGTTCACCGGGATGGAGATCTACAACCGCACGCTGGGCGTCGTGGGTCTCGGGAATATCGGTCGCATCGTGGCGCTCCGCGCCCAGGGCCTCGGGATGAAGGTCGTGGCTTACGATCCCCACATCTCACGCGAGGCGGCGGTCCGTCTCGGGGTCGAACTCACGGATTTCGACGAGTTGCTGTCCCGAGCGGATGCCATCAGTGTGCACGTGCCCCGCAACAAGGACACCGAGGGTTTGCTCGGGGCCGAAGCCTTTGCGCGCGCAAAGCGGGGCGTTCTCATCGTGAACACGGCGCGCGGTGGCATCGTCGACGAGGCGGCGCTGCTCGAGGCCCTCGAATCGGGACAGGTCGGAGGGGCGGCCCTTGATGTTTTCAGCGAGGAACCGCCGCCGGCCCAATCGCCGCTGATTGCCCACGAGAGGGTGATCTGCACCCCGCACCTCGGGGCCTCGACCGAACAGGCCCAGGTGAACGTTGCGGTCGCTGTCGCCGAACAGGTTCGCGACTACCTCCTGCACGGTCTGGTGCAGAACGCCGTCAACGTGCCGTCGTTGCCGGCGGAAATTCTCGAGGAAGTCCGCCCGTATCTGGTGTTGGCGGAGAAATTGGGACGGTTCCAGGGGCAACTCGCGACCGGACGGATTGACGAAGTCAACGTCGAATACGCTGGCGTCGTCGCCGAACTGGATGTCGCGCCGATCACCATTGCGGTGCTGAAGGGTCTGCTCGAGCCGGCGAGTGACCGTGTGAACATGGTCAACGCGCCGCTGATCGCCCAGGAGCGCGGCATCAAGGTGATCGAATCGAAAGCGAGTCGGCCGACGGATTTTGCCAGCGGGATCACGGTGCGGCTGCGCGGGAGCGAAGAGCGCCTGATTGCCGGTGCCGTCTTCCACGGGGGACAGCCGCGGATCGTCCGTATCGACGGCTTCATGCTCGAGGCGATTCCCGAAGGGCCGACGCTCTTCTTGCAGAATCAGGACGAGCCCGGCGTCGTGGGCACCGTGGGGAGCCTGCTCGGCGAGGGCGGGATCAATATCTCGCGCATGCAATTGGCGCTCTCGCGGGAGAACGGCGAGGCTGCCATGCTGATCAATGTCGACGCCAGTCCCGACGAGGGGCTGATGACGCGACTGCGGGAGATTCCGCAGATGCTGGCAGCGAAATTGTTGGAGCTATAGCGATGTCGACCGTGGTAGCCGTAGGCGCCCAGTGGGGCGATGAAGGCAAGGGGAAGATCGTCGACTGGCTGGCGCCGCGTGCCGACCTGGTGGCACGCTTCCAGGGCGGCAACAACGCGGGGCACACATTGGTGGTCGACGGTGTGACCACGGTGCTGCACGTGGTGCCCTCGGGGATTTTGCACCCACAGAGCGTGAACCTGATCGGTCCCGGTGTCGTCGTCGACCCCGAAGCGCTGCTCTCTGAAATCGATGCACTCACCGAGAGAGGCGTGCTTCGCGATCCGTCGCGGATCCGCGTCTCCGGGCGGGCGCACGTGATCCTTCCGTGGCACAGGGCTCTCGACGCGGCACGCGAAGAGAAGGCCCAGAGCAAGTCGATCGGCACCACCCGTCGGGGCATCGGTCCGGCCTACGAGGACAAGGTGGCCCGCCGCGGCATCCGTGTAGCCGACCTGCTCCACGCGGAAGGGCTGCGCGAGCGACTCGAGCGGGTGGCCGAGTTCAAAAATTTTGAGCTGGAGAAGTTTTACGGGTGTGCGCCGATCGACGTGGCCGAGCTCTGCGAGCAGGCGCTGGCCTGGGGGCGCCGGTTGGGGCCCTATGTGGATCACACCGGGCGCTTGCTCGACCGTGCGCTTCGCGACGGCAAGTGTGTTCTCTTCGAGGGGGCCCAGGGCACCTTCCTGGACATCGATCACGGCACTTATCCCTTTGTCACCTCGTCGAATTGTGTCGCCGGGGCAGTCTGCACCGGCTCGGGGGTTGGCCCGACCAAGATCGACCGCGTGCTCGGGATCACCAAGGCCTACACCACGCGCGTCGGAAGCGGGCCCTTTCCCACGGAAGACGAAGGGGAGGTGGGCGAGCGCCTGCGGGTTGCGGGCAACGAGTTTGGGGCCACCACGGGGCGACCCCGCCGCTGTGGCTGGCTCGATGCCGTGATGCTGCGCGAGGCGGTCACGGTCAACGGCATCACCGATCTAGCCATCAACAAACTCGACGTGCTGTCGGGTTTCGCCGAGATTCCGGTGGCGACGGCCTACCGAATCGACGGCAAGTTGTGCCACGAGTTTCCGATGACCCTCGATGAGGTGCGTCGCGCCGAGCCGGTTTTCGAGACCTTCCCGGGCTGGAACGAGGACATTCAGGGCGCCCGGTGCCTCGAGGACCTTCCCGACGCAGCGCGACGCTACGTCGAGGCCATCGAACGGCTGGCGGACGTGCCGGCGGCGTTGCTCTCGGTGGGCCCCGGGCGGGACGAGACGATTGTCCGCCGCGAACTCTTTGGTGAGACCAGCTAGGACGCGCGAACCGGCCCCCGGCGCACTTCACGGTGGGGCGGGCGGCTCCGGCAGCCACGACGGCGCCCGCGCCCCGAGCGCCCCCGGACGGGCGAGCGGGGCGGCACGCTCGAAGCGCGGGGGGCCCCGCTCGCCCGCGGGCCCCGGGAACTTCGGTGGACACCAGTACAAGGATTCCCGGAACACTGGGGTGATGGCGGGAGAATAGCGAACAAAAGGCGAAAGTCGAGCGCAGCGACCTGACGGCGCCGTGGCAGCGCCACACGCGGCTTTCCCGATCGGGGTTTGGGCAAAGCAGCCCGAAGTTCTGCGCTCCGGGACTCGACACCCGTCGGCGCGGGTGGTACTCCCGGCGTGGGCCCGTAGCTCAGTTGGTAGAGCAGCGGACTTTTAATCCGTCGGTCCAGGGTTCGAGCCCCTGCGGGCCCACCAGTTTATTGCGGTGCGTTTGGCATCGCGGGAGGAAGCTATGCAGCGTGCGCTCGTCACCGGCGCGAACTCGGGGATCGGTCGCGCCACCGCCATCGCGTTGGCCGAGGCCGGTTACGAGGTCTTTGGCGCCATGCGCAGCCTCGAGAAGGGCGCGAAGTTGATCGAGGGCGTGCGCGAACGGGGCGGGACCCTGCACCCGATCGAACTCGATGTCTCCAGCGCCGCCTCCGTCACGCGAGCGGCCGAGGTTGTCGCAGCGCAGGGGGGGCCGCTCGATGTCCTCGTCAACAACGCGGGGATCGCGCACAACGCCTGCGTCGAGGACGTCGACATCGACGCCGCGAAGGAAGTGTTCGAGACGAACTACTGGGGCGTGATTCGCTGCGTGCAGGCATTTTTGCCGGGAATGCGCGAGCGCCGGCAGGGACAGATCGTGAATATCTCTTCGGTGGCGGGTCGGATCGCCGCGCTGGGGCAGGTGGTCTACTCGTCGTCGAAGTGGGCCCTCGAGTGCCTGAGCGAGAATCTGGCGCAGGAGGTGGCCCCCTTCGGTGTGCGCGTCGTGGTGATCGAGCCAGGCGTCACCCGCACGGCGATCCTGCCGAAGAACCTCGGACATCCCGAGCCGACCGTCTACGGTGACGCCTACCGGCGAATGCTGCACTTTTACGCGCGCGGCATCAAGGCCGACGTGCAGGCCTCGGAGGTGGCGGCGGTGCTGCTCGCGGCCCTCGAAGATCCCGAATGCGGCTTCCGCTACACCTGCGCCTGGAGTGGCCCCGAACTCTGCGAGGGGCGTTCGAAGCTCGACGACGCGACCTGGATTGCGCTCGGCGACCAACCCGACGACGCGGCCTACCACCGCGCCTTCGAGGCGGCCTTCGGGCTCGACATCCGCCCCCCCGAGAACGGGTAGGGCAGCGGCCGCTGGGCCGCTGGCATCAGCCGTCCCAGGCGATGTCGTAGAACTGTGCCTCCATCAGCGCCGAGTGGCTGTGCTTTCGCGTCTGGAGGCGATGCCGGTACGCAAGGATGTGCGTGAAGGAGAGGATCTGGTACAGCCCGGGCAGCCGATCCCCCTTCTGTGAATAGACGTCCTCGGTCCCGTCGAGCAGGCGCCTGAGATCCGAAGGCAGGTTCTTCGGCTCGCGGAACATGTCGCGGAGGATGGCGATGCCGATCTGTTCGCGTCGACCCGCCGGCACGATCGTGGGTGCGTCGAAGTCCGGTTCGAAGATTGCCTTCGAGAGTTCCCCGGGTTCCATCAGGAAGACCGCGGCCGTGGGCCGCGGGTTGCACTCGATCATCGTGAGGCCGGCGGCGGTCTGCATGGTGTCGAAGGAGATCTGCCCATGCAGGTCGAGGGCTTCGATGTAGGTGCGGGAGATCTCGAGGGCTTCCGGGCAATCGATCGATTCGAAGACGATGCCGCCGGCGTGTTCGATGGTGAGCGGGTGCCGGTAGGTGCAATGCGCTGCCAGCTTTCCGTGGTGGGCGATGCTCATACTGCAGAGGTCTTCGCCGATCACGAATTCTTGCACCAACCACGGGTTCTCGGGAGTCGGGTGGCACTCCGCAATGGCGACGGCGCCCGCGAGTGGACCGGTGTTGGTGAGGAGGGAGATCCCGCCGCGCGAAAAGGCGGCCCGGGCGAAGTATTCGGGAAAGGTCCCGGCGGCTTCGACCAATTCGGCGTCGGAGTGGGCGATCACGGTCTTGGCGATCGGCACGCCGAGGGAGCGGGTCAGCTCGGTGAAGGATTCCTTGTTGTGGAGTCGGGAGAGGGTCTCGAACGGCGAAAAGAAAAGATCGGCGCTGCCTTCGAGTTGGTCGGCGTGCTTCGCGAGGTAGAAGAGCTCCTCGAAACACGGAAGGAGCATGTCGATGCGCCGGCTCGAGAGAATCTCCGAAATTTCCGCGATGAAGGCATCGGTTTCGAAGGCGGGCGCGGAGGTGAGGATCGCCTCGTGGACCTCCCGGGAGTGCAGGCCCGGAGCCGTGCGGAAGGTGTCGGTGGCGTAGATCTCGTGACCCGCCTGCCCGAGCTTTCGGATCTCGCCGAGGGCATGCGGCAGACGCGCGCTGGTGAGCAGCAGCTTCAAGGGGATGAGGCTCCTCGGGCGGCTTTCTCGCAGAGGGTACCCGAGTGTCGCTTCAGGGCTCGTGGCGCCGGAGGAAGCTGCGAGTTCGGTGGATCGCGTTCTCGCGCAGGTTAACGTAGAAAAGGCTGAAATCTTCCGCGTGGTAGTTGCCGTCGATCGCAAAGAACGAGTAGGGCCAACCGGGGGGCGGAACGATCCAGAGCGCTCCGTGGGCACAGTGGGTGCCGACGAGTGCGGGCTCGGGTCGCGAGAGCGAGAAGATCGAGACCGGGAGACTGCCGAGATTCGCCGAGGCCGGGGCGACCGGCTGGTCGTGGCGCCAGGTGAGGGGGTTGATACAGACGACGTCTTCGGAGGCGTCCTCGTCCGGGTCCGGTCCCCAGGGCGAACCGGGGGCGAAGGTCCGCCACGAGATCAGGCAGCCGCTCTGCTCCGGGGTGCGGCAGATGGGCAGGGCCCCCGGTTTCTGGCGATCGCCCTCCTCGATGGCGCGGGTACCGATCGGGTAGGCGGCAACCAGGCGTTCCCGCAGGTCGCCTTCGCGATAGAACTCGTCGAGCAGGCGAAGCAGCAGGCGACTGCCCTGGCTGTGTCCCACCAGCAGGATCGGGCGACCCTCGTTCTCGTGGTCGAGGAAATATTGGAACGCCCGCCGCACGTCGGAATAGGCGAGGGCGAGGCCCTTCTCCATGGCTTCGGGATGCCCGAGGAAGCCCGAGAGTGTCAGCTGCCGATAGCGGGGGGCAAAGATCCGTCCGGCGGCGTTGAAGGCGCTGGCCTGGTCCCGCAGCGTGACGTCGACGATGCGGTTCGCGAGCCAGCCGTGGATGCCAGCGTTCCAGGCAAAGCGCCAGAAATACGTGGTCGGGTGCAGGAAGAAGACGTCGACGAGTTCGGTCCACTGCGCCTCGCCGGGGGCGAGGCCCGGTGGCACTTCGAGCGCTGGTGAGCGCATGCCGGGACGCGCGGCCCAACTCTCCGGCTGGGCGTAGTCGGGAGCCGGGGGCGCGGTGTAGGCGTCGTAGGGTTGGCTCGGCGTGGTGATCCATCCTCCGAGCGATGCGCAGCCGCCGGTGGCGAGCACCGTGGCGAGCCCAGCGGTCAGCAGCGCACAACGTGCGCGACGCGCGGCGGTGCCCGGCCCCCGTCCGCGGTTCACTGGTGGGATCCGCGTTTCACTGGTGGGATCCGCGTTTCACTGGTGGGGTCCGCGGACCCCGGGCGGGAGATTGGCAGCCGGAATCCAGTCGAGCTCGAGCAGGCCCTCGAGGATCGCGTCGGCGATGATGCGCGTTCCCACCGGGCTCGGGTGGACGAAGTCGGAGTCGCTGAAGCCCGGGGGATTCGCACTGCGCAGGCGGCTTTCGGTGCGGATCAGGGGGATGCCTTCTTGCCGGGCGACGCGCGCCACGATCTCCTGGTAGCGAGCGTGTCGTTGATGGAAGGCCTCCAGGGACGGCATGCCGGCGAGTTTTACGATGGTGAGGTCGCGTTCGTCGCCCCCGCGCTCGAGCTTGCGCAGGGGATAGTCGATGAACAGCAGGTGGATCTCGTTGTCGCGCGCGAACTCGGCCATGCGCCCCAGGTTGTAGGCGAACTCGTCTTCGTCGACCCAGGGGACCGAGAGGAAGGTCGGGTGGAGATCGGGGCGGCTCTGCCAGGCGCTCATCACGAGCCTCGTCAACTGGGTGTCGTGGGTCCAGTCGACGAGCGTTCGCAGCGGCACCCAGCGGATCTCCCGGGTCCGCAGCGGCGGGTTCCAGGCGTCCGCGTGATCGTTGTAGCCAAAGCGGATCGTGATGATGTCGGGCTCGAGTTCGAGTGCGCGAGTCGTCAAGAAACGCAGCCCGTGCGCGCTGCTCTGCCCGATCACCCCGGCGTTGATCACCTCGATGCCGTGGGTGCCAATCGCCGCGAGCCGCTCGGCGAGGAGTTCGGGGTAGTTTCCCAGGTAGACATCCGGAAGGCGTCCGTGAATGCCGAAGGTCGAAGAATCGCCGAGGCAGAGAATGCGGAGGCCCCCCGTCGGCTTCGGGTCGTCGATGGGAGGGCCGCGGAGCCCGTGATCGTTGATCACGAGTTCGGGGTGACCGGGATGCTGGAAGCCCGGCAGATTCATCCACCCCGCCACCGGGTCTTCCACCAACCAGTGGACCTTTTCGACGGGTTCCCGCCCGAAGGGCGGAAAGAACACGCGCAGCGCGCACTCGGCGGCGAAGAGTCCGAGGAGAAGCGTGGTAGCGAGAAGCGCGAGCTTCTTCATCGACGGCGATCAACCTCCGGCGGCGCGCCGCTCTCGCGCGGTGCCCGGAAACACCTGGAGCATACCAGAGGCGCGGGGCGGACCTCGTTGCATCGGGAACGGAGGGCGCCGATGCTTGCCGCATGAAGAGAACGATGAATCTCGTGGGAGCCCTCCTGTTGTGGGGAGCGGTGCTCGGCTGCAGCGATTCGCGCGACGCGGTTTCCGGCGACGCGGTTTCCGGCGACGCGGTTTCCTGGGCGAGCTATGGCGGAAACGCCGACGCCTCTCGCTACTCGCCCCTCGCCGAGATCACGCCGCAGAATGTCGGCGACCTCGAGGTGGCCTGGATCTTCCGCAGCGGCGATTACGACGATGGGCAGGGCGGCGGGGGCTTGCTCCCGACGTCGTTCCAGAACACGCCGATCGTCGTCGACGACACGCTCTACCTGTGCACGCCCTTCAACCGCGTGATCGCCCTCGATGCTTCGAGCGGGGAAGAGCGTTGGAGTTTCGACCCGGAGGTCGACCGCGAAGGCCTCTACGTGGTGACCTGCCGCGGGGTGGCCAGTTGGGTGGACTCGCGCGCCTCCGCAGGCGCGGTCTGTCGCCACCGGATTTTCAGCGGGACGCTCGACGCGCGCCTGCTGGCTCTCGATGCAGAGACCGGAAAACCTTGCGCCGATTTCGGCGAGGGGGGAGCGATCGATCTGCGCGGTGGGATCGGTGACGTGATTCCCGGTGATTACGGAGTGACTTCGCCGCCTACGGTGGTGGGCGACCGTGTGATCACCGGAGCGATGGTCCTCGACAATCAGCGCGTGGACATGCCCGGCGGCGTCGTTCGCGCCTTCGACGCGCGCAGCGGGGCCGAGCTGTGGGCCTGGGATCCCGTACCGCCCGGAACCCCGGAGGCCGCTGCTGGGCTCCGCTTCCGGCGCGGCACCACCAACGCCTGGACCGCGTTCTCTGCAGACCCCGACCTCGGGCTGTTGTACGTGCCGACGGGAAATACCTCTGCAGATTATTACGGCGGCCATCGCGATGGCTCCGACCTCTACTCGAGCTCGGTGGTGGCTCTCGACGTGAACAGCGGCGAGGTGGTGTGGCACTTCCAGACCGTCCATCACGACGTCTGGGACTACGACGTCCCGGCGCAGCCCGTGCTCTTCGAGTTTGAACGCGACGGCGAGTCGATTCCGGCCCTGGTGCAGGCGACGAAGATGGGATTTCTTTTCGTACTCGACCGGCGCAGCGGCGAGCCCATCTTTCCGGTAGAGGAACGTCCGGTGCCCCAGGCCGGCGCGGTCCCCGGGGAGACCCTCTCTGCCACGCAGCCTTTCCCGCTAAAGCCGCCCCCGCTTCATCCGCTGCGACTCGACCCGGAGGATGGCTTCGGGTTCACGCCCTTTGATCGCGCGGCGTGCCGCGACTTGATCGCCTCGCTGCGCTCGGAGGGGCTGTATACGCCGCCCTCTCTCGAGGGTTCGATCCAGTACCCGGGCTACATCGGCGGCTCGAATTGGGGCAGCCTGTCGATCGATCGCAAGCGCGGCATCCTCGTCGTCAACATCTCGCGGGTGGCCGGGATCGTGCAGCTGATTCCGCGCGCCGAATTCGACGCGATGTTTCCCGACGGCCCGCCCGACTTCGGCTTCGAGGTGCAGGGCGGGACACCCTACGGGGTGCGGCGGAGTCCGCTGCTCTCGCCGCTGGGGGCACCGTGCACGCCGCCGCCGTGGGGCACCCTGGCAGGGGTCGACCTGCAGGCGGGCGAATTGCGCTGGGAGGAGCCTCTGGGAACGCTCGAGGGGCTGGCGCCGTTTCCGATCGACTGGCTCGGGCCGCGGGGGGTGCCGAACCTCGGGGGCCCGATCACCACCGCTTCCGGGCTGACCTTCATCGGCGCCGCGACCGACGCCTACCTGCGCGCGTTCGAGACGGCGACCGGCGAAGAGTTGTGGAAGGCGAAGCTGCCGGCCGCCGCGATCGCGACGCCGCTCACCTATCGCGCCCGGGATGGAGGCCGCCAGTTCGTGGTGATTGCCGCCGGCGGTCACGGCCTGCTGGGAGTCGCGGCGAGTGACGCCCTCGTGGCGTTCGCGCTTCCAGCCCCGCGCTAGTGGGGCTGTCGACTGCGGCGGCGTAGCGTCCCGAAAAGCCCGATGAAACCGGCGAAGCAGCGTTCGCTCAAGAACTCGAGGCGTTCGATGTACTGGGGGATTTCGCGGCGGATGCGATCGGGATCGATGGCGCCTCCGGTGGCGGCGATCGCCTTGCGGTTTTCGGGAACGTCGAGCCAGCGTTCGATCATCGCGGCGTCGACCTCGAGGTGGAACTGCAGCGCGTACACGTTCGTGCCGTAGCGAAATGCCTGGGGCGCCCCGGTGGCGGATCGCGCCAATTCGCAGGCTCCCTCGGGCAGGTCGAAGGTGTCGCCGTGCCACTGAAAAACCGTCTCGGTTCCGGCGAAGGGACCGAGCACCGGGTCGCTGCTGGCGGCCGGGAGGCGCTCGACGGGATACCAGCCGATTTCTTTTTCGGGAGCCGCGTAGACCGCTGCCCCGAGAGCTGCCGCCACCAACTGGGAGCCCAGGCAGATCCCCAGCACCGGAACACCGAGGCGGATCGCTTCCTCGATGGCTTTGCGTTCGTGCGCGAGGTGCGGATGGGCCGTCAGCTCTCCCATGTTCATCGGCCCGCCCAGGACGATCAGTCCGTCGTAACCCTGGACGCGTGGCTGGGCGGCGGGGTCGCGCTCGAAATTCACATAGCGCAGCCTCGCGCCGTAACTGCGGAGCAGGGGGTCCAGGGTGCCGAGGATCTCGTGGGCGACGTGCTGGAAGATGAGGATCCGCGCCATGGTCGGGGGATCAAGCCTGTTCCGCTGCTTCCGCGCTCTCGCGCTTGATGCGCGCCCAGCGAAACGGCGAAGTCAACTGGCCCAGGTAGCCCATCGGAAAGGTCGGGAGATCGCTGAGACCGATGTCGGCCGGAGGGCGGCGATCACGCGGCAGCAAACGGGTCCCGAAAACGACGTCCCAGACGATCAGGTTCTGGCCGAAATTCGAATTTGCTTCTTGCGGGAGTCGCGAGTGATGCCAGCGGTGGAGTTCGGCCATCGAGAAGAACCAGTTGAGGGGCCCGCAGCGAAGTTTCAGGTTCGCGTGTTGGAAGGCGCCGTGGACGCTGGTGGTGGCGGTAAACAGCGCCAGCAACGGCTCTTGTGCGCCGAGCATCGCCAGAACGAAGAGCGGCGGAAAGATCGAGAGGGCGAGGTCGATCGGGTGGAAGCGCACCGCGTTCAGGTAGTAGAGCCGCGGTGCGCTGTGATGCAGCGCGTGGATGCGCCAGAGGGCGTCGTAAGTGTGGGTCAGGCGATGAGTCCAGTACATGAAGAACTCGCCCACGACGAGTGCCAGGACGAGCTGCGCGAGCAGCGGCCAGTCGCCCGGCCAGAGCGAATCGCCAAGCCGAGCCGCGAGCCAGCCCGCCGCCGCGACCGCCGCCGCCAGGACGAAGGGTCGCAGGGTCCCGAGCGTGAAGCCGCCGCTCACGATCAGGTGCCCGAGGTCGACACCTCGATCCCCCTTCGGCTCGCTCCAACTCGCTTCGAAGGGAAAGAACTTCTCGCAGACTGCGATCAGGACGTAGGAGGCGACGACCGGCCCCACAAACGAGAGCGCCGGATCGACTCCGGCGCGGAGCAGTGCCAGCGTCGCGCCGATCGCGCCGGCGAGGGTGAGCGGGAAGATCGCGACCTCGAAGACGCGTTCACCAGTGCGTTTACCGGAGGGCATCGCGTGATTCTACGCGAAGCCGGCCCGGCGGGCTGTCCGTCGCCCACGCTCCGCGAAAGCAGTCCGCTACGGCGTGTGCCATGCTGCGCCGATGCTCACGGCCCTCGACCACGTGATCGTCGCGGTTCGAGATCTCGAAGCGGCGACCGCGCGCACGGTGAGGCTGCTCTCGCGCACGCCCTCCTGGCGGGGAGAGCATCCCGCGGAGGGCACGGCGAACACCCTGTTTCGCGTCGCGAACACCTATCTCGAATTGATTGCACCGCTTGGCGATGGCCCGGGCGGGCGCAGTGTGGAAGCGCTTCTCGAGAGTCGAGGCGAGGGTCTCTTGGGCCTCGCGTTCCAGACCGCGGATGCGGAGGCGTGCCACGCCGCCTTCGCCGAAGCGGGACTCGACCCGGATCCGCCGACCAACGGCCTCGGTCGGGACGTCGAGTCCGGTGCCTTCCGCGAGTGGCGGCGCGTGAATCTCCCGCTCGAAAGGACCCGCGGCGTGTTCCTCTTCGCCATCGAGCACCGCAGTCCGCCCGACGCACTGCCGCCCGCCGGCTGGCTGGGTTCGGAGGAGAGCGGCGTCGAGGCCCTCGATCACGTGGTGGTGAACACCGCCGATGGAGACGCGGCGCGCGCGTTCTACGGGGAGAAGTTGGGGCTTCGCCTGGCGCTCGATCGCAGCTTCCCAAAGTGGAAGGCGCGGATGCTTTTTTTCCGGGTGGGGGGTGTCACCGTCGAAGTGGTGGCGCGTCTCGGCGACGAGCTGCCGCAAGACGATGGCGATCGGCTCTTTGGCCTCTGCTGGCAGGTCTCCGATGCCGATGCCACGCGGGCGCGATTGATCGATACCGGCTTTGACGTCTCCGACGTGCGCGCTGGACGAAAGCCCGGGACGCGGGTGCTGACGGTCCGTGACGGGACCTGCGGCGTGCCGACGCTGCTTCTCGAACCCGGCGTGCCCGCCTAGCCGGCTCCCCGAAATTCGGGCGGCGGGCTAGATCCCGTTGACGCGCGAGAGATTTTCGGCGCTGTCGTCCCTCTCGCTCTCCGGGGGATCGGAGTCGGTGGAGGCGCTACGGGACGCCGCGTTTCGGAGGATTTCCCAGTAGCCCCGCGTCACGCTGGCGTGCTCGAGAACACCGCGATCGCGCAGCATGCGGTGCATCCGCGGCAGGTTGTAGTGGGGCACCGTCATCAGCAGGTGGTGTTCGATGTGGTAGTTCACACGATTGGGCGCGATCAGCAGCCGCTCCCACCAGCGCGCGATGGTGGTGCGGGTGTTGCCGAGGGGATCTTTGGAGTCGGGGGTCAGCGCGTGCTCGGCGATCGATCGGATGCGCGTCACCAAGGTGTAGGTCGTGAGCCAGGCCCCGATCCAGAGGCCGTAGAGCAGGGGATGGCCGAGGCCCGCAAGGACCGCGAAGAGCACGACGTTGGTGGCCAGGAAACCGCGCCCAGCGCGTCTCGCGTGGGGGTCGCTGGCGTAGCGCTGGAAGGTTCGCTGCCAGGCGGCCTGTGCGAAATTGCGGCCCGTCTGGCCGCTGAGATCGCGGATGATCTTGCGCAGCAGGCTGCGGCGCGTGATCGGAAAGGGGCGCACCAATCCGATGTCGGGGTCTTCGGGGCCGCCGGTACGCGCGTGGTGTTTCAGGTGGTAGGGGCGGTAGGGATGCAGGTCGCTCCAGATAGGGTAGGCGCAGAGCCAGTTTCCGACGGCGTCATTCCAACCCCGATCGGCGAGCAGACTGCGATGCGAAGCTTCGTGCATCAGCACGGCGAACCCGAGTTGCCGCGCCCCGATCACGAAGAGCGCGGCGATCACGGTGGCCGGGTTCGGCCACAGGGCGACCACGGCGAAGCTGGTTGCGACCAGCGCCCAGTTGAGTGCAATCGATCCCGCAGTGCGCAGGTCGTTCATGTGCAGGAGGTCGTGGACTTCTTCGCGCGAAAGGGCGCGGCGCCAGTTCGACCCGAGGTGTTCCTCGGCTCCGATGGCGCTGGAAGTCATAGGGGTTCTCCGTGCAGGGCGCGTGGCGCTAGCAGAATCCTGTCTTTCCAATACTATGAAAACATGGATCGAGGCGCCGCAATCCGCTCGCTGGGCGCGCTGGTTCGAGTTTCGGGCCTGTCCGTGTTCCGTCTGCTCGTGTTTCCTGGAGCGAGCCACGCGGCAGCGCCGGCAAGCGGCTGATTCGGGGTTCGAGAACGAACGCACGACGCCTCCGGAGGGGACGGTGAAGCAACAGGCCGACTTCGTCGTGATCGGCGCGGGGATCGCGGGCGCTTCGGCGGCCTACGAGCTTGCCGCGCATGGATCGGTGCTCCTTCTCGAGCGCGAAGCCCTCCCGGGGCACCACACCACGGGTCGCTCGGCGGCGTTCTGGGTGGCCAATTACGGAAGCCAGGCGGTGCGCGCGCTGACGGCCGCCAGCCGCGAGTTTCTGGTGAATCCGCCGCCTGGGTTCAGCGAGTCGAAGCTGGTCGAGTCGAACCCCATGTTGTGGATCGCCCGGCCGGATCAGGAAGCCTCGCTTGAACGCGAAGCCGTGGCGGCCGCGGAGGCGGGGGCCGTGGTCGAGAAGTTGTCCGCTGCCGAGGCCGAAGCACTCTGCCCGGTGCTGCGGCCGGGCACCGTGAGCCGGGCACTCTGCGAACCCGGCGCGCTGCATATCGATGTGGCGACGTTGCTCGAGGGCTACCTGCGCGGACTGCGCAAACGCGGTGGCCGGTTGCTGGCGAAACTCGCGATCGGGGCCATCGATTTTCGGGCCGCGTGTTGGGTGCTGGAAACCAGCGAAGGGACGATCGAAGCGCCCGTGCTGGTCGACGCTGCGGGGGCCTGGGCCGACCGCGTTGCGACACTGGGCGGTGTGGAAACGATCGGGCTGCGGCCATTGCGTCGCACCGCGATCACCTTCGACCCGCCGACGGGCAGCGACGCGCGCTCTTGGCCCTGCGTGGTCGACGTGGATGCGGCCTTCTATTTCAAACCCGAAGGAGGCCAACTGCTGGCGTCCCCCTGCGACGAGACGCCGATGGAGCCCTGTGATGTGGTTCCGGACGACTACGAGATCGCCCTCGTGGCCGATCTCGTACAGCGCGCCACGACCCTCGAGATCCGGCACATTCGGCGCAGCTGGGCGGGGCTACGCAACTTCGTTTCGGACCGCGGGCCGGTTATCGGAGAGGGCGCAGCCCACCCCGGTTTTTTCTGGCTCGCCGGGTTGGGCGGCTTCGGGATCATGACCTCGCCCGCCGCGGCGCGGGCGCTGGCGCACCTCGTGACCCAGAAGGAATTGCCCGACGAACTCCGCGCCCGGGGTGTTGTGGCGTCGGACTACGCGCCGGACCGTCCGGCCCTCCGGGTCGATGCGGGGTAGCGCGTCGCTGCGAACGCGGTCAGTCGCTCTCGACGGCCCAGCGGGGCGGGCGTTTCTGTGCGAAGGCCGCCATGCCTTCTCGGGCCTCGTCCGAGGCGAAGAGTTCAGCGATCTTCGCCTCGGCGTAGGCGAAGGCCTCGTCTTCGGCGAGTCGATGCACGCGACGGACCAGTTGCTTCGCTTCGCGGATCGCGTGGGGTCCGCCGCGGGCGATGGCCGCGATCTCGCCCTCCACCGCCGCTTCGAGTTCGTCGGCCTCGACCGCTCGGTGCAGCAGGTGGTAGCCGACTGCCTCGTCGGCTCCGAAACGTTCGCCGGTCAGAAAGAGCCTCAGCGTGTCGCGGGGACCGACGACCGGCAGCACCACCACCGAGATCATCGCCGGGATGACGCCGATGCGGACCTCGGAGAAGCTGAACTTGGCGCCGCGCACGCCGATGGCGATGTCCGCCGCGGCCACCAATCCCAGCCCCCCACCGAAAGTGTGGCCGTTGACCGCGCAGATCACGGGCTTCGGGCCGTCGCGCAGGGTCTTGAGGATTTCGATGAAGGGATTCCCCGCGGATTGCCCCGTCGGCCCCATGTCGCCGCGGTTCTTGAGATCGGCCCCGGCGCAGAAGGCGGGGCCTTCGCCCGTGAGGACGATGGCGCGTACCGCGTCGTCGGCAATCGCGGTGTCGAGGTGCTCGCGGAGTTCGGAGACCAGGGCCCCTGAGAGCGCATTGCGCGTCTTCGGAGAGGCGAGCGTGATCCAGGCCGCGCGGTCGCGGACCTCGTATCGCGTCTTGGAGGCTGCCGATGCGGACACGGGGGGCGACTTTAGCAGGTTGAGGAAGAACCCCGGAGCGACTCGGGCGCGTGGAGCGTGCGGGGCGCTTCATTTCGGTGGGACCGGGGGAAGCGTGCGTGTGCCACGCGGGGCGTTTCATTTTGCAACCCGCCCGCGGCGGGGACGGGCTAGCGTCCGCAGCGACGAGGAGGATGGAATCGGCATGGGCGGGCGAAGACAGGCTTCTGTGGTCTACGTCATCGGTGCCTCGAAGGGCATCGGCCGAGCCTGCGCGCACGCCTTCGCCGAGCGGGGCGCGAAACTGGCCCTTTTTTCGCGCGGCGCCATGGCCCTCAACGAGACGTGTGCCGACCTGAAGAACGCCGGAGCCGAAGTCTTTTCCGTCCCCGTCGATGCGGCGGATGCGCAAGCCCTCTGCGAAGCCGTGGCGGCTGCGGTCGCGGCCCTGGGCCCGCCAGACGTGGTGATCAACTGCGTGGGCGGAGCGCGGCCCGCGCGCTTCGAGGATATTGACAACGCCCGCTTCGAAGAGACTCTGCGCTGGAACCTGTCGACCGCCTGGAACCTGGCGCGCGCCGTGGTGCCGGCGATGGAGACAGGCGGCGGTGTGCTCGTCAATACGGCATCGCTGGCGGGGCTGATCGGCGTCTACGGCTACACCGACTATTGCGCAGCGAAGTTCGGCGTGATCGGTTTTTCCGAGGCCCTGCGCGCCGAGTTGCGTCCCCGGGGCATCGATGTCCGTGTGCTGTGTCCGCCCGACACCGAGACCCCGGGGTTTGCCGAAGAGGAGCGGACGAAGCCGCCGGAAACCCGGGCGGTGTCGCGGGGGGTGAAGCGGCTCTCGTCGGAGGCGGTCGCCGCGGAACTGCTTCGGGGTCTGGCGCGGTCCTCCTTCCTGATCATTCCGGGGCGCGCGGCGCGGCTTGCCTCACGGCTGCGTCGCTTTGCGCCGCGGCTCGTCGAGTTCTTCATGGACCGAGCCGTCGCCCGAGAATCGGGTCAGCGGGGTCTCGCTCGCAAGGGGGACGGCCGGTGAGCGTCGAAGGTGATCCCGGCACTCCCGGTAATTCGCGGGTTCTGAGCGGCGAAATCTGGGACGACTTATGCGAGACGCTGCGCGAGGCCGGGGCCCTGGTGACCGGCGCGGGGAT
>Ga0209554_1000174_pt1 | contig 51782 bp, 48 predicted proteins | sample MarorgKNORR_S2LV_5_FD_188221 | JGI IMG/M metagenome (GOLD analysis project Ga0209554, IMG submission 188221) | Marine microbial communities from the Southern Atlantic Ocean, analyzing organic carbon cycling - Bottom_A/KNORR_S2/LV (SPAdes) (version 2) | ecosystem: Environmental > Aquatic > Marine...
AATGGATTAAAGAAAAATATAAACGGTCCCATAGCTCAGCTGGTTAGAGCACCTGACTCATAATCAGGGGGTCCATGGTTCGAGCCCATGTGGGACCACCGAAGCCTTACAGAAATGTAGGGCTTTTTTTTATATCTAAACCATAGGCATATCTTCTTCCGTTAATTCAGCTACTTCTAAACCTTAAATAGGTTTGCTTATAACATCATACTAATGATATTATTGAATTTTATAATACTTGGAAAAGAACTATTATGAAAAAAATGACTAATTTTAATAAAAAATTATGGGTTGGCATAAAAAACTAATTGAGAAAACATTTAAATATTTTGGAATAAATAATTACGTAGGACTATGGCTATCTTTTGTAAAAGGATTAATTATAGGAGGAGTTGTGGTTTATTACTTTTTACTTCCTTAAATAAGTTTACTTACGAAACCATAGGCATATCTTCTTCTGTTAATTCAGCTATTTCTAAACCGCGTAAATAGGTTTATAAAGACAATAGAAATGTTTTATTACCCCCTAATATTTAGACAATAACCCATATATTTGATTTCAGATAAGCCGTTACCTACAAGCATAAAATACGAAATAAATGAACATTCAAACTTTTCCAGAAATTAAAACAGAAAAACTTACTTTAAGAAAAATAGAAGAATCCGATAGTGATGTTATCTTATTCTTGCGTTCTGATAAAGCCATAAATAAATTCATTGACCGACCTGAAAATAGAAAAACTAAAAATATATCTGATGCAATTAAACATATCCAAAAAATAAATACAGAAACAGAAAATAATAAATCTATTTCTTGGGGTATTACGTTAAACAATAACCCAAAAATTATAGGAACAATTTGTTTGTGGAATTTTTCCGAAAACTATAAAACTGCTGAAGTTGGGTACGATTTAAATCCAATATTTCAAAGAAAAGGTATTATGAGTGAAGCTTTAAATAGTGTGATTAATTTTGGATTTATCGAATTAAATATAGATAGTATTGAGGCATTTACTCATATTCAAAATGAAAATTCTAAAATGCTTTTAGAAAAAAACGGATTTCACTTTATCGAGAATAGAAAAGATAATGATAATCTTTCTAATGTTGTATTTCAAATTAGAAAAGCTAGCAGGTAACACCGTATAAAATTAATTGCTGGTTTTAGCCTACTTACTAAACCATAGGCATATCTTCTTCTTTTAATTCAGCAACTTCTAAACCTTAAATAGGTTTACTTTTTACGGTCTATTATTACTTTAATAAGAGAATAGAGATAAGAAAAGATAAATCCAGCTGCAATTACAGGAGCAGTGTATGGAACCAACCAAGCCAAAATAAGCGAGACATTAACCAACGATATTGCTGTGGCACTTTTGGTCATACTTCTAATCAAATAAGACATAGGGTAAGGTACAAACATAGTTATTGTGTTTGTTAGAAATATGATAATTAACGTCCATGTAGGATCGAAACTAAATAAATCAGCTAATAAAAGTGCAAATAAAGTGTGACGAATAAGTTCGTTAGTAGGTGAGCCTGCAGATTTTATAAGAGCAGGGTCAAGCCTTGCTACTGATCGTATCAAAATTGCAGCAACAGCAATTAAACCTATAATACCACAAACGACACCATAGTGTAATCCAATAAACATAACAATAATGGTATGAGACACTGCATCACAAACATTATCCATCCGAGCTCCAAATTCACTTTTGGCATCTAGTTTTATAGCAAGAATGCCATCTAGATCATCCATGATATTGTTGTAGATTATCAAAGGGATTATGTACAAGAAGCCATTGTCTGAAAATAGTATTACCAAAGGTAGAACACCAAAAATCGAGACAATGTTTGGAATGTTTTTATAGACTTTATTCATAATATTATTTTTACTACACTACTGCTGATAATGGTTGTTTTGTATGTAACATAATCTTTTCACACTCGTGCAAATCTTCTATAGTATCTATTTCGTACCAAAAATCACTATCAAAGTAAACACATTCAAAATTTAGACTACCATCTGCTACCATTTCTGAAAATACTGCCTCATAATAATCATTTACTTTACCTTTCAAAATCCATGAGTCTAATCGTTTACTAACCTGTCTCCATGTTTGTGGTGAAAAACTATAAATATTAACTGTCTTAAAGTTGGTGTCATTTGTTGAATAGCCACCAAGATTAAAAGTGGTTACTTGACTAGGTAATCGTTTATCTGTGGTTATGGTTGTCCCATTCATCCAAGGTAATATATGAGAAACAGCAATTTTATTTGGTAAGAGCATTTCTTTGAGTTGAGAAGACTTAAAAATTAAATCACTTTCAATTAAGACGAACGATTCCTTGATTTTTTCTCTTGCCATCCATAGTGAATAGATATTGTTTGTCGTTTTATAGAATGGACTTACAATATACTCAACTGTAATACTTTTGGATCTACTTTCAATATAATCTCTGATTTGTTGCTCAAATGGTCCAATAACAATAACTAAGCGTGTGAATTTGTAGTGATGAAGGGTTTCTATAAGACGTCCTAGAATTTCAATTTCATTAACACTGGTCAAACATTTTGGGGCATCATTGGTTAAGGGGCTTAAGCGACTCCCAGTACCTGCCGCAAGAACAAGCGCTGTAGTGATTTTTTCTGAGCGTTCAGAGTTATTCAAATTGTAAATTTCCTTCATGTAACTAATAATTTTAATTCGTATAAATTTATATAAGAAACATCTTATACTTTTAGTCCCAGTAATTGGCTAGTTAACATAGAAAATTAACCGTAGAAAACAGGGCTAGTGCAAACTAGATAATTATTCATTTTTTAATATTCTTATGCAAGTATGATACGAACTCTATTTATAATTCAGTGGTAGAATCAGTCAGTTCGTTTATTTTCTGTGGAATATTGCCGCGAAGTTAGTGATTGTTTTACCATAAAAAGCATATTTACCATAAAAAGCATATATATATGCTTTCCCCTTTGTTTTCAAGTATTCCAAAGAACATTTGAAACTCTCACAATGAGCCGAAGATACTTAGTCTCGGTGTATCGAGTAGAAAAAAAACAATTACCTAAAATGTCTTAATATTTACTGCATGCCCACTATAAATTAATATAAAGCCAGTAGGTAACAATGGCTATAATTAATACGGGTTTTGGTATTTAACACAAAGTTTAGAGCTTTTAACCAAGTCCGCCAAATCTTTTTGATTTGGCTTTAAAATGAAGAGATATTTTTACATTAAGGAAGAGAATAAACTTGGCCCATTTGACCTTGAAGATTTAAAATCAGAGAATATTAAACGAGATACATTAGTCTGGTTTCAAGGAATTAAAGACTGGAAAAAAGCATCTAAAATTAAAGAACTTGGTGAATTATTTATTCACTCACCTCCTCCTGTACCAGCTGTTCAAACTAAGAAATTTAGAATATCAATACAATTTCAACTACCTCTAAACGTTGCAAGCAGATTGGTAAAGACAAGGGGAATGTTTTATTATCCCGAAACATTTTACAAAAAAAGCCTCCTGTTTTAATAGGAGGCTCAATTTTTCTTAGTTAAAAATGTTTTTGTTATTTTTTTTTAATAGTTTTTTTAAACTGATTCCACTGAGTAACTTTACCATCAATAATATGATAATACTCGTAGAAAACTTCTGAATCAATTTCTGAATCTGGGTTTGTAGGTTTCGTTGTAAATTGAGCATTAACCCAATCTCCTAGATCGTTCGTGGTATCTTTCGAGCCATCATCAGTCAGCGCTAATGCAAAAGCATAATCTGTGGTCCACTCATAGTTATTACCTTCTGCTTGAGCTCGAGCAACTTCCTCTTTAATTTTATCTACAAATTCTTGAGGAGTTGTTGCTATAAATCCATCATGAAAGCTTAGAGATGCCTTGTCAGCAATAAAAGTTTTCATTTTTTCATAATCAAGTTTTGCCCAAGCAGCATCTAGTTGCTTAAACACTTCTACTGCTTCAGAAGAACCCATTTTTACCTGAGAATCTGAACCTTTTAAAAACCCATTGGAAGGGGCTTCTGGCGTAGAGTTTTGAACACAAGATGTAAAAGTAATTACACAAATTAAAGCTACAATTGATACTGTATTTTTCATAATTTTTATAATTTGGTTAGATACAAATATAAACAAAATAAACCATATGAATATCCTCCACGGCTCATTCAACTACCTCTAAACGTTGCAAGTAGACCATGTTACACCTGTAAAATGGGGGTGTTATGGTTGTTTGTGAAAAAAAGATTCTTCTAGCCCTGCATGGCGGCAAGTTTGGCAACGTACTTGCCCAATACATCGAATTCTAAGTTTACAGACATCCCTACTTTGCAGTTTGCAAATGTGGTGTGTGCCAATGTATACGGTATAATCGCCACACTAAATTCCTGTTCTTTAGAGTTGACAACCGTTAAACTCACCCCGTTTACGGTAATAGATCCTTTTTCAATGGTGATGTTTCCCGTGTCTGTGTTGTGAGAAAACGTAAAAAGAGTACTCCCATTAGCGTCTTCAACAGCCGTACAAACCCCTGTTTCATCCACATGCCCTTGTACAATATGCCCATCCAAGCGCGCACCTAATTTCATGGCGCGTTCTAAATTGACTGTATCGCCTACTTGCCAAGAGGCCAAGGTTGTTTTCTGGAGAGTTTCTTTAATGGCAGTTACCGTATAGGTGTCTTCTAAAATGGCAACAACCGTTAGGCAAACTCCATTGTGTGCTACACTTTGATCAATTTTCAATTCGCTTGTAAAATCGCTTTTTACAGTCAAATGCAGATTCTCTTTTTCGCTAGAAATAGCCGTTATACGTCCTAAAGATTCAATAATTCCTGTAAACATAAAATCTAAAAATTAATTCGTTATTTTTGCCGAATCAAAGCTAACAATATTGAACCATAAAACATGGAGAAAACAGAAAAAATAGTTGTCGGAATATCAATTGGTGATCTTAACGGAATTGGTATTGAAGTGATTTTAAAAACATTTGAAGACAAGCGAATGCTCGATTTTTGTACGCCTGTTGTTTTTGGTTCTACAAAAACGATCTCCTTTCATAAAAAACAACTCAACGTTGAAACTTTCGTTCACGGCATAGAATCAATCAATCAGCTGGCGCATGGGAAAATCAACTTGCTCAATATTTGGAAAGAAGAAGTTGATATCTCTTTAGGAACTCCCACAAAAATTTCTGGCGAGTATGCGTTAAAATCGTTGGAGTCTGCTGTAACACATTTAAAAGAAAACAAGATTGATGTGCTGCTTACAGCACCCATCAACAAAGAAAATATCCAATCCGAGACTTTTAATTTCCCTGGACATACAGAATATTTAGAAAGTCAGTTAGACGGAGAAAGTTTAATGATCTTAATTTCTGATGCGTTACGCGTTGGTCTTGTTACTGGTCACATCCCTATTTCAGAAATTTCGAAGACCATTACACCTGAATTGATTGAAAAGAAAGTAGCCATTTTACACAAAACATTGGTCGAAGATTTTGGCATCAACAAACCAAAAATTGCGATTCTAGGACTGAATCCACATTGTGGTGATCGTGGTGTTATCGGAAAAGAAGATGACGAAATCATCAGGCCTACCATCGAAAAGATTAAGGAAAGTGGCAAACTGGTTTTTGGACCGTATGCTGCGGATGGGTTTTTTGGATCTAGTACCTATACGCAATTTGACGGTGTCTTGGCGATGTATCACGATCAAGGATTGGCACCCTTTAAAGCCTTGTCTTTTGGAAACGGAGTAAATTACACCGCAGGACTATCAAAAATACGAACTTCGCCAGACCACGGAACGGCGTATGAAATTGCAGGGAAAAACAGCGCAAATGCTACCTCATTTAAAGAAGCTCTTTTTTGTGCAATACAAATTCACAAGAACCGAAGCGAATACAAAAAGCTAACACGTAACCCCCTTGCAACTAAATAAATAGATTCCATTACTTTTTTCAATATTAGTTATAGAATAACACAAATTTTTATATCTTTGCACGCTCAAATTGATTTGTGATGGAAGACTTGAAACAATTTAATATCCAGTACACTGGATTGAAAGATGAAAGTCATTTATTTAAATATCAAATTGACAATACGTTCTTTGAAGCATACAATTTTGACGATTTTTTTGAGACAAACATTAACGTTACACTACAATTAGAAAAAAAGAGTACGTTATTCAATCTCTCATTTACAGCCAAAGGCACTGTTAACATAGCCTGTGATGTAAGTGGCGAGCCGTTTGATCAAGAAATAAATGCAACATTAGCATTGATCGTAAAGTTTGGCGAAACGTTTAATGATGAAAACGAAGAGGTATTGATTTTACCGTATTCAGAATTCCAATTGAACGTTGCTCAATACATCTATGAAATGATTGTATTAGCGATTCCTTCAAAAAGAATACATCCGAAAGTAATTGACGGAAGTATGGAATCTGACGCTTTAAACAGATTAAAAACACTAAGAGTACAAAAAACTACAGAAGATGTAGACCCTAGATGGGATAAATTAAAAAGTTTAATAATAGATAAAAAGACATAAAATGGCACATCCTAAAAGAAAAATATCTAAAACCAGAAGAGATAAAAGAAGAACGCATTACAAAGCGAGTGTTCCTCAAATTGCTGTAGACCCTACAACTGGAGAAGCGCACTTATACCACAGAGCTCACTGGCATGAAGGTAAATTATACTACAGAGGACAAATTGTTTTAGAATCTGCAATAGCAGAAGCTTAATCAGTAGTTTAAAAAATTTAAAAACTCTCTATTTTGAGGGTTTTTTTTTGTTTTCTTACGAAAATTGACTGTTTTTGACGTTTTTTACGCAATAATGTAAATAAATTTCATTTCTTTGAACATTCGTTTTGTGAACTAAAAATAACTTCCTTTTAATAAATAAGGTGCTATTATGACAAAAATAACTGCAGCTATTACAGCAGTAGGAAAATATGTTCCAGACTATATTCTAACCAACAAAGAGTTAGAGACAATGGTAGATACTAATGATGAATGGATTACATCAAGAACAGGTATCAAGGAGCGTAGAATTCTTAAAGGAGAAGGAAAAGGAACTTCATATATGGCCATCAAAGCCGCTGAAGAATTACTTCAAAAATCCAACATCGATCCAACAGAAATAGACCTCGTTATTGTTGGCACAGCAACACCAGACTTACCAGTAGCATCTACTGCTGCACACGTGGCCACACAAATAGGTGCTACAAATGCATTTTCATATGATTTACAAGCAGCTTGCTCTAGTTTTTTATACGGAATGTCAACTGCGGCTAGTTATATAGAATCTGGTCGTTACAAAAAGGTGCTTCTTATTGGAGCTGATAAAATGTCTTCTATTATCGATTATACAGACAGAGCAACGTGTATTATTTTTGGTGATGGAGCTGGAGCAGTATTGTTTGAGCCAAATACTGAAAATTTAGGCTTGCAAGATGAATATCTTAGAAGTGATGGAAACGGAAGAGAATTCTTAAAGATAGATGCTGGTGGATCTCTCATGCCAACCACAGAGGAAACGTTGAAAAACGGGCTTAACTATGTACGTCAAGAAGGAAAAACAGTCTTTAAATTTGCGGTTTCAAAGATGTCAGATGTCGCTGAAAAAATGTTAACTCGTAACAATCTTTCAAAGGAAGATATACAATGGCTGGCACCACATCAAGCAAACAATAGAATTATTGAAGCAACAGCGAGAAGAGTTGGATTAGAAAGCGAAAAAGTAATGGTAAATATTCATAAGTATGGAAACACCACTTCTGCAACCTTACCACTATTATTAGCTGATTATGAAGATCAGTTAAAAAAAGGAGATAATATCATTTTTGCCGCTTTTGGTGGTGGTTTCACTTGGGGAGCTATCTACTTAAAATGGGCATATAACGCATAACAACAAACAACTAAAACTTAAGAAATGGATATTAAAGAAATTCGAAATCTTATTAAATTTGTAGCAAAATCTGGCGTAAGCGAGGTAAAGCTAGAAATGAAAGATGTAAAAATCACCATTAAAACAGGTGCTACAAAAACAGAAACGACTATCGTGCAAGCGGGTCCAATTGCAGGTATTCCTCAACTACAAGTTCCAGTAGCTCCACAAGCAATTGTCGAAGCTCCTGCAGCTAATGCACCTTCAAACAATGCGGATGAAAATTCAAATTACATTACCGTAAAATCACCAATTATTGGTACTTTTTACAGAAAATCGTCACCAGACAAAGATGTTTTCGTCGAAGTTGGAGACGTTATAAAAGAAGGAGATGTGGTTTGTGTGATCGAAGCCATGAAATTATTTAACGAAATTGAATCTGAAATTTCAGGTAAAATTGTTAAAATATTGGTAGACGATTCTACTCCTGTAGAATTTGATCAACCATTATTCTTAGTAGATCCATCATAATTAATTTCAATTGAATAGTACTAATTTTTAAGGTATGTTTAAAAAAATATTAATTGCCAATAGAGGTGAAATAGCACTGCGTGTTATTAGAACCTGTAAAGAGATGGGTATTAAAACTGTGGCGGTATATTCTACAGCAGACGCAGAAAGTTTACATGTTAAATTTGCTGATGAAGCCGTTTGTATTGGCCCTGCCGCAAGTAGTGAATCCTATTTAAAAATGTCTAATATTATTGCTGCTGCAGAAATAACAAATGCGGATGCAATTCACCCTGGATACGGGTTTTTAGCAGAGAATGCAAAGTTTTCTAAATTGTGTGAAGAACATCACATCAAATTTATTGGAGCTACTGCAGGGATGATCAACCAAATGGGAGACAAAGCCTCTGCAAGAGCAACCATGCTTGCTGCAGGCGTGCCTTGTATCCCTGGTTCTAAAGGGATTCTAAAAACTTTTAAAGAAGCCGAAAAACTCGCTACAAAAATGAACTATCCTGTGATGCTAAAAGCAACTTCTGGAGGAGGAGGAAAAGGAATGCGTGCTGTTTGGAAAAAAGAAGATCTTCAAGATTGTTGGGATGCTGCTCGTCAAGAAGCAAAAGCTGCTTTTGGAGATGACAGAATGTATTTAGAAAAATTGATTGAAGAACCTCATCATATTGAAATTCAAATTATTGGAGATTCTTTTGGAAAAGCTTGTCATTTATCAGAAAGAGACTGTTCTATTCAGCGTCGTCATCAAAAATTAACCGAAGAGACACCTTCTCCGTTTATGACTGACGAATTGCGTTTAGCCATGGGAGATGCTGCTGTAAAAGCTGCCGAATATATCAAATATGAAGGCGCTGGAACTGTTGAGTTTTTAGTAGACAAACACCGTAACTTCTACTTTATGGAAATGAATACTCGAATTCAAGTAGAGCATCCTATTACTGAAGAAGTGATTGATTACGATTTGATTCGCGAACAAATATTAGTAGCTTCAGGCGTTCCTATTTCTGGTAAAAACTATTTTCCAAAAATGCATTCTATTGAATGTAGAATCAATGCAGAAGACCCTTACAGTGGCTTTAGACCTGCTCCAGGAAAAATCATTACTTTTCATGCGCCAGGAGGTCATGGAATTCGAATCGACACACACGTGTATGCAGGCTATTCTATTCCGCCAAATTACGATTCTATGATTGCCAAATTAATTGTAACTGCGCAAACAAGAGATGAAGCAATTAGCAAAATGAAAAGAGCATTGGATGAATTTATTATTGAAGGTGTAAAAACAACCATTCCTTTTCATCGACAACTAATGGACCATCCTGATTATGTTGCAGGAAATTACACCACTAAGTTTATGGAAGATTTCGAAATGGAAGCATAAATACATAATTCAGTTGTAAAACGAATTTAAAAATAAGGATATAGTTATATATCCTTATTTTTTTTATCTTTATCTGACCTAAACGAAAGAACAAATGGCAACTACATTAAAAATTGACGGAATCGATAAGATCATTATCAAACGATTGGTAGAAAATGCCAGAACTCCTATTTTGAGTATTGCCCGAGAAGTTGGTATCTCTGGTGCTGCCATTCATCAACGACTGCGAAAACTGGAAGACTCAGAACTTATTGTGGGCTCAAAGATGATTCTAAACCCAAAAGCCTTGGGCTATACCACAACAGCATTTGTAGGCATCTTTTTAGATGCTGCCAGTGGTTATAAGTCGGCTATTAATCGGTTGAAAGAAATTCCAGAAATTGTAGAAAGTCACTATACAACAGGAAATTATGCAATATTTATAAAAATCCTGTGTAAAAACAATGAAGATTTAATGCACATCCTCAACCAAGATGTTCAGCGAATTAAAGGAGTGGCAAGAACGGAAACCTTTATTTCTTTGGATCAACAAATAGATCGACAAATCAAAATTTAGCAGCGATGATATATTCACAGGAACTTCAAAAATCAGAAATATTAATTATTTTAAACACTTTGGAGCAGATATAAAAAAACAGAGCAAAATACTAGTAGTAGATCAAAAACTATACTCTTTTAGACTCTCTGGGAGCTATAGAAATTTTCAATAAAAGAACAGGTTATTAAATTATCTTCTTACGTAACCTCCAATAGATTTTCTATATTCTATTTGAAAACCATTATCAGAAGCGAAAGTTTTAAATTCCCCTGATACTTTTCCCGTAGCAATAAAAGTCTCTATCTCAAAAGTTTGAAAGAATTTTTCAAAATTTGGACCATTGATAAAATCTATAACTTAACTTCTAAAGGAGTCGATTTATATCCTATGTTAATTGAAATGGCGCTATGGTCTAAAAAACATCTTAATGTAGAATTTAGTCCTATAGCAATTGATCTATTTGAAGAAATAGATTCGATAGGAATTGAAAATCATATTTCTAATACCATAAATTATTACAATTCCAAAATAACTGAACTTTAAAAATTTTCCGCTTTATTAGTTATATCTAAAATATTACTGTTTGCTAATTGCAAACAATTTGGAAAATATTGACAAATTCCCACCAAAATTGACAAAAACCTTGCGGAAATCTTGCTAGAACCAAAAGGTCTAAAAACAAAAAAGTCACCTATTTCTAAGTGACTTTGTTTGCTCCTCCTCTAGGGCTCGAACCTAGGACCCTCTGATTAACAGTCAGATGCTCTAACCAACTGAGCTAAGGAGGAATTTATAATTTTTGAGTCTTTTTTTGACTTTCCCTTCTTAAAATACTGCCGGAGATATTCAAAGCTCAGTTCTGAGCCCTGCCTGCCGGCAGGCAGGTAAGGGGGAATTTGCAAGACGATTCGTTTTGCGAGCCTGCCTTCCGGTAGGCGGGTGCAAATATAAATCTTTTTAAAGTACTTCCTAATATTTTCTCAAAAAAAACATCCTTTTATTTCACTAAATAATAGGTAAAAAAAAGTCCATTTTTCTTAAAAGTTGTACTTTTGCTAAAGATTTATTCTTATACAGAAAGTAGTACAAAAATATATGGACAAATTTTCGTTCTTAAATGCGGCACATACAGGGTTTATCGCAGATCTATACGAACAATATTTAGAAAACCCAGACGTCGTAGAACCAAGTTGGAGAAGCTTTTTTCAAGGCTACGACCTTGCCAATGAAAACTATTCTTTAACCGATGAGGAGGCTTCAACTGAAATTCCAGAAGAAGTACATAAAGAATTTTTAGTCATCGACCTCATTAATGGCTATAGAACTCGTGGACATTTGTTTACAAAAACAAATCCTGTTCGAGAACGTCGTAAATACAATCCTTCTCTAAACATCGAAAACTTTGGGTTGTCTACTGCTGATTTAGACACCGTTTTTAATGCCAGTGAAATTTTGGGGATTGGCGCTAAAAAGCTCTCCGAAATTATCAACCATTTAGACCGCATCTATTGCAGCTCTATCGGTATCGAATACATGTACCTTCGTGATCCTGAAGAATTGAAATGGTGGCAAAATCGGTTGAATAAAAATGACAACCACCCAAACTATACTGCAGACTCAAAAAAATACATTCTTTCAAAATTAAATCAAGCGGTTACGTTTGAAACGTTTTTACAAACCAAATATGTGGGGCAAAAACGCTTTTCTTTAGAAGGCGGAGAAGCATTGATTCCTGCGATTAGCGTTGCATTGTTTAATGCTGTAGATGGCTTTGGCGTTGAAGAATGCGTCATAGGAATGGCCCATAGAGGGCGATTAAGCACCTTGATCAATGTCTTTAGAAAACCTGTTAGAGAGCTGTTTAGCGAGTTTGAAGGAAAAGATTTTGAAGACGAAAATATTGATGGCGATGTAAAATATCACTTGGGACTTACCCTTAATAAAACCTATCAAAATGGCAAGCAGATTAAAATGAATCTGGTTCCAAATCCATCACACTTAGAAACTGTTGGTTCCGTTGCACAAGGAATTACACGTGCTAAAATAGACCGAAAATACAACGGAAATGAATCTAAAGTTCTTCCAATCATCATCCATGGAGATGCTGCTATTGCTGGTCAAGGAATTGTATATGAACTTACGCAAATGTCGCAACTAAACGGTTACAAAACCGGAGGAACCATTCATGTTGTGGTCAACAACCAAATTGGTTTTACAACCAACTACTTAGACGCACGTTCAAGTACCTATTGTACCGATGTTGCAAAAGTAACCTTGTCTCCTGTGCTACATGTAAATGCGGATGATGCAGAAGCGGTTTGTCATGCTGTAGAAATGGCGCTAGAGTTTAGAATGCGTTTTAAACGTGATGTGTTTATTGATTTATTGGGTTACAGAAAATATGGTCATAATGAAGGTGACGAGCCTCGTTTTACACAACCAAAATTATACAAAGCGATTGCAAAACATAACAATCCGAAAGATATTTATGCTGCGCAATTAATTGCAGAAGGAACCATTGATCAGAACTATTTGGATTCCATTACAGCAGAATTCAAATCGATGTTGGAAGAAGAATTCATGAAATCTAAATTAGAGTCGACCTCTAAATTGAATGAGTTTATGGAATCTACTTGGAAAGGCTTTGTTCGCCAACGCTTAGAAGCCATGTTGCAACCTGTAGATACTACATACCCAACAAAAGCTTTAAAAAATATTGCGACCATTGTTTCTACAGTTCCAGAGAATGTGAAATTTGTTCGAAAAGCAGAACGCATCTTACAAGGAAGAGCTAAGATGGTGTTTGAAAATGATGCCTTGGATTGGGGAATGGCAGAAACGTTGGCCTACGGAAGCTTGCTAGAAGAAGGTTTTGACATTCGTATTTCTGGTCAGGATGTAGAAAGAGGAACTTTTTCGCATCGTCATGCGATTTTGCGTGATGAAATCTCTGAAGAACGTATCAACCTGTTGAATACAAATCCGAAGAGCAAAGGAAATATGACCATTTACAATTCGTCCTTGTCAGAATATGCCGTCTTAGGTTTTGATTATGGCTATGCCATGGCAAGCCCAAATACATTGACCATCTGGGAAGCACAATTTGGTGATTTTTCTAACGGAGCTCAAATTATATTTGACCAATACCTTTCTGCAGCAGAAGACAAATGGAAAATGCAAAACGGAATTGTAGTGTTGCTTCCTCATGGATATGAAGGACAAGGTTCTGAACATTCATCAGCAAGAATTGAACGCTATTTACAATTGTGTGCCGAAGATAATATGAGCGTTGCAAACTGTACAACACCTGCTAACTTTTACCATTTGTTACGCAGACAAATGAAACGCAGCTATAGAAAACCTCTTATTGTATTTACACCAAAAAGTTTATTGCGTCACCCGAAAGTGGTAAATCCTTTAAGTGATTTTGCTACGGGCGAATTTCAAGAGGTTATTGATGACACCATCAATCCGAAGAAAGTGAAAAAATTGGTGTTTTGTATGGGTAAATTCTATTATGATTTATTGGCAGAACGCGAAAAGTTAGAAAGAGAAGATGTAGCTTTGGTTCGAATAGAACAATTATTTCCGTTGCATCTAGAAAAAATGCAGCAAGCTATTGATCGATATCCAAATGTAACGGATTATGTTTGGGCGCAAGAAGAGCCTAGAAATATGGGGGCGTGGAGCTTTATGCTAGAGCGATTTGATTTGGTAAAATTACAGGTAGCTTCTCGTAAATATTATGCAGTTCCAGCAGCGGGGTCTAGTACACGATTTAAGAAAAGACACCAGCGAGTGATTGATGCTGTTTTTAATACAGAACAATAAAAATGATAAATTAGATGCTGAAACAAGTTCAGCACAAGTAAAATTTAGTACTGATGATTTTAGAAATGAAAGTTCCTTCTCCGGGAGAATCAATTACAGAAGTAGAAATAGCAACGTGGTTAGTTGAAGATGGTGACTATGTTGAAAAAGACCAACCCATTGCCGAAGTAGATTCTGACAAAGCAACCTTAGAATTGCCTGCGGAAGAAAGCGGAATTATTACGTTCAAAGCTGAAGAAGGTGATGCGGTGGCTGTAGGTGCTGTGGTCTGTTTGATAGACATGGGCGCAGAAAGACCTGCTGGCAGCGATCAGCCGTCAACAGATGCTAAAAGTGCAGAAAAAAGTGTTAGCCCGAGCGCAGTTGAGAACAAAACGGAAACAGCAACTACTTATGCTACCGGAACTGCTTCTCCTGCCGCTAAAAAGATCTTGGCTGAAAAAGGAATGGACACCAATGCTATCAAAGGAACTGGGAAAGATGGTAGAATTACCAAAGATGATGCTGTAAAAGCTGTGCCAAGCATGGGAAGTATTCCTGCAGATGGTGATCGTGGAACGGAACGTAAAAAGCTATCTATGCTTCGTAGAAAAGTAGCACAACGCTTGGTGTCTGTTAAAAACGAAACCGCCATGTTAACGACTTTTAATGAAGTGAACATGCAGCCTATTTTTGATTTGCGTGCTGCTCATAAAGAAGACTTTAAAGCAAAACACGGAGTTGGATTGGGCTTTATGTCTTTCTTTACGCTTGCAATCGTAAGAGCATTGAAAATGTATCCAGATGTAAATTCTATGCTGGATGGAGATTTTCAAATTAAAAATAATTTTCAAGACATTTCTATTGCTGTTTCTGGTCCAAAAGGACTCATGGTTCCTGTAATTAGAAATGCTGAAAAATTGTCTTTTAGAGGTGTAGAAAGCGAAGTAAAACGATTGGCCTTACGTGCACGTGACGGACAAATTACTGTTGATGAAATGACAGGAGGAACGTTTACCATTACCAACGGTGGTGTGTTTGGCTCCATGTTGTCTACACCCATTTTAAATCCTCCTCAAAGTGGAATTTTAGGAATGCACAATATTGTAAATCGTCCAATGGCGGTTGACGGTAACGTTGTAATTCAGCCGATTATGTATGTGGCTTTATCGTATGACCATAGAGTTATTGACGGACGTGAATCTGTTGGTTTTTTAGTAGCGGTTAAAGAAGCGTTAGAAAATCCTGTAGACTTATTAATGGATAATGATATCAAAAAGGCCCTAGAAATGTAAACCTCAATACCATTTGAGCTAACATAATAAAAAAAATCCCGGGATTCTGATACCTTCAGAATCTCGGGATTTTTAGTTTCTATATTTCGTAAAGCTTACTTTTCTTTTGTTGTCAAATGAAACTCCTCGTAGGTTTGTAATAAATTCATTAGACCCGCAATCAAATCTTTTGTTTCCAACAAGATACTAAAATACAACGTTGTGTTTTTAGGGCTTGCTTCTTCTAATCTAATTCTTGCTACTTGTTTTTCTATAGAGGCAGAAACAGCATTTAAAAGTGCTTGCTTTTTAATCAAAATAGCATCCAATCCTTCAAAAGTTCTGTTTTCAAAAATGAAACTTACTTCTGACAATAATTCTGTCAACTGATTGTCAATTCCTTTTAAATCTTTTAACTGACCTTCCTTTAAATTCTTGTGATTGTTGTTTACGTGTTTGTAGCTCGCTCTAGAAATATAACTAATAGATTGCGCGACATCTTGCAAATATCCCAATACCAAAATATAAAATCTACTTGCTTGTACAGAGGTTTCATCCAATGATTTTATAAAATAGAAAACACCGTCTTTTAAATTGTCGATTTCATCATTTAACTTTCCAACATGTTTTTCTGTTTTACGCAATTTGTTCAAATCGTGATTTGCTAAATCATTCACCACATTGGTATATAATTTATTCACTCGTTGCGCAACTTCTGCAATGTGATCAGAACTTTCTTCAATCACTCCGTTGATCGTAATCAACTCAGCTCTTTCTATATGATGTTGCTTTTTAGTTTCTTTTGACTTTTTAGAATGACGTATCGAATTGCGTGTAATCAATCCGAAAACTACCAATAACAAAATGGCTACCATAATGATGCCTCCTAAACTAATCAGATAAGCAACTATTGCTGCCGCTACAAAGGCTACAATTGCCGTCATAAACCAACCTCCAATAACATTTACCACACCTGCAACTCTATACACAGCGCTTTCTCTTCCCCAAGCTCTATCTGCCAACGATGTTCCCATTGCTACCATAAACGTTACATAAGTTGTAGAAAGCGGTAACTTTAAAGAGGTTCCTATCGAGATTAAAATACCTGCTACAATTAAATTGATAGAGGCTCTAATCATATCAAAAGCAGGCATTTCATAGGCTTTGTTTTTTGATAATTTTACCACAGGCTTTTGAAATTTCGAATCAATAGCTAGCAATGTTTTCTTTGGAATAAAATATCTAAATCCAGTATTAATTCCCATGGCTGTTCTTACAACAACCCTCGACATTGAATTTGGTTGAAATTTTTCATGTCCTTCTCCCTGACGAGATAAATTAATTCCCGTTTCGATTACTGTTTTTGCCTTCTTAGAGGTCCATATAGTAACTACCATAACCGCTCCTGCCAACAATAAATAGATGAAATTAGCAGGCACTTTTTTATCCAATATTGCCATTGAAAACTCCGTAGCTTCTTGTCCAGAAGCTTGCCATGCATCATACGAATCCCATGCGGCAATTGGCACTCCAATAAAGTTTACCAAATCATTTCCAGCAAAAGCCAAGGCCAATGAAAAGGTTCCTATTCCAATAATTAACTTGAGTACATTTACTTTAAAAACGGTGATTAAAAGTTGAGATGTCAATGTCCAAAAGACAAATCCGCCAGAAACAATCAACAGTAAATTTCCTTCAATCGCTCCACTGATATCATTTTTAAAAGGAGTTCCTTTCAATCCTTTGATGACAATAAAATAGGTAATTGCTGTAATGGCAAAACCTCCAAACAAGGCACTTATATAGCTTGGTCTTTGTTCAAAATTAAACGAGTAAATCAATCGAGAGAAAAACTGCACGATGGCTCCTATCGAAAATGCGACGACGACCGAAAGCAGGATTCCAAAAATAATTAATAGTGCTTTGTCTGAATTGATATATTTTCCAAGATTGGCAATCGTTTCTCCATTTCCTGAGGTATATATTTTTACCAATGCCATGGCAACAGCGGCTCCCAACAATTCAAACACAATAGAAACTGTAGTTGACGTTGGCATTCCTAATGAGTTAAAGACGTCTAACAATAAGATATCTGTAACCATTACTGCCATAAAAATGTACATGATTTCATTAAAATAGAACTCGCTTGGAACAAAAATTCCTTTACGAGCAACTTCCATCATTCCACTTGAAGTCACAGAACCTACAAAGACTCCAAGACTTGCAATGATTAATATTTTTTTAACCGAAATGGCTTTTGAGCCAATGGCTGAGTTTAAAAAATTTACCGCATCGTTACTTACCCCGACAACTAAGTCGATTACTGCTAGTATAGTCAAAGCGACTAGCATTAAAATATAAGGGTCTTGCATGTTTGGTTTTTATTTTTTTACAAATTTATACGTCATTGGCATAACCAATGTTAGATTAATGTTATCAAATAGAAAATTTACTACGATCTTGTTGATATCCTTTTTTTCTTTCAATAGAATTAGAAAAAGAATTCTAGATTCATATATAACAATGAACGATTCTTATTTGAGCCATCTTCAAAATCTGTAAACCTGTAATTAACAGACGTCTTTACGCCTTTTGTTGGGGTGTATTCAAGCCCTGTAATCATCGTAGTGCCATCTTTTGAATGATTCCAATCGTTCATTGCTCCCATAAGCGTGTTTGATGAAAGTTGGTCATACCGTCCAAATAGATTCCATTTACTATTAAGAATGTAAGTAGCATAGAAAGAAAGCCCTTTCAACTCCTTGTTTTCGGAAGCCTCTTTATATGATGTTCCATTTTTTAGGAGATTGTATTCCGCTCCAATTCTAAATTTACTTTTGATGGTATAGCCTGCAAACACAGCAACATTTGTGATGATTGTTGTTTTCGTTACATCTGCAATATCAATTTCTTTCATGGCATCAACATAAGTTTTGAAAATCCAATTTTCGGTAGGTGTGTACACGAAATTAGCTCCAAATCTTGTGTTTCCAGAAGCGTCTTGTACATTTTTATAGCCTTCCCCATTCACAAGCAACAAATCCATTTTAAAATAATCGTTCACTTTAATTGCTGCTAATACTCCTAAATCTGCACTGGTTCCAAATTTATATTCATCCGCTAATGATTTATAAAGGTATCGATAGCCCCAAAACTTTTCTTGAGCCTTAAATTGCTTCATTCCAATTATTCCAGCAGAAAAAGTCAACCAACTTTCTGCTTTATAAGTTAGCTTGGCATTTTTAACAAAGACAGAATGGTCACTTCCTCCTGAAGATTTCCCTGCATCCAATACTACTGTCGCAGAAAACTTGTCATTGATCTTGTACACATAGCCAAGGTAGGCTCTTGTTAATTCAAAAGCACTTGTTTGTTGCGCTCCTTTTGTGGCATCCAAATGGTAATTGAAAAAGACTTTTCCCATTACTTTTCCTTTTGGGATTTCTATTTTTTCTTGTGCAGACACACTACTCATTGTAGCGATACAAAATGCAACAACACCTACTTTAAACTTCATACTAATTTTAGTATTATCATTTTTGACACTGCAAAGTAGCACTATTTATGTTAATTTAATGTTTCCAAATCTTTATATAATCAATAAATATACATGCCCTATTCAATCGAATATATTGTTTACCTTTGGAAAAAATCAGCAATGCAACACCGTGTTTTAATCCTTCTTTTTGTAGCTTTATGTATCAGCTGCAACAGTCAAAAACAACAAGAAATGTCCAAACATAAATTTACCAATCACTTAATTACAGAAACGAGCCCGTATTTATTACAACATGCTCACAACCCTGTAAATTGGTATGCTTGGAATGATGAAACACTTGCCTTAGCAAAAAAAGAAAATAAACTATTGTTAATTTCTATTGGCTATTCTTCTTGTCATTGGTGTCATGTCATGGAAGATGAAAGTTTTGAAGATGTTGCTGTTGCTGCTGTGATGAATGAACATTTTATCAATGTTAAGGTAGATAGAGAAGAGCGTCCAGACATTGATCAGGTGTATATGAATGCTGTTCAATTAATGACAGGCAGCGGAGGATGGCCTTTAAACTGTATTGCACTTCCAGATGGAAGACCTATTTGGGGTGGCACCTATTTTAGAAAAGAAGCATGGATAAAAGTCCTTAGTCAAATTGGAGATTTACACAAAAAAGACCCACAAAAAATAATTGAATACGCAGAAAAATTAACAGCAGGAGTTCAGCAATCTGGATTGGTCACTTTAAATAAAAACGAAGCGCTATTTACAACAGCATATGTAAACAATACGGTAGAAAAATGGAGCATTTACTTTGATGACAATTTAGGCGGAATGAAAAAAGCTCCGAAATTTCCAATGCCTAATAATTATCATTTTTTATTGCGGCACGCTTTTCAAAATAACGATACTAAATTAGCCGATTATGTAAACACCACATTGACCAAAATTGCTCATGGAGGCATCTTTGATCAAGTAGGTGGAGGCTTTTCTAGGTATTCTGTAGATGCAAAATGGCACATTCCACATTTTGAAAAAATGCTCTATGACAATGGGCAGCTGGTAAGTATATATGCTGATGCGTATTTAATTACCAAAAACGAACTGTATAAAGAAACCGTGTACAACACCCTCACTTTTGTTGAAAGAGAATTGCTGCACAAAAATGGCGGATTCTATTCTTCATTAGACGCAGACAGTTTGAATGATAAAAACGAATTGGAAGAAGGAGCGTTTTATGTTTGGACAAAAGAAGCATTGCAACAATTAATTCCTGATTTCGACTTATTTTCTGACTATTACAATATAAATTCCTTTGGTTTTTGGGAGCATAAAAACTATCATTTGATTCGAAATGCATCAGACGACGAATTTTCAAAAAAGCACCAAATTTCAACAGAAAAACTAAAAGGAAAAATTGTTACATGGAAAGAAATCCTCTTAAAAGAAAGAGCCAAAAGAGAAAGGCCACGATTGGATGACAAGATTTTAACCTCTTGGAATGCGCTTATGTTAAAAGGGTATATTGATGCCTATCGTGTTTTTGACGACAACCATTTTCTAGAAATCGCACTTAAGAATGCTTCCTTTTTAGAAAAAAACATACTCAAAGAAGATGGAAGTTTATTCCATAATTTCAAAAACGAAAAAGCAACCATCAATGGTTATTTAGAAGATTATGCTACCATTATTGATGCCTACATTTCATTGTATGAAGTAACTCTCAATGAAAAATGGTTAACACTCTCTAAAAATATAACCGCCACGGCGTTGGATCACTTTTTTGACAACAACTCTAAGATGTTCTTTTTTACTTCGGATAAAGATACGCAATTGATTGCCCGAAAAATGGAAACTGAAGACAATGTAATGCCTTCGTCAAACTCGATGATGGCAAAAAATTTGTTCAAGTTGAGTCATTATTACGACAATGATTACTATGCGAAAACTAGCAAACAAATGTTGAGCAATATGACTGACAACATCCAAAATTATGGATCGGCATATTCCAATTGGCTTGATTTGTATAGCAATTTTACAGAAGGTTATTTTGAAATTGCCATCAGCGGAAAAGAGGCACAACTGAGATTGAAAGAAATCAACCAGTACTATATTCCGAACAAACTTATTTGTGGAAGTACTACAGAAAATGAGTTACCGCTGTTAAAAAGTAGATTTGTTGACGGAAAAACATTGATTTATGTCTGTGAAAACAAGACCTGTCAATTGCCCACAGAGCACACTGATGAAGCTCTTAAACAGCTACAACGTCTAAAAAAATAACGTGTGCTTTTATAATGACCGTTTCTTTTGCGGAACAGCAACAAAATCTTTTAAGTAAAAAGGCTCAAAATAAGCGACATCTTCGAAGTCGTTTTCTTGGTACTTCGCATATGACAATGCACACATTTCTTTTGCAGACGGAAAAGCATCCGTTATAAAAATAGCATTCGAATGTGTCAGAACTTCCTGGCATTTTTCAGCGCCATCACCTAAAAAACACACCGGTCCTTTTTCTAGGTATTCAGCATACGAATGTTTATCAATAATCTCTGCTTTAATGTCTCGTATTTGACGGTATTCACTATCAAAAACAGCCGCATAGACTTCCATTCTACGTGCGTCTAACATGGGTATAAGCACGCCCTTTTCAATAGAAGTAGCATGTGCCAAAGACGTTAATGTTTCTATCGATATCAACGGAATGTCTTGTGCAAAACACAAACCCTTCACCGCAGAAACCCCAATTCGTAAACCTGTATACGAACCCGGACCTTTGCTTACCGCAACGGCATTGAGATCCGCTATTGAGATTTTTGCAGTTTCCAACACTTCATTGATAAACGGGTGCAGTACTTCTGCATGAGAATAGTTGCCATTATTCAATTCTTTGATGGCAATCAATTTTCCATTTTCAGAAATACTAACAGAGCAATTTTTTGTAGATGTTTCTATGTTTAAGATAAATGCCAATGGATTCTTTTTTGACAAAGATACTGTTTGCTTCTAAAAAAGAACAAGCCGTTTAAAATATATTTTAAACGGCTTGTTCTTTAATCTTGCAACGGATTATTCTAAGATAGATTCTCCGTAATAAAATTTCAATACTTTCGATTTAAAAACATAATCATACTTTGCTCTAATCAAAGACGATTGCGCATTTACCAAACGATTTCTTACTTGATCAAAATCAAACAAGGTCATGGCTCCAAAATTGTATCGTTCTTGTGCATTTTTATAGGCTTCATTTTGTGACACCAACGATGTTTGTGCTGCTTCATACGTTTTTGTTGCTGCTTTTGCATCTAGGAAGACTCTTTCTATAGTTGCCTTTAATCGCAATTTTTGGCTTTCTAAATTGATCTCGCTCTTCTCTTGATTGATCACAGATTTATGAACTCCAGATTTTGTTTGAAATCTATTAAAAATAGGAATGTTTAAAGAAAACCCTATGTTGTATCCTAAGTTATTTTGTACTTGCTTAAAAAAGTATTGATTAGAAAATGAAAATGAATGTTGATAAGATGATCCTGCTCCAGCAGAAAAAGACAATGAAGGTAAGTACCTTCCTTTCGCAATGTCAATTCCTAAATTTGCGTTTTCTACACCGATTTGCGCTTTGATAATTTCTGGTCTCGCAATTACTGCTTTTTTATACACCACATTTGAATCATCGTATAACGTTGCGATAGATGGAGAACCCACGTCTAAGTCAGCAATATCAAAATTTTCTGTAGAAATTTGTAATAGCTGAGCGAGTGTTAGCAATGCTAAATTCAAGGTGTTTTCTTGTGCCACCACACTTTGTGCATCTGTTGCTGCAGATGATTCTACGTTTAATAATTCGCCCTTCGGCTTTACGCCAGCTTCTACTTGATTTCTTGCTCTTTCAATTTGTTTTTTACTAATCTCATACTGCACGTTGGCAACGTTTAAGTTTTCTTTCGCAAACAAGATATTCAGGTAGGCATTTACCACGTTTAAAGAAATATCATCTTGTATTTTTTGTAATTCTAACTTGCTCGATGTAACTCCCAATTGAGCTTGTTTAAATGTGTTTAAATTTCTAAAGCCGTTAAATATAGTTGCACTACTATTTAAATTAAAGCCTGTTCTAAAATTATCCGTAGAAATTCTTGCTCCGCTTTGTCCTATGGAAGATCCAAAATTCATTCCTGGATTTGAAGACGCATTTAAGTTCGGTAAAAAATTCCCTTTTGCCTGCACAACATCTTCTTCACTCAATGCCACATTCAATGCGTTTTGTTTGATGGTAATATTATGTTCTAAAGCATGATTTACACATTCTTTTAACGACCATTTTTTTTGAGATATTCCTGAAAAAGAAAAAGCAATTAAAGTTATAATTACAGCGATTTTTGTTTTCATATGTAATAATTGTTAGTTTTTATATGATTTGTCCTTTGATACACACAACAGGCGTACCAAAAACGAAAACAACCGAACAGATATTTGTTCAATCTTCCCTATATGACGAGTAAAAATAGAATATGTTACAGTAAATGTCTCTTATTGAAACGTTAATTTTCAATTCGCTTTTTATAGTTGTATAAAAAGTAAGCCAAAGCACCCACCAAAATATATGGAAACACCATCAAATAGGTAATTCCTGAATTGAGGCTTTCTGCCATTTCTTCTCCTCCACTTTCAACAACCGCTTTACACATGGCGCATTGTGCAGGGGTATTTTCAACCAGTAAAAATAGAAACGCTACTAAAAGTGTTATTTTCTTGATTTTACACATAATAAGGTGAGATCATTAAGTAGACAACAACTCCTGTGATTGCCACATACAACCACAAAGGAAATGTGATTCTTGCAATCTTTTTATGCTGTGGAAAGTTTCCCAATTTAGCGCGTACATACGTAATCAACACAAAAGGAATCACAACAATTGACAATAAAATATGAGATATTAAAATAACATAATAGACGTATTTAATGGCGCCTTCTCCTTTAAACGCTGTCGAATCTGAGGTCATATGATAGGCGATGTACATCAACAGAAACAGCACTGAACACCCAATCGCAGCGATATTTAAACGCTCGTGAAGGGTTCTGTTTCCTTTTTTAATTGCAATAATTGCAGCCACTAAAATAATTGCAGTGAGCCCATTAATACTTGCATAAATTGGCGGCAAAAAAGACAAAGGCGCTACATTCGGTATTTTTACGCCAAACAAAGCCGCAACTGCTAATGGAATGACAATTGACAACACGGTGATAATTCTATGATATCTTTTTTCTTTTGTTGAAATTGATTTACTCATTTAATAATAGTTTAATGTCTTCTTTTAATTCAGAGATTTGATCTGGAAAGTCGTTTTCTTTCAAGGCTCTATAATACATAATCGGGTTTCCATACGCATCTTTTCGAGAACGAATATACCCCTCTTTATCAATCAAGGCAAACAAACCAGAATGTTCAAAACCTCCATGCTCTCCATCCGTTTTTCCTGCATATAATTTAAAACCCTTATTTGCCAATGCATATACCGCTTCGTCACTGTTACCTGTAAGCAAATGCCAGTTCCTACTTGTTATCTTATGCTGCTCTGTATATGCTTTTAAGATTTCTGGAGTATCTATTTCTGGAGTGATCGAAAATGAAGCAATTCCAAATGCTGGATTCCCATAAAATTCATCTTGAATTGTGACCATTTTTTTAGTCATAATCGGACAAATAGAAGGACAGGTCGTAAAGAAAAATTCGACCACATATACTTTGTCTTTAAAATTTTTATTGGTAATTGTTTTTCCATTTTGATTGATAAATTCAAAGTCTGGAACTTTATCAAATTGCACTAAGTCTGATTTTTGAAATCTTGCAACGACCTTCGGAATTACATAAATTCCAAAAATTAGTACAATAAACGAAATGCCGATATAAGAATACTTTTTATTCATTTCAATTATATTTCGCGTCTACGGCGCTTTTGTTTTTCTAAGGATTTTTTTAGCTGATAATAGATAATTTCCAAATCTTTTTTCATCTTATTTCTCAAATCAGCAACCGAGTTCATATTGTAGCCATACAATCTTCCGGTAGCCGTATCTTCATCGTCTTTTCGCCCTCTTAAACGCAACTTTCTATCCACAATAAAGACATATTCAGAACCAACATCAGCATTTAGTTTGTAAGGCGATTTAAAACTGTTAAAAAGGCTTGTGATATCTTCATCAGACATGATTACAAATTTCCAATTGCTGATATCTGTATAGGTTTTTAGTTTCTTTTTAAGGGCCTCTAACTCTGCTTCTGCGCCTTCTGGAACAATTAATACTGACTGAAAGTACAAACTTTTCTGATAGCGCTTATAGATAACTTCGTTCAAGTTAAAAAGACCTCCTTTTGTACGAGTTACATTTTTACCCAAAAAACTAACCACAGAAAAATGATCTTTAAAACTCTCTGACCCTTTTATATCTTCTACTTTATCTGTTAGGATTGGTAAGTTTGCGTAGTGGTAAATTCCTAAAGTCAAAAAGATATAAAAAAGCAAAGGGCCAATAAATAAGACGCCTAATACAATTCCTTTTTTGATGTTATTTTTCTCCATTTTCCAAAAAAAGGTGGTAAAAACCACCTTGTTATTTTATACTGTTATTTTAGTAATCCCATTTTACTAAAGGAGAAAGTGTGTTAAACAAATAGCCTCCTTCAATTAATAGTAAGGCTATTAAGTATGAAATTAGAAAGACTACTGTCCAAACGATTGTACGTCTAAACCATTTTTTCTCTCCTTCTAAATGCATAAAAGCCCAAACAATATAGTATGCTTTTACTAAGGTTAAAATAATAAAGATCCAGTTTAATAAACTAGTTCCTAAAAATTGGGTAAAGTATAATGTTGGTGGTTTTGCAAGCCCTAAAGCTACTTCTCCTGTAGTTATGATACATAACAAACCAAAAACTAACCAAATTCTTTTTGTATGTGATTCTTGAGCGTGCGCCATTTTCTTTTATTTTTTTATGATTATACTAAGTAGAAGAAGGTAAATACAAATACCCAAACTAAATCTACAAAGTGCCAATATAAACCTACTTTTTCTACCATATTATAATGTCCTCTTTTCTCATAAGTTCCTAAGATTACATTAAAGAAAATGATAATATTGATTAAGATTCCTGACAAAACGTGGAATCCGTGAAAACCGGTAATGAAGAAAAAGAAATCGGCAAACGCTGTTTTTCCGTATTCATTTTCTATTAAGCTTGCGCCTTCTACAACTTTAGTTGCCGTTAACAAATAACGAGATCCTTCTCCTCTAGAAAGAATTGTTTTCTCTTTGGTTCCTGGATCAATTTCTTCTGTTCTGATTAAAACTGAAGGATTGTGCTCATAAGAACTAATTACCTGTTGCAACGAGTATGTTGGCAAAGTAGCCTCATCCTCAAACCAAAGTCCATTTTCTCTTGTATGCGTTGTTCTTTCTCCATATTCTCCAACAACAAAATCAGACAAGGCTATTTGGTGTCCTTCTTTTACAAATTGTAATACTTTTCCTTCCGTAGTTTTAACGGCTCCGTATGATCCTCCTATAAAGTTTTTCCATTCCCAAGCTTGAGATCCTAAGAATATCACACCTCCAATAATGGTTAACAACATATACCAAGTAACTTGAGCCTTCTTCATTCTATGGCCAGCATCAACAGCCAACACCATTGTTACGGATGAGAAAATAAGTATAAAGGTCATTAATGCCACAAAAAGCATCGGGTGGTCTCCATGAATAAATGGGAAGTGATTGAACACTTGATCAGCAATTGGCCAAGAGTCAATAAATTTAAATCTTGTTAAGCCGTAAGCGGCTAAAAATCCAGAAAAAGTTAATGCATCTGACATGATAAAAAACCACATCATCATTTTTCCATAGCTCGCTCCAAAAGGTCTTGAGCCTCCTCCATCCCAAGCATTTTTTTCTTCAGAATTTACAGCAATCGTTGCTTCCATAAATATCTACGTTAGTTATTTTTAAAATAGTTCGCCAAAATTACGTAATTTTCATCATCTAATAAAATAGAAAAAGAAAAATAGATAGATCCACAATACACCTACAAAATGCCAAAATATCGCACCTAGCTCAAAACCAAGCATTTCGACAGAATTATACCTAGATTTAAAATGATTATAAATTACGACTAATAATACAATAAGCCCCGCCAACACATGTAATACATGCATAAATGTGATGCCTATAATGAATGATGTTGATACCGTGCTTTCTGGTCCTGTAAAAAACAAGCCTACACTTTTTAATTGATTGAATCCTTCATATTGAAAATACACAAATCCAATTCCTAATGCCAATGCTAGTAGCACCAATATAGAACTTAGTTGTCTATTATTATTTCGAATAGATCGTTGTGCTAAAAACAACGCAATACTACTTAATACAATCAATAGTGTGCTTATGTAAAAAGAAGTTGGCAAATCAAAAACAACCCAATCTTCTCTTTTTCTACTCACCACATATGCACTTGTTAAACCTGCAAAAAACATGGTCATACTAATCATAGAAATCCACAACATTGGTTTTGCTGATTTTTTCTTTGCTATTTTTAATTCTGTATGTAAGGATTCTTGACTCATTATGATTAATGTAAAAATTTATCAACTACGTAAATAACTTGTACCACTGTAATATACAATACACTCGCAAGCATTAATTTTCTTGCCTCAGTATTTGATTTTGTTTTATGCAATTGAACTCCATAGTAAAGCATAATTCCACCAATAAGTGCAATTATTATTGCTGTTGCTGGATAGATATAAAACGACCCTGTAACTCTTAATACGGGAGCAATGGAAACCAAAATCATAATCATTGTGTAAAATATAATTTGTTTTATAGCACCTGTGTCTTTTTTATTCATAGGCAGCATATTAAATCCTGCCTTTTTATATTCTTCGTATTGCAACCAGCCAATTGCCCAAAAGTGAGGGAATTGCCAAAAAAACTGAATCAAAAATAAAAACCCTGCTTCAATTCCAAAATGATTTGTAGCGGCAACCCAACCTAACATAAACGGGATTGCTCCTGGAAAAGCGCCCACAAAAACAGCCAATGGTGTTACTGACTTTAAAGGCGTATAAACACAGGTGTATAAAAATATAGAAACAGCTCCAAATAGAGCGCTTTTTGCATTGATTGCATACAATATTGCAATTCCAAAAATTGTAAAAAATATTGCAATTGATAAAGCCGTAGAAACCTTCATTCGGTTTGTTGGCAAAGGACGATTCATAGTTCTTTTCATCAAGGCATCCGTATCTTTTTCAATGACCTGATTAAAAGCATTTGAAGCCCCTACCATAAAATATCCGCCAATTGCTAACATGATTAATGTTGTACCACTTACACGATCTGTTGCTAATAAATATCCTGCAATAGAAGAAAAAACCACACTCAAAGACAATCCTACTTTTGTAAGTTGCTTAAAATCTGACACAAAACCTTTTAATGTTGTACTTTCTTCTACAGACGAAATAGAGTCCATTTTTGTATATTCAATTAATTTGCAAAGATATTTTATTATTCTCCAATTCCAATAGTTTTTAACTGATAAAAACGGATTTTTATTGAGTGAATTTTTTTTAGAAAAAACTTTGTTATTTACATATTTGGTTTAACTTTGCACCCGCATTGAAAGACATGTAAGTTCATTAAAATATACTGCGCGAAAGTAGCTCAGGGGTAGAGCATCACCTTGCCAAGGTGGGGGTCGCGGGTTCAAATCCCGTCTTTCGCTCTATTCATTTATAAAATATACCAAGCTCGAGTGGTGGAATTGGTAGACACGCTGGACTTAAAATCCAGTGGACTGTAAGGTCCGTATGGGTTCAAGTCCCATCTCGAGTACAAACCCCTTAACAATTAATTGTAGAGGAATTTTTTATGCCTAAATCCTAAGAACAAAAAACCCACTCAATAAATTGAGTGGGAAAATTGCTATGAAAAAGAAAGTGGTTTTTAAACCACGAGGCAAATATACACTTTATTCCTAATACAAAAAATAGTTTTCGTTATTTTTTAGTTACTTTATTATTTTTCAATTGATATTTCCCGTTGCTTTCTGGACAACTACTCTCTCCTTTTTCATCAAAATTTAATCGATGTCCATATTCACTAATCCAACCTATTTGTTTGGAAGGATTTCCTACAACCAATGCAAAAGGCAATACTTCTTTAACCACAACAGCACCAGCTCCAACAAAAGCGTATTCACCGATGTTATTTCCACAAACAATGGTTGCGTTGGCTCCAATACTTGCTCCTTTTTTAACGATTGTTTTTAAATACTGGTCTCTCCTTTTGATTGCACTTCTAGGATTTATAACGTTTGTAAAAACCATTGACGGCCCCAAAAAAACATCATCCTCACAAACAACTCCTGTGTAAATAGAAACATTGTTTTGAACTTTTACATTGTTTCCCAATACTACTTCTGGAGAAACCACTACATTCTGCCCAATAGTACAGTCATTTCCTATTTTACAATTTGACATAACATGACTAAAGTGCCATATTTTCGTCCCATTTCCTATTTCACAACCGTCATCAATAACTGCTGTGTCATGCGCAAAATATTCTTCCATTATTTTTAAGCTATAAAACAAAAATAGTAAATTAATGGCTTGTCCCTACATAAATAAACCCAATAAAAAAGAGCAAGCTCCTGATAATTATCAGGAGCTTGCTCTTTTTTATATTATATAAATGCAACTATTACTCTACATTGAAAGAAATAGGCAATGTATATTTCATTCCTACTGCTACACCTCTTTGTCTACCAGGAGTCATTCTTGGCAACAGTTTAGTAATCCGAATTGCTTCTTTTTTTAATCTTGGATGTGGAGCTCGAGCTTGAATTTCAGTAACATTTCCTTGTGGGTCTATTCTAAAAAATACAATAATTTTCTTCTTTCCTGGAGACAAGCCTAAATCACTTGCTAGATCCACATTAAATTTTCTAGCAACATGTTGCTTAATTTTTTTATTAAGGCAATCAACTTTTTGCTTCCTAGTTCCTTTACATCCTGGAAAAACAGGTACCTCTTCAATAATTGCAAAAGGCACATCTTCTACAACTCCCTCTTCTTCTTCTTCTTCTACAATTTCTTCTATCGCTTCAGTTTCATCGGTTTCTGTAGTTTCGATAACCGTTTCTTCAACTTCTTTTTCATCCTCAACAATTTCAATTTTTTCTGGAGCTGGTGGTGGCGGTGCTTTTGGCTTAACTGGCTCTATACGTTCTGTAATAATCGTTTCTTCATCGTCTTGGTCTTGCATGCTTGCATCACCTAAAACGCCAATTTCTCTATCGTAGGTTTTGTTTTCCATAGATACATACACTATGAAAAGAGACAAAACCAATCCAAGTTGGATAAACAACTTTGAATAATTTTCTAAATTTGATTTGGGATTTTTTTTAACTTCCATCCTAAAATATTTTTAATAGTTCGCTAATGTAATTAAATTCTTACGACTTACGCAAGTCTTATAGTTAAATAGCGTTAATTTTTTTATAAACGAATTTAAAAAGTAACAATGCTATACCGGTTCCAACTGAATTTGCAAGTATATCTAATAAACTCGCAGTTCTATACGTTGTAAGAGCTGCTTGTAAAACTTCAATAATCATGCCGAAAAAGACACAACTTAAAGCAACTACATGTTTCAACCTTGTTTTCTCTCCAGTTCCTTTAATTGCTAACAACCAACTTAAGGTTAGCACACAATACGCAAAAGCATGCTCTACTTTATCTATATGTATAAATTTAATTGAACCTCCTTGTAGTTTCATCAAACTTAAAACTCCAATAAATAGAGTTATACTTATAGCAATGTAAATTATATTATCCTTGAATAAGGTTTTGATAAGCTTCTGCATCTAATAAGTCTTCCAATTGTGAAACGTCAGAAATTGCTACTTTAACCATCCATCCTTCTCCGTACGGGTCTTTGTTTACCAATTCTGGTGCATCTTCTAAGCTTTCATTAAACTCAATAACTTCACCACTTAATGGCATAAACAAATCTGAAACTGTTTTTACCGCCTCTACAGATCCAAAAACATCATCTTTGTCTACACTTTCATCTAACGTATCCACGTCTACATATACGATATCTCCTAATTCACTTTGCGCAAAATCTGTAACTCCTATGGTAACGGTTTCTCCTTCTATTTTAATCCACTCGTGATCTTTTGTATACTTTAATTCTGATGGAATGTTCATTGTAATTTTATTTTATAGTTGTTGTTTATTAATTTCCTAAATTATAAACAATATTGATCCCTGTATTGATAGACTGCCTCGGAAATGTGGTTGATATAGCATAACGAGACGTATTATGATTGTAATAAAAGGATGCTGTTAAATTTCTATTTAATTTATAATCCGCCGCTAATTTAATAGATAAAAGCTTTTGACCACCACTTATTTGATTATTTTCTACACCAATAGACCTAATTAAGGTCAAATTATCTCGTAATGAAATATCAGCTCTTATATTTACATCTCCTTTTAATCGCTGTTTTTTTCCTGCAAACTTCGTGTTAAATACCACATTTTTAATTCGATATCCCATTCCGAAAATAAATTCCGTTCCTCTAATATCGGTAAGTGTACTATTGTCAAAGTTTAACGTAAGTGTTCTGTCTTTTTTTATTTCTCCTTTAAATGAAAAGGAATTTTTCATCTTCATTTCTACTTTTATCAATGGAGAAAACTCGTCTATTAAACTCGCCGATGAAATTAATAATTTACTTTCGTATTTTTTTGTGGTAGGATTTTCAATTCGTTTTGTGTATTGTAAGTTATTTGTAAAATTAGATATTGTATACGACGATTTGTATCCATTGGATATTGTAAAACTTCGGAAATTACTCTTAAACCAACCTAACTTCATCAATCCATTATAACGCAATGTCCAATTCGGAATCGGAATATTTTTAAAAGCTCCTAAACTTACTGAATTGGGATTTTTACCTGAATAAGCTGCTAAAAAAGCAGGTAATAATATTTCTTGAGAACCAAATTTATCTGCCGTTGGTCTATCAATAGTTGTCAACCTATTTGCTATTATTGCCTGATTGTCTTTCATTTCCTGAAATAATGCATCGCTATTTTTAAACGCTGTAGAAAACATCGAATAACTAGTACTGAAATTTCCTGATTCAAAAACAGGTGTACTTGCTAAATCTCCAAACTCAGACCCGTCATCTATCACATCCAATTGTTGAGAAATTCTTTTAGTTTGGATTCTATTTCCACGCAACTCAATACTTAAATTTTTAAACGGTTTTATAGAAACCGTGTAATTTAACTTGTCATAATGTGTTGTGCTATACGTTTTATTAAAATACTCTCCGTTTACAGTATCTCTTGGATTGACCAACCATCCATTTATCAATGCTCTATTTCTAATGTCTATTTGACTTCCAAAAACAAAACCTAACGTTGGCCCTAAACCACTGCCAGTATAATCTCTTCCTAAAAATCCTGTACCTCCAGTATAACCAGGTAAAACGGTTCCATTATTTTCTGTATAACTCAATTTGGCTGTTTTTACAGAAGTAATCACATCATAAATTCCTAAGAGAATTTTTTGACTCGTCGATTGTTTTACCCGTGTCGATTTCACTGCACCCTTCATCGGTAATTTAGCACCTTTTGATTGTTTTTTCTGATTGTTTTTCTTTTTAACAAAGAGCTTTTTAATTCCAATATCTCTATACAATCTTGCAAAACTAAACGTGGTATTTACATTATGTGTGTTTGAATTTTGAAGTAAGTTCCCTATTTTTTTCTCGTATGATTTTGATGCGGCTTTCCAATCAAAATTTGCAGTATATGCATATTGTGCGCTTACAAAACTTAAAAATGGAATCTTGTGAATTGGTAATTTATAGGTCGCATTTAAGTTTTGACTATAATGATCTGGTCTTCCTGTATTCAAAAACTGATCAAAAATTCCAATTTCTTCTGAGCTTCCGAAATCATCATACAAATAGCTATTATTCGCATTGAAATTTAGCGTTAAAGATCTTGTCAAATCAAAACCGATTGTATAATCCCAATCAAACAAAAACCTGCGTTGTGTAAGTGTCGGTTGTGCAGACAAGCCTTCTATTAAATTTCTTGATTTTTGCTGATTGTAATTTCGAGTAATTCTAGAATTAATTCCGATATTCTTTGGAAAAAGGTTGATATTCATATCTCGAATCAGTCCCCAATACTTACTTTTTTCTAAAAAACTCGCCTTTTTAAAAGGCTCAATAAACCTGGGCTGAAACGTAAAATTATAACTTGCCGAAGCCGATAAATTTTGGTTCAAATAATTTTCTATTATATAATCTGTATGGAACTCCTCTGAAAAGGAATACGATACAGAAAGATTTTCTACATCATAAATTTTAGGCTTTTTCTTTGACGCTGGATTTCTATTCTTTCTAACATTGATAAAGCTAATGCTTTTTCTACGCGTATAATCTTGAGCATTTTTACTATTCGGATTTGATTCTTTAGCGTCAGCAAATGTTACATCTTGATATTGAGGGTCGTATTTTGGATCTCTAAATTCTTCTCCATAACTATAACTCATCGGCAATTGGATTCTCCATTTTTTAGGCAACATTTTACCCAGGTTGATGTTGGTAGAAAAATTATATTGCTTGGTTTCTTCAATACTTCTTTGGTTTACCCGATCTTCTACATTTCCAAAACCAATAGTTTGCATTCTTCCTGTAACAGAAACATCTGCAATATCAGCAAAATTAGCATCAGCACTTATCACCGCAGCCCAACCTCCTTCATTATCAAAGCCTGAAGAACGCAATTCGTTGAACCAAATTTCTGCACTCTTAGGAATTGAAGAAGTGTTTTTTACCCCTAACATTAACGTTCTTACAGCACCTAATGTTGGGTTTCCCTTTACTCTTATAATTAATTCCTTCGGATCACTTGCTGCTGGAAAAGGATACAATTTAGTGATGGTACTTTGGGCTGCATCTCTTTCTAATTTTAACTTTCCGAAATTTTCTAAAACAGCATCTAAATTATTGGCTTCTAACCAAACATTCAGCGGATCTAAACTTCCTCTTTGTGAAATTTTTAATGGAATTTCAATCTGATAAAAATTCTCATCTAAATCAGTTCCTAATCTAATAATCGCAACCAAATCATCGTCAGAAACAGTCGTTATTTCTGTAGATTCAGCATGAATAAACATCTTTAATTGCTTATACATTCTAAGATCTACACGAATGTTTTTATAGATGGCTCTTATTTCGTTTTCTTTTAAATCTTTTATTTTTACAGAAATCGATTGCTCATTCTGTTGTTGAATGCTTGCCGTTCCTTGTAGCTGTTCTCTTACAATTCCTGGAGGCAATACATACCGTTCTTCATTTTGTTCTATACTTACCACTCCAACTTCAAAATCATTCAACTGTGAATTTGTCAATTCTTGTGCTGGACTGATTGTTGGATCTAAGGTTTTTGTATATCGTCTATAATCTCCTCTCACCAATTCTAACTGACCAAATCGCAACACGACTGGCATTTTAAATTTTGTTAGAAATAGTCTAATAAAACGAATGCTGTTAAAATCTGTAATTCCATTTATTGCAACACCACTTCTTACTGGAATTCTAAACTGATACCATTTCGTTGTTTTTGTACTTCCATCTACAAGGTTTACAGTAGTGGTTTTTTCATCAACAATATTATTGGTTCCCTTTACCAAATCGGCTTTGTTTAAAGAAACCTTGTATTCAAAGTAACTTTCTACCGTATTCATTGTTTGGTCTTTATTAATATCTTCTGCATCTGGATATGAGTTCGAAGAAGTTGGATAGGCTTCGGTAGATTGATTTGCTGTGGGCGAGTTTCCTTCTGTATTGTTAAAACTTTTATACCTGGTGATAATAGATGCATCTGCGTCATCTAAAGCGCCTCCTCTAAAATATTGAAAGTTATCGGACGAAATATCATTGGGATTTAATCGAGAAACAGCAACTCCTTTTGCAGCAAAAAAACTTGATTCATTTTCGTTTTTCAACCCATCCAAACCAATATCTTGATTAGTTCTCGCCGCATCATCCACGTCAAAAGCGTACAATATAGATTGATTGGTTGGTACATTTCCCCAAGCGGTAGCAACGGTATTGAATCCAGAACCATCTGCTGGCAAGCCATTTTCATAGGATTTCCGATTGTCTTTTAATATATCTTCAGAAATATTTCCTAAATTAAAATACAGTTCTCCAACCTGATTTGATAGGTTTGTTGGGTCAACTCCCGTTGGCAACCCTTCTGCAGTTGTAATTGAATAATCTTCATACGGATCTTTGATCCAAAACTGAATGTATTCTACATTTGCTTGATCAAAATTATTGGTGGTTAGCGGACGCATAATTCCAGCCCAACGCCTCTCTGGATTATCCAACGTTGTAGGGCCTGTTCCTGCTGAAGTATCAAAATTATAAGTTCCTCTTTCTGATGGAAAATATGCCAAATCTAACGTTCTTACTAACCTGTTTTGTGTAATGTCTCTATCTGTATTCGGAAATAATTCTGTAAAACTTATTTGCCGAACTTCTGTTCTAGACAATTCTACATTATCGATATTTGAAGGTCTCGCTCCGCTTCCATAGAATAACTGATCGATAGAATACCACGCTAGTCTTGCTCTCCCAAAATTATAATCTAGCGCATTGCTTTGCCCGTTAAAGCCTGCAAAATATTTAGGTGTACTTGCTGTAAACCAATTTAAAGGCGATAGTAAATCTATCGGAATTTGTGAAGCTTCAAAGTCATCTATATAAGAAGCTGCTTGCCCGTTTACGTCAATACCTTTTGGAGTTCCTGGCAACAAATAGGCAAAATCTGCTCTTACAGAAAGGTTAGAAGGAACATCTGTATCTACAAATGGCAATTTATTTACCCACTTTGTAAAAATTGGAACTTCGGTCGTATAATCTACGTTCAGTCCAAAAATGGTGTTATTTATTGGCTCTTGCCCAAAATTTACTTTTTGAGTAATTGGTTTTTCATTGACATTTAAAAGGGTTCCTCCTAAAATAAATTCATCAGAAAACCGATGTTCAACTTCAACCCCCATAAAGGTTTTTTGTTGTTGATTAAAAACAGCATTGTTTTCTGTAGAAACACTAATTGGAACTCCCGAAGCTTGCAATCCTGGATCTATAATTTGTACGTTGCCAAACTGATAATCTACTACAAAATCTACCCCTTCTACCAATTGTCTTCCTCCAGCAGTTACCTTAACTGAACCTCTCGGAACATTAAACGCTCCTAGAGAAATACCTCTCCCATTTTCTGATTTAGCATAGCCTTTTAATACAAACTTATCTTTGTTTTGGTACTTGTTTTTTGCTTGTGATTTGGTATGTAGATACAGTTCGTCAAAAACATAGGTTGCTTTGTCTGATGGTGTTGATAATGAATTTGATAAATCTGCTCCAAAAGGTTCTGTTTCTGGAAAAATAACATACCCTTTATTAGAATTTACCGTTACGTTTTCTACATAATCGAAAAACCCATCACCTTCCGGAACCGCAAAAAAGCTTTGATCTAATTTGTCTAAATTTAAAACATTCAATAAGGTCTTATTCGCTATTCCTGGCGTTGTTGCATTTTGTAATGTATTGGACGGAATCCCTGTTTGGTCGTCTCTGTATAAGACTTCAAACCTAAACCCGTCTTGAGTTATAGGATAAACACCTAATGCATACACATTTTTCATCATCAAACGCCAAGTAGGAAATTGCTCTACGTTTCCTGCAACCGTTCTTTTGGTGGTTATAATTTCGCTGCGTAATAATTTTACTGCAATATTTGCTGGTGCCAAAATTCCATCATTAGAAAACTCACCAACCTTAAAGGAGGAGCCTTCAGGACTACCAACAACCGTATATTCGTAGGCAACTGCCAATACTTCTCCGTCAAATAATTTTCTATTCAAAGAAAGAAATCCAAGTTGAGGATTGAAAGTAAATTCATCTGCATTTAATTTTCGGGCATTTTGCAGTGCAGAATAATCGGTTCCTTGTTTCATATTAAAAGGAGCAACAGCTGTACCAACGGTTGAAATGTCTCTAATCCCACCAGAGGTAACCTCTAGCAAGTTCGATAAATTATTCGCTTTATTTGAGGGAATGTTCTTACCCAATACTGTAGGAGGTGTTGTTACTAGTATCGCTGAACCTACCAAATCTTCCTGAACAGATTCTCCAAGATCCGCAAAGGCAACAATACTTCTAAAATTTTCTGTATTTGAGGTTCTATTGGTTACCCAAACTTCAATTCTAGTAATCTGAATTGGGCTACTTATTAGTGGATAATTTTTTAATGAATTTTTGTAATTACTTCGAAAGTATTGTGATAAGAAAAAGTGTCGATTGTCATCATAATCTGTTGCTCTCAACTCAAAAGGATTGATAGATGCCCCTGCTTCTGCAACTACGGTTTTACTTTCAGAGTTTTGTTGTGAAAACACAGCTGTAACGCTTGTTTTACCAAATTGTAATTCGGTCTTTAACCCAAATAAGCTTTGTGCACCATTTATCAACGAGTTTTTAATAGGCATAGACACATTCCCTGCATCTATTTTCCGAATAATATCATCTTCTGTGGGCGTGTATTCTAATTTAATAAGGTTTTGAAAATCAAAGGTAGATTGTGTATCGTAATTGGCTGTAACTTTTAAGCGTGATCCTATTTTTGCTAAAAGACTTACACTTATTTGCTGATCAAAATCAAAGGTAAAACTACTTCTATTGTTTTCTGACAACTGTGGATTGTCTACGTTTTGATAAATTCCCCCTAATTTGATATTTAAACTTCCTGTAGGGATTACCTCTACCGTATTTCCTCCAAAAATGGATTCGAAAAATTTAGAGTTTACATAGTATGTTGGAAGTAAGTTTTTTCGCGCCTCTTGGCTTCCTTTTTTCTGACCACTAAGTGCGTTGTTTTTACTTTTAAAGTAATCTCTCATATCGTTCTTTAACCGATATTCTTCATACTCTTTAGGACTCATAAAAATAGGGGTGCCTATTTTAAAATTTCCTATTTTTTCTACAATGATATACTTGTTTAGTTTTTTATCAAAAACGACTGTATATTTTGAAGGGTTATTTAAAAAGAGACTTCCTCTCTGGTTGTACTTAAAACCATATATTAAAGAGGGAATAGAATCTGTTTTTTTAACTGTTTTTAGAGTGTCTTTTACAGATTTTGTTTGCGAAAAAGAAGTTGTAGTTGCCATAAAAACAACTGCAAACAACAGTACTAATATATGAGAATACCTCTTCTTCAAAATTGTTTATAACCTTTTTAATGCTTTCTTAATTAAAACTTCAACCGACACGTCACTATTTTCTTGTAAAATAGCACTCAATACTTTCTCAGATTGTTTTCTGTTAAACCCTAATACTTCTAATGCAGATAACGCCTCTTCTTTACTAGTATTGTTTTGCATTACAGAAATTGTATCCATGTCAAAGGTTTTTAAGATTTTATCTTTCAAATCAATAATAACTCTTTGAGCAGTTTTAGCACCAATCCCTTTTACTGATTGAATCAATGCTATATTTTCTGTAGCAATTGCTTGTTGAATTTCATCTGTTGACATTGAAGAAAGCATCGTTCTAGCAATACTCGGGCCAACACCAGAAACAGAAATTAACAACCTGAAAATTTCACGTTCTGTTTTATCGATAAAACCATACAATGTATGTGCATCTTCTTTTACTGAAAGATGTGTGTATAAAAGTATTGCTTCTCCTTCTGGAATAGAAGAAAATGTATTCAAAGAAATATGTAATAAATATCCTACTCCACCACAATCAACCACCACATAGGTGGGTGTTTTTTCAACCAACCTCCCTTTAATTTGTGTAATCATTTATGAATTTTTAGATTTTTGTTTTCTCTCTTTTTGTTGTGCATCAACTACAGCAACAGCCGACATATTTACCATTTCATCAACACTAGCTCCTAACTGCAAAACATGAACTGGTTTTTTAAGTCCCAATAAAATAGGACCGATAGATTCTGCTCCATCAACTTGCTTCATTAATTTATAGGTAATATTCGCAGCATCTAAATTAGGAAAAATAAGCACATTTACTTTTTTTCCGTTCAATTTCGAAAACGGAAACTCTTTTGCCAGCATTTCTCTGTTCAATGCAAAATCTGCCTGCAACTCTCCATCAATTACAACATGAGGAAAATGTCTGTGAATATAAGCAACGGCTTCTCTAATTTTAACAGCACTTTCTGAGTTTGAAGAGCCAAAATTAGAAAAAGACAACATGGCAATATTTGGTTTCATCCCAAACATTTTTACGAGCGCATAGGTCATTTGAGAGATTTTTGCCAAATCTTTTGCAGTCGGATTGATATTGATGGTTGTATCTGCTAAAAATATCGGTCCTTTTTTGGTCAACATTAAGTTGGCTGCTGCAACTCTTGACACACCTTTATCTTTTTCAATCAACTCCATTATTGGTTTTACTACCGATGAATAAGGTCTCGAATATCCTGTAATCAATGCATCTGCATCTCCTTCATTGACCATCATTGCCGCAAAATAATTACGCTCTCGCATCATCTTTTTTGCTTCTAACAATGTGATTCCTTTTCGTTGACGCGTTTTCCAATAGATTGTCCCAAAACGGTCTCTACGTTCTTTTTCTTTGTCTGTTTTTGGATCTATAATTGGCACATCTGCCGTAAAGCCGATTTCTTCTTTTAATTCCAAGATCACTTCTTTTCTTCCTAATAAAATCGGTTTTCCAATTTTTTCGTCATGTACTCTTTGAGCGGCTTTTAGTACATCTAAATGATCTGCTTCTGCAAAAACAATACTCTTCGGATTGCTCTTTGCTCTATTGTGTAACAATCGAACTTCTTTACTTCCTGAACCAGAACGATCCATCAATTCTCCTTGGTAAGCATCCCAATCTGTAATTGGTTCTAAAGCCACTCCAGAATCCATTGCCGCCTTTGCAATCGCTGGCGGAATCTCATAAATCAATCGTGGATCAAAAGGTTTTGGAATAATGTATTCTCTACCAAAAGACAAGCTAATTTCATCGTATACAATATTCACTTTTTCTGGCACTGTTTTTTTAGCCAAATCTGCTAAGGCATGAACAGCAGCCATTTTCATTTCTTCATTAATTTTTGTCGCTCTTACATCTAAAGCACCTCTAAAAATAAATGGAAAACCAAGTACATTATTTACTTGATTCGGATAATCTGATCTTCCCGTTGCCATAATAATATCATCACGGGTTTCTATGGCTAGATTATAATCAATTTCTGGTTTCGGATTTGCCATGGCAAAGACAATCGGATCTTTTGCCATTGATAATAGCATTGCTGGAGTTACCACATCTCCTTTAGACAAGCCAATAAAAACATCGGCATTGTGCATGGCTTCATCCAAGGTGTGTACCTCTTTATCTGTTGCAAATTCTTCTTTTTCTTTGGTTAAGTTTTCTCGATCTTTTCTGATAACTCCTTTGCTATCACACATCACAACATTTTTGCGTTTCACCCCTAATTTTAAATACAAACGCGTACAAGAAATTGCGGCAGCTCCTGCTCCATTTACCACCACTTGAACGTTGGAAAGGTCTTTTCCTGCAATTTCTACGGCATTTTTTAACGCTGCTGAAGAAATAATTGCAGTTCCATGTTGGTCGTCATGCATTACAGGAATGTTCAATTCTTCTTTTAACCTTCTTTCAATTTCAAAAGCCTCTGGCGCTTTAATATCTTCTAAGTTAATCCCTCCAAAAGTAGGAGCAATTGCCTTTACTGTTTCTACAAATTTATCTACATCCGTTGCATCTACTTCAATATCAAACACATCAATATCTGCAAAGATTTTAAAGAGCAATGCCTTTCCTTCCATTACAGGCTTTGAGGCTTCGGGGCCAATATTTCCAAGACCTAAAACGGCTGTTCCGTTTGTAATTACGGCAACTAAATTTCCTTTTGCTGTATATTTGTAAACATTATTTACATCCTTTTCAATTTCTAAACAAGGCTCTGCAACTCCAGGAGAATAGGCCAAAGACAAATCATGCTGAGTCGCATACTTCTTCGTCGGAACTACTTCAATTTTTCCTGGTTTTGGCTTTGCATGGTATAATAAAGCTTCACGCCTTTTTCTAGAATCGCTCATTGTTTTATTGTTTGTATGAACTGACAAATATACTCTTTTTTAGAAAGGATTTTAACTAATGTATCAATGAAATAACGCAACAAATGAGCTAGTGAAAATTTACTTTTTAAGAAAAAATTATACCACCTTTAACAAAATTTATACAGTCTCTTATAGTGGCATGGCATATGTTTGTCTTAAAAAACACGAAACCCTCTCTTTATGAAAAAAATTCCTGCGCTCGTATTCCTTTTCATTGCTACCTCTTTTTTTGCACAAGTAACAGGGATTGTTACCGATACTGAAGGCGAACGACTACCTGTTGTAAGTGTGTATTTAGAAAATTCTATAACAGGAACTACTACCAATGAAAATGGAACCTATGAACTTGCTTTAAAAAAAACAGGGAATCATACCATTGTGTTTCAGTTCTTAGGATTTAAAACCCTTAAAAAGAAGGTTGTCATTACTTCTTTTCCTTTCAAATTAGATGCTCAACTAGCTGAAGTGAAAATTCTTTTAGACGAAGTTATGATCAATAGTAAAGAAAATCCTGCCAATGCAATTATCAGAAATGTAATTGCCAACAAGAAAAAAAACAGTACGAAAATCCAAGCGTTTACTGCCGGTTTTTATTCTAGAGGTCTATACAAGATTAAAAATGCTCCGAAGAAAATTTTAGGACAAGACCTTGGAGATTTAGGTGGTGGACTAGATTCAACACGAAGCGGAATTGTTTATTTATCAGAAACGATTTCTGAAATAAGCCATCAAAAACCCGACAATTTTAAAGAACACATCATTGCCTCTAAAGTGAGTGGGTCTGATAATGGAGTGAGTTTTAACAGAGCCGAGGAGGTGAATTTCAACCTGTATAACAATACGATTGAACTTGGAAACGACATCATTTCGCCCTTATCAAATTATGCTTTTGGATACTATACTTTTAAATTAGTTGGTGCTTTTTATACTGAAAACGGAAAACTTATCAATAAAATTAACATCCTTCCAAAACGAAAAAACGATCGCGTTTTTAATGGCTTTGTTTATATTGTAGAAGATGATTGGGCAATTTATGGGTCTGATATTTCTGTCACTGGAGCGCAAGTAAACTTACCAATGGTTGATGTGTTGCATTTAAAACAAAGTTATAATTATGCTACAAAAAACGATGCTTGGGTAATTATTTCTCAAACCATCGATTTTAAAATTGGCCTATTTGGATTTCATGTAAACGGGCGATTTTCAGCTGCGTATAGCAATTATAATTTTAACCCTAGCTTTAATGAAAACACTTTTGGAAAAGAAATTTTATCCTTTGCAAAAGAAGCCACTAAAAAAGATTCTACCTATTGGAATACCTTACGCCCCGTTCCTTTAACTACAGAAGAAGTGAGTGATTATATTGTAAAAGACAGCATCAAAGTGGTTCGAAAGTCTAAAAAGTATTTGGACTCCATTGATACAAAAAGAAACAAATTTTCTTTACTCGCTCCACTAACGGGATACACCTACAGAAATTCATATCAAAAATGGTCTATCAATGTAGCTTCTCCACTAGGGAATTTAAACTTTAATACGGTTCAAGGATGGAACTCTACTGTTGGAGTTACTTATTTTAAACGATTGAATGACACCGGGAAATGGATGCGTGCAGGAGCTGATTTCGCGTATGGTTTTTCTGATAAAAAATTTAGACCAAAAGCGCACATCACCTACAAATGGGATAATTTAAGTCGACCTATTTTACGAATTTCTGCAGGAGTTACAACGCCTCAGTTCAATGCAAAAAACCCTATTTCTTCTTTTTGGAATTCGATTAGTTCTATTTATTTTGAACGGAATTACATGAAAATTTATGAGAAAACATTTGCCAATGTTTCTTTTTCAAAAGAACTTTTTAACGGATTCCGTATGAATTCTTCTTTAGAGTTTGCAAATCGAAAACCGCTTGTAAATACCACCAATTACAGGAGCAGAGATGTAAAGGAGGTAAGCTATACTTCTAACGACCCGCAAGACCCAACAAGCTTTTTACCTTCATTTACCGCTCATAAAATTTGGACATTTCAAGTTGGCGCAAGCATTCGTTTTGGTCAAAAATACTTGTCCTATCCAGATCGAAAATCAAATGTGAACAATTCTGCATATCCATCGGTATACATTGGATACAAAAAACTATTTGGCGCTAATGATTCTCAAAAAAATTCTGATGTACTATTCACCCAACTCAATCAACATAGTACGTTGGGTAATTTAGGTGATTTTACATACCGAGTAAAAGGAGGTTTTTTTCTTAAAAAGAAAAACGTTTCGTTTATAGATTATGCCCATTTTAATGGAAATAAATTAGCGATTTCTCCTGCTGTTGGGACGTTAAATAATTTTAATTTATTGGACTATTACGCTTACAGCACCAACGATAAATACACAGAAATTCATACCGAACATAACTTTAAAGGGTTTATTTTAAACAAAATTCCGTTGCTAAATAGACTGAATTTTCACGTAGTTGCAGGTGCAAAAGGCTTGTTTACTTCGGATAGAAAACCCTATACTGAAGCTTCTATTGGGATAGACAATATTGGCTGGGGAAAATGGCGATTTTTACGAATAGATTATGTGATTTCTAAAGGCGGAATCAATCAAAAACAAAGCGGTTTTGTGTTTGGGTTGAGTTTGTTTAATTGATATGTTTTATATTTGTATCCTATGAAACTACAGCTTTTATTTTTTGGTATTGTTAGCGATGTATTAGAAACTTCATCCTTAGAGATTGAGCTTGCTAATAAGTGCACTATTCAACATTTAAAAACCCTATTGGTTGCAATATATCCTGTTTTAAAAAACTTGGATTCGTACGCTTTTGCAGTCAATGAAGTCTATGCAACCGATACAACTGTTTTAAAAGAAAAGGATGTTGTGGCTATTATTCCACCCGTTAGCGGAGGGTGATAGTGTAACAATGAGGTAATGAAACAATATAACAATTGCTACATTGACACATTGGTCAATTGATACATTAGTTAATTGTTTATATTAACTTTTAAATATTTCTTATCAATATAAAAAGTGCCAAAAGGCAAAATAGAAGCGACTAATACTATTCCGACTGTTTTGTTATCCCATTTTTCAGGAGCTTTTAATAGTATTGCTAGCACAACATAGAGCATAAATAAAATTCCGTGTGGCATCCCCAACATTTTCACATAACTAGGGTCTTCTCCAAAATACTTTACGGGCGTTGCTATAAACAATAATAACAAATAAGAAACGCCTTCTAAAAAACTGATGATTCTAAATATTTTTTTCATTAATCTGATTATAAGTTGTCAGGTGACAATATTATTACGACGGCAAATATACGAGTTTGTTTCCCTACATTTGTAATAGTTATGTCTAAAACCTCTATTAAAATAAGCTCAGAAAAACTCGACTTACAAAAATGCTACAATTTTGTAACCGATGACTCTTGTGGCGGAATTGCTGTCTTTGTAGGAACTGTTAGAAATAGCACACAAAACAAAGAGGTAACACAATTGGATTTTTCTACTTACAGGCCAATGGCAATAAAAGAAATGCAAAAAATTGCACAGTTGGCATTGAAGAAATTTGAGATAGAAAAAATGGCAATCCACCATGCAGAAGGGCTGTTACAAATTGGAGATATTCCTGTAATTATTACCGCTTCAGCAACACATAGAAAGGCTGCTTTTGAGGCCTGTCAGTTTGCAATAGACACCTTGAAAGAAACTGTTCCTATTTGGAAAAAAGAACATTTCTCTGATGGTGAAGTTTGGGTAAATGCCCATCCATAGTTCAAAAATTATGCAAAAAATAATTCGCTATCAACGGACCAAAAATGATGAAGAATTAAAAGAAATTTTGACGCTTCAAAAAAAGAGTAGCCCACAAAATAGCAACCCTTTAGAAAAAAAAGAAGAAGGCTTTGTGACCGTTCAACACTGATTAACGCTCTTAAAAAAGATGCACGATGCGTGTCCGCATATTGTGGCAAAACACCATGAAAAAGTAATTGGATATGCCTTGTGTATGTTGCAAAAATTTAAAAAAGAGATTCCTGTTTTAATTCCGATGTTTCATGAAATTGACAAAGAATTACTTCTTAAAAAAGAGCGTATCAATTATCTGGTAATGGGACAAGTTTGTATTGATAAAGCTTATCGAAAACAAGGTGTTTTTAGAGGCTTGTATCATTTTATGAAACAAGAATTAAACACGTCTTTTGATGCCGTTATTACGGAAGTTGACAGTGCAAATGTTCGATCGTCTAATGCACACAAAGCCATTGGATTTGAAGAACTAAAAACATACACTTCCAATGGTCAAGAATGGGAATTGATTGTGCTAGAAATCTAACTAAAACCTTGTAATCCTCCAGACAAACTTACAATATCTGCTTTCGGGTATCGCGTCTTTAACAATGTAGTTGCGGTATAACTTGTGACTCCTTGTTGGCAAACAATCACATATTTTTTATCCTTTTCAATAACAAAATTGTGTGTATTTAATTCTGACAAAGGAATGTGTTGATCAATCGAAAAAGGAGGGTTGATTTCTTGGTCTTCAATTACAGAAATAATGACTGCTTTCGATTGCTCGCTATTCAACAATTCATTTTTCAACGCATCAGCAGAAATTAGCCAAGTAGAATTTTGAGTTTCACAGCTTGCATCAGCATACGTTTCTTTGTCAAAAATAGCTTTGATGGCTGTTTTTGTAACCGTATTTTTCAATTTCATCTTCAATTGAGAGTTCTCCAAACTATTATAAATCAACAGTTGATTTATCAACAGGTTCCCAACTCCTGTAATCAATTTCAACACTTCATTTGCTTGTTGCATGGCAATGATTCCCACAATAGCATTTAATGTTCCCGCTTCCTCACAATTTGGAATGTCTATTGCCATTTCAGGAAAAGCATCTCGTAAATTTGCGCTAAAAGTCCCGTTTGATTGTAACACATTAAAGGTGGCAACATAGCCATCAAACTTGTACAAAGAACCATACACCAATGGTTTTTGTTGCAATACACAAGCGTCGTTTAGCAAATATTTGGTGGGTAAACTATCCGTTCCATCAACCACAATATCTACCTCAGAAATCAATTGAAAGACATTGGATTTTGTAATTGACGTGTTAGAAAAAGTAATGTCGGTAAACGGCGCTCTTTGATTGATAAATTCTGCCAAGACGGTCGCTTTTGGTTTGCCAACATCTTCTAACGAATAAAAAACTTGACGGTGTAAATTTGTGGCATCTATTGTATCAAAATCTACCAAATGAAGTTCTCCTACTCCACTTGAAGCTAAATACACCGCAATCGGACTTCCTAATCCGCCACAACCAACCACCAACACTTTTGCGTTTTGTAGTTTTTGCTGTCCTTCATTCCCTATTTCTTTTAAGGTGATTTGACGTTTAAAAAGTTGCTCTTTATTCATTTTATTCATTTCATCTCGATACAAATTTGTTCATTCTTCACAAATTCACTCGATGTGACAACGTGTTTGTTAGTTCGAGCTTGCCTGCGGCAGGTAGGTGATTCTGATTTTTTTATCGGAATTGTATCGAGAACTTTTTAGGTGTTCTGTATTTCCTTTTTCGCCTCTTCAAACTCCTCTGGAGTGTTGATATTTCGAATCAAATCATCATCTACTTCTACAATTTTCACATCCGAATTGATCAACATTTTTCGCGGGCAAGAATATCCTTGTGCCAAATATTGCAACAATATCGGATAGGCTTTTGGTTCATAAATAGTAACCAAAGGCTCTACAAATTGTTTGTTCTTTCCTTTAATTGCCGTAGCAATTTTACTCGGATTTCTTTTTTGCAGCAACAAGGCTATCAACTTTTTATTTACAAAGGGTAAATCTGTTGCCAATACCAACCAGGCCGAGTTTGGATCTTTTTGAAATGCAGAGCAAATTCCGCCAAAAGGACCGAGGTTTAAAAAAGTGTCGTGAATTTCTGTAGGGTCTTCTGAGACCCCTTGAACAGAGAAAAAAGTAGGTAACTGATTGCTTTGCAACAATTCTTTTAGATGTTCTTTTTGTGGTTTTTCGAAATAGACTAAATCTGATTTGTCCGTTCCCATTCGGGTGCTTTTCCCTCCAGTCAACACCAATCCTTTTACAGGTGCACTCTTTTCTTGAATCAGAATATCAATATGATTTGCAATGCTCTCAACGTCATCAATAGTATAGCATTTTATGTTTTTTATCTGCGGATATCTTTCTTCTAAAAACGAAAAATATGGCGTGTCTTTTGTCAACTTAACAACAAACTGAATGTTGTCTAATTGCTCTAGCCTTTTCAAAACCGACGCTTCCTTTTCTGAGTCTAAAATTAAGATTTGTTTTGCCGCTTGATAATGATTTCCATTGACAAACAGATAATCGTATTGAGAAAACTGAATGCATTGGTTGAATTTATTTACACTTTCAGAAGTGGTGACTTGCAAGTTGCCTTCATGGTGAAACACATATTCTGCTAAGTTGTTTTTTACAGCATCTTTTGCATGTGAAGCATCAAAGTATGCCAATTTATAATTGGACAACTTCTTAGAAACTTGCTGAACCAAATCAGCAATAATTCCACATGTTGTTCCGAGAATTGCAATTTCATTCGGAGCAAAATTAGCATTGTTTCTGCGAACTAAATTGGTATGTTTTTTGTGTTTCATGCTGAACTTGTTTCAGTATCTTATTGTCTTATATCCGATTTTCCTCCTGTTTTTTCTAGCAGTTTCACTTCTTTAATTAGCATTTTTTGAGAGATGCTTTTACACATATCATACACCGTCAAACAGGTAATGCTTGCTCCTGTTAAGGCTTCCATTTCTACGCCTGTTTTTCCTTCAATAGTAACCTTGCAAAACACCTCTATCTGTTCAGTATCTATAATTTCTATGTCAATATCTACACCACTAATTAACAATGGATGACACATCGGAATCAATTCTGAAGTCTTTTTTACGGCTTGAATTCCGGCGATGATTGCTGTTTGAAAAACAGGTCCTTTTTTAGTCATCAATTCATCATTGCTAAAATGAGAAATGATCTCTTCCCCTAAAAACATGGTTGCTTTTGCAATCGCAGTTCGCTTAGTGATGTCTTTGTCTGAGACATTCACCATTTTGGGTTGATTCTTTTTGTTGATATGGGAAAAATCGCTCACGCTAGAAGTTTTAAATGTTGAATGTTTAGTTTTTAGTTAGATTCTGTTGAGACGTTTTAACAATGGATGTTAATATTCGTATCAACTCATCAATACCCAAAATTAATGAATTTACATCTATTGATGTTAATTCACTTTGATTTAATAATCGTAGCCAATATTTAGTTTCTCTTGCTTCTTTTGAAGAAATAGACATCTTTGCTGTAAAATCCTTTTTGGTTTGTCCAGCTAAGGCTTCTTCAACATTAGCGCCTATTGATGTTCCGCTTCTTAAGAGCTGTTTTGAAATTATAAACTCTTTTTCTTGTTGAAGGTTTTTATACAGTGAAATTATTTTTAACGAAAACTCAAAACTCTTTTTTTGAACAATACTTTCTTTCATAACGTGTTTTTTAGACTTAGCACACAAAACTAAACATTAAAAACTATAATTAGCGATAGCAAATTATTGGAAAAACTTCCCCTTTTTTAAAGTCGGTTTGATCGCTTGGCAATTGCATAAAGCCATCTGTTTGTACCAAACTTGCCAAATCTCCCGAGCCATTCCCTTGCATAGGAAGCGCAACCAAATGCCCAAATTTATGTTCCAATTTCACTTGTAAAAAGTAAGTCATCTTTGGTTTAAAAGAAACATCCTCTCCTAAAATAACGGTTTCCTGTTCTAATTTTAATCCAACTGACTTATAATACCACGGATAAAAATACGCCAAACAATTTACATAGGTAGAAATTGGATTCCCAGGAAAGGCGAATACAATTGTGTGTTTTTTATTTTCTTTCTCATTAGCGCCCTGTTCACTCAAGCCAAAAGACCCTGTGCGCCCGAACCAAAATGGTTTTCCTGGACGTTGTGCAACGGTATAAAACAATTTTTCTACACCCAACTCTTCCAATACTTCAGGTAAAAAATCATACTTCCCTTTGCTTACAGCTCCACTAAAAAGCAAGACATCGTATTCTTGTAAATACCTGTTAATTTTTTCTTTTAAAATCGGTTTGTCATCCGTTATATGTGCTGTTTCAGACTGAACATGTAATCTCTCTAACAACGAGACCAACGTGTACACATTGCTTTTTCGTATTTGGTGCGCTAAGGGGTTTTGAGCTACTTCAACCAATTCATCACCTGTAGAGACAATCATTACTTTAGGCTGCCTTGCAACTTTTACGAGCGACTTTCCAACGGTTGCCAACACACCAATTTCTGCAGCAGAAATTTTTGTGTTTTGTGAAATTAATACGTCTCCTTGCTGCTTGTCTTTTCCTTGTTCGTGAATATTTTGACCCTCATTAATGGTCTTAAGCTGTAGTATTGCAATGCCGTTTTTAATGGCTACATCTTCATATCTTATCACTGCAGTTACTTTTTTTGGCAACACAGCGCCTGTCATTACTTCAATACAGTTTTCTAAATTATTCAACGTGATTTGCTCGCTTCCTGCAGCCTGAATTCCTTCAATTTTAAAAGTTCTTTGTCCATGTTGGAATTTCTGAAAATCAATCGCGATTCCATCCATCGCTACTCTGTTAAAAGGAGGGAAATCTCTATCAGCAAAAATATCTTCTTTTAAAATCCTACCAACAGATTGCATCAATGGGATTTCTTCAACGCCAAAATCTTGCGTTGAATTTAATATCGTTTGTAAAGCGTTTTCAACTGAAATCATTATTGCTTCTTCATTTTCTTTGTCATTCCTGCGGAGGCAGGAATCTATTTATATAATATGTATGGATTCCCGATTTCTCGAGAATGACATTTCGTTTTTTGATAGAACCCATTAATTCATTGTTACATTAACTCACTGCTACATTGTTTAGCCTACCCTCCAATTGTACTCATACTTTCAAAAACGTCTCCTTCTTTTCGATTGGCTTCTGCCACAAAACCATTTTTCGGCTTCTCTTTTACCAACGACAAAAACAGTTCTTTCAAATCGTCATTACTAGCACCATTTCTTATAAAATCTCGAAGATTAAACACGCCATCATCAAACAAACAATTCTTAAATGTTCCTGTTGATGTAATCCGAATTCGATTGCAATCGCCACAAATAGTTCGTGTAAAAGCGGGGATAATCCCCACCGTTCCTTTGTAATTTTCAATAGAAAAATTACGAGAAGTCGATGATTTCTCAGACGGAATTTCAGTAAGTTCAAACCGTGTTTTTATCTCTTTCAAAATCCGATTGTAATTCCAGTTTTCTTGCATTTCTCGTTGTCCTTCTCCATTAAAAGGCATTTCTTCTATAAACCGAACTGCCATTTTTTTATCTTTTGTTAAGGCTGCAAAATCGGTTATTTCATCCGTGTTAATTCCGGATTGAACCACCACATTTAATTTTAAATTCAAGCTGCTTTTCTCCAGCGCTTCCATTGTTTTAAAAACCTCGTCAAAAACAGTTCTACGTGTAATTGCATTGAATGTATCGGCCTGTAAACTATCAATACTCAAATTGATGTTCTTCACTTTTTTAAGCTTTTCCAACGCCGCAATATGGTTAAAAATCAATACCCCATTTGTAGTGATATTAATATCTTCTAGCAAATCATTATGCGACAGCATTTCTATAAAGCCCATAAAATCTTTCCGAACAAAAGGTTCTCCTCCAGTTAAGCGCACTTTGGTAACGCCCAATTCTGTTAACACGCGAATTATACGGTACATTTCTTTATAGGTCAGCAACGCTGTTCTTGGTACAATATCAATTCCATGAGCTGGCATACAATATTGGCAACGCAAGTTACAACGATCAGTTACCGCTAACCGAACATAGCTTATTTGTCGTCCAAAACTGTCTATTAATTTGCTCATGGTAAAACGCCTATTTCTTAGCGCATATGCAACAAAATTAACAAAAAAAACGTCGTTCCCACTAAAGAAATCGACATTTATATCTTTAACTATCAAAAATCTAATGCGCCAACTTGTTTTTTGACATACCATCAACAAAAACACCTAAAAACAGAACTGATATTAGATTGTTTTCTGAAACCTTTTTGAAATTTTTACAATTGGAACAACAAAAGTAGCAGATTCTAAAACGTTATCCAGATGCTGCCAGCAACTAAAGCATCGATGTTGTTTTTAAAAAATATTCAAAAAATTTATTGTGGTTTTAAGCTTAATTGATTTTCAAATTAATTATTTAACGGAACATTGAGCCGCTTTTCTTTTTGTTTCTAAATGTACAATAGAACTCTATGTTATACACAATATTTATTACCTTTGAATTAATTTTATAACATGGAAATGAATATTGATTTGGTGTATCTATGGGTAGACGGAAATGATCAGGAATGGTTGAAGAAAAAACAACTTTTCATGGATAATAAAATTAATACTGTAGGGCGTTATCAAGACAATCAAGAGCTAAAATACTCTTTACGATCGGTTGAAAAGCATTTGCCTTG